>Ga0105095_10001527_pt1 | contig 12227 bp, 10 predicted proteins | sample PPLLak2March2015_2_FD_79180 | JGI IMG/M metagenome (GOLD analysis project Ga0105095, IMG submission 79180) | Freshwater sediment microbial communities from Prairie Pothole Lake near Jamestown, North Dakota, USA - PPLs Lake P8 Core (3) Depth... | ecosystem: Environmental > Aquatic > Freshwater >... | reverse complement strand
GGAGGCCGTCGCGGCCGCCGACAGCCACACCGCGCGGTTCCTGCGGGCGGCACTCGCTGCCTCCGCGGCACCGCCCGCGCTGGTTGCCCACGCTCCGGCGGGCGACTAGAAATCCCTCGAGGGCATTCGGCTGCCAACCCAGGGGTTGCGGGTTCGAGCGTTCGACGACCCGGGGAGGTACGCAGTGCGGCAACGGGTGAATGGTGGATGGACTCCGATCTGCCTCTTCTTCGCGGCGCTCGTGCCGCTCATGGGGTGCGGGGGTGACGGGCAGGGCGACGCCTGCGGCAGGGCGGCGGACTGCGGAAATGGTCTGCTGTGCGTGGATGGGGGATGCGCGCCGGTCGCGACGATTGCCACGGGCGGAGTGTACATCGACCCGGTGACGACGCTCGAATGGCAGCGGGCGTCCGCGGCGGCGGCCATGGACTGGGAAAGCGCCCTCCTCTACTGCCAGAATCTGGAATCGGACGGCACCGACTGGCGCCTCCCGAGCGTCGATGAACTGCGCTCCCTGATTCGCGGGTGTCCGGCCACGGAGCGCGGGGGGGCGTGCGGAGCCACGAACACGTGCGTGACCTATGACGTGTGTCTGGGCGACTGTGCTGGTTGTGAGCCGGATGCTGGTCCTGCGGGCGGCTGCTACTGGCCGGAGGAACTGGAGGGGAGCTGTGGGCAGGGTGCCCCCGGGCATGATGTCTGGTACTGGACGTCGACGTCGCTGGACGACCTGGTCGGCGCGTGGTACGTCGTCTTCAACTACGCACACGTGTGCGGCCGGAGTAAGGACTTCAGCTACGGCCTGGTCCGTTGTGTGAGGTGAGGCCGCGATGGTTGCCCACGCTCCCGGGGGTGACTAGAATCACCGTCGCCGGCGGTGCCGGTGCGGTCCGGGGTAGCTCAATGGCAGAGCATTCGGCTGTTAACCGAAGGGTTGTGGGTTCGAGTCCCACCCCCGGAGTCACGAAGAGCCCTCACGGGCTCTTCGTCGTTTCCGGGGGTGCTCCTCCGCAACACGGCTCACGCCGGATGTTGTCGAGTCCCACCCCCGGAGTTCAACGACAATGCCCACCCTCCGGTGGGCATTGTCGTTATGCACCCCGGGCGTCCTACGCAGCGATCACGCCCGTCGCCACGAGGCGGTACACCAGAAAGGCGACCACGGCCCCCTCGAGCACCCACGCCCGCGGCTGCCGATAGTAGCCCAGGTACATCTCCTTGCCCCAGTAGTCGGTATCCCGGAAGGTCCTGAGCGAGAACTTCCGCGTCGAGAACGGCCAGAGCAGGGGAAGCCCAACCGTGCTCCCGAGGTCGGCAAGGTAGTGCGTGACCAGGCAGACGAGGGTCAGCACCCCATAGTGGGGAGAGACGAGCGCCACGAGGCCGCTGACCACGGCGGCAAACGTGAGCGTGTGCGTCACCGTGCAGTGGAACTTCGGCGGGACCAGACCGGTGCGCTCGATCAGCGAGTCGGCGTTGGGCAGGAAGTGCATCGCGAGACAGAACGCGACCGTCTTCGGGTTCCAGTCATAGCTGGCGATCGCCAGCGCCAGCGGAACGTGTCCGAGTTGCATGACTACCTCCCGGTGACCACAGGAACGGGGGAAGGAAGGGGCTGGGCAATGAGACGGCGTCCCGACCGCGCGTGCCACGCCGCCGTCGCGCCGATCAGGGCGACCACCAGGCCGGCGAGCATCATCTGCGCGGGGTGGAACGGCATCGCCGTGCCCACCAACGCGACCAGCCACATGCGGGGGAACCGGCCGACCACGGTCGCGGCCAGGTGCCGGCCGAACGGGTACCCCGTCAGCACGGAGCAGGCACGGGCGATTACGAACGGGATGGGGGTGAGCGCGCACAGCGCCACCGTCCCCGCGGGAGAAACTCGGTACCACGCGGTCACCCGCTTGGTGATCCGCGACGCTCGCACCGACTCGAGCTGCCGCGCGTGCAGCACGACGTCGAACAGCCGGTAGTTCACCCACTCGGCCAACGCGACACCGGCGCTGCCGACGCACGCAAGCAGGAAGGGTGAGTACAGCTTGCCGTAGGCCAGCAGGATCGGCTCCGAGGCGCTCGGGAGGAACGTGCCCGTGGGTCCGTTCGTCACGAACATGATCGCGACGAAGACCACCAGGTCGGCGGCGGACGGAGCGAGCAGATAGACGCCGATGCAGACGGCAGCCGCGGCCCCGCAACAATGCAGCATCCGGTCCCACTGCGGCGGGGCGATGACGCGCCAGAGGGGACTCATGGATCCTCCCGGACCAGCGCGTCCGGTACGCAGCTCGGCGCAGCGGCGGCTTCCAGCAGGCACCGGATCGCCGCCGTGACGAGGCCGGGACGCTCCTCGTGCAGGAAGTGCCCCGCTCCCGGGATCGGATACACGGCGACGTTGCCAAGGCGCTGCCGGAGGAGATCGAGCTCCGCCGCCGCCGGCCCGCTCCGGTGCCGCGCACTCCCGACGAGGACGACGACGGGCACCCGGATTTCGGAGAGACGAGTGCTGAGCGACTCGGGTTCGACCGCCCGGGCAATCGCGGCAAACGCGTCGATGGCCGCGCGCTGGTCTTCCAGCGGGCCGTCGGTGTACGCGGCGAGCACGTCCGGTGTGATCCAGCTCGAGTCGCCGGAGGCAGCCCGAAGGTCCCTGGCCACGTAGCGCGTGAGCAACTCGCTGACGTCGAGCAGCTTGAGTACCGGAGCGAGCTTCATGGCGCGGCGGAAGGACGGCCCGGCCGCTACCTCGGCAACCCCGCTCTCCAGCAGGAGGATTGCGCGAACATGCTCCGGCCGGCGGGCCGCGAGCCGGAGCGCCATGGACCCGGCCACCGAATGCGCCACCAGGACCACCGGACCGACACCCAACGTATCCAGGACTGCGGCGACGCGGTCGGCCTGGGCGGTCAGCGAGTAGTCGGCGCCCGGCGGCCGCCCCGAGCTGCCGATGCCCAGGGGCTCGACGACAATCGACTGCACGGTGCCGTCGGCCAGTCCCTCGACCTGATGGCGATAGCCGTACGCCGCGCCGACCATTCCAGGGACGAACACCACCGGTGCGCCGTCCCCGACCACCAGCACCGTGAGCACCTCCCCCGGTCGCGCCGCAATCCGCAACCATCGCGGCCCGGCCGGCGAAGCCGGCCCCGCGAGACGACCAGAATCGGCTGCTGGCAACCGGGCCGCCATCTGGACGGGCGCGGCACCGGGTTGGCCGGATGCCGAGGTCGCCGCGAGCACGCACAGCATGGGTGCCGTGGCCAACCACAGGGACCTGATGCGCAACATGGACCCTCCCGAGCGTTGTGGAGGGCTACGCTACGACAGGCCCGTGACCTGGCTGATGCCTGCCCCGTGACCTCGGCGTGACTCGCGAGCGGACGCTGCTGGCGTGGACTTGCCTTTCTCATGTGCGAACGTCGTCTTCAACTACGCACACGTGTGCGGCCGGTGTAAGGACTTCAGCTACGGCCTGGTCCGTTGTGTGGCTCCTCCGCAACACGGCTCACGCCGGATGTTGTCGAGTCCCACGACGACCAGCAAGACACCAGCGCCGCGCGGCTCTTCGTGTGTCCGGGGACGGGAGAGAAGCGCGGAGGCGTGGTTGACCGTCTCGACTCCCCCGGCCCGAGCCGCAGCGCGCCTCGTCATCCGCTGAACCTCGTTGGACAAGCTCACGAGCATCGGCGTAAGCTTCAGCAGGACTCCCACAGAGAGACAGGTCATTCTCCGGAAGCTCCGCGACGCGCTTCGGACCCGGTTCGCCCGACGACCGAGGGCCGAGAACGTCTATCTCCTGCTCATTCCCACCGTCGGTGCGCTGACCGGCGTCGCTACGCTCGCCATTGCGCACCTGATCGGCGTGCTCCAGGGTGCGCTGTGGGGGAGCGGCGATGATCTGCTGGCCGGCGCGCAGGCCGCTCCGTGGTGGCTGCGACTGCTGATCCCCACGCTCGGTGGCGTCGCGGTGGGGCTCCTGGCATGGGTGCTCAAGCGGGAGGTGCGCGGCCCCGGAACGGCGGGCCTGATCCAGGCGCTCGCCCTCGGTGGTGGCCACGTCTCGTTCCGGCAGGAACTGCCGGCCGTGGCCGCGGGCATCCTCACCGTGTCGTCGGGCGGCTCGCTGGGTCGCGAGGGCCCCATGATCGAGTTCGCGGCGGCGCTGGGGTCACGGCTCGGACGTCTGTTCGCGCTCAACACGCACCAGGTGCGCGTGCTCGTGTGTTGCGCCGCCGCGGCCGCGATGTCGGCCGTCTACAACGCCCCCTTCGGCGGCACGATCTTCGTCATGGAGATCCTGATCGGCAGCTTCGCCCTCGAGATCTTCGGCCCCGTGGTGATCGCCTCGGTGATCTCGACGCTCATCTTCCGCGGCGCGATGGGCAACCTGCCGCGCTTCGTCATCCCCGCGTACGAGCTCGTCTCCCCGTGGGAGCTGGTGGCCTACCTCGCGCTCGGGATCCTGGGCGGGGTCTTTTCCGCGCTGGCGATCAAGGGCATCGGGCGCGTGGACGACGCCTTCAGGAAGCTGCGTGGCACGGGGTACGCGGGACCGGCGATCGGCTTCGCCCTCCTCGGCGGCATCGGGATCGCCTTCCCGCACGTGTACGGCAACGGACTCGAGGTGGTCAACCTCGCGTTGCACGAACGGCTTCCCCTGTACCTGCTGCTCGCGCTGCCGCTGGCGAAGCTCCTGGCCACCGCGCTCACCCGGGCAAGCGGCGGCTCGGGCGGGCTGTTCACGCCGACGCTGATGCTGGGTGCCCTGGTGGGCGGGGCGTTCGGCTACGGGGTGCACACCTGGTTCCCGGCCCACACGGCGGAATACGGCGCCTACGCCCTGGTGGGGATGGGGGCCGTGCTCGCGGGCACGACCCACGCGCCGATCATGGCGATCATGATGATCTTCGAGCAGACCAACTCGTACCCGATCATCCTGCCGCTCATGCTGGTCTGTATCGTCAGTAACCTGGTGGCCCGCCGGCTCCAGCCCGAGTCCCTGCACCTGGACACCCTGCGCCGGCGGGGCGTAGCCCTGCCGGTCGGCGCGGAAGCGGGCCTGATGCGATCCCTCCGTGTGGCCGACGTGATGCACGATGACGTGGAGGCGGTGAACCGGCGCGCGCCATTCACGGAGGTGATCGAGTACTTCCTGCGGACGCCCCGGAACTTCCTCTACGTCGTCGACGACGACCGCCGCTTCGTGGGGGCGATCTCCCTGCACGCCATCAAGGGCGTGCTGTCTGGCCAGCAGGCCCTCGAGGTCGTGATCGCCGCTGACCTGGTCCAACCGTTCGAAGTCGTGACGCCGGACGAGTTCCTGGCGGAGGCCATGGAGAAGTTCTGGCGCCAGCACGCCGAGCGGTTGCCGGTCGTCCGGGACCACGACGCACGGGAGCTCATCGCCTGGGTGGCTCAGCGCGACCTGATGGGGATCTACAGGCAGGAAGTCCTCAATAAGCGTCAGTTGCTGGCGCGCTTCTCCACGACCGACGCGTCGGGCGGGGAGGGGGAAACGGTCGTCGAGCTGCCGGAGGGCGTCGCGGTCCGCACCCTGGTCGTGCCGCCGGCCCTGGATGGGCGGACGATCGGCGTGATCGCGCCCCGCTCGGCGTTTGGCGTCCAGGTTCTCCAGATCGCGCGGGCCGATCCCGAGCGGCGCAGGTCCACCGTGGAGATGCCGGGTCCGGAATCCATCCTGCGGACACACGACCGGATGGTGGTCCTCGGCCTTCCAGCGGACATCGACCGGCTTCAGCGGACGCTGAACGTCGAAGCCGACCTGCCGGACGCCTGAGCGACGGGCGCTGGCCCGCGCCATGCCGGTCGCGTATTTATCGTGCGTGCCGCACCGGGGTCATCACCTGACCGACCGTGAACCCGCGCACCCACCGCACGTTCCGAGGAAGCGTCATGACACAGCCTGGTGAGAACGCGCCGCGTCCCGAGAAGCCGCCCACATTGCTGGAGAACTGGATCAGCCTCCTCGGGATGATCATTGCGGCCTGCGCCTTCTTCGCGGTCATCTCGCTCATCGCGTTCGATTTCAGCCGGGGATTCTCCAGCCCGTACATGGGGATCCTCACCTACCTGGTGACGCCGGCGTTCCTCGTGATCGGCCTCGTGCTGATCACGCTGGGCGTCCTGATCGAGCGGCGGCGGCGGCACCACCTTGCCCCGGGCGAGGTTCCCCGCCACCCCCGGATCGACCTCAACATCCCGCGCCACCGGAACGGGTTGATCGCGGTCGCCGGGGTGACCTTCGTGTTCCTGGTCACGACCGGACTGGGCACCTATCAGACCTATCACTTCACGGAGTCGGTGAAGTTCTGCGGGCAGACCTGCCACGAGGTGATGAACCCCGAGTACACGGCGTACCAGAGCTCGCCGCACGCGCGCGTGACCTGCGTGCAGTGCCACATCGGGCCCGGCGCCGGCTGGTTCGTGCAGTCGAAGCTCTCCGGCGCCTACCAGGTGTACGCCACGATCGCCAACAACTACCCGAAGCCGATCCCGACGCCGATCAAGAACCTCCGGCCCGCCCAGGAGACCTGCGAGCAGTGCCACTGGCCGCAGAAGTTCTTCGGCAACGCCGAGCGCGTGAACTACCACTACCTGTCGGATGAGACGAACCGGCCGTGGACCATCCGGCTGCTCATGAAGATCGGTGGGGGAGATCCCGAGCACGGCCGCGCCGGCGGCATCCACTGGCACATGAACATCGCGAACAAGGTCGAGTACATCCACACCGACACCGCACGCCAGGTGATTCCCTGGGTGCGCCTCACGTCGCCGGACGGGCAGGTGACGGTGTTCCAGTCGACATCCGATTCGCTCACGCCGGCCCACATGGACTCCGCCGAGATCCGTCGCATGGACTGCATCGACTGCCACAACCGGCCGTCCCACGTCTACAACGCGCCGGGGCGCGCCGTGAACGTCGCGATGAGCACGGGGCGGATCAGCCCGTCCCTGCCGTCCGTCAAGAAGACGGCGGTCGAGCTGCTGACGGCCGAGTACGACAGCACGTCACAGGCGCTGGCCGCGATCGCGGAAGGTCTCGCCGCGCAATACCGGGAGTACGCGGACACGGCCGCGGTCCGGCAGGCGGTGTCGGCGGTCCAGCGGATCTACCAGACGAACTTCTTCCCCGAGATGAAGGTCAACTGGAAGGCGTACCCCACCAATCTCGGGCACACCATCTTCCCCGGGTGCTACCGGTGCCACGACGGCAAGCATCAGAGCCCGGACGGCCGGGTCATCAGCCACGACTGCACGTCGTGCCACGTGATCATCGCCCAGGGCAGCGGCGCCGAAGGGGAGACCATCAGCCCCGAGGGTCTCGAGTTCCAGCACCCGGTGGACATCGGTGACATGTGGAAGAGCGTGAACTGCGCGGTGTGCCACACCGGGGGATAGGGAGTGAAACGTGAAACGTGAAACGAGTCGCGTCGCGTCACACTCGTTTCACGTTTCACGCTTCACGTTTCACGTCACTTCGCCTGGATTTCCACCCGCCGCGGCTTGGCCGCCTCGGCCTTGGGCAGCGTGATCGTGAGCAGGCCGGACTCGAACCGCGCCGCGATCTGGTTCGCGTCCACGGTACGCGGGAGCGTGAAGCTCCGCTCGAACCGGCCGCAGCGCCGCTCGACGAGGTGATACTCCGCCTCGGCATCGCCCTCGGCGTACTCCTGCTTCTTCTCGCCGGAGATCGAGAGGATGTTGCTCTCGATGTTCACCTCGACATCCTCGAGGCGCAGGCCGGGCAGCTCCGCCACGACCTCGATCGCGTCCGTCGTTTCACGGACATCCACCACCGGGACCCAGGGGCCGGTCATCGTGCCGGCACCCCCCAGGAAGCGGTCGAACACCCGGTCGATGTCCCGCCGCGTCTGGAAGAGGTCGTTCCAGGCCGAGGGGACTTCCGCACGCCACAGAGTCGGGAACGCCATGACTACCTCCTGCTGGTCTTGTACGTGAGTGGCTGTTGCCCCGGCCACCTGTTGGCCGGTGTCGCGCCGGGGAAAGGCAGGCCACGTGCCAACCGTTTCTGCCAGTTTTGCTATGCCTATCTGCCTGTCCTGCAATGAGTTGCGTCGTTTTGACAGCCGGTGGGCCGCTGTCCCCACCTGGCCGCTTGGCCGGAGGCGGGCAGCGGGTTTCCTTTCTCTCCGTCCCTCAACGCCCCGGTGGCTCATGCGCTTTCCCGTGTTTGCCCTTTGCCTCCTGCCCTGCCTTCCGCTGGCCGCCCAACCGACGCCGCAACAGCCGTTCGGCACGGTGCGGGAGCAGGCCACCCTTCAGCAGCAGTGGCTCGCCACCCGGCTCGACCGCAACCTCCCCGCCGTGATGCGTTCGCATGGCGTGGACATGTGGGTCGTGGCCATGCGCGAATACAACGAGGACCCCGTGTTCCGCGGGCTCGTGTCCCCCACGACCTTCGCGGCGCGGCGCAGGACCATCTACGTGTTCTTCGATCGGGGGCCGGTGGGGGGCGTGGAGCGCATCGCGCTGGGCGGCTCCTCGCAGGGCGGGCTCTACGAGACCGTGCGCGCCACGGAGGCGGCACCGGACGGGCGGCCGCTGGAGCTGTGGGGCGCCGCGCAGTGGGTTCTGTTCGACCGGGTGGTGCGCGAGCGCAATCCGCGGCGCATCGCGGTCAACATCTCCCGCGACCACAACTTCGCGGACGGACTGTCGGCCGGTGAGTGGGAGCAGATGCAGGAGGCGCTGGGGCCGGAGCTCCGCCCCCGGGTCGTGCGGAACGAGCGGCTCGCGATCGACTACCTCGCGCTCCGCGTGCCCGAGATGCTGCCCACCTTCCGGCGGATGCAGCAGCTGGCGCACGAGATCATCGCCACGGCGTTCTCGAACGCCGTGATCACGCCCGGAACGACCACCACGGACGACGTGGTCTGGTGGATGCGGCAGCGCCTGGCCGATCTCGGGCTCGACACCTGGTTCCAGCCCAGTGTGGACGTGCAGCGCCGCGGCGTGGTCATGCAGGACTCCGCGTCCCCGGTCATCCTGCGCGGCGACGTGCTGCACTGCGACTTCGGGATCACGGCGCTCGGGCTCAACACCGACACGCAGCACATGGGCTACGTGCTGCGCGAGGGGGAGACGGGGCCGCCGCCGGGGCTCCAGGCGGCGCTCGCCGCCAGCAACCGGCTCCAGGACATCGCGATGGCGGAGATGCGGCCGGGGCGGACCGGCAACGACGCGCTCTCCACGACGCTCGCGCGGATGCGCACGGACGGGATCGACGGCACCGTGTACAGCCACCCGGTGGGAGACCATGGGCACGGCGCCGGGCCGCTCATTGGCATGTGGGACCGGCAGGACGGGGTCCCCGGCCGCGGTGACGTGCCGATGCTGGCCGGCACGTGGTTCTCGATCGAGCTCCAGGCGGCCACCCTGGTTCCCGAGTGGGACGACCAGCTCGTCCGCTCGATGCAGGAGGAGGATGTCGAAATAGGCGTGGACGGACAGGTGCGCTGGATCCTGGAGCGGCAGACCGCCTTCCACCTCGTCCGCTGACCCCGCGCTCAGGCCGCCCGTGACCACCATCCACGACCTGCCGACGCCGGCGCTCCTGCTCGACGCCCGCCGCGTGGGGCGCAACATCGCAGGGATGGCCGATCGGTGCCGCGGGCTGGGAGTCGCCCTGCGGCCGCACCTCAAGACCCACAAGTGCGTCGAAGTCGCCAGGCAGCAGCGGGATCAGGGCGCGCGCGGCGTCACCGTCTCCACGCTCGCGGAGGCGGCCGTGTTCGCGGATCACGGGTTTGACGACATCACCTGGGCCTTCCCGGTCGTGCTGGGGCGGATTCCCGAAGCGCGTGCGCTGGCCGAGCGCGTCACGCTCCGCCTGTTCGTGGACGGCCCCGAAGCGGTGGACGCCCTGGAGCGCGCGGACTTTCCCTTTCACGTCTGGATCAAGATCGACTGCGGCTATCATCGGGCCGGGATGGACCCCTCGGCTCCCGCCACACTGGCCCTGGCCCGCCGCATCGCGGCGTCACGGCGGCTCACGCTCGACGGGATCGCCACCCATTCGGGGCACGCGTATCATGAGTCCGGGTGCACGCGGATTCGCGTCGCGGCCGAGCAGGAGCGGCGGACCGTGGCCACCCTGCGGGCGCGCCTCGCCGACGAGGGAGTCTCCGTGGAGGCTTCGGTGGGCTCGACCCCGGCCATGGCGTGCGTGCAGGACCTCGAGGGAGCCACCGAGGCGCGGCCCGGCAACTACGTGTTCTACGACGCGATGCAGGTGGCCCTCGGGGTATGCGATCCCGCCGACTGTGGCGTCACCGTGCTGGCCAGCGTCGTGTCCAGCCAGCCGAATGCGGCCCACTGCATCGTGGATGCCGGGGCGCTCGCGCTGTCCAAGGACGCCGGCCATCCGGGGCCCGCGCCCGCCATGGGGTGGCTGTTCGACGACTACGAGGCCGCGACGCTCCGCGCGGACGCGCACCTCACGGCGCTGAGCCAGGAACACGGCACGGTGTCCCGTGCGTTCCCGGTCGGGACCCGCGTGCGCATCCTGCCGAACCACTCCTGCCTCACGGTGGCCTGCTTCGACGAGTACTGCGTGGTCGACGGTGAGACGGTCGTCGACCGCTGGAAGATCTGGCGCCGGCGCTGAGGCCTACGCAGTGGCCCGGCGGCGGCGCGATTCCAGCTCCGCGACGACCGCGCTGAGCGGCACCTCGCGGGCGGCCAGCTCCACCAGGACGTGGTACAGCAGGTCCGCGGCCTCCCAGCGCACCTGGGCATACGTCCCGGCCTCCACCAGCTCGTTGGCTTCCTCGAGCACCTTCGCTCCGCGCGCGACGGCGTCACCCAGCAGCAGCTTCGTGTAGCTGCCGTCCTCGGCGGCGGCCGCGCGCTCCGCGATCACCCACTCGAGCCCGTGCAGCGAGAACGGACGCTCGCCGAAGCACGAGGCCGTGCCGAGGTGACAGGCCGGGCCCGTGGGCTCGACCAGGAACAGGAGCGCGTCGCGGTCGCAGTCGGCCTCGACCCGGACCAGCCGCTGGGTGTTGCCGGATTGCTCGCCCTTCCGCCACCGTCCCCGCTGGCGGGACCAGAGAATCACGTCGCCGGTTTCCACGGCCTCCGTCAGCGTGTCGCGGGTGGAATGCGCGAGCATCAGCACGCGGCCATCCCGGGCATCCTGCACCACGGTGGGCACGCGTTCGTTGTCCTTGCCGAAGTCCATCACCGCCGCCATGGCGTCGCCCAGCCGGATCGTTCCCTTGTAGAGCGCCATGCCCACCTGGAGATCCACGCCCAGGCGGTCGAGCACGACGATCTCGTCCACCGACCGGACCCCGCCCGCGGCGGTGACCGGCTTGTCCACCGCTTCGCGCAGCGACGTGACGCGCGCGACGTCGAGACCTGTTTCCGTCCCCTCGCGCTCCACCACGGTGTACAGGAACCCGCTCACGTACGGCTCGAGGCGTCGCGCGCGCTCGATGGGGCCCTCGTCGAGCCGCCGCCGCCAGCCGCGGTCCACCACCCGGTCTTCCCGGCTGTCCACGGCCGCGATGACGCGCCCGGTGGGGAACTGCTCCAGGAACTCGGGCTCGGCCCGCGTGCCGACGATGATCCGGCGCGCGCCGGCCCGCAGCAGCCGCTGCCCGCGCTCGAGGTCGCGGATGCCGCCGCCCACGCGGCACGGGGCGATGGCGCACATCTCCTCGATCAGGGCCAGGTTGTCACCGGTCCCGCGCGCCGCGTCGAGATCGATCACGGCGACCTCGCCCACCCGCCCGAACCGGCGCACGAGATCCCGGGGGTCCTCCTCCGCGACCAGCTCGAGCTCCTCGCCCTGCCGCAGCTGGACGGCCCGCCCCTTCACCAGGTCGATGCTCGGAATCAACACGGCCGCACCTCCACTCCATGGTCCCGCATGTATTGCTCGACGTCGGCCACCGGCCACGAGCCGTCGTGGAATATGCCAGCGCCGAGGGCCGCCTGGGTCGCTGCACATTGTGGCCGCGGCCGGGGAAGCCGTCAACCGGGCGCGTGACGCGGGACCGTCTGCTGGGGTATAGTCCGTGGACTCACCACCGGACGCTCACATGCGCCGCTGCCTTGCCGCCTTCGCCCTGCTCGCCGCCGCGTGTACCGGCGGACCCGCCACCGAACCCCTCACCGAGCTGCCCCGGCCGCTGACCGACGCGGAAGCGGCGCTGATTGCCGCGGATAATGCCTTCGCT
>Ga0105095_10001524_pt1 | contig 12236 bp, 12 predicted proteins | sample PPLLak2March2015_2_FD_79180 | JGI IMG/M metagenome (GOLD analysis project Ga0105095, IMG submission 79180) | Freshwater sediment microbial communities from Prairie Pothole Lake near Jamestown, North Dakota, USA - PPLs Lake P8 Core (3) Depth... | ecosystem: Environmental > Aquatic > Freshwater >... | reverse complement strand
CTCACCTCCTCAATTGGCTGTCTGCCGCCATCCACAATAGGGTGGGGACGCAACGTCCCGCCCGCTACTACTATTGGTAGTAGGGGAACAGGTTTCCTTCAAGCGGACCGTAGCATGTGTACGCCTCCGTGGGCACACGGCGAGGTTCGGCGTCATCGGCGGCTACACGTCAGTGCAGCGGCGCCGTGGAGCGCAGTTGCGGGCAGGCCTCACAGAGACTGCAGGTGCGTGATGAAGCGAGCAAGTGCGGTGATGATGTACGTGATCATCGCTGTCGGCTGCGGGGCCGGACAGTCGCCGCACGTCGAGGTGCGCGACTCAGCCGGTGTGCGAGTCGTTATCGTGGACCGAATCGAAGAACAGCTGCCATGGAGCGCGGACACGGTGCTACTGCTCGGGGGTGCGGATGCCGGGGTTCAGGGCTTCTATCGGGTAAGTAGTGCCCTGGTAGACGTCGATTCGTCCGGTCGAATTTACGTGCTCGATCAGACAGCGCATCGCGTTGCGGTGTTTGATAGCCTGGGGAGGCTCGTGACCGTCTTCGGGAGAGAGGGCGGCGGGCCCGGTGAGTTGCGGTCGCCATTGGCGGTTGCCGTATCTGCTGAGGGCGAGGTCGTTGTTCATGACGCGTCCAAGGGAAGCCTTGTGTGGTTCGACTCATCCGGGCGACCATTGCCTGAGGAGCGCTTCGGAGTGGCGACGATAAACACGCATCTGAGGCATGTGGACTTGGTTGGGACGGCGGTCGTCGCTTGGATGCGTGATCGCTATGTCGGTACCGACGAGCGCCACGAACGGCTGGTCTGGGTCAGCGGCGGGGACACCGTGAACCTCGTCTCGCTCGAACCTGGACGCACGTCCACCGCACCGTACCCGGCATGTGGGATGACATTCACTGTTCGCGTGCCGCTGTCACCGTATATCTACTGGTCGCAGTCTGGTGGCCGAATAGCGGTTGCCGCTTGGGGTGACGACCGAATCGACGTGTTCGATGACGGCGGGCTTGCGTACACGCTGCAACTTGGCCCGCTCCGAAGCGAGATTGGCGAAGCCGAGGCCATCCGGAGAATCGAGGCGATGGGCTACACCGGTCCCTGCAACGCCGATGCCCGTGAGATTGTCAAGAAGCACGGCTTCTACCCACTGCCTCAACGCATTAGAGGGGTCGCAGTTGCACCCGATGGCGCTCTATGGGTGCGACGAATCGATAGCGGAGGGGACCTTCGAATCGAGGTGCTCGACTCGGTGGGATGGCCGGTCGGGATCTTGCCGGAGGGGTTCCCAATGCCGATCGCCTTCCTACCCGACGGACGGCCGTTGATCGAGGTCCGCGACTCGCGTGATGTCGAGCGACTCGGCGTGCTGCGCGTCCGCCAATAGTCGGCTCTTCTGGGAAAGTCCCAGCTTCGGACTTGTCGAGAGTCCAGAGGGTTGGGACGTCCCAGAGCCCGCAGGGCGGTGTCGATTCCGGTATCGATTGACCACGATGGTGGGCCGACCTCACGCCTGGAATCCCGGCAGATCGCGCGGTCTGTCAACGCTTTACAGACATGGTGTCGGATTCCAGGCGCCCCGGTGCCGGCCTGATAAGCGTGAGAGGAGCTCGTTGTTCAACCTCCGCGGAACGCGCCTGCGCGGGCGACCTTGCAGGATCTCGCTTCAGCGATCACTGGTGCTGCATTCCGTAGATCCTCACGTATTCGACACCTAGGGAATCTCGCCATACGCCAACGAGTGCATCACCTGCCACTTGATGCAATGTGAAGCCAGCTGGCGACCGGACCGTACCCAGCCACCGACGCGCGGCGTCGAACACGTCCCAGGTCGCGGCGTCGAACGTGTCCGCGGAGTAGACGCCGGCCCATACGGTCCCGTCGGCGACCACGACCTGACTATAGGCCGGGAGGTAGGCGGGTCGAGATGCATGGTCGAGGACCGACAAGTACTCGCGCCGCGCCGGCTCGGGCAAGGCGTCCTGCATGAAGGAGGCGTAGGTCGCGACGTCGCGCGACGTCACGGCCCGCCTTGCTCGCGCGACACCGTAGGCTTCGGTGAGCCGTCCCCCCTGAAACACCCGGACGCGGAAGTCGGGCCCGGCCACCAGATGGAGGGTCGGCCCGTCGAGATCCACGCCGGGATTGATGGTGAACGGGAGGGGGATCTGGCTGTGGCCCGTCCAAACCCAGAGCGGTCCCGGCGCCGAGGCCAAAGGCTCCCGGCCGAGGCTCGCGAGGTCCACGCGCTCGTACCGAGCTGTGTCCCGGAGGATCTGTCCGGGTTCGAGTGACTCGCCTGCCAGGAGCCGTGGAAACTGCGCCAGCAGAGTTCCGTCCGGGAACACGTCGTACGCGCGAGGCGCTGCTTCCTCGCCCGGCGGCAGGCGCGTCGTACGTCCGACCTCTCCGTCTGGGTCGAACACCGTGAGCCGGGCCAGCCCCACGTCCCAGCATGCCACGCTGTCGCCCGCGAACGCGCCGAGCAGCACCAAACGTCGAAACTCACCAGGTCCGTCGCCCCGTCCCCCGCGCGTCTTCCAGTGGGTTCCATCCGGGCGAAAAAGTCGCAGCTGGGCGGACGCGCCGTCCGCAACCCAGAGGTTCCCGTGGGGGTCCAGGTGCACTCCCGCGATGCGGAAGAACTCGCTTGGTCCCGCGGCGTCGGCGCCGCCCAGGCTGAGGAGGGGTTCCGGGTTGACGGTGGCGTAGGTGCGATCCGCATCCGCATTCGCCGTGACCCGTACGCCTGCGCTGTCGGTGACCGTGACGTCGCCTTGCGGCCCGCCACGACAGGCGGCGAGGGCGAACACGCTGATCCACAGGCCTCGGCGCATCGCTCCACCCGAGATGACGTTTCCGGGCAGCCGGCCTCTCGCCCCGTCGTCCGCTAGACGCCATGCTGCCAGGCCGCTGAACATCCTCCAACTTGGAGCTGAGATCGACCCCCGGCAACGGCCGGAGACAGTTGCTGGCCTCCTCGTGCGGGCTCCAACGGTCGTTGGATCCTTCTCATCTCCGGTCTGGCTGGCGCCGCGGCCTTTCGCCTCGGCACGGGCCGCCGCATCTTCCACGAGCGCATGTTGACCTTCCGGTCACCCCGTCGCCTCACGCGCGCCGAGCGCGTCCGGGTGTCACTCACCGACGTCGGCGGCGGCCTTCGGCTCCCGCTCGCCTCCCGCCGCACCTGGATCCCGGGGCTCGGGCTCCTGATGGCCTTCCTGGTGGTCGCCGGCATCGCCTGGCAGCAGTCCTCTTCATGGCGGGCGCCGCGGTTCGATACGCTGGCCCACGGCGCGAGGGGCGCGCTCGGGGTGCTCTGGCTGGTCGGGCTGTGGGCGAGTGCGGTCGTGCTGCTGATCCTGGGCGCCGTGCTGCTGTTCTACCGGGAGTCCGCGCGCCTCGCGGAGGACCGGTTGATTCACGTCGCGCGCCTCGGACCGGCGCACGTCGTCATGGAGTACGAGCTGGCCAGGGTCAAGAATCTGCGCGCCGCCGACGCCGGCCAGGGGCGCGCCCAGGTCCGGTTCGACTACGACGACGGCGAGCAGGGGCTGGGCAGCGACATGCCCCCGGCAGCCGCGGCGGCACGGGTGAAGGTGATTCAGGCCGCGATTGACTCCATGGCCGCCCGGCGGCCGAACGGCGCCGCGCGGCAGGCGGAGCCCAAAGCGTGACGAAGCCCGGATACATCGAAACGCTCGCGTCCGGCCTCGCCGACCGCTACCGCGTCGAGCGCGAGCTCGGCCAGGGCGGCATGGCGGTGGTGTACCTCGCCCATGATGTCCGCCACGGGCGCCGGGTGGCGCTCAAAGTGCTGCGCGCCGAGCTGGCGGCCATCCTGGGCGCGGAGCGCTTCCTCCAGGAGATCAAGACCACCGCCAACCTCCAGCACCCGCACATCCTGCCCCTGCACGATTCCGGCGAGGTCAACGGCCTCGTCTACTACGTGATGCCGTACGTCGAGGGCGAATCCCTGCGTGACCGGCTGAACCGCGAGAAGCAGTTGGCGATCCCGGACGCGGTGCGGATCGCCACCGAGGTGGCGGGCGCGCTCGACTACGCGCACCGGCACGGCGTGGTCCACCGCGACATCAAGCCCGAGAACATCCTCCTGCACGAGGGCCGTGCGCTGGTGGCGGACTTCGGCATCGCGCTGGCGGCGAGCCGCACCGAGGGCGCGACGCGTCTCACGGAAACGGGGCTCTCGCTCGGCACTCCCGCCTACATGGCGCCGGAACAGGCTATGGGCGAGCGGGACGTGACGGCCAAGGTCGACATGTACGCGCTGGGCTGCGTGGTGTATGAGATGCTCGCCGGCCAGCCGCCGTTCACGGGCCCTACCGCGCAGGCCATCATCGCGCAGGTGCTGACGGACGAGCCGCGGGGGCTCGCGGTCCAGCGGCGCACCGTCCCGCCCCACGTCGAGGCCGCGGTGTTCCGGGCGATGGAGAAGCTGCCGGCCGACCGGTTCCCAACCGCGCAGGAGTTCGCGGACGCGCTGAACGACGCCGCGGCGGCGCCCACCCGGGGCCCCCACCTGCCGGCCCGCGGCGTCGCCGCGCGTGCCGGACGGGTGGCGTGGACCGACGTTCTGCGGCACCCGCTCACACTCGGGCTCGCGGTCCTGGCCGCGCTGGCCCTCGGTGCCGCGGGGCTCGCGCGGATCGTTCCGCGCGGCGAGGAGGCGCGCACGCCCGTGCGCTTCCTGCTCGACTTCAGGGGCGAGCGCTGGGTGGACGGCGTCGGGTCCAACCTCGCGCTCTCGCCCGACGGGACCCTCCTGGCGTACGTCGGACGCGTGGGCAGCGGAACCCAGCAGCTGTACGTCCGCACCCTCGGCGCGGTGGGCGCACGCGCGCTGCCGAACACGGAGGGCGCCCGCCAGCCGTTCTTCTCGCCGGACGGGCGGTGGATCGGCTTCTACAACGGCGTGCAGCTCATGAAGGTGCCGGTGGACGGCGGCACACCCCTGCCGCTGGCGGGGATGTCGCTGGTGCAGGGCGTGAGCTGGGTGACGGCCGACCGGATCGTCGTCAGCGTAGAGGGCCGGCTGGCGATCGTCCCCGCGACCGGCGGTGAGCCCCGCATCATTGGGGCGATCGACAGCGCCGCCGGCGAGCTGGTGCAGCTCTGGCCGCTCGGCCTCTCCGAGACCACGGCGCTGTACACCAGTTGGCCCATGGCGGGGATTGCGAGCGCCCGCATCGGGGCGCTGGACCTCACGGAGGGGACGACCCGCGTCCTCGATCTCCCCGGCACTCATCCCCTGGGCGTGATAGACGGTCGTCTCATCTACGCCGCGGCGTCGGGAGTGATCATGACCGTCGGGTTCGACGCTCGCAGACTCCGTATCCTCGGCACGCCAGCCCCCGTCGTGGACGGCGTGTACCTCGGAGGACTGGGGGTGCTCAAGGGCAGCCTGTCCGCGAGCGGGTCGCTGGCCTACGTGGAACGCAGCAGCGCGGCGCAGCCTCTGGTCCTGGCCGGGCCGCGGGGCCCCGTCCGGACCCTGATTCCGGCCGAGCGGCAGGTCCAGTACCCGCGGTTCTCGCCCGACGGACGGCACCTGGCGGTGACGATCACCGACGCGCAATCCACCGACGTCTGGATCCTGGATCTCCCGTCGGGGCCGTTGCGCCGGCTCACCTCCGAGGGAGGGCTCAACGACCGGCCCGAATGGGCGCCCGACAGCCGCAACGTCCTGTTCCGCTCCAACCGGAGCGGGGGCGGCACGGCGCTCGGCCGGACGTTCGCGCTGTGGATGCAGGCGGCCGATGGGAGCCGGCCGGCCAGCCCGTTCTTCGAGGTCGACGGCACGGGCGTGTATGAGGGCGTGATCTCGCGGGATGGGTCGCACCTGCTGTTCCAGCTGGACTCCACCGGCACGGGCGGACGGACCTGGTACCGCGCCCTGCGCGGGGATACCACGCGTCGCGTCGTTGCGGCCGCGCGCGCCGGACAGCAGACCGCCGCGCGCTTCTCTCCGGACGGGCGCTGGGTGGCGTACGAGTCGGACGAGCTGGGAGCGTCCCAGGTGTACGTGAAGCCGTTTCCCGCGCTCGACGCGCGGTACCAGGTGTCGTTGGAGCTTGGCAACCAGCCTGTGTGGTCACGCGACGGCACCCGACTGTTCTACCTCAACGGCAGCGTGCTGATGTCGGCCTCGCTGGCGTTCGCCCCCGCGTTCACCGTCACCCGCCGTGACACGGTGATCGCCGGCGGGGTTGATGCCGGGTTCGGCTTCCACGCCAACTACGATGTCTCGCCGGACGGCGGCGCCTTCGCGTACGTACGGAGCGGGGCCGAGGGCGCGCCGATCATCCTGGTGCACGACTGGAAGTACGAGCTGCGCGCGCGCGCCCGGGAGGCGGAGCGCTGACGCCGTGCGAGGGCGCACGGGACCCGGCCGCAAGTCACAGGGGCGGTGAGGCGGTTGTCGAACACGATGTGCCACCCCGCGTCCGCCTGGGTTTCGTGTCGGCGGAGTTGTCCGATCGAGACCCAACGTTGCGCAATCGGCCGGCCTGACCTATGGTCGGATGACCTCAGCCTTGGAGACGACGTGTCCCTGGTCCGCAATCGCACCGGCAGCATGAAGATCACCTCGATCATCCTGCTGCTCCTGGTCGTCGCCGGCGTGTACGTCGCGTACGCGTTCGGCAGCGTGTACTGGCGGCGGTACGCGCTCACCGACGCGGTGGATGAGCAGCTGGCCTACGCCGGCCAGGTCGTGGACGAGACCATCCGGCAGCAACTGGTCAGCAAGATCGCAACCATGAACCTGCCGCCGGCGGCCAGCCGGGTGCGGATGTCGCGGAGCGGCGCACGGACCATTCAGCTCACGATCGCCTACACCGAAACGGTGAACCTGCTGTTCACCAAGAAGGACATTCCCATCTCCGTCACGAGGCGCCGGACCTACTGAGGTGATCCGACCGGAAACGGCCTCGTCACCCGTCCGGGGGAACACGGCGGCGTGAGCGGGCTCGGGATTCTCCTGCTCGCGGTGGCGAGCCTCGCCGGCCTCGTCCTGATTCCGCTCGGGCTGCCGGGCCTGTGGGTCATCGTGCTCGGCGTGATCGGCTACGGCTGGCTCACGGACTTCCGGACCGTGGGTGTCGGGACCATCGGGCTCGTCCTCGCCCTCGCCATGGCCGGCGAGCTCGTGGAGGCCTGGGCGGGCTTCAAGCTGGCGCGCCGGTACGGCGGGTCCAGGCGCGCCGGATGGGGTGCGGTGATCGGCGGCATTGCGGGCGCCATCGTAGGCGTGCCAATCCCCATCGTCGGGAGCGTGATCGGCGCCTTCGCGGGCGCGTTCGCCGGGGCCGCCGCCTTCGAGTACTATGGCGCCCGGTCGCTCGACGGCGCCACGCGCGCCGGCTGGGGCGCCGTCCTGGGCCGCGCATTCGGCGCCGCGGTGAAGGTGGCCCTCGGGCTCGTGATCGCGGTCATTGGAGCGGTCGCGGTCTTCCGCACGTGACGCGGGCGCCGGGCCGCTGATGGACCCGCGACGTTAGATTGCCCGCTCCCAGCCCCTCGTTCACCCCGTCACCCGACAGGTTCATGAGCCAACCCACCGCCGTCGACGACCACGACGACATCATCTACCCGGCGACCCTCCCGTTCCTCCTCGTGCACCTCGTGTGCTTCGGCGCGATCTGGACGGGTGTGAACGCCACCGTCGTGACCCTCGCGGCCGTGCTGTACGTCGTCCGGATGTTCGGCGTCACCGCCGGCTACCACCGGTACTTCTCGCACCGGACCTTTCGGACGAGCCGGGTCGGCCAGTTCCTGCTGGCGCTCCTCGCGCAGAGCTCGGCGCAGCGCGGGATCCTGTGGTGGGCCGCCAAGCACCGCCACCATCACCGCTTCTCCGACCTGATCGAAGACGTGCACTCCCCGCGCCAGCACGGATGCTGGTACGCGCACCTTGGCTGGGTCTTCCGGCCGCGGCACGCCGCCACCGACTACACGGCGGTGCCGGACCTGGCCCGCTACCCCGAGCTGCGCTTCCTGGACCGGCACCAGTACCTCCCGGCCGCCGTGCTCGCGGTGGCGGTCTGGCTCGTCGCGGGATGGCCGGGGCTCGTGGTGGGCTTCTTCTGGAGCACCGTGGCGCTGTACCACGGGACGTTCATGATCAACTCGCTTGCCCACGTGCACGGCACCCAGCGCTACGTGACGGGCGACGACTCCCGCAACAACTGGTGGCTGGCGCTCATCACGCTCGGCGAGGGCTGGCACAACAACCACCACGCCTATCAGCGGTCCACCCGGCAGGGATTCCGCTGGTGGGAGGTGGACCCGACGTTCTACGTCCTGAAGGCACTCTCGTGGACCGGCGTGGTCCGCGACCTCGGCGCGCCGCCGCCGGACGTCGTGCGGAACGAACACCGCCTTGGCCGCGCCGTCGTCGAGAAGGTTGCGCGGGAGCTGGCGGCCACGTTCTCGCCGGAACAGCTGGCGCATGACGTGCGGGCCGCATGGGCGGCCTCACCGCACCTGCGGGACCTCCGGGACCGCGTCCGCACCGCGCGCGACCAGATGAGTGACTGGGCCGCCGGCGTGCACCTGCCCAACCTGCCCACCCTCGAGGAACTGCGCGCGCGTGCCGAACAGATGTACGCGCAGTCGCCGTCGATGGACGAGATCGTGGCGCGGGCGCGCGAGGTCCTCACGGAGCGGGTGTCACTCTTGGTCCTGCAAATGGAGTCAGCTCCCCTGACAGCATAGGACGGACGCAAGAACGACGGGCAGACCCGAGACGGACATTCAGAGACGGACCGTCTCCCTCTGTGCGCTTCCTCTTGTCCGTCTCTTCTTGTCCGTCTAGTGCGGGTCACCCGCCACTGATCGCAGCGACAACCGCATCACGGTGGCACTCGCGGGACAGGCGGTCGTGAACTCCACCGACTGACGCACGGCGGCCGGAACCGCGCCGCGTGTGGACTGCTCGAATCCGAAACGGGGGAAGAAGTCCGCCGCGGTTTCGGTGAGCAGCCAGACGGTCCGGACGTCATGGCGCCGGGCCAGCTCGATGGAGGCCGCCGTCAGCGCGAGCCCAACCCCGCCCCCGCGCCGGGCGGGCGCCACGGCGACCGAGCGCAGCAGGGCATCATGCCCGTACAGCTCGAGCGCCGCGCAGCCCACGATGCCGCCGGGCTCACGGGCGATGATCGCGGACCCGAGATGCGGCTCGAGTCCGTCGAGCGGGAGGCCGCTCGCGGTGACCAGGTCCGCAATTTCGCCCCAGTGGGCCGGGTCCGCCGGGACGATCTCGTAGGGCTCGGTGCCCGCGCTGCGCGTCATACGGGACGCTCCTCCCCGAGGGCCCGGTGGAACAGATCGGTGTTGAGGGCCAGAATCTCGCCCAGCGGCCCCTGCGGCGTCACGGGTGGCCACGCCACGGGGCGACAGGAACTCCCGCCACATCGTGGGAAGCTGACCGATCGCGACGCCGGACGCCAGGTGCGGGTCGGACGGGACGCCACCGCTTGACGGGCCCGGTACCGCCGGTAGGTTCCCTGTTGAGGGCGGGTCGGAGCGACTGCCGGACCAACAGAGATTCATGCGCGGTCGCCCCAGTCTTCGGCGATGCCGAGCCTGTGCCCGGGTACGGGATGGCGAGACCCGAGACGGACGCCGCACCGCTGTCAAAGGGTCGGCTGACCTCTTCGACCCGCCCCTTCATAGAAGAAAACGGCGCGCCAACTGGCGCGCCGTTCGCGTGTGGGTCCCCCTGACGCTCAGTCCTTGGCCCGGTCGAGATACTCGCCGGTGTTGGGATTGACGCGGACCCGCTCGCCCACCCCTACGAATTCGGGCACGTTGACCGTGACGCCGTTGCTGAGCCTGGCCGGCTTGCTGGACGCCGTCTTCGTGGCGGTCTTCATGACCGGCGTCGTCTCCACGATTTCGAAGGTCAGCGCCGAGGGGAGGTCAATCGCCACCGGCCGCCCCTCGTAGAACTCGGCGATGATCCGCAGACCCTCTGTGACCCACTTGGCGGCATCCCCCAGGGTCTCCTGGTCGAGGTCGTACTGCTCGTAGTTCTCGGCGTTCATGAACGTGAAGTGTCCGCCGCCCCCGTACAGGAAGTCCAGCTCATGCGTTTCCAGGTCCGCCGTATGCAGCGTGTCGGCGGCGCGGAAGCGGTGCTCCACGGTGCTGCCGCTCTTCAGTTTCTTCAGTTTCGCGTGCACCATCGCCCGCAGGTTGCCGGGAGTGTGGTGATGGAACTCGATGACACGACAGGGCTCGCCCTCGAACATGATGGCCATGCCCCGTCGGATGTTGGTCGCGGTGATCGACATTGCGGTCCTGCGTCCTCCTCAAGAGGCCGGCAATCTACATGGGAGGGGTCGAGGGGGCGAGTGATCGAGGATGGATAGAGGGATAGAGGGATGGGGAACGGTGCTTCCCTATCCCTCGATCCCTCGATCACTCCATCCCTCCGGGGGGGGCGGAAGGGGAGCGCGGGTCACAGGTACTGCTGAAACAACACCATCCCCACCAGCGTGAGGCTCACCTGGATCGCCACCAACGGCCGCCGAGCCTGGTCGTATGCCTCGGGGAGCAGCTCCTCGAGCACCATGAACACCATGGCGCCGGCGGCGAAGCCCAACCCGTAGGGCAGGGCCTGCCGGAAGGTGTCCACGAACAGGAACGCGGGAACGGCCATCAGGGGCTGGGGAAGGGAAGAGAAGATGCTCCAGCCCGCGCACGCCAGCACGGTCTTGCCGCGCGGCCGCAGCACCGCGCTGATCGCGAGCCCTTCCGGGACGTTGTGGACCGCGATGGCGAGGGTGATGGCGAGTGCCAATGACGCGCCGCCGCCGAACGAGACCCCCACCGCCACGCCCTCGGCGAAGGAATGCACGGTCATGACGATCACGATGAGGAACATGCGGCGTTTGTCGCCGCCGCCGACCTCCCCGAGCGCCGTGTCGTGATCGCCCAGCCAGCGCTGGGTGCCGAGGATGAACACCACGCCCAGCAGCCCGCCCATCAGCGTTTGCCATGCGCCGTACGTGGTCCCCTCCGCCAGAATCCCGAAGCTCGCGCCGAGCATCAGCCCACCGGCGATGGCGTTGGCCGACGCCACGGCGCGCGGGGAGATCCGGCGCAGGAACAGGAACGGGAGAGCGCCCAGGCCGGTGGCGACGGCGGTCATCAGACCGTACAGGAAGACCGTGAGGGCCGGCGTCACGCCGCGAATCCCCGCATGAACACCACGATGCCCATCGCCACGACCGTCGCCAGGGCGATGCTGCGGTGGCCGGTCTGCCGGTAGGACTCCGGCAGCAGCTCCGACATGGTGAGCTGGATGAGCGCTCCCACGGCGAAGCCGAGCGCCCACGGCAGGCTTCCGGGGGCCGCGGCGATGATCGCGTAGGCCACGACGGCGAGCAGGATCTGACTCACGTTGGCGGCCACCGCGAGCCCCGCGGCATGGACCACGCCCACGCCGCGTCCCGTGAGGATGGCGCAGAGCACGGTGGCCTCGGGGATGTTGTGCACCGCGATCGCGAGCGCCATGAATACGCCGAACGGCCGGCTCACCGCCATCGCGGCCCCGATGGCGACGCCTTCGGAGGCGGAATGCAGGCTGTTGACGAGCAGGACCTGGTATCCGTAGGCGTCCGTGCGGTCGTCGAGCCGGTTGAGGTCGAGGTCCTCCGTGCCCGAGGCCGTGTGTGTGCCGACCACGAACATGATGCCGAGCGCCGCGCCGGCGGCCACGGCCGTCTTGCCGAGCCCAAGGCCGACGACGAGCAGGCCGTAGGCGGCGCCGAGCATCATGCCCGCGGCCACCGCATTCGCGAGACCGATGTGGTCGAGCGGCACCCCGCGGCCGAGCGCGAACGGGCCGATCCCGAACACCGCCGTCGCGGCGGCGAGCGACGCGAACACCAGCACGACGAGCGTGAGGTCGGGAAGCGGGGTCACGGCGTCGGGCCGGTCATCGTCAGCAGGCTGCCCAGCAGATCCACGGCGTACCACAGGTTCGCGATCCGCAGGTTCTCGTTCGGGGCGTGCTGGTTGTTGTCGTGGTTCACCACGGGCACGATCACCGCCGGCTTCCCGAGCACGTCCGTGAACAGGTACAGCGGCAGCGAGCCCCCCATGCCCGGCAGGAGCACGAACTCCTGGTCGGTGGCCCGCGCGGCCGCGGCCACGATGTCCCGCACGATGGGCTGGTTCATGGGGGTCCGCGCCGCGGGGTACCCGTGCTCCCGG
>Ga0105095_10001523_pt1 | contig 12248 bp, 12 predicted proteins | sample PPLLak2March2015_2_FD_79180 | JGI IMG/M metagenome (GOLD analysis project Ga0105095, IMG submission 79180) | Freshwater sediment microbial communities from Prairie Pothole Lake near Jamestown, North Dakota, USA - PPLs Lake P8 Core (3) Depth... | ecosystem: Environmental > Aquatic > Freshwater >... | reverse complement strand
CTCCTGGCCAAAGTGCCGATCATCACCCGACAGCTCTCGCTCGAGGCGATCGTAGGGGCGCTCGTCGGGCTCGCCGTGGCGTGGCGGCTGTCCGATCCGGAGACTCGAGCGGCGGTGCCGTTTCTCGCCGCCGCGGGTGCCTTCGTCATCGATGAGCTCCGCAGCGGCGGCGGCGGGCCGGGAGCGCTTCTCCCGTTCAACTGGAGCCCCTTTCGAAATCACCTCACCAACGAGCTGATCGGAGCGGCGGACATTCTCTCCGGGGCGTGGCCGTTTCTCGCGCTCGCGTTCGTCGTCAGCGGGAGGCGAAACATCGAGCCGCGGCGAGCCGCAGCGGTGGGCGCGGTTCTGGTCTTTTCGGGAGTGATGGCGCTCGAGTGGGTGCAGCAGTTCCTTCCAGGACGCTCGCCCGACGTAACCGACGCCTTGATCGCCCTTGGCGCCTGGCTGCTGGCCTTCTTCGTGTTCAGTGGCAGTGGCCCGTCGCCGGCTCGTAGACCTGCCCCGGCGGACAGACTCCAGAGAGGGGAACCGCCGTCCCGCCCCCCCGCGCCGCGTTGACGATGAGCATGACGAGAACCCCGGCCGCGGCCGCCAGGGCGACGATCGCGGCCCAGCCCGCGGGGCTCATCTTCCTCGCCACCTTGTCGGCGCAGCAGTTCTTGTACTTCTTCCCGCTCCCGCAGGGGCAGCGGTCGTTGCGGCCGACCTTCGCCTGCGCCGCCATCAGTATTCGTACAGGCGCTTGGCGTTCTCGAACATCGCCTTCGCGCCGGCCTTGATGAGAGCGGCCTCGCCCGCGGCCTGGAAGAACGTGAAGCCTTTGCGGTCGTGCCAGGTGAACGGGCCGCCGAGCTTCTTGCCCGCGGCGAGGGTGTCGTCGTGGATCTTCTGGATCACCGCCTCGTAGCGGGGATCTTCCATGGCGTAGCCGGTGAAGCTTCCGAGGTCTCCGCTGGCGGCGAAGACCACGTCGACTCCGGGCACCGCCGCGATCTTGTCGGCGATCGCCGCGGCATTCGGCGATTCGATCATCGCCACCACCATGATGTTCTCGTTGGCGCTCTTGCGGTAGTCGCCTCCCCAGAGCTCCCCGTACTGGCCTCCGCCCTGGCTCCTCCGGCCGATGGGAGGATACTTCGCGTACTGCACCGCGGCCTCAGCCTCCGAAACGCTCTCGACCATGGGCACGATGATCCCGAGGGCGCCGACGTCCGTCGCCTTCTGGATGTCGCCCTCCGTCGCGTCGGGCACGCGGATGAAGGGAATCGCGGGTGCGCCCTTGCAGGCTTTGATCATCGTGGCCACTTCCGAGAACGTGAGCGGGCTGTGCTGCATCTCGATCCAAAGGAAATCGAAGCCCGCCTCCGCCATGGCGCAGTAGATGTTCGGGTCCGCGGTGTAGATCGTCCCGCCCACGATGGGCTTTCCGCTGAGAAGCTTCTGTTTGGCGGTGTTGTAGAGCGACGTCGGCTCGGCCCTCGTCGAAGAGCCGGTCGTCGACAACAGAGCCGCGAACACCGCCGAGAACAGGAACATTCGCTTCATGGCTTCTCCTCCCTGGAGGAGGAAGTATACAACTACGACGCCAGAACCCACGACGGGTTCCATCCGACCACTTCGAAAGCGAAGATGCCGGATCCATCCGGCTGGTTAGCTCCTCCGCATCGCCTGGTAGAGCTCGATGTGTCCCTCCACGATGCGCTTCTTCTCCTCCTCGTTGACGTCCAGCGTCCAGACGCCCTTCTCCGACGTTCCTCCGAGGATGATTCCGTCGGAGCGCGGCATCATGTGGATTCCAATACCCGGCATGGCGCTCGGCGTCCGAAGGCCTCCGTTCGTTCCGTAGCTCACCTCCGGCTGCGGGATGGCGACGGTGAGCTGTCCCTTCAGCGGAACCAGCTCCTCGTCTTCGAAGAGGCTCTTGGCGCCGAGGCCGGTGCAGTTGAAGATCAGCGACTCGCTCAGGGACATCAGGTCGTAGATGGTGTCGAGCTTTCGGATGACGATTCGGCCGCCGAAGAGGTGGAAGTCCGCCAGGAGGGCTTCGAGATAGATCGAGGGCTCGATCCTCATCATCGAGCTCTCGACGGCGTACTTCGTCGGGAACGGGTGCTCGCCGGGCGAAAGCAGCGTCTGGCCGGTCTGGACTTCCTTCGGGAGGAGCTGGAAAGAGCCCGAGGCCGCGTGCTCGTCGTTCGTCGGCGTGTAGTTGTGGATCCAGGAGATGCCGTAGCGCGGCCCCACGAGGAGCTGTAGCTGCCGGTACGCGAGGGTCACGGCGCGGCGGAACTGCTCCTCCCACTCGGGGGTGCGGAGGCGGAACTCGAGAAGGCCCGAGGTCGGGGTGAACCCGGCGAGCGACATGTTCGACGTCGTGTCGGGCGGGACGGCCATGGCGTAGATGACGACCTCGAAGCCGCGGCGCTGGAGCTGTCGCGCGCAGGTGAGGCCGACGGCGCCGCAGCCGAGAACCGCCGCCCGACGGCTCGAATGGTCGAGGGCGAGCTCCGCGGCGATCTGCCCCGTTCCCCAGGAGAGCGACATGCCGGCGCCGCCGTGGCCATAGTCGTGGATAACGGTCTTCCCGTCGATCTTCTCGGCGCGAAGGACGAAGCCCGACGGACGGTGCGGCCTCAGGCCGATGGTGGTCCGGATGATGCGATCCCAGGAGAGCTCCGGAGGCGTGAGTCGGAGCGGCGGGCGACGGGAGGCCACGTCGGCGTTTCGGATTTCTCGGGATGCGCAGGCCCCGAATCCGAGCCCGAGCGCGGCCAGGGCGCCTGACTTGAGCAAGACTCTACGACGCATGCGGCTCATCATAGATCCACCCGCGATTCGGAAATAGGGCCGGGTGGCGTGGGTACTCCTCCCCGGGCCGCGGGGAGGGAGGAAAGAGCGCGATGAAGCCCACGGAACTCGCAAAGACGTCCCCCAGCAAGGTCTTGATGTCATCTTCCTTTCTGGTTATCATATTGACGTGAGGCAGAAGGTGAGCACCGTGTTGGAAAGTGCGCTCTTTCGTGAGGTGAAGATGGAGTCGGCGCGAACGGGCAAGCAAATCAGTGAAGTCGTGAGGGAGGCTCTCGAGCTCTACTTGCGTACCAAGGGGCGGGGAATCGGCACCGGGAACGTCGTCGGCGAAAGCTGGGGCGCGCTACCGATGGAGCGTGAAGAGGTGAAACGCCTTCTCGAGGATGAGGAATCGATTCTTGACGCTTGAGGACATCGGGTCGAGCCTCAGAATCTTCGTAGACGCCCCCATCTTCATTTACCACTTCACTGGAGTCTCCATGGAATGCCGCAGTTTTCTCGAACGATGCGAGCGGGCAGACGTCAAGGCGCTGACCTCGATTGTGACCGTTGCCGAGGTGGCCCACCGATTGATGACGATCGAAGCGGTTACCCGACGGTTGATCACCCCGGGCAACGTCGCCAAGAAGCTCCGCGAGAGGCCGGAGATCGTGGCGAAGCTTCAGACTTATCAGCAACAGGTCGAGAGGATACCGCTGATGTCGATTGAGGTCCTGCCGCTCGACCTCGGTGTGTTTCTTCGCTCGGGCCGGCTGAGAACCGAGTGCGGCCTGCTCGTGAACGATTCGCTCGCAGCCGCAACCGCTTTGGAGAGAAACGTCACCGCCATCGCTTCGTCCGATCCGGATTTCGAAAGGGTGAAAGAGCTGGACTGCTACCGTCCCGCGGACATCTGATTCGTCGGCCCGCGAGTCGTTCGAGATCGAAAGCGCCTCCGCGACACCTCGTTGACGAGAGAGTGGCCCGCGTGTTTATTCCGCGCGGATGCAACGGACGGGGTCGAATCGAACCGCACGAAGCGCGGGAACCAGGCTTCCCGCGATCGTCATCGCGAGGGCGATGGCGGCTGTCAGAGCGTACGTGAGCGTATCTCCCGGCTCGACGCCCGCGAGGAGGGCTTCGAGCGAGCGCGCCGCGGCGTAGCCGAGGATAACGCCCAGGAAACTTCCCAGGAGCGCGAGGAGCACGGCTTCCCCGAACACCATCTTCAGGATGTCGGAGGAGCGCGCCCCGAACGCCATGCGAAGGCCGATCTCCGCCCGCCTCCGGGCGACGGCGAAGGAGAGGAGTCCGTAGATTCCCACAGCGGACAGAAGAATCGAGAGAGCGGCGAAGGCGCCGACCACACGCGCCTGAATGAGTCGCGGCGCCGTCTGGGCGTCGATCACATCCTCGAGCGTTCGCATTTCGGACAGCGGCAGCTCCGGGTCCGCTTCGTGAAGAGCCTTTCTCACCATGGCGAGGATGGGGGCTCGGTCCATTCCTCCCGGCTCGAGCCGCAGGACCAGCTCTTTCGGAGCGTAGCCCAGAAGCCATTGATCCTGCACTTGTCGATAGGGCAGGTACACCTGGGGCTCGCTCGTCCGCTCGAGGCCTCGAACGCGGATGTCGCCCACCACCCCCACTACCGTCCGTTCGGCGAACGCGAACCCGAAGCTCCTCCCGAGAGGATCCTGGTCCGGCCAGTAGCGGCGGGCGAAGGACTCGCTCACCACCGCCACCAGAGGAGCGTCAAGGGTGTCGGATTCGGCGACGTCCCGGCCGCGCCGGAGTGGAATCCCGAGCGTCGAGAAGAAGTCGGGGGTCGCGAACCGGAGGCTCGCGGTCTCGGGAACGTCCTTCCCCACGGGAAGCCCGGGGATCTCGACCTCCCAGATCCCGCCTTGAGTGACCATGGGGAGGAAGCTGGTGAAGGCGGCGCTCCGGACGCCGGGGAAGGAGCGCACGTGGGAGAGGACCCGGGCGTAGAGGGCGGCACGGCGCTCGGTCTTCTCGTACCGGGAGGTCGACAAAGGCGTTTGCAGCGCCACGACGTCGCTCGTGCGAAACCCGGGATCGATCGCCTGAATCTTCAAAAGGGCCCGGACGAGATTGTTTTAGGAGATCAGGACCCCCACCGAGACCGCGACCTCCCCGACGACCAGTGCCGAGCGAAGGCGCTGCCTGCGGCCCCCGACGCCGTCGCGTCCGCCCTCGCGCAGTCCCTTCACCTCGAAGCCGCCCGAGCTCCGGAACGCGGGGAGGACGCCGAACGCGACTCCGGTGAAGGTCGTGACCAGGGCGGCGAAGGCGAGGACCCTGGGGTCGAGCGTCGTCTTCTGGGCGACGGGAAGGTTTGCAGGAGCGAGCTGCGCGAGGAGGGGCAGAGAGAAGGACGCGAGAACGAGTCCGGCGACGCCGCCGAGGACGGCAAGTGTGAGGCTCTCGGTGAGAAGCTGGCGCACGAGCCGCTCGCGTCCGGCGCCGAGCGCCGTCCGGACGGTGAGCTCTTTACGCCGCTCGATTCCCCGGCCCAGGAGTAGGTGCGCGAGGTTGGCGCAGGCGATGAGGAGAACGCAGATCGACGCTCCGAAGAGGGCAGAGAGCAGCAGGCGCGCCTGAACCGAGATCTCGTCACGAAGCGAAACCACGGTGGCGCGCGTTTTTTCGTTCTCCTCGGGATAAGCCCGCTCGAGCTCTTCGGTCACGAGCTCCATCTCGGCTCGAGCTTCGTCGAGGGAGACGCCGGGGCGGAGCTTCGCGAGCACCTGGAGGTAGCTGTTACTTCGGTCCTCGAAGCTGTCGTCCCGAGTGAACTGGAGCGAGGTCCAGAGCTCGGTATCGCGGCGGGGAAAATGAAAATCCGGCGGCATCACTCCCACGATGGTCGACGCGCGATCGTCGAGCCGCACCGTCCTTCCAAGAACGTCCCTGCTTCCGCCGAAGAGCCCCTGCCACAAGCTGTAGCTGAGGACGACGGCGCGCGGCGCTCCCTCCCGCTCGTCTTCGGCCACGATGGCGCGCCCCATCACGGGCTCGATTTCGAGAATACGGAAGAGGTCGCCCTGGACGACGGCGGTCTCGACGCTCACCGGATCTCCCTGCCCCACGAGATTCATCGAGAAACCGTAATACGCCGCCATCGCCTCGAACGACGAGCTCATGCGTTTCCAATCGAGATAGTTCGGCGGCGAGAGCTCCATGCGGCTGTAGCCGGGCTCGTGCTGCCAGAGCTTGACCAGCCGTTCGGAATCAGCATAGGGAAGCGGGCGGAGGAGCACCTGATCGGTGATGGAGAAGACGGCGGTATTGGCGCCAATCCCGAGCGCGGTCACGAGTATCGCGGTGACGGCGAGCCCGGGCGCGCGGACGTGAGAGCGAGCCATGTGGCGCAAGTCCTGCCTCAGGAGATCCCAGTGGACGCCCATCGCGTTCGTAAGGACGTCGAGAGGAGCTTGGAGGACGAGCGCCATCCTCGCGAACGGCCCGGAAGCGCGGCGCAGGCGCTCGGAGAAGTCGAGGCGCATCTCCCCGCCGTACTCGGAGCGGAAGGCCCGGGGATAGAGATGGAGTAGCAGCCGGTAGAAACGCATCGATACTTCTCCCTCAGGTTCCCTCAGGCGGTCTTCGGCGCGAATCCGCGGGCGCGAGCGAGCCGGACGAGCCGCGAGAGCCGCCCGGACTCCGCCCGGGCGACGGCGGCGCCGAAGGGGGTGATGCGGTAGTAGCGCCTTCTTTCGTCATCGAGCTCGGGCGCGGGCCGATCCCGGGTCTCGACGATGAGCCCCTGCTCCTGCATGCGCTGGATGGAGCGGTAGAGCGTTCCCGCGCCGAGCGTCACCTCGCCGTCGGTGCGGTCGGCGACGTCCTGGATGATGGCGTAGCCGTGACGGTCGGAATCGGCGAGGGCGAGGAGAATGTGAAACGTCGCTTCCGGCAGGGGAAGCAGCGCGTCGATGTCGGTCTGTTCGTAGGCCACGGACCAACTATAGCCAATCTGGCTATAGTGTCAATGGCTATATTCTCCCCCCCCCCAGAGGTTTCAGTGTCGTCCCGATCGCGGCGTCTTCAGTAGAAACCGCGTGGCCGTCTTCGGAAAGCCGCTCAGCGTCCAGGCGAAAGCGATTTCCGGTCGAAGCATCCAGAAGGGCCGGAAGGGAGGCGTACCCTCGCCCGGGTAATACTGTGGATACTTCTTCTTCGAGGCCTGGAGAACGCGGGTCGCGAGGGGATGCGCGGCGTCGACCACCCGCTCCACCTGTCCCTCGAGGATGACGACCTCTTCGCCGCTGTCGAGGTGCAGGCTCACGTTTGGATTGGCCTCGAGGTTCCGGACCCATATCACCTTGTCGCTTCCGCCGAAGGCCAGGACGCCTTCCAGCCAGACTCCGTCGACGGGTCTCGCGTGAGGACGACCATCGGGTCGGGTCGTCGATACCCAGTAGCTCTTCGCCGCTGTCATCCGCTCGTCGACGAAGCTCCATGAAAGTATCCCCTTCGCCGTATCCGGGATGCCGTAATCGGGAATCCGCGGCCGGCTCGGCTTCGGTTCGCTCGGCTTCGGTTCGCTCGCCTTCTTTCGGGCTGGCATGGTCGCGACCTCCTTCGTGCGAATCGACCGCGTTCCCACCATCAGAGTCAAGCGAGCGTGGCCAGGCGACTCTCTTCGACCCTGTCCCTGGCTGGATCGAAGAAATGAAGACCCGCCTCGGCGCGCGCCCTCTAGCGCTTCTGCTGAACGTTCTCGAGGTCGATCTTCGTCGCTCCCGGGGTCACGACCTGGAAGACTCCGTCCGGCGTCACGTTGATCTTCAGGGCTTCGACCATGTTGCCGCGGCCCTTTCCCGTGTTGTCCACCACGAGCTCGATGAGCCCGATGGAGGTCTTCGCCACCGCCGAGGGCGATGGAGCGTCATCGGGGAAGTAGAGCGGGCCGTCGGTGATGATGATGACCCTCGCGCCGTTCTGGCCGACGTGGGACCTCATATGGCGAACGGGACTCGAGGGGCCGCCGGTGATCTTGGCGATGCCACGGTCGAACTTTCGCAGCTCCGCAATGGCGGCATCCGAGCCCTGTTCCGTCAGGATCTTCTGGAGCCTCGCCGCCTCCTCCTCGCTGGTGCGAGAGGTGATGGTCAACGTGAGCTCGGCGGTCTTCTTCCCCAACCCGCGCGCTGACGTCAGAGTCGCCGTATAGACCTCTTCCGCCGAGGCTACGCTCGCCGCCACCAGAAGCGCCGAAACGACACCGACGAGATACCGCTCCAGATTCCTGAAATCCTTCATTACCCAGCCTCCGTTTCTGATGATTACTTCCGCAGGATCAGCCCCTGGATCTTCTGCGCCAGGGAGCCCGCCGCGGGGGGATCGTAGTTGGAGAGCACGGCCACGGTGTAGCCCGAGCTCCAGTAGATGTCGAGCTGCCCGTTGATCCCCATGAAACCTCCCCCGTGGCCGACGATGCGCTCCGAACCGACGGTTCGCTCCGAGATCCCATAGGCATACCTGGTCTCGGGTTTCTCCCGATCCGGCGCGACCTTGCCCTCGGTCATCGCCGCCGTGTGTCGCTCGTCCAGGAGCTTCCCTCCGCGGAGACCCGCCGCGAACTTCAGGAGATCGGGAACGGTCGAGAAACAACCTCCCGCCGGCCCCCCCTTGACCACGTGAAGGTAGAGATTGTTCCATTTCTCTCCCGCGGGTAGAGGGTAGGCGCCCTCCTTCGTATAGCCGATCGCGAGGTTCTCGGTGTCGCGATCCATCTCGTAGCATTCCGTGTCTTTCATGCCCAGGGGCGCGGTCACGTTCTCGCGGACGTAGTCGAAGTAGTCCTTGCCCGAGACGGCTTCGACGATCTCCCCGAGGAGCATGAATCCGGAGTTGCTGTAGGACCATTGGGTGCCGGGCTCGAACGAAAGCGGTTCCTCCGCATACAACGTCCGGTAGTCGCGGACCTTGCGGAACTGCTCCTTCGCGGCCTTCTGATACGCCTCGTTGAAGTAGCTTCCCATTCCCGAGGTATGCGTCAACAGGTGATGGATCGTCACCTTGTCGCGGACCGGGGCGTTCGGCCAGTCGGGAAGGTGCTTGCCCACGGTCTCCTCGAAGTCGAGCTTCCCCTGTTGCGCGAGCTGCGAGATCGCGACCGCGGTGAACATCTTGTTCATCGAGCCGAGGTTGAACTTGGTATCCACCCGGTTCGGCGCTCGAAAGGCGCGGCTCGCGAGGCCCCAGGCACCCTGGAAGAGAACGTCGTCGCCGCGGGCCACCATCAGCGCGCCGGAGAACTCGTCCGCCTCCACGAGACCCTTCACGTGAGCTTCGATCTCACGGGCCAGAGTCGCGTCTTCCACCTCGCGCGCGGCGAGAGCGCCGGGAAGGAAAAGCAGCGGAACCAGAAGTGCTCCGAGAACTCCTCTTCTCATGATGGCGCCGTCAGTCTACCTCAGGGGCGGACGGGCTCGTGGGGGAAGCACCCCAACGGATCGTGATGAATCTCACACGCCCGGAATCACGGAACCATCCGGGGTCCGGGTCCACCATGGTCAGAAGAACGAGAACGCCAGATGCCGAATCCCCCAATGGCCCGCGTGGTCGCCATCGCCAACCGAAAGGGCGGCGTCGCCAAGACCACGACCGCGGTCAACCTCGGCGCAGCGCTCTCCGCGAGAGGACGGCGGGTCCTGCTGGTAGACCTCGACGCCCAGCAGGACCTCTGTTCCGCTCTCCGGGTTCCGATGCCGCGGCCCGGCCTCGCCGACGCGCTTCTCGGCATCGCCCTTTTCGGCAGCGGGGACCTCTCCGTCTCTTTCGTGAAAGCGCAGGGACTCACCATCGCCGGCGGATATGGAATCGCCGAAGCGGAAACCCAGCTCGCCCTTCACAGGAATCGAGAGGACGCCCTGAAGCGCGCCCTCGCGCCCCAACTTCCTCACTTCGATTTCGTGCTGCTGGATTGCCCGCCCTCGATCCAATGCCTCACCCCGAGCGCCCTCGCCTGCGCGCGCGAAGTCATCGTTCCGGTTCAGACCGAGTTCCTCGCGGCGAATCAGCTTCCCGGCATCATGTCCACCATCGACGACATCCGGTCCCGGCTCAACCCGGGCCTGAAGGTCGCGGGTTTCCTGCCTACTATGTTCGACGGCCGAAGCCGGCACGCGCTGGGAGTGATGGAGCACGTCGCCTCCCAGGCGCACCTCTGGGGCGTGCGCGCGTTCAAGCCCATCCCGAAATCGGTTCGCTTCGCCGAGGCGTCCGGTGCCGGGCTCCCCATCTCGCGCTACGCCCCGGAGTCGCTCGCCGCCCGCGCGTACGAGTCTCTCGCGGAAGAGATCGACCGGTCCTACGGTTTGCGGGTGCCGCTCTCCGTGCTTTCCGCTCGCCCGCTTTCCACCAGCTCACCGCACGAGCTTCAGCCCTAGCGAGGCCGCGTAGCGCTCGAGCGCGCGCCGCGCCGCTCTTCTTCCCGCGGCCGACGCACCCTTCTCGTAGTGGAAGGAGAGCGCCCTCAGGGCGCCCTTCGCCTTCTCCGCCTTCACGTCGCACCGGGCGACCAGCCGCTCGCCGGACAGGACGGGCATGCAATAGTAGCCGTACCTCCGCCGGGGAGCGGGGGTGAACACCTCGAGGACCTGATGGAACCCGAAGAGAAGCTTCACCCGGGCCCGGTCCCAGAGAATCGGATCGAAGGGCGAAAGGAGAATCCCTTCGTCGATCTCGGCGGGAGCGAGCCGCAACCGGCGGAGGCGAGCCGCGAGACCGAGGTCCTCCGGACGAATCCATCCGGCGACGCGGGTCCTCGCCGTCGGCTCGACGAGGCATTTCCGGATCGCGCCCTCCTCCTCGAGCTCCTCGAGCGCCGTCGAGATCTCCTTCCGCAGAAACCGAAACCGCCAGGTTGCGGCCAGGGTGGAAGTGGCTGCCCACCCGTGGCCTTCGAGAGCCCTCGAAAGGAGCACTTTCAAAGACTCCGGAAGGCTCAACTTCGTTGCGCGCCATTTCGCGTCGATCACCCGCTCCGCGAGGTCGTACGTGCGCTGGAAGTTCTTGCGCTCGCGGACGGCGAGAGTGCCCGCCGACCAGAGAGCGGAGACGACTTTCTTCGCTACGCTCAGATTCCACCAACCGGAGCTCGCTCGGCCTTCGAGGTCGGAGGAGCGAAGCGGACCCTCGTTTCGAACCCGGTCGAGAATCGAGGCGGCCACGCGCGGGTTGTCGCCGATGAGATCGCCCCACCACGGGTGCGTCTGGAACTCCTTCCGGCGAAACGCGAACGCCGGGTAGAGCTCAACGGGAATCCAGCTCGCCTCGTGGCCCCAGTACTCGAAGAGCGGCGCCCCCGGGCGAAGTAGGCTCTCCGGAGCTTCCGGATCGAGTCCGGGAAGCCTCGAGTGCAGCACGATCCCGTGGCTCCTCGCCCCGGCGACGGAGACGGTATCGAGCTGGAGATAGCCGAAGCGGCGGATGACTTCGAAAGCGGCTTCCCGCCGGGAAGCCTTTCGACCTCGGGGGAGCCCGGTCCACTCCGGCTTCAGCAGCCCGGCGCGGGCGAGCGCGAGTCGCCGGGCGTCCGCTACCGAGAGCGACTCCATCGGGACATTTTGTCTCAGAGACGGACGAGGAGCGAGATCATCCCTGAAATTCCCGGGGCCAGAACCGCCCTCGCATCCGGACTCACCGGATAGGACGCGTCGAAGAGGTTCCGGACGAGGAATCGCAGCTCGAGCCTTTCGTTGAACTCGTACCCGGCGGAAACGTCGAAGACGCTCCAGCCCGGCATCGAGATCTCCGTCGGGCCGGGCTCGTCGTCCTCGGCGTAGAACGCCGCCCGCGCCTGGACGAACGCCTTCGAGCCCAGGTCCTTTCGAGCCTGAACGAAGAGTGTCAGGGGAGACATGTCGTCGAGCGGGGCGTCATCGTCGAGCGCGAGGCCGCTCTGCAGCTGGAACCCGACCTCGAGGTTGACGTCACGGGGAAGCAACGTCTGGAGCTCCAGCTCGATTCCGCGGATGCGCGCGCGGCCGCGATTCCGGAAGAAGAAGAGGTCCTCCCCGTCCTCGTACCGCTCGATGAGGTCCTGGAACCGATACTCGTAGAAGTAGAACGCTCCCCGGAAATCCCGCCCGGTGTAGCGCACGGCGGAATCGAACTGGGTGGAGGTCTCCGGCTCGAGGTCCGGGTTCCCGGTGATGAAGCCGCGCCCGGTGACTCCGCGAAAGTACCGGTCGGAGATCACCGGATCGCGGAACCCTTTCGCGATCTGGGCGGTGAAGCTGAAGCCGCCGAACGAGCCGACGGTGGCCGACCCGTAGCCCGAGAATGCGGAGTTCGAGGTGGAGTGGTCGCCGAAGTAGCCGCCGCTGTTCCGAGTCGTGACCCGATCGACGCGGGCGCCGCCGGCGAGGGTGACGAGTGGATGCACCGCTCCTTCGGCGGAGAGAAAGACGCCGGTGTCGGTG
>Ga0105095_10001520_pt1 | contig 12256 bp, 10 predicted proteins | sample PPLLak2March2015_2_FD_79180 | JGI IMG/M metagenome (GOLD analysis project Ga0105095, IMG submission 79180) | Freshwater sediment microbial communities from Prairie Pothole Lake near Jamestown, North Dakota, USA - PPLs Lake P8 Core (3) Depth... | ecosystem: Environmental > Aquatic > Freshwater >... | reverse complement strand
TGTTCATGGCGGCCGCGCTCAATACCGCGGGCGCTTTCGCCGGCACCGCCGTCGCCTATACCATCGGAACCGGAATCGTGGAGCCGGAGATCATCAACCTCACGACGGTCTCGGCGGCGATGGTGGGTATCGTGGTCTGGAGCACCATCGCCTGGCACTATGGCCTTCCCACGAGCGAAAGCCACGCTCTGGTCGCAGGGCTCTCGGGCGCGGGACTCGCGACCGCAGGGCCCTCGGTGCTCCTGTGGGAGGGCTGGAGCAAGGTGCTCCTGGGGATCCTGTTCTCGACCGGTCTCGGATTCGCTTCGGGGATGGCGCTGATGTTCGCGATCTACTGGGGCTTCGCGCGCCGCCCGCCGGGGCTGGTTCGGAAGCTCTTCGGACGGCTCCAGATCCTATCGGCCGCGATGATGGCCTTCAGCCACGGGAGCAACGACGGCCAGAAATTCATCGGCGTCTTCACGCTCGCTCTGGTCCTCGGAGGCGCGCTGCCTGAGTTCCTGGTGCCGTTCTGGGTGATTCTCCTCTGCGCCGCCACCATGGGGCTGGGAACCGCGCTCGGCGGATGGCGTATCATCCGCACCATGGGCCTGCGCCTGACCAAGCTCGAGCCGGTGCACGGGTTCGCGGCGGAGACTGGGGCAGGGCTGACCATCCTCCTCGCCTCCCACTTTGGAATCCCACTCAGCACCACCCACACCATCAACACCGCCATCATCGGCGTGGGATCGACCCGAAGGCTCTCCGCGGTTCGCTGGGGCGTCGTCGGCAGCATCGTCACCGCCTGGGTACTGACGTTTCCGATCTGCGGCGCCATCGCTTACGCGGTGGCGCTTGCCCTGAGCTGACGCATGAGGCTGCAAGAGATCTTCCAATGGCTGTTACCTCGAGACGAGCGGTTCAAGGCGCTCTTCCGCGAAGATGCGGAGAACCTGCGCGCCGCCGGCCGCGTCCTGCTCGAGCTTTCGCGGGAGACCGACCTCGCCCGTCTGCGCGAGCGGGCGCGGGAGCTCGGCAGCCATGAGCACCGCGGGGATCAGATCACGCGGCAGATCTTCGAGACGCTGAACCACTCGTTTCTCACTCCCATCGACCGCGAGGACATCCGCGAGCTCGCCTCCGGAATCGACGACGTGCTCGACGACATGGAGATGGTGGCGAGCCTCCTGGTGCAGTTCAAGCTCGGGGGCGGCGCGGAAGAGGTCCTGCAGATGACCCAGCTCCTCGCCTCCTGCACCGACGAGATCGAGCCGCTGGTTGCGAACTTCTGGGACCCGGACAAGGCCAAGGAAGTCGAAGGGGGAATGGTGCGGATCTCGGATCTCGAGAACCAGGCCGATGCCCTCTTCAATCTCATGATCACCAAGCTCTTCGAGACGGCGACCCCGGAAAAGGCAATCGAGGTCATGAAGTGGAAAGAGATCTATCAGGCGCTCGAGGACAGCGTGGATCGCGCCAAGGGCGTCGCCCATACCATCGGGAACATCGTCAGCAAGAACGCGTGATATAGTACCGGATTCAACGTCGTGGAATTCTTTCAAACTCTCTTTCAAATCTTCGGCCACCTCGACGAGACGCTCCTGGCGCTGGTCCGGGACTACGGGGTCTGGACCTACGGCATCCTGTTCCTCATCGTCTTCTGCGAGACCGGTCTCGTGGTGACGCCGTTCCTGCCGGGCGACTCGCTCCTGTTCTCCGCGGGCGCGCTCGCGGCCGTGGGGTCGCTGGACATCGGCGGGCTGATACTCCTCCTGACCATCGCCGCCATTCTCGGCGACGCCGTCAACTACACCCTGGGGGCGACGGTGGCTTCGCGCTGGCTCCTGCGCTCCCGGTTCGTGAACAAGGAGCATCTCGCGCGGACCGAACGGTTCTATGCCCGTCACGGGGGAAAGGCGATCGTGATCGCGCGCTTCGCCCCGTTCCTCCGGACGTTCGCGCCCTTCGTCGCCGGAATGGCGAGGATGGGCTACCCCCGCTTCTTCGCCTTCAACGTCGCCGGCGGCATCGCCTGGGTGGGAATCTGCTGTCTCGGCGGTTATTTCTTCGGGAACATTCCCTTCGTGAAAGAGAACTTCACCGCCGTGATCCTGGGAATCATCTTCGTGTCGCTCATCCCCGCCGTGACCGCGTTCCTCCGCAGCGGAGACCAGGCTACGAAGGCGGCGTGAACAGCCGCGCGAGCTCCGGCGCCTGCTCGGCGTCGACGATCGCGAGGACCTCGTCGCCCATCTGGAGCCGGACCCCGCCGCGGGGAATCACCATCTCCCCGCGCCTCAGGATCGCCGCGATGACCGAGCGGGGCGGGAGCGGAAGCTCTCCCACGGTGAGCCCTACCGCCGGCGCTCCGGCGGGGAGCCGCTCCTCCACCAGCGAATAGCGCCCGCGACGGAGCTTGAGGAGGGTCATCATGTCTCCCAGGGACATTTCTTCCTCGATGAGCGCCGAGAGGATCGCCGCCTGATTCAAGGCGACGTCGACGTGAAAGCGGTCGTCGAAGAGCCAGACGCTCCTCGGGTCGTTGACGCAGGCGATGGTCCTTCCGACGCGGTAGCGGTCGCGGGCCACGTAGCAGAGCGCGAGATTGTCGGCATCGTTGGGCAGGCAGGTGACGAGCACCTGGGCGCGGGCGATTCCCGCGCGCTCGAGGACGTCCATCTGAGCGGGCGCCCCCTCGTAGACGACCTCGGTGGGGAGCTCTTTGTGAAGCCGTGAGATGACGTCTCTACGGCCCTCGACGAGGCGGACCTCGTGTTTCTGGGCCACCAGGAGCCGCGCCAGCTCCGAAGCCGTCCGTCCGCCTCCAACGATGAGGACTTTCATGTTTCCTCCGCGGCCTCGGCGGGAGTGAGGCGGCCTTGAAGCTCCGGGAGGCACCCCGCGGCCGTCGCCACCTTGAGCAGGTCGCCCGGGGCGAGACCGGTCTCGAGTCGCGCAAGCTCGGCGATGCCCGAGCGGGTGAGAGTGACCGGCACCGCTTCGAGGCCCGAGAGAAGCTCTCGAATCGTTCGGCCGGACCAGTCGTCGCTCACCCGCAGCTCGAAGACTTCGATCTCCGAAGCACCCAGGCTCAGAAGGCTCTGCTCCTCGGGGTGGTGGAGGAGGGTCTCGATTCGCTCTGCCCCCCAGACGGTGGAGCTGACCACGCGATGCCGGAAGCTCTGATGGAGCGGGAGGAGCCGTGGATCGAAGTTGCGCACCACCACGTTGCGGATGCCGAAGACCGCGCGGGCGGCGTGGCCCACCACCGCGTTCACGGTATCGGAGTTGGTGACCGCGGCGAGCCCGTCGGCGCGCCCGACTTCCGCCCTTCTCAGGACCTCTTCCGACAGCACGCTGCCCTCGATGGTCCGTCCCCGGTAGTCGGGATGGAGATTTCGAAACGAGGCGCCGGACTCGTCCACCACCGTGACCTCATGACCCTGGCGAAACAGCCGATGAGCCAGCTCCGATCCGACGCGGCCGCATCCTACGACGATGATATACATGGAAGCTCCGTCACCGTTCCGCAAGCTGATAGGGAACGTTGGTAATCACGATTCCTCGCCGAAAGAGAAGGGCCATCCGCAGAAACAGGGCCGTCTGCGCATGGAGGAGGTTCTGCCAGGAGCGCCTGGGCACGAACTGGGGAACGACGATGGTGATGGTCTCGTTCGGCTGGCGCTCGTCGGCGATCGAAGTGATGTAGTCGAGCAGCGGCTCGAGGAGCAGGCGGTAGGGAGAGTCCAGCACCACCAGCCTCACTCCATCGCCCCATAAATCCCATTTCGCCCTCAGCCTTTCCGCCTCGGCGGAGTCGAGCGACACGTGCACCGCGGTGACGTCGGGAGACAAAGCGCGGGCGTAGCGGAGAGCCTCGAGGGTTCCGCGATGGACGTTGCTGATCGGGAGGATCACCCGGTGCCGGCCGCTCTGCGGGGGCGCGCCGTAGTGCTTGAGCGAGAGCTGTTCCGCGGTCTCCCGGTAATGGGCCCGGATCGCGAGAAATACCAGGACGAACGCCGGAAGCACGAGGAGCACCACCCAGGCGCCCTCCCGAAACTTGGTGACCGCGAACGCCATGGTGACCAGTGCGGTGAGCACGGCCCCGAGGCCGTTCAACGCCATCTTCCAGCGCCATCCCCTCGGGGGTCGTTCGAGGCTCCGTCCCATGCGCCGCCACCTCAGGGTCATTCCCGCCTGCGACAGCGTGAACGAGAGAAAAACCCCGATGGCATAGAGGGGGATGAGCCGGGTGACGCTCGCCTGGAAAGCTACGATGAGAAGCGCGCTCGCGATCGCCAGCACGACGATCCCGCGCGAGAACACCAGGCGGCTCCCGCGGTAGGTGAGCTGGCGGGGAAGAAAGCCGTCTCCCGCCTGGAGCGCCGAGAGCCGGGGGAAACCGGAGAAGGCGGTATTCGCCGCCATCACCAGGATGAGCGTGGTAGAGGCCATGACCGCCAGGTAGGGCGCTCCTCTCGTCCCGAAGGCGGTGCGCGCGAGCTGCGAGATGACCGTCTCCTCCTCCGAGGGAATGGCGCCGATGCGGCCTGCGAGATAGGTGATGCCGAGGAACAGCGTCGCCAGGATGACCGCCATCCAGGTGAGCGTCAAAGCGGCGTTGCGTCCGCGAGGCTCCTTGAAGGCGGTGACGCCGTTCGAGATCGCCTCGACCCCGGTGAGAGCCGTAGTGCCGTTCGAGAAGGCATGGAGGATCACGAAGAGCCCCAGCGCCGCGGTCTCCCCCACATCGATCGGCGGCGGATTCTGGACGACGCCCAGGCGGCCGATCGCGAGCCGGAAGAACGCCGTTCCCAGCATGAGCACCATCACCGAGAGAAAAAAGTACGTGGGGACGGCGAACACCGTTCCCGCTTCCTTCACCCCGCGCAAGTTCACCAGCATCACGAAGAAAACGAGGACCACAGCCAGCGCCACCCGGTTCTCGTAGAGCAGGGGAAAGGCGGACGCCAGCTGAGCCGCGCCCGAAGATACCGACACGCTCACCGTGAGGACGTAGTCGGAAAGAAGCGCCGCTCCCGCCACCTGGGCCGCGAGCGGACCCAGGTTGTCGCGCGCGACCACGTACGCGCCTCCGCCGTCGGGGTACGCGTGGATCGTCTGCCGGTAGGAAATGGCCACGATCGCGAGAAGGATGACGATCGCGATCGAGATCGGAAACGCGTATGCGAACGCGGCGACTCCCGCGGCCGCGAGCACGATCAGGATCTCCTGCGTCGCGTATGCGGTCGAGGAAAGCGCGTCGGAAGCGAAGACCGCGAGGCCCACGGTCTTTCCGATCGTCTGGTGCCCGGCATCGGCCGTCGGCAGGGGCCTCCCGAAGAGCCAGACTCTCCAGGGCCGGCGGGGAGGCTGGAATGTCGCGGCGGGATGGGTCTCGGACACGGTGAACCTGTGATTGTAACCAAAATCCAATTGCAAGGGGATATGGGGATGAGGAGGAGACAGAGGGATGAGAATCGTAAGAGGAAATTCATCGCCAATTCCTCTTCTGTCTCTCCGTCACCCTTCCGTTGTCTCTCCGTCACCCTTCCGTGCCAACGTCCGCCCCTTTCGCTTCGCCCTCGCGCTTTCGCATCCTCTCTACCGGACGCTGCTCGCTCGGCGGCGGGAGAACTGAACCCCGGCCGGGGGATGTCGGCAGTTGCTTTTCGAAGGCGCGACCTTTAGGCTCGTCTCCCGTTTCGTACGGGAGCAAGAGGCATGGTGGCACCGACACGACCGAATCCCTACGCCGGCCCTCGACCCGGAGCTCGTTCGAGTGCGAGGCCGGTCTCGGCGGCGCAGATCTACCGGCGGCCCGGCGTCATCAGCGTGCTCGCGGTCCTTCACTTCGTAGCCGGGCCGATCATGCTGATCGGCGGCGTCATCGCCGTCGTGATGTCGTTCGGGAGCGAAGGGCCCGAGCGAGCCCTCATGATCGGCGTCGGCGGGCTCTACGCCGTCTTCGGACTCGTGTCGATCGTCTGCGCCATCGGCCTCTGGAATCTCAAGAGCTACGGGCGCACGATTCAGCTCGTCCTCTCGTTCATCGGCCTTCTGGGGATTCCGTTCGGCACCGTGATCTCCGCCCTCATCCTGGTCTACCTCTTCAAGCCTGGGGTAAAGGTGCTGTTCTCGGAGACTCCGCCTTCTAGACTGAGCGCCGCCGAGATCGCCGAGGTAACGAAGCTCTCGGAGTCGTCGACGGTGACCGTGGTCGTCATCGCGGTCGTTATTTTCTTCCTGCTGGTCGCGTTCATCGGCATGATCGCCGCCATCGCCATCCCGAGCCTCCTGCGGGCGCGGATCTCCGCCAACGAAGCGGCGGCGATCGGCGACCTCAGGACGGTGATCTCGGCCGAGGTCGCGTACGCCTCGTCGAACGGGGGGCAGTTCGATCAGCTCGAGTGCCTGGCGAAGCCTCAGGAGTGCATTCCGGGCTATCCTCCCCAGGGCCCCGTGTTCCTCAGCGAGGTTCCTCCGGACGTGCGCGCGGGCTATCGACGCGAGTTCCAGGTCGGCCTGCCGGCGGACGGAAGCGAGGTTGCTTTCGCCAACCTTTCGCCTTCGAGCGTCCAGTCTTTCGTGTACCTCGCTTATCCCGAGAGCCCGGGAGTCACCGGGACGAGAGGGTTCTGCGCCGATTACACGGGCCGCATCTGCGTGACGACGGACGGGTCGCGGCCCCCGGTGGTCGATGGGATGTGCGATCCCGCGTGCATACCGCTCGAATGAAAGGCGCACTCATGAACACCTGGTCGGCGCCGCTTCTGAGCCTTCTTTTCGCGGCGCCGCTCGGCGCGCAGTCCGCGGCCGAAGACGAATACACTCGATACGAGCTCCTCGCGCCGGAGACCGCGAGCTTTCGCATCCTGTACGACGTGACCGCCTCGACTCCCGGAGCGCGCTTCTTCTTCAACCCCATCCGCAAGGGGAGCGTGGCCCGCGACGAGTCGGTGCTCGATCTGGCGAGCGGACAGCCGCTCGACTTCGAGGTCGTGAGCGGGACGGCAGCTCGGGAAGCGGGTCAGTCCGAAGCCGATCCGGACACGCAGTACATCCGGGTTCGCTTGCCGCGCCCGGTTCCAGCCGTCGGCGAAGTGCGCATCCGAATCGACAAGACGTACGAGGACAAGAAAAGCTACTTTCGCGAGGGCGAGCTCCTGGTTTTCGATCGCCCGCTGGGAATCCGGAAGAACTCGGTGGTCCTTCCCGCGGGCTACGAGCTGTTTTCCCTCAACGTGCCCTCGCAGGTGCTGAGCGAGCCCGACGGCCGAATCAACGTGAGCTTCATCAACACCTATCCGGCGTCCGCGCCGCTCATCCTCAGAGCGCGTGCGCTCCCGCGTCCGGCGCCCGCCCCGGCCGCCGCCGGCTCGACGACTGCCGCGCCGGCGGGAAGTGGTCCGTCTCTCGTCGACGCCCCGGTTCCGGAGCGCGCCCGGGAGGAGACGGAGATCGTCTATTTCCTGAAGCAGCCGGAAACCCACTCGTTCGCGCTCTACCACGATTTCACCGAGAGGCGCGAGGGCGTCGACAAGTACCTCAACGTCGTCCGCGCGGGAAGCAAGGTCTCGGATCCCTCCGCCCGGCTCCTGGACACCGGCGAGGAGCTCTCGACGGAAACCCTTCGAGGGGAGGAGATCGCGAAAGCGGGGCTCGACGTGAGCCCGATCGCCCCCGATACCGAGGTGGTCGTCGTCCGGTTTCCTCCGGTGAAGCGAGGCCAGTCGCACCGGCTCCGCATCGAGGAGACCTACACGGACCCGGGCCGCTTCGGTCTGGTCGGCGATGAGCTCGTCTGGCATCGAAGCTTCGGTCGGCCGAGGAACGAAGTGGTGCTTCCCGACGGATGGTACCTGACGGTCTCCTCGATTCCCGCCACGGTCTCGACCGGGAGCGACGGACGGATACGCCTCGTTTTCGTGAATCCCCGTCCCGACGCCATCGACGTCTTTCTGAAAGCCCGGCGGCGGGGCTGAGACCGCCTCCCGGCGGGCACTCGGATGTTAAGCTCTCGCCGATGAGCGAGATTCCGGGCCGGGAGGACCTTTCGAAAGAGGAGCTCCAGCGATTCGCCTATGAGGCTGTCGATTGGATGATCTCCTACCTCGCGAGCTTCGGCGAGAAGCCGATCCAGCCGAGCGAGCCTCCCGCGCGAGTGTTCTCCCTCCTGCGGGAGCCCCTCCCCGAAGAGGGGTCTCCTCCAAGCGCGGTGCTGCGGGAGTTCGTCGAGAGGGTCGTTCCGTTCGCGACCGACCTGCAGCACTCCGGGAATTTCGGATACATCCCGAACTCGACGGGGATCGTCGGGATCGTCGCCGACCTTCTCGCCTCGACCCTGAACCAGAACGTGAGCCTGGTGCGGGGCGGCGCTTCCGCGGCCGCGATCGAGTCCGAGGTGGTTCGCTGGCTCCAGTCTCTTCTCGGTTTCCCCGAATCGGGCGGCGGCGTTCTCACCAGCGGAGGCTCGCTCGCGAACCTCATGGGGCTCGCGCTCGCCCGGGAGAAGGCGGGAAGCGGGAACGAGGGCGTCTTCTACGTTTCGGAGGAGACTCACAGCTCGATCGACCGAGGGCTACGCTTCCTCGGTGTTCCCCCCGAGGGTCTCCGGCGTCTTCCGGCAGACGACGCGTTTCACCTGAGTCCGTCGGTGCTGCGAGATGCGATCGATCGGGATCGGGCGCGAGGGCTCTCGCCGGCGGCGGTCGTGGCGACCGCGGGCACGATTGGAAGCGGCGCCGTCGACCCGCTCGAGGAACTGGCCGAGGTGTGCCGCGAGAGGGGACTCTGGCTCCACGTGGACGGCGCCTACGGCGCCCTGGCGGCTGCGGCCCCGAGCGGTGCCTTTCTTCGAGAGGGACTCGCCTCCGCCGACTCCCTTTCTCTCGATCCGCACAAATGGCTGTTCGTTCCCATCGACACCAGCTGTCTTCTGGTGAAAGACGTGGCCTCGATGCGGCGCTTCTTCACCGTGATCCCCGAGTACTTGAAGGTGAGCGCCGCCGAGCAGGAAGTGCCCCAGCCGATGGAGTCGACCATCGAGCTCTCACGGCGCTTCCGGGCTCTTCGCCTCTGGATGGTCCTGAAGGCGTATGGGGCCAGAGCCGTCCGGGCGCGGATCGAAGAGCACCTCGGGCTCGCCCGGACGCTCGCTTCCTGGATCGAGTCCGACGGAGAGTTCGAGCTCGCGGCCCCGGTCGAGACCAGCACCGTCGCCTTCCGCTACGTTCCCGCGAAGGGGCTCGGTCCCGAAGATCTCGATCGGTTGAACGAGGCGATGCTCGATCGCCTCAATCGCGAGCCGGGCCTCTTTCTGTCTCGCAACCGGCTTCGCGGACGTTTCACCCTGCGGGCCTGCATCACCAGCCTTCGAACCACGGAGGAGGATGTGCGACGGCTGTGGTTCGCCTGCAGGAAGGCGTCGGCCGAGCTTCGCCCTGTCATCGATCCGCGATGACGGGTCCCCACATCGAGGTCGCGATCTTCCAGTCGCCTCCCGGCTCCTGGCGCAGGACCATCAAATAACGATCGGCAGCCTCCCGTGGAGGCGAGCCGTCCCTGGGAGCGTCCCTCCTCGAGTGAAGCCCCGGCTGAAGGCGAGAGCCGGAATACTATCGAGGTCAACGGCCCGAGTCGAGGTGCCATCCGACGTTCAAAAGCTCACCCCTGCGGTTCACGAACACCTCGGTGCCACGGCCGGAGTAAGCCTCCCGCTTCCCCTCGCTCTCGATCTCGTAGGAATAGGTCGTGTAGAGGATGACGGTATCGCCGTACACCCGGATCTCCGTTCTCGGGAACTCGAGGCGAACGAGCTTCGCCCCGCTCGCGGCGAAATCCGCGGCCCCGGCGAGAACCGAGTCCCGGTCGTGCCAGACCTCTTCGCCCGCGTTGATGGCGACGGTGTCCGCGGGAACAAGCTCCTCGAGCCGCGCGCGATCGTTGGAAAAGAAGGCCCGCCACACCGCCTCCCGCCGGGCGAGGATCTCCTCGCGCGCGGCCGCGCTCACCGTCTGGGGCTCCTGGCTGCGCGCTTCGAGGACGTCGGGGTGAGTGTTCAGGTGGGACGCCACCTGCGTCCAGTGGCCGTCGAGCTTCGCGTAGACGTCGATCGAGCGGTACTTCGTCTTGTACGGCTCGGGCGGGGTCCCCCCGTTCGTGATGTCCACGTCCGCGACATAGCTCACCAGGCCGACGTCGCCGTAGAACAGCAGGTCGAAATCCTCGAAACGGTAGGCGGCGATGCCTCCCGGAAGCCTCAGAAAAGCGTCCGCGCCTTCCATGTACGTGTCGAGCCCGCGGAGGATGCTCCGGGAAGCGCCGAGAAAACCGCGCCACTCCGCCGAGTGCGTCGCTTCGATCGTCTCCCGGTCCTTCTCGATGTAGGCGCGGAAGATCCGATCGATGTGCGCGCGGATGGCGTCGCGGTCGGAGGGGCGGTCGTCGCCCGCAACCGGCACGAGCGGCTTTTCCGCGGCGCCCGTCGCCGCGGAAACCATCGGGACCAAAGCCAAGAACAGAGCGGGAAGCGGGCTCGTCAGCATGGGGTCGTCTCTCCTTCACGGCGAGTCTCCGCCGGAAGGGGAACGGCCGCTTGCACTATCTTGCTATTCTCGTTGGTTCCTGCGAACGGCGGAAGGCGGGATTCGATAGCGTTTTCGGAACGCCCGGACGAAGTAGCTCAGGTTGCGAAAACCGCAGTCGAAGCAGACGTCGGTCACCGTGCGGTCCTCTCGCAGGAGCCGGTACGCGTGGTCGAGGCGGGCGAGGAGCAGGTATCTGCCCGGGGGAATGCCTACCAGCGAGCGGAAGAGCCTCGCGAAGTGAAACGGGCTCATGCCCACCGCGCGGGAAAGGGAGCCGAGGGAATGCCGCTCCCGGAACGAGCTCGCCAGGAGGACGCGCGCGTTCTCGATTCGCTCGGCGTACCAGGCGAGGCTTCGCTCGCCGAAGAGCTTTGCGCCGGGCTCGTAGCCGGGTACGGAAGAGAGAAGCTCCGCCCCGATCTCTTCGAACACCCCGTGCTCTCGATTCCGCTCCAGGGCGCGCTCCAGCCGCCATCTCAAATAAGCGGTCCGGTTGGTGAGCTCGACGACCGGTTCGGACGACGCGATCCCGGAGGGCTCGTCTCCCAGGAACTCGGGGGAGTAGTCGATCGACAGGCAGATATCCGCCGGCGGATCGTCCGCGTGGAGCGTCCGGTAGGAGAGCCCGGGACGGGTGGCGAAGACCGTCCGCGGAGTCAGCTCGAATGTCTTGGATCCCGCCCGGATGGAGAAAGACCCCCGGAGCACGAAGCTCAGAGAGATCGAGCGCGAGTGCTCCTCGCGTGGGTCGTGGTGTGGCTCGTCCTCCGGATGCTCGAACCTCGTGATACGGAGGAGAGTGGTCTCGACCAGCGGGATGACGCGATTCATTCAGGGCTCGTATCCCGGTCCCCGCAGCGCCCGGCCGGGTCGCTCGCGGGTGTACTCCGAGTCCTTCACCACGGCGACGCCGTTCACGAACACGTGCCGCATCCCGACGGAGTAGTGGAACGGGTCCTCGAAAGTCGCTTTCCCCGCGATGGTCTCGGGATCGAACACCACGACGTCCGCGAACTGCCCGGGCTTCACCATGCCGCGGTCCTCGATACCGAGAATTTCCGCGGGCAGGGAAGACAGCTTGCGGATGGCCTCCTCCCAGCTCAGAAGCTTCTCCTCGCGAACGTAGGTCCCGAGAAAGCGGGGTGCGGTGCCGAGGTGCCTCGGGTGGACGAGCGGCGGAAGATCCTCCCACTCGAGGTCGAGGGCTCCGCCGTCGGTGCCGCCGGCGACGTAGGGCTGAACCAGGACCTGCCGGAGCGTGTCTTCTTCGTTGTTCCAATCGATGACGATGCCGCGGCCCTCGGCCTTCAGAACGACGTCCATGAAGACCTCTTCCGGCGGCATCTCCCTCATCTCGGAGACCTCTTCTACCAGCTTACCGTTCACTTCGGGATCGTCGACACCGAGCCGGACGTGGTGCCAGCCGATGTTCGCTAGGTAGGGAGGCTCGTCCACGAAGTCCTGGGCGATGCGCTCGCGCTCCTTGGGATCGCGCAGGCGCGCGAGCATCGCTTCCCGTCCGCCCTCCTGCGCCCAGGCGGGGATGTAGTCCGAAAGCCCGGTGATTCCCCAGGTATAGGTATAGGAGTCCCCCGTCACACGGATCCCGCGGTCGCGCGCCTCGTCGATGATGGCGAGGAACTCCGTCGCCCTCGTCGAGGAGAGGGAGTTCAGATGGAAGAAGT
>Ga0105095_10001518_pt1 | contig 12259 bp, 11 predicted proteins | sample PPLLak2March2015_2_FD_79180 | JGI IMG/M metagenome (GOLD analysis project Ga0105095, IMG submission 79180) | Freshwater sediment microbial communities from Prairie Pothole Lake near Jamestown, North Dakota, USA - PPLs Lake P8 Core (3) Depth... | ecosystem: Environmental > Aquatic > Freshwater >... | reverse complement strand
CACCGGGGAGAAGCTGAACAACTTCGGCCTCGGATTCACCCTCGGCTACACGATCAACGACAACCTGGGCCTCACCGTCGGCTACAAGTCCACCGTCGACGACTTCGCTCCCGAGGACCTGCGGATGGACAACTTCACCGTCTCGCTCGTGTACGGATGGCACCCGCTCATCGAAGGCGTGAAACGACTCAAAGGCGGGAGTTGACCCCATGGACATGAAGCAGGTCAGCGACAACTGCTTCGCGGTCCTGAACGAGAAGAACCGAATCTGCGACGCGAACTCCGGCCTCATCAACCTGGGCGGAGGTGTCGTGATCGATACGCAGTCGGACCTGGCCCACGCGCGTCGCATGATCGAGATGTTCGGCAGGGTCTGGGATGGCATGCCCAGGCGCGTAATCAACACCCACGAGGACGCGGACCACGTGTGGGGCAATCAGCTCTTCCAGGGAGCGGAGATCATCGCCCACCGGTCGGTGCCCGACCGGATGAAGCAGGTTGCCGACCCGAAGGAGAGCCAGAAGCTCCTGCACGGGGTCGGCCGATTGCTCACGCGCCTGGCACTGAGGACGCTTCACCCCGGAATCGTGGCGGCTGGCCAGCAGTTGCTGGAGGACTACGACTTCGACGGGATCGAGCTCGTCCCGCCCGCGACCCTGTTCGAGGAGCGCTACGAGCTGGACCTCGACGGTACCAAGGTCCACTTGATCTACGTGGGGCCATGCCACCAGGTGGGAGACACGATCATTCATGTACCGAAGGAGCGCGTGGTGTTCGCCGGCGACGTGCTGTTCCGGCAATGTACGCCGATGGGCTGGACGGGTACGTACGACCAGTGGTTCAAGTGCCTCGACCTCCTCCTGGAGCTCGATCCCGAAGTCATCGTCCCGGGCCACGGCCCGCTGTGCGGGATCGAAGGAGCCAGCGAGATGCGGGCCTATCTCGAGTACGTTCGCGACGAGTCGAGAGGGTGCTTCGAGGCAGGGCTTTTGTCTCTCGAGGCGGCCAAGCGCATCGATCTCGGCCCTTACAGCGAATGGCGAGCGCCGGCGCGGCTCTTCATGAACGTCGAGCGGGCCTACCGCGAGTTCCGGAACGAGCCCCCTGACGCCGCGTGGGACACGTCCGCGACCTTCGACGCGGTCTACGAGGTAGCGACCGCAAGAGGAGTTCCGGTCGAATTCTAGGGTCATGCGTTCCGGGGCGACACTCAAAATGAGGATAGTGGAGCGTGAAATCACCCGGCGCGCGCGTTTTTTTTACGATTCTGGACGTCGAAAATCCGAGATCGGCGCGCACTAAAGGGAGTCTTCTCTTGAGCTTGGCTCCCCATCTGGAACGATGGCACGACCGATGCAGTGCCTCCGCGGTCGTCTGCTGAAGCTCGATGAAGAGAAGCATTGGGGTGCGGCGTCAGCGAGTCTTTGATCAGAAAATGTGTCCCTTGAAGGAGAAAATCATGTCCATTCAGAACTCACTATCCGCTTTGGTGTTGGCGGGCCTTTGCGCTGCCGTCGGTTTCGCGCAGGAGGAAAAAGAAGAAAAAGTCGAGGAGAGCTACCGGGCCTTCGGGGTGGCCATGGGGCCGGGCGCCGCCGGGGTTCTCGATTTTCACATCAGCCGCTGGTCCACGGACGAAGAGCGAAAAGCGCTCATCGAGTCCCTGATCCAGGACGGGCAGGAGAAGACCGTCGAGCTTCTGCGCAAGCAGAAGGAGACGGGATGGACTCGCACGCAGTCCGGGGCCGGCATGAAAGGCTGGCCGAGCGTTCGCCTCCACTACGCTTACCAGTTCCCTCAGCCGGACGGAAAGCGAATCGTCATCCTGGTGACCGACCGGAACATCGGCATGGCCGAGGCCATGAGAAGCACTCGATCCACGGACTACGAAGTTTCCGGGATCATCATGGAGCTCGCAAAAGGCGAGGACGGCAAAGAGAAGGGTCAGGGAACCCTCTTTCGAGCGGCCAAGCTCGGCTACGACAAGGACAAGAAGCAGATCGAGATCGAGAGCCTGGGCTACGAGCCGATCCGCCTCACCAGTATCACGCGGGAGAAATAACCAATGATTCATGAAGGAGAGAAGATCGTGACCGGAACGCTCGCGACCATACTGCTACTCGCGGCACTTCCCCTGTCCGCTTTTGCGCAGAAAGCGGTGACCCAGGGCGAAGTCGTCGAGATGACGGCCGAGATCGTCGCCATCGACAAGGACGCCCGGGTGCTGACGCTCGAGGACGAGGACGGCGAAATCGAGGAAGTCGTCTGTGGTCCCGAGGTGAAGCGGTTCGACGAGCTGAAGGTGGGCGACAAGGTCACGTTCCGCTACTACGAGTCGATCGTGTCGCAGATTCGCAAGCCCGGCGATCCCGCCCCGGCGCCAACCGGAGCGCCAGCGCTGGTTCGCGGAACCGGAGCCAAACCATCGGGGACGCTCTCGCAGCAGCTGTCGGCCACGGTGACGATCACCGAGATCGACGCCAAAGTGCCGTCGGTGACGGTGAAGACCGAGGACGGACGCACGATGAGCTTCAAGGTCGAGGACAAGAGGAACCTCGAGGGGGTGAAGGTGGGCGACAAAGTCGATATCACCTACACCGCGGCGGTGATGATCACGGTCAAGTGAGAACGCTGAATGTCCCTGGACCGGAGGGTAGCACCCGGTCGAGGGTTCGAGAACGAAAGAAAGAAATAGGAGACATGAAGAAATACAAATTCCACGCAGTTGTTGTGTTCGCGCTCACCGCGTTCGCCGGGATGGCGGCGCCGGGGTTCTCGCAGGACCAGCGCGTCGAGATCAATCCGTTTTTCGGCTACACGTTCGGCGACGGTGTGACCGTGAACCCCATTCTGATCGGGGGAGAAATCTATGATGCCGTCAATACCACGGACGGTTACGCCTTCGGGATCCACTTTGGCGTCTTCGTGACCGAGAACGTCGAGGTCGGATTCCTCTGGTCGCGGCAGGACAGCGATCTCGAAGTGGAGGGCACGACCACGACCGAGCTCGCGACCATGCCCATCAGCAACTACCATGGCACATTCACCTACAACTTCGGCGAGAGCGACGCGCAGGCGCGTCCCTTCGTTTTCGGAGGCCTCGGAGCCACCACGTACTCGCCGGAGGACGTGAACGGTGTCAGCGTGGACAGCGAAAGCCAGTTCTCGAGCACCTGGGGCGGGGGAGTCAAGATCTATCCCAGTCCCAACGTGGGCTTTTCGGTGATGGCCCGCTTCACGCCGACGTACATCAAGAGCGATCCCGCGGGAATCTGGTGCGGCTACTACGGATGCTACCAGCTGGTCGACACCCAGTACGCCAACCAGTTCGAGTTCTCCGGCGGGCTGAGCCTCCGGTTCTAAGAGTGATGCGAAGCAGGGCCATTTTGTTCGGAGCCCTGATGGCGCTTCTGCTGCCCGCGGCGAGCCGCGGGCAGCAGACGGCGCCGCCCGCTCCCGCAGAGAACGCGGAGCTCGCCAAGAAGCTATCGAATCCGATCTCCGATCTCGTGAGCGTGCCGTTCCAGTTCAACTGGGAGCAGGGGGTCGGCCCGGACGAACAGACCCGGTTCATCCTGAACGTCCAGCCGGTGATGCCGTTCCAGCTGAACGAAGACTGGAACCTCATCGCCCGGGTCATCGTTCCGCTCGTGAGCCAGCCGCCGCTTTTCGAGGGAGGAGCGCCCGCCTCGGGCATCAGCGACATCCTGACGTCGTTCTTCTTCTCGCCATCGAAGGGCGGGCTCACGTGGGGAGTGGGTCCGGCCATCAGTCTGCCGTCGACGAACCAGCCCACGCTCGGGACGGAGAAGTGGAGCGCGGGGCCGACGGCCGTCGCGCTGAAGCAAACGGGTCCCTGGACCTACGGGGTGCTCTGGAACCAGATCTGGTCGTTCTCGGGAAACACCGAGCGAAACGACGTGAACCAGATGTTCCTGCAGCCGTTCGTCGCCTACAACACCAAGAATCTTTGGACGTTCACCCTTCAGTCGGAGATGACGGCCAACTGGGAGGCGGACGAGGACCGATGGACGGTGCCCGTGAACGTGCTCGTCTCGAAGCTCTCTTCGTTCGGCCCGTTTCCCGCGAGTTATGTGTTCGGCGTTGGAGTGTACGCGGCCCATCCGGAAGTCGGCCCAACCTGGAAGATCCGGAGCGCCATCGTGCTCCTCTTGCCGCGAAGGAAATAAGAGTAATGACGAAACTGTTGAAGCTGGGACTATTCCTGTTCCTGGTGAACCCCGGGCTCGCGGGAGCTCAGTCCGGAGCGAACGCTCCGTCGCACGACTGGGAGTTCGCCTTGACGCCCTTCCTCTGGGCCCCGGGCATGGACGGCACCGTCGGGCTCGCCGGCCAGCAGCGCGATTTCGAGGTGAGCGCCAAAGACTTGATCGCGTCGCTGGACTTCGGATTCATGACGAACTTCGAAGCCCGGAAGAGCCGCTGGTCCTTCGCCGTCGACTACTTTTACGCGGATTTGGGCAAAGACGTGACCGTCGAGAACGAGAACGTGGCGGCGCGGAACCCAGAGCTCGATATGAGCATGACCATCGTCGAGGGCGACGTCGGTTACCAGGTCGCAGGATCTCTCGACTTGCTCGGGGGAATCCGCAGGGTTTCCGCTTCGGCCGGACTCGTCGCGGACGAAGGCAGGCTCACGGAAGCCGACGGCGGCTTCACCGACCCCATCGTCGGGGCGCGGTTCCGCCGCGACCTGACGGAGAAGCTCTGGGTTAATATCCGAGGGGACGTCGGCGGCTTCGGCGCCGGCTCCGACTTCAGCTGGTTCGTGAACGCGGCAACGGGCATTCGCGTCTCGAAGCTCATCTCGTTAGACCTCGGCTACCGCATCTGGGACTTCGACTACGAGAGCGATGACGACCTGAAGACTCTCGACCTGGCGCTGGCGGGCTTCGGCGGCGGCCTCACGTTCCATTTCTGAGATCTGCGCAAGGGGGGAATATGAAAGTCTTGTTGTCATTGGGCTTCGCAATGCTGCTGGCCGGTGCTGTGTTGGCGCAGGAAGCGCCCCCGCCGCCCGTCGAGGCCGATCTTCCGCCTGGCTCACGCCTCATCGATCCCCGAGCGGACGAGCTCGTCAAACAGATGAGCGAGCTTCTCGCGCGCACGAAATCCTTCGCGCTCGAAGCCGAGGAGATTTACGACGAGGTCCCGGAGCATCTCCCGCGCACTCAGCTGACCAACCTCCGCCATGTGGCCTTGAGGCGCCCCGACCGCATGGTCGGTGACGCCTCCGGCGACGCCCTCAACCGGAGCTTCTGGTACGACGGGAAAACGCTCTCGATACACGAGAAGGAACAGAACACCTACGCGACGGTCCCGGTGCCGCCCACAATCGACGGCACTCTCGACGCCATCTTCGATCGGACGGGGATGGTCATCCCCCTCGCCGATTTCGTCTATGAGGACGTCTACGCGCGCCTCATGGAGAGCGTGCAGCGGGGAGTCTACCTGGGCATTCACCGCGTGGGCGATGTCGCCTGCCACCACCTCTCGTTCGAGCAGGAGTCGATCGACTGGCAGCTCTGGATCGATGCCGGGGAGAAGCCCCTGCCGCGGAAGCTGGTGATTGCCTACAAGACGGAGGACGAAGTTCCGCAGTACTCGGTCACCATCGGGAAATGGAACCTGAACGCGGACGTGCCAGACGAACTCTTCAAGTTCGAGCCGCCCGAGGGCGCCGAGCGGTTCGAGTTTCCCAGCGTGCAAGATCCCTCGATGGAGGAGAAGAAACCATGATGAAGGCAACTTCGTTCGTCGCCGTTTTTCTCGTGCTCCTGTCGCCGCTCGAGCCCCTCTTCGCTCAGCCGCGCCGTTCGCGGGGATCGGTCTCGGGTGCGTCCCGCGGGAGCTACAGCCGCTCGGGCAACACCGCCTCGTGGCAGGGCGCCTCTGGACGCGCCTCTGGCTCGGGCTCGGCGACCCGAACGGAAAGCGGCGCTACGGGAAGCCGGCAGACCACGACCCAGAGCGGGGCCTCCCGCGAGGTCAGCCGCGACGTGGATACCGAGGACAGGACGGTCGAGCGCAGCTCCACTGTCACGACCGCTCAAGGCGAGACGGCAACCCGTGAACGCACGACCGAGGCCCAGGGCGGCTATGCGACCGTCGAGGGAAAAGCGGAGACGAGCACCGGGCGCGAGGCCGAGGGCGAGGCGGTTGCGGGACGCACCTACTACGGACAACCCGCGGTCGCCGGAAGCGTCAATACCAAGTACTACGGCTCTTATGCCGGCGCCGCCAAGCGCAATCCTGGCGGCGGATATACTGCCGCCGTCGCCGGCCCCTATGGGGGGAAGGTGACGACCACTCTACCCTCCGGTTACCGCGTCACGAGCTACCACGGCCGCTCGTACTACGCGTACGGCGGCGCCTATTACCGGCCGTACACCTACGGCGGCGTTCACTACTATTACCCGGTTCCCCCTCCTTATTACTCGTACTACTACCAGCCTCCCGTCGGCGCCATGATCGTCATGCTGGCCGGCGTGACGTACCTCATGGCGCAGGACGGAAGCTATTCGAAGAAGACGACGGACAGCGAGGGGAAGGCGGCGTATCAAAGCGTCCCCGCCCCCGAGGGGGCGCAGGTAAAGACGCTCCCCGCTTCGAGGGCGCTCGTCACCGTCTCGGGAACGACGTTCTACCTGTACTCCAATACGTTCTACCGCCGCGTCGTTCAGGGCACCCAGGAGCAGTTCGTCGTCGTTTCTCCTCCGGCGGGCGTCGTGTTCCTCCAGGCGCTCCCTCCGGACTTCGAGGTGGTGCAGCTCAACACGATGTACTTCGCCGCTTCTGGACGTTACTACTTGCCCTATCTCTCGGCCGACGGGAGCGAGCTCTATGTCATGGTGGACACCCCTCCGCAGCCCCAAGCGACGGCGCCCGCTCCCGCGCCGAAGCCCGCCCCCCCGCCCGTGGCGGCGCCGGCGCCCGCCCCCATCCGGACGGTCGCCGAGACGCTCACCGTTCCCACCGGGACTCTCGTTCTCGTGCGACTCCAGAAGGAAGTGAGCTCGGAGACGGCGAAAGTGGGCGATCGCTTCCAGGCTTTTCTCGATCAGGACATCGCCGCGAACGGGCGGTTGATCGTGGCCAAAGGGGCCAAGGTCTATGGCGTGGTCACCGAAATCGATCAGGGGAACAAGATGAAAGGAAAGGCTCTCTTGAGCGTCGCACTCACCGACCTTCAGGTCGGCGACCAGGTGGTGTCGATCAAGACCCAGTCCCTCCAAGTGAAGGGCGAGAAGAGCTCGGGCGGGAAGAAGCTTGCGGGCGGCGCCATCCTCGGCGCCACCATCGGCGCCATCGCTGACGGCGGTCAAGGTGCGGCCATCGGCGCCGCTGTCGGCGCTGGTGTCGGAGGCGCCGCGGCGGCCGCGGGAAGCGTTGACCCTGCCGTCATTCCGGCCCAGAAGCTCGAGTCGTTCACGGTCGCCGTGCCCTTTCAGGTCAACGTCATGACGAATGTCGCGGTTCGAGCCGAATAACAAAAGGAGACAAGAAGATGACGAGCAAGAAAATCTGGAATGGCTTCCTGACCTTCGCCGGATGCCTGGCGCTCGCGGGCGTTTCCGCGGGCCAGGACGTGCAGCAGAAAGCGGCCGCGGCGAAAGAGGCGGCAGCCCGCAACCAGCAGGCCCTCCGGTCGTACTCCTGGATCACCAAGACCGAGCTCAGCCTCAAGGGTGACGTCAAGAACACCAAGATCGAGTCCTGCCAGTACGGACCGGACGGCAAGGTGCACAAGACCGAGCTCAGCGAGCCGCCGGCTCCGCAGGAGAAGAAGCGCGGCCTCAAGGGGAAGATCATCGCCAAGAAGACGGGGGAGATGAAGAAGGAGCTCGAGGACTCCGCTGCCCTCGCCCACAGCTACATCCCGCCCGCGGCGGAGAAGATCCAGGCGGCCATCGCCGCCAGCAAGGTCACGATCACTCCGGGACCCGGCGCCGCCGCCGTTCGAATCGCGGACTACGAAAAGGCCGGCGACGCGCTCACGCTCACCATGGACTCCGAGTCGAAGTCGATTCGGCAGATTGCCGTCGAAACCTGGCTCGATAAACCCGACAAGAAGGTGACGCTGGCGGTGACGTTCCAGTCGCTCCCGGACGGAACCAACTACGCGTCCGAGACCGTGCTGTCGATTCCGGGGGACAAGATCGAGGTCCGCATCGAGAACAGCAACTACCAGAAGCTTGCTCCTTAGTTGACCGCCGCTGTCATCGAGCCTGCGGGCATCCTGGCGTTCGCCGGTCAATTGCCGTGAACGCCGGGCCGCCCCGTCTGTTGGGACAAGTGTGATGACGAAACTCACGATGCCCATGGTCTTGTTCATCATCGTCGCTCCTGGTGCCGCTCAGGAGCGGCCGTCGGAGCCGGCGATCCAGGAGCTGAGCGCTCTCCTGCTCCAGCAGAAAGAGATCATCGAGGCGCAGACGAAAGAGCTCGAAGAGCTCAAGAAGCGGCTCTCCGAGGTCGAGGCGCTCGCGCTCGCGAGCCACAACCGGCTCGCGGAGCTCGAACAGAAGCCGAAGGAAGAGACGGTCACGGAAGCGGTCGAACAGAGGCTCGCGGAGCTCGAGCAGCAGGTCGAGAAAATCCCCGAGATTCCGGCCGACGTCGTGGAGGCGGGCGAGTTCCCGGGCTCGTTCCGCATTCCGGGAACGGACGCCGCGATGAAGATCGGAGGGCAGGTCCGCATGAGCATCGTGAAGACCCTCGGTCCCCTGGGCGTGGACGACAAATTCGTCACCTCCTCGATTCCCGTCGAGGGAACCCAGGAAGCGGGAAAGGGCTCGAGGCTCGCTTACTCCGCCCGTCCCAGCCGGCTCAACTTCGATTTCCGGACACCGACGGGCGTCGGCTCGGTGCGCGCGTTCATCGAGGCGGATTTCGCGGGCGCTAATACGAACTCGTTCCGTTTGCGGCACGCCTACGGGCAGTGGGGGCGCTTCCTCGGGGGCCAGACCTGGTCGACGTTCGCCGACCCCGAGGCAGAGCCCGACGGCATCGATTTCGAAGGATTGAACGCGATTTCTCTGTTTCGGCAGCCTCAGATCCGGTGGACCAAGCCGCTTCGTGGGAACGCCTCTCTCTCCATCGCCGCCGAGAACCCCAGTCCCGACGTCACCGGGGCAACGGGCGTCAACCAGGTTCCCGACGTCGTGGCGAGAATCTACCTCGACCGGGAAGAATTCCCCTTGTTTGGATTTCTTGCGAACGGCGGACACCTTCAGGCCGCGGTTCTGGCGAGGCAAATCCGCGCCGAGGCGCCCGACCGCCCCAACGAGACGTTCTCTACCGCCGGGTTCGGCGCGAACGTGAGCGGTCAGATGTTCACGAAGTGGCGCGACGGCCGCGACAACCTCACTTATGCGGTGAATGGAGGAACGGGAATCGGCCGCTACATCACCGACCTCGGGAGCCTCGGAGGCCAGGACGCCGTTTTCGACCCGGAAACGGAGTCGCTCGAGCCTCTGACGGCCTTCGCCTATTACCTGGGCTTCCAGCACTGGTGGAAAGAAGGCCTGCGCTCGACCTGGACCTACGGATTCGTGAACGTCCGGAACCTCGACATCCAGACCCCCGACTCCCTCGACAAGACCCACCGGTGGACGGCGAACGTCGCCTGGTCGCCCATCCTTCGAATCGACCTCGTTCTGGAGTATCTCGCGGGGACGAGGGAGAACAAGGACGGAGAGACCGGGTTCTCCAACCAGTTTCAAATCGGAGGTACGTTTCGATTCTGATCATGAGGAAGCCCGGGCTGCGTCCAATGGGTATGGTCCTGAGCGGGAGCCTCGTTTGCACGGCGGCTTCTCTGGCCCAGATCCCCGACCTCGCCGGTACGCTGAAATCGCGAACGGCGGAGCCGACCGCGGTCATCGTCTGGAACCGGCCGGCGTTTTCGTAGACAGGGGGGAGCGGAATCGCGATGAAGAAGCTCCTCGCGCTCGCCGCGGCGGCGGAAGGCGCCACCGGACTATCGTTGATCGCGGCTCCTTCCCTCGTCGCAAGGCTCTTGCTGAACGCGGAAGTATCCGGCGCGGGTGTCGCGTTCGGGCGCGTTTGCGGGATCGGACTGCTTTCGCTCGGGGCGGCCTGCTGGCCGTCCCCCGTTCCCGCCCGCGCCGCCTCACTTGCCATGCTGCTCTACAGCTCGCTCTCGACCGTCTATCTCGCGATACTCGGCGCCGGGGCTGAGGGCGCCGGTCCTCTATTGTGGCCCGCGGTTCTATTTCACGCGCTCATGACGATCCTGCTCGCGAGGGCGCGGCTCCAGGAACTACGCTCCGAGGTGCAATGAGGACGCGAAAAGTGAAAGTGTCTCCGAGCACCCCAATCTGCTGCTCGTCCTCACGGACGATCTCGGTTTCGAATGGTGAACCCGCTGATTCCCGTCATGGCGACCGGCATCTCGCTCCCGCCCCCCCATTTCGTTCGAGCTAGACTCAACCGTTCAAGGAGGATTCATGTTTCGTTCTCGCATCATTGGCGTTGCGATTGTTCTTCTCCCGCTCCTCTTCGCCTCGTGCGGTGAGAGGGACGAGCAAGCGGCCGCCCCGGCGGCCGCCCCGGCGGGCGCCGTCGGGACGCTCGATCGCACTGTCCTTCCGATCGCGGAACCTCCCGTCGTCTCGATCACCGAGATCGACGCGCGCAAGGCGACCCCTCCCGCGCGCTTCGAGGTGAAGGCGCCCGAGGGCGCGCCGAACGTGGTGATCGTGCTGATCGACGACATCGGCTTCGGGTCCTCGAGCGCCTTCGGCGGCCCCATCCGCATGCCGACGCTCGAAAAGCTCGCGAGCCGAGGTCTGCGCTACAACCGGTTCCATACGACGGCACTGTGCTCGCCGACGCGGACGGCGCTTCTGACGGGCCGCAATCACCACGTCAACAACGCCGGCGCCGTCATGGAGCTCGCGACCGCCTTTCCGGGGAACACCGGAGTGCGGCCGAACAGCGTCGCGCCGCTCGCGGAGATTCTCCGCCTCAACGGGTACAGCACGGCGGCTTTCGGCAAGTACCACGAGACCGCGCCGTGGGAGGCGTCGGTTTCGGGACCGTACGATCGCTGGCCCACGCGGTCCGGCTTCGACAAGTTCTACGGGTTCATCGGCGGCGAGACCAACCAGTGGGCGCCCGCGATCTACGACGGGGTCGCCCGCGTCGAGCCGCCGCATGACCCGGATTACCATTTCACGACCGACATGACGAACCAGGCCATCGCATGGTCGCGCTTCCAGCAGTCGCTGACCCCTGACAAACCCTTCTACGTGTACTTCGCGCCCGGCGCCACCCATGCGCCGCACCACGTTCCGAAGGAATGGATCGCGAAGTATAGAGGAGAGTTCGATCAAGGCTGGGACAAACTGCGCGAGGAGACGTTCGCGCGGCAGCTCGAGATGGGGGTCGTGCCCGCGGGGACGAAGCTCACTGCGCGCCCGGCGGAGATCCCGGCTTGGGATTCGCTCACCGCCGAACAGAAGCGCCTGTTCGCGCGCCAGATGGAGACCTTCGCGGGCTTCGGCGAGCACACCGACTACGAGGTCGGCCGCCTGGTGCAGGCGATCGAGGACATGGGCGAGATGGAGAACACGCTCTTCTTCTACATCGTCGGTGACAACGGCGCGAGCGCCGAAGGCGGCCCGGAGGGCACCTATAACGAGATTCTGGCGCTGAACGGCATCGCCAGCGACGTCGCGTCGCAGCTCGCGCACATCGACGAGTGGGGCGGCCCCAACACCTTTCCCCATTTCTCCGTGGGCTGGGCGCACGCCGGCAACACCCCGTTTCAATGGACCAAGCAGGTGGCGTCCCACTTCGGCGGCACGCGAAACGCCATGGTCCTCCACTGGCCCGCCCGCCTCCAGAACGCCAACGGCGAGGTGCGCTCGCAGTTCCATCACGTCATCGACGTCGCGCCGACCGTGCTCGAGGCGGCAGGCCTCCCCCAACCGACCACGGTCAATGGCACGCGGCAGTACCCGATGGACGGAACCTCGATGGTCTACACCTTCGACGACGCCAGCGCGCCCGGGCGCCGCACTACGCAGTATTTCGAGATGTTCGGAAACCGCGCGATCTATCACGACGGTTGGGTCGCCGCGACACGCCACTCGATTCCTTGGCTGAACGTGGAACTGCCTCCCCTCGACCAGGACCGCTGGGAGTTGTACAACGTCGCCGAGGACTTCAGCCAGGCCGACGACCTCGCGGCCGAAAATCCCGAGAAGCT
>Ga0105095_10001517_pt1 | contig 12263 bp, 18 predicted proteins | sample PPLLak2March2015_2_FD_79180 | JGI IMG/M metagenome (GOLD analysis project Ga0105095, IMG submission 79180) | Freshwater sediment microbial communities from Prairie Pothole Lake near Jamestown, North Dakota, USA - PPLs Lake P8 Core (3) Depth... | ecosystem: Environmental > Aquatic > Freshwater >... | reverse complement strand
TGTGCACCTTCAGAACATCGTAGAAAGGTCTAACATACTAACCTTCAAGACATCGTAGAAAGCACCTTAACAACCGAACCTTCAGGACATCGTAGAATCTGCTGGTCTGACTATCATTCACCTACTCGTGATCTTGACGAAAGTAGGTGAACCCATGAGCGATGAATTGGCTATCCGACGCACGGCAATCCATCTTCTGCGCAGTGGAAAGACCCCGGCAGAAGTGGCCCAGGAAGTGAAGCGATCCTTGGCCTGGGTGTACAAATGGCAAGAGCGATATTTCGAAGCCGGTGACTGGCAAGCGCTTGTGGATCGCTCCCGAGCGCCCAGGCATGTACCGAATAAGCTGCCGGTGCGCATTCGTCAGGCGATCCGGGTTGTACGCAGTGAGCTGGAAGCCGAAGCGGTCGAACCGGGGAAACTATCCTACATCGGTGCTCACGCCATCCAAGGCCGTCTACGACAGAGGCGGATCGCTCCGCTGCCCAGCATTTCGAGTATCGAGCGCGAGTTGCGTGTGGCTGGGATGACCCGACCTCGAAAACCGAAAGAGCCGGAAGCGGTGGTGTATCCTCATTTGCGCCCCAACCAGCCTCATCAGTTGGTGCAAGTAGACATTGTCCCACGCTACTTGCCGGGTGGGCCGTGCGTCTCGTGTTTCAACGCCATCGACGCGATTTCTCGCTATCCCACCGGACTGCAGTACACCACCAAGTCCTCCGAAGATGCGATGCGCTTCTTGCTGCAAGCCTGGTGTGACTTGGGCGTGCCGGACTACACCCAGCTCGACAATGAAAGCTGTTTCAGCGGTGGTTTCACCCATCCGGGTGTACTGGGTAAAGTCCTGCGCTTAGGGCTGATGGTTGGCACCGAACTGGTCTTTTCGCCCATTCGCCATCCGGAAAGCAATGGCTGTGTCGAGCGTTTCCACCAGGACTACACCCAGAATGTCTGGGGCAAGATCGATCTGCCCGACCTGGCTGCTGTCCGCAAACATTCGCCGCTCTTCTTCGACGCTTATCGACACAGCCCGCACCACTCGGCTCTAGGGGGTCACTCCCCGCTAGAAATGCACTCGATGCGCCCTGTTCGGCATCTGCCTGCCGCTTTTCGACCGCCTGCCAAATTGCCGCTTACGGTGGGCAAGGTACATTTCATCCGTGCCGTCAGCCAGGAACGCCAGATCATGGTCCTCAATCAACATTGGGTGGTCCCTTCGGCGAAGCCCGATCAAGGCGTGTGGGCTACCCTGCAATTTTCCGTTCAGGGTGCCAGGCTGCGAATCTATGATGCTGCTCCCGATGCCCAGCGGAGAACGTGCCTGGCTGAGTATCCTTTCCCACTCAAGGAACCCGTACAGCCACTCCGTCCGGAGTTCTATCGACAAGGAAGGGGTCCCAAGCCTTCGTGGGCTGTGACCACCCTGGGCTGGATCGGTAGAGCCGTCAGCCAGTGGGTTTCTACGATGTTGTGAAGGTTATATCGGTTGTTAAGGTACTCGGTTTTTCTACGATGTTATGAAGGACGACAATTATCCACTAACGGATTGGTCACCCATCGGCCACCCTCAATTTGCGGAACATAAAAAGCCAATTCACGTCCTTCTGCATCGACGGCTGACAGTAAACCAAGGTCCCCATCCACTTGATATCCCGCCATTTCCTTAACCGGCCACTTGTAGTTGGCAAACCGCACACTTTCGTCTAGCGGTTTCATTTTCTGTAATCCCTGCTCTCCCTGCCAAAAATAGAAATCAGTGTCCAATTTGAATAGACCATTTGTATCGGCAAATACCTCGGTGTTGCCAATGACCAACGCAACCGGCTTATCACCACTAAAGTAAACTTCATACCCGGTATTGATGTCTGACTGCTCCGAGTCAGCGGCCACTACCTCAACATACTGACCGGTATTGGCGTCATAACGCCGCAACTGGCCGCCATCCAACCGGTACGCCTCCGGCGTTACGGCCGTGACGGCTGGGGGGGAGGGCTCGCTGGAGGGGGAGGGCTCGGCCGCTGCCTGGTCTGTCTCAGAAACGACATTGCCCCCATTTTCGCTTTCCTTTTGAGATGTAGGTGGTATGGTGGTTGCCGTTACTGCGCCGCTGACTGGCTGCAATGGCGGCGTTGCCTGGACAGGCGATAGCGTGCAGGCAGTCAGAAACAACAGGGACAGTAATATCATCAACCTCAGCATGGGACTTCCCTCCCCTACATGGATATTACCCGTATTATATTCTCTCCAGAATTCTCAGGACAGTGCCAGTAACCGATTACTCTAAACCCGTTTACCAGTGTTTGTTCTCTCTCTTGACAGACGGCTATCTGCTGTGAGAGCATGGTCGCAAGATAGTGCATCCCTGCTATTGCAGCATCGTGCAACCGCAGTAACCTGCTTTCGCAGTTCCATGCGGGTGCAGCATCCTGAATTTACAAACTACTGCGGACCTGCGCTAGAAGCATACTGCATTCGCAGGATTGCATGTACGCAGGCCGGCAGCATCTCAGATGCGCAGGATTGCATTAGGAGAATATGCGCCGCATCGTATTTACCAACGATAAAGGGGGAGTAGGGAAGACCACTACGGTAGCCAATCTGGCCGTTGGATTGGCGATGCAAGGCAAAAAGACCCTGGTGGTCGATATGGATCCCCAGGCGGATGTCACCTATGCCTTGCTTGCCCAACGCCCGCCGGAGGCGGGCGGCGGCTATATCCCGCCCACCGCTCATTCACTCCTGATTGGGCATTACGACATTTCTCAAGCAATCTTAAATACACCCAGGTACCCAAACCTATCCATCATTCCCGCCAACAGCGATCTGGCAGACGCCTCCATGCGCCTGGCGCAGCAACCGACCCGGCTGAAACGATTGCTTCTTGAGCTACCACCCGAGAGTTACCCCGTGATCTTGATCGATACCGGCAAGGGACTGGACCCGCTGGCAATCAACGCCCTGGCAGCTGCGGATGAAGTCGTCCTCATGGTATCTCCTGGCAAATTGGAGCTGGACGCTATTGCCCGCATGCAGGAGCACGTCCGTCTGGTGCGGGATGAAGTCTTGATAAATTCTGATGTGCCCCAGGTAAGAGGAATCTTGATGACCCTCACCGACCGCTATTCGATTACCCGCGATACCTGGATGCGCATCCAGCAAGAGTATCCCAAACTCCTTTTCGAGACCTTGATCCCCAAGAATAACGACCTGCAAAAAGCCATCGGTAGGGCGCGCAGCATCTTCGAGATAGCCCCAGATAGCAAAGGAGCTGAAGCCTACCAAAAGTTGATCCGGGAGCTGGGATTATGAAGAAGACTCATTTGACCGGTCTTGGAGAGCCGGATGTGACCGGGAAGCGCTCTCTTTTCCAGCCTCCGGTGGCGAGCAACAATGTAAATCAGGAATCGGATTCGAAACAGGTTACCGTATCGCCAGAGCAGGGGAGAACGGTGGAAACGGAGCAGAAGGCAAAGAAACCGGTTGCTCCAGTGCGTGTGCATATCACCACCGATCTAACTGTGGATGCCTTGCGGGTGATCCAATCCATCCAGGATGATTACCGCCTCAAGCGTGGGAGAGTGCTGCCTCAATGGAAAGCCTTCAGCCGGGCGATTGAATATTATGGTAAAGCTCGCCTGAAAGACAGAGCTGCTTGAATCATTTTTCAAAACCGTTATGATGGGGTCGCCAGACCCCGCCACACACGAATCTGTTTGGCAAGAGAGAAGTGTTGCCTGTTTCGATTTGCCCCGAGCAGGCGGTTAGAAGGACGGCGGGGGCAAGTCTGCTGCCCGACTGGCTGCTGGCGGGTCTGGCGTCTGCATCTATCACACGCAGAAATGCAGGCGGTTGTCAATAGTCTCACCCTCCGGTGTGGTTTATGCTAAAATGAGTTTACGACCAAATAAGGTATGACGTTGTGAATCGCGACGAGATTATCCGTATCCTGAAAGAGAGCCAAAGTGAGTTAACCGAGCAGTATGGCATCAAATCACTGGCGTTATTTGGTTCGGTTGCTCGGGATGAAGCTACGCCGGCGAGCGATGTAGATCTGCTGGTCGAGTTTGATCGACCGGTGGGGCTGTTTGGCTTGTTTGCCCTCCAAGATCATCTCGAAGCTTTGTTTGGCTGCCCTGTAGATGTTGGCACTCCCGACAGCTTGAAGCCCCGTATCCGGGAGAATGTCTTGGAAGAGGCTATCCTTGTCGCCTAGAGGCTGGAATGAGCGGGTGCAGGATATCCTGGGTGCGATAAACGAAACCAGATATTACAACATGCAAAACCTTGCCCGCTCGTTAAAATCACTCTTTAGGAAATAAGAATAATCTTTGCCGTTTTACTGATTTCTGGTCTTTTGAAGGCGCCATGATGGCGCCATTTTATTTATGATATAATCTAAGTCAGTAAGTATGACTGTATGATATTATGACCAAGGAGAACCAGATGTCCACACCTGTGGTGCGTGTGCAGGAAAAGGGCCAGGTGACCATCCCGCTTGAGATCCGCCGGAGGCTCAACCTCAAGAAGGGCGACTTAGTGACTTTCATCGAGACTGACGAAGGTGTGGTCATCAGACCGGTAGAGGTGTTAGTTTCCAGTGCGTTGGATGAAATTGGCAGGGCGCTAAGGGAAAAGGGCGTCAGCCTAGAGGAGTTGCTGGAGAGCATACGACTCGCAAGGGGTGATCTAATTGAAGAAGAATACAACCTGAGTGAGTCTCAATCGGAATGAAGCGGATCTTCATCGATTCATCGGTATTCTTCTCAGCAGCCTACTCTGAGAAAGGAGGCTCGCGGGAGTTGCTGCTTAAGGGAGCGCGCGGGGAGGTAATATTGGTACTTAGCCCACTGGTATTAGAGGAAACCCGCCGGAACCTTGGTGAAGTCTCCTCGGAATTGGCTGACCTGTTCGATATGATTGCTGGCGCTATTCCATTCGAACTTGTCCAACCTACCAAAGATGAAGTCATATCTGCAGCTATGATTGTTAGCCTAAAAGACGCCCCCATTCTAGCAGCTGCACGAAAAGCTGGGGTAGATTTGTTGGTAACTTTGGACAAGAAACATTTACTTGGCAAGCCAGAGCTTGTGAAGTATGCGGGAACGCCGATAGTTTCACCAAAAGAAGCAATCAACGATTACTTATAAAACCAATGTTGGTTATAGAATAGCTTGCATTCCGGTAGAAAATCCTGGTATTTTGAAGGCGCCATCAAGGTGCCTTTTTTATGCAAACCGCTAAAGAATTATCACCCTGGGGAGCGATCCTCTCAGGCCTGCCCTGGAAGGAGATATTCGCCAGTGGGTGGCGATTCATTCAGCGCACTATGTCACCCGGCAGCCAGGGTATGTATGAAGTCCTGGAATATGAGTCAATCCTCGAGCTGAAAGATATCCGCGGTCGAAGAGCGAACTTCAAGAAACGCGAAAAGGTACGCTATCTCCAGGACAATGTCATCGCTTATCAAGACCAGGCCTGGGGGGATGGTCAAATTCTGCTCAATTATCGCTCCTCCCCAGGCGCGGCAGTCGATTTCTACCGTCCGGCACGGTTAACCTACATACTCATATCATTACGGGGAGTAAAGCATCGCGGTGATATCGACGAGTTCAATATTCAGTGGGGGATGAAAGACGGCTTTTTGAGGAATCAGGAAGCCTGGGAGACCCAGGTCAGCCATCTCACCCGACAGATGAAAATTCAAGTGATCTTTCTCAAATCCAGGCCTCCCTTGCACGTCACATTTATTGAAGATACACGCCATATTAGCCAGGCATTCGGAGAAGGTGCTCAACACAGGCTGGCGGATGGACGCTGGATGGTTGTCTGGGAGATCACCAAGCCCCGCCAGGACGAGCGCTACATCATCAAGTGGGAGTGGTAGGGGAGTTAAGCGAAGGCAGCAGGAGCGCGCCTCCTGCCGCCATCGTTTTTAGGTGCCGCTGCCACCGCTCATGACCCATACTCCTCTCTACAGAAAGAATGGGACGGCCGTCTGGGATAAAGACAAGCGAAAGAGAGAAGTTGGCAATGAAAGATCCGAAAGCTATCAGTATTATACCCGATATCGGGTATTATTGTCAACCTTTTGGCTTTGGGCCGGGTCTTCTATTTTGGGCAAGATATTCGTTGATTGCTTCGGCTGTAGTTACCCAATTCCTGCCAAGTTTTTTCCCCCAGAGTTCCCCCTCACGGACTAACCGTCTTAAGTGATCCGAAGATAATCCACTGATATTGGCAGCTTCACTGAGCGAGATCAGCTCATCCAGTCCTGGTTGGTATTCGCTCGCGTTGGATGGAGACATCAACCAGATTCTACCTTCAATTCTAATAATCGCCAGAGTGACACTTCCACCGCGCAGCACCATAGCTGCTGCGCCAGGCTTCAGTCTCACACTGGCTCTTGAGCCCGCGCTCCTTCGCCGTCGCAAAGACCGCTTCCGGCGAGTCCATCCCCATGCACAGCGTTGGCATCGACCGAAGGCGGGCGCTGCTGGCGAATATGCTGGCGATTGTGTATGCTGGATTGATCATGATTCTAAAAGGGGGTGAGTGAATTCATGAAAAAAGCAAAGCTGAGCAAGACCGTGCAGGCTAAATCCCGCACTTACTTCTTCGATGTCCGCGAGGCCAAATCTGGCAAGAATTACCTGTCAATCACGGAGAGCCGCTATAACCGTAACAGTGACGAGCGGCAGCGTTCCACGATTATCATTTTCCCCGATGCGATCCGGGGATTCTCAAAAACTTTCGAGATGATGGTCCAAGGAATGCATGGAGGCGGCTCCAAGCGCAGGCGCGATGATGACGAAGATGATGAGCAGGAAGAGCTGCCCATGGATGAGGATTACTAACTGGCGGGTATTTCCATAAGTTAGTGCCAGTATCCAGAACTAGCGCCCGTCTAACTTGAGCAGCTCTGGCGAAGGGTAAAATGCTCAGTCTGGCTGGGCGCTTTTTACTCACTATGTCTTCATCGTCAGAAAAAGCACCACTACCCGACAAAAATGAAAACCGAGAAGATGTTCCCCGATATCCCCCTGTGCTCCCCAGGGAAATCAAGGAGCTGTTCGCTAATTTTGGCTATGGCTGCCTGGCTATCGAAGCGGATATTGGGGTAATCCACATCTGTCATGCATCCGACAGCGACATTGAAGGATTCCGGAAAAAGAATGTGGTCAGCCGCTGGCAACTGGTCAAAATGCCCACTGCGCCTCTGGTCCGGCTGAAATTGGTGATCCTCGACCGTCCGCAAAGTCCGTATTTATTCGAGTCATTCTTGAACATCTCCGATGAAGATCAGGCCAACGTACTCAGCCGTTTGGCTAGCCAGGAACTGCTTTATCTTGTGCTTTTTGGGGACGATCTGGAATACCGTTATACGAAAGTTATCCCCCAGGATTTCAACCACTGGCAGCTCATCGATGACCTGCACGCCCAAGCCCTTGAATACTTAGGCAATATCCCCGAGGAGCAACGTGATTTTGATCGAGCAAAGGCTGACTTTATGAATCGCTATCCTTGATTTGTACGGAACTTTCCCAAGTAACAAATGTGCAATCGGAATCGGTACTTAGTACTATTTGTACCCCCTCGCCGCCAAATGCAGTGCGCTCGCTGGCTGAAACGTCCAGCGGGATCGTACCAGCTGCCGCTAAACGCACGTCAAGCCAGGGCAAAGCCTTGAATATGACGTGCGGCGGCAGCTGGTCGTTTTTCGGTCATTAGCAGCAAGCGCACAAGTAGAGAGGAGGTGAGCACAATGGAAGCTCCCAAGAGTACCCCTGGTTTCACACATGATCCTGAGCTGGTCGAGGTAATGGGCGCCTGCCTGCGGATTATCCTGGACGATATCCGCGCTCAGTATCGCCATGCAACCTACGAAGCCGAGCGGTTGAAAAAAGCCGGCGTCGCAGTCTTTAGCCTCTTTGACAGGCTGGGTCTTCCCAGGCCGGAGTACAAAAAGCGATATGGTTCGACAAATCCAAACCGCGGCGTTCAACGTACCTGAGTACGACATCAAGCGGATGGGCTACTACCGCCCGCGCATCCTGCCAGAGCACTTGCGACGCCTCTGGTTGGAGAAGCAGCGCACCCGCAAGCCGATGACGCGATTGATTGCTGAGGCCATCGACGAATATTTTGCCAGCAGGCAGGCTTAGGGAATACTGGGAGCCCTCGGAGGGGCTCCCAGGCGGCGAACCCACCCACCCCCGATTGCGGGCACTTTGTGCCAGATAAATACCAACCTCCATTTCACACCCTGCGCTTTCTTGCGTCAAGGACTTGCCCTCGATGGTTCCACGGTCGGGGTTCCTCCCTGACGCCAGCGCCGGGTGTGAGCTGGGACAGTTATGAAGGCATGGATGCTTCATTTGACCATTTTGGGAAGGGGGTGAGAATATGAAACTGATGACAAAAGAGCTTGAAAGACGGTTTACTCAGGTCGGATCACAAGCCGAGGTCAAAGACCCGCTCATTATCGCCAAGTTCTTTAATCCGTGCGGTGCAGGTACCTGGTACGCTACAGAGTACGACATCAAAACCCGCACATTCTTCGGCTATGTCTCGATATTTGGGGACTGGAATGATGAATGGGGAAGCTTTTCCCTGGAGGAGTTGGAGTCGTACAGAGGACCATTGGGGATCGGGATTGAACGAGATCTCTATTTTGTTGAGAAACCGGCCAGCCAGGTGATGACCAGCTAACCTGGTGCGATTGTGGCAGAGAGCTCTATCTAGGGCTCTTTGCTACTTTAACATACTTGACGCACTTTATATAATCACATCATGAATCCGATTGAACGCCGGGAGACAACACCGGAAAATATTCGCTCGGCTACCCGACATAGTAAGAGGGAGCCGCTTATCGAGATCTTGCATCCGGGTGACTTCTATGCTGCCTACATCTTCGACCAGGCGATTTCCAGAGAGGCGGATATCACCCGGGTCATCAGTCAGGCTAAGGAGCTGGGCTACCCCTTGCGCTACTGGTGGCTATCGCAGGCAATGGATATAATGGGTTCCCCAGACCGCTTGATCGTTTGTGTGCATCATCCAGGGGGGAATTCAGATGCGGGTATGGACCTCTACCAGGCTTTGCACAATGAGGGAGTGACGTGGGATGATCTGGAAGCTGCAGCCATGGATGAATACATGTTCCTAGGAACCACCATACGCACTCATGGTGAGATCATCACCCCAGGTGCAATACCTTTGTTCCCCGTCAATGAATGATAGGTGGTTATAATCAGATGATGAATTCTAGGCAGCGATTCCTGGAAACAATGCAGTCCGGTCAACCGGACCGCCCTCCGCTTTTCGATGAAGGACAAAGGGAAGAAGTGCTGGATGCCTGGCGCCTCCAGGGTATGCCCGACGGAGCGGTGCTTCCAGAATTGTTCGCGATCGACGAACGGGATGAAATCGAACCAGACCTGTACCCATCCCCGGACCTCGAGCCGTGGCCGACGACGCTGGATGCGTTGGATGCTTTGGAGGATGCCCTGAACCCGGACGATCCAGCTCGTCTAACCGAAGATTGGGATACCTGTGTGCGGGGTTGGGCAGATCGCCAGCATATCGTGATGCTGCGCGTACACCGCGGCTTTTTCCAGTCGATTGGCGTTGATGATTGGCGCCGGTTTTATCAGATGATGTTGCTGGTCAAAGACGAACCGCGTGTCGTTCACAAAATGCTTAAGATCCAGGGAGAGTTCAATGCCCGAATGGCCGAGCGTGTCTTACGAGATGTCCAGGTTGATGCGGCGGTCTTTGGCGAGCCGATCGGCAATAACAGCGGGCCGCTGATCTCGCCGCGCACCTATCGTGAGGTGGTCTTGCCCTCTTACCAACCTGTTTTTGAGGTGCTGCACCGCTACAATATTCGGACGATCATCTTACGCGCCCATGCAAACATCTATCCGCTGATCCCGGATCTTCTGAAGGTAGGGATCAACTGCCTCTGGGTAGTGGAGGTCCGTGCTCTGGAAATGAATTACCCCCGCTTGAGAAGTGAATTTGGCCGCGATCTGCGCCTGATTGGCGGTTTAGACCTGGATGTGCTACGTGAGGATAAGGAGTCGATCCAGCGAGAACTAGAAGAAAAGGTGCCGCTTCTGTTGGAGCAGGGTGGCTACGCACCGCTCCTGGATGGTCGTGTGCGCGAGGATGTTTCGTGGGAGAATTACTGCTATTATCGAGAACTGTTAGAGCAGCTTTGCGCGGGTTGTGGCCAATAATGGTTATTATGCTGGGCACCATCGCAAATTCCAAGAGCTCTTTTACCTCTTGATTAATCTTGGCCGGCCAGGGGGCTGGCTGGACCCACTTTTAGTGTTTTCAGACTATTTTATGTTACCCTCCGGGGGAAATCATCACTTCTCAATAATCACACAATCAACTGAACAACCAATCACGACTTGACTGAATAAATCCTGATGCTATGATCATAATATGGGGGATATCGAATGGTGCGGCATCACTCCCGAGGAGATGATCCGGGAGATAGAGACGTTCGTCCAACGCAGTAAAGAGATAAATACGCTTTCCAGGTTGGCCTGAAAGACGTCGATTTCGAGATCGATGCTGATAGGTTGGAGTTATTGGGCTTCAAGACCCCTTTTCCCGGCATCTCACAGGCAGAGCAAGCCCTGATCGCAGGAGCAATCCACCCGATGGAGTTCAAGGAGTATGATGATACCAACCACCAGGTGCTTGCCTTCGACCCGAGACCCGTCGGTTACAGCGGCTTCATGGATTGCGTCACCCACTCCTTAGCGCTTACCGATAAAGGTCTCTTCGAAGTCGGGCGTTACCCCGGCGTTGGCCTGACTGAGCCTTCCAAACAGTGGCAGTGGTTCATCCACCGCCGCCTGGCAACACCCGAAGAGCTGCACAAGTGGCAAGAAACTCACCAGTTCACAGCCGAGGAGCTTCTCGATCAGATTTATTCTGCCATGACCGGTATTGGCGATTAATCGTTAGTATTTTCAGGAGGGATATGACCCATGAAATGCCATCCACTCCTGCCCCCAAGCGACCATATGAATTATTCGGCCTGACCGAGAAGGAGCAGCTCAACTGGAGGGTGAGCCAGGAGCGCTTCCAGGCAATCCTGGAGGATAAGCTAACCCAGGTCCATGAGATCAAAGATTCGAACAACAACTATGGTGAATTCTTATTCGTCACCACCAGCCGTCCAGGGATTCAAGGGCGTATCTGCATGACCTTCTATGGACTGGGATATCACGAGTACCGCGAGCGTTGGATCACCGACGAGTGGTTCTGGTACCAGAGCAACCTGACCCCCGAGCTACAGAGCAAAAGGCTTACTCAAGAAGAGGTCCAGTCGATCTTGGAACAGCGTCGAAATAGCATATCGGCGGATATCGGCACAACGCTTCAAACCAACCGCGGCAGGTTATTTGAGCTGTTGGCTGATTTTACTGATGAAGATGGCGCCCTGGCTGAGATCGAAGACCTGGATATGATTGGCATATGGTTGTTTTCCGACGTGCGGGCAGAGATCCCACGCAAGACGGGGTTGCTTGATGACGAGAGCCGTGAGAAGCTGCCTCCGCTCTATAATGGTGAAGAGAAGGGGTTAGAAGCCCTGGCTCTGGTGAAGTTCTTCACCCCCGACAGCAATTGGACCTGGTACGCCAGCGAGTTCGATGGGGATGATATCTTATTTGGATTGGTTTCGGGAATGGAGTTGGAGCTGGGTTATTTCTCGCTCAAAGAGCTGGAGGAGGTCAGAGGACCGCTGGGCTTGCCGATTGAGCGGGACCTGCATTTTGAACCGAAGACGCTGAAGGAATTGCAGGAGATGCACGAGAGAGAACGCAGAGACGAATAATTCCCGAATTTAATTTAAGCCCGAATGCAGATACTATCGGATAATCGCCCACATTTTTTTGTTAAGAGAATGTGGTTATTCTTTCTGTGGTTCTGATTGCTGCCTGGCTGTCATGTCGCGTAAGAAATCAGCCTGTTGAAAAACCCCAATTGGAAAAGTTATACGGGATAATTCTTTAGGGTCCCTTAACGGCCTTGAGTTGAGACAGCCTTTCCGTGGATCAGATTTGCAGCCAATTGGCTCGATGAAGTTCTTAAAGTGCAAGGATAGTATTTCTTAGCTGATTGACTGACAAATCTTAACAAGATAAGGCTATCGCCACATTTCCCTCTATGGCAAACTTATGTTGCCACACATAAAAAGCCGTAGGAGGTGAGAAATGGACAATAGCCTCACACTGTAT
>Ga0105095_10001516_pt1 | contig 12266 bp, 9 predicted proteins | sample PPLLak2March2015_2_FD_79180 | JGI IMG/M metagenome (GOLD analysis project Ga0105095, IMG submission 79180) | Freshwater sediment microbial communities from Prairie Pothole Lake near Jamestown, North Dakota, USA - PPLs Lake P8 Core (3) Depth... | ecosystem: Environmental > Aquatic > Freshwater >... | reverse complement strand
TGTTGCCCTCTTGTTAACCGGATCCATCCCGGTCGTCGCTTCGTCCAGAAAGACTACGGGTTTGTCCACCATGAACACCTTGGCGACTTGAACCCGCCGTTTCAGCCCGCCGCTCAGATCGATGACTGTCTGGTGTCGATATTCATCAAGTCCGAATTGCACCATCACGGCTTCGGCGCGGGTAAGGATTTCCCGCCGTGGGATGGAATGGAATCGCCCAAACGTGGTAAGATTGTCCAGAACCGAAAGGAAGACCTCGACGGCGTTTTCTTGAAGGACGGCGCAAATGGACTGACGGACCCGGTACGGATCAGTGACGACATTCAACCCACACACCTCGGCGGTTCCACTGGTCGGTTGAATCAAGGTTGTCAATATACGCAGGAGGGTGGTCTTCCCTGCCCCATTCTTTCCGAGCAGCCCGAGGATTTCCCCCTTCCTGACCTCAAGGCTCAATCCATCCAGCGCCCTGACCGGATTTCGGGACTTCTTGCGGTAGACTTTGACCAGGTCCTGTACCCGGACGACGGTATCTTCGTGAGAACTCATGGGTCTCAATGTAAGGATGAAGCAGTGAAGGTGTCAAGTTCATTGTGACATTTGACTATCGGTCACTCTCCAAATATATTACGCGATCTTCCTTCTCGTTCATCGAGATCGTTGACCGTCAAACTGGTTCTTTATGGTCGGCAAAACCATCTCCCACTATCGCATCCTCGAGAAATCAAGCGAGCGAGGCATGGGAGTTGTCTATAAAGCCCAGGACCTCAAACTCGACCGCACGGTTGCCTTGAAGTTCCTCCCTTTCGGCTTCGAACATGCTCCGGAAATCCGCTGCATTAAGAAATGAGAGTGACTTTTCCGCAGTCAGCCGCACCATCCCTGGAACCGATTTCCCCCGATATCCGTTCTGTTGGAATATCCTCTGGAGATCCCAACCACATGAGAAGCCTCATCCGGACAACGCTCGCCTTGCTGACTGCCTGTGCCGCGGTTAGCCAGGGCCAGGACTCCCTGGACCCAGAATACCAGTCGTATCTCGCACACATCTCAGCAGCGAATGCTTCGCTCCGTCTGCACGAGACCGCGGAAGCGAAGAGGTGGCTCGCGCCTGCACCAGCGAAACATCGCGGATGGGAGTGGCACATGTTATCCCGTCGTGCGGATCAGTCGCTTGCGGCCCTTGCTCCCGAAGGGCTCTCGCCGCGAGGACTTCACCTGCGAGCTGACGGAAAAATGCTCGCTGCCGTGATCGACGATACTGTCATTGTCCTCATCGACACACGCACTCACAAGATCGTCCGCAAGATCACAGGGCACTCCAGCACCATTTATGCCGTTCGGTTTAGTCCTGATGGAACACGACTCGTGACATGCAGTCGAGACACCACGGTGCGCGTCTGGGACCTTGCAACCGGCGCGCTCCTCTTCGAGCTGAAGAGGCACACGCAGCCCGTCCCAGCCATCACCTTCAGCGCCGATGGCGAACAGATCGTCACGGGAGGGACAGACGGTATGCTCATGGTCTGGGACGCCTTCACCGGACGGTTTTGGAGGTGCGGAGTTTGTGGTTTACTAGTACTTCTGCGAGCCAACGAGCAGCCCCATTCGCCAGAACAGTCGCATATGACAGATCCGACATGAATGAGCAACAACCCGGGGACCGGGATGGAGGGAGCCGTTCAGATCTGAATCAGAATCCCAAGTGTGGCACCGGCGCCACACCGCGGGATCATGAGTCACAGCCATATGTGGCTTCGATACCGCAATCATCCCTGAATGCGGAAACATGACGCCCGGGAGGGGACGCATGTATGGCACGCACTTTGTACCGCATGCACCATTCCTGCTTCTCGATAGTCTATTTGAATGCACAAACCCACAATTCAGGATGGCAGACATGGAAAGAACCTACCGCTTCTTGCAGCTCGTAGCTGTTCTGGGATTCTGCGTTGCCGGCTTTCACAATTCCACGTCGGCGCAAAACCAGGCGGTACTCGGGGCGCTAAAGGACAACACACTATACCAGAGCGCGACCGGCGCAGTCAGCAATGGCGCCGGCGAGGCTTTTTTCGTCGGCAGAACCGCACAACCGAGCGAATCGATCCGGCGAGGACTCCTTGCATTCCCCATCGCGGAGAACATCCCACAAGGCTCCACAGTGCTCAGCGTTACCCTGACACTGCACATGTCACGAACCAGCCTTTCCGAACCTACCACACCAGTGGGGCTGCACAGGGTTCTCGGCGATTGGGGGGAAGGCACATCCAATGCCAATGGTAATGAGGGAACCGGTGCAACAGCCACGACAAATGATGCAACCTGGATCCACCGGTTCTTTGATGCCTCTCCCTGGACGAGTCCTGGAAGTGATTTCAGCACGCAGTCAAGCGCCTCAGTGTCTGTTACCGGCGTCGGTTTCTACACATGGGAATCGACAACAAGCCTTGTCGGCGATGTGCAGAACTGGGTTGATAACCCCGGAGCGAATTTCGGATGGGTGCTTATCGGCAACGAGGGAAGCGCCGCCACAAGCAAACGGTTTGACTCCAAAGAGAATATTGATACCACCGTGCGGCCCCAGTTGACTGTGTCGTACCTTCCCGTTTTGGCTGATGTGGAGCAAGGCGCCTCATTGCCACACAGCCCTGCCCTGCAACAGAATTATCCCAATCCTTTCAATCCGAGCACGACAATTGGGTACACGGTTACGGGTCTAGGGTCCGGTTGGGTGAGGCTCTCGGTGCACGATCTCCTTGGCCGGGAAGTGGCGGTGCTGGTGAACGAGAGGAAGGAGCCGGGAAGTCACAGCGTCAATTGGAACGCAAGCGGCATGGCAAGCGGCGTGTATCTCTACAACCTGACAGCAGGCTCATTCGTGCAGACGCGCAAGATGGTCTACACCAGATAGGTATCCGGATTCGGATTCCTCCACGACAGCAGGCGACCGTTTACTCAACGGTGCCTGCTTCGTATTTTAGTCGGTCACCCACGAGACGGCAAACGATTGGTGCGGAGGATGTTCCTCCAACTTATCGCAGCAACATGAAACGGAACAGCGGGTAGACAGATCTGAGGTGAAGAGAAACACAAAGCCCCAACCAGCTTCCTGATCAGGGCTCGTGAAGTATGCGCTGAAAGTTCATGTTCGCTACCGCAGCACCGCGTCGATTTCGTAGCGTTCGTTGGCTATGGCCTCGCCCTGTGTCAAAAACCACTTTGTGTCTGCCTTTGGCTTGCTGGCTTCGTTCGTACAGCAAAACACCAGCCCACGCTCGGTCCTGTTCGACATGACTGCGATTCGGATCCCCCGATGCGTCGCCTTCGTAGTCGTCTCTTCGATCATATTGCCACTCCAGTGGGTTTGTTGTTGGTACTACAATGTAGTCAAATTGGCGCCTGAATACCCGAATATCTTTGAAGTATTTTGAGTTGTCGAATCAGATCAGTGCGCCATATAGTGGGCGTCCATCTCTCCGGCCGGAATCCGAACCGGCAGATGATTCTCCGGCGGCGGCAGCGGACAGTTGTAGTGCAGCGAAAAGGCACAGGCAGGATTGTACGCATTGTTGAAGTCCAGCACGAACAACCCGTCACGCTGTTCCTCTGCCTCCACGTAGCGACCCATGGGGTAACTCTCTTTTCCGCAGGTTTGATCCCGGAAGAAGATACTATAACTTCTCTCACCGACACCTGGCTCGAGCAAGCGGGACACTTCAAGCTTGCACGGGACTCCTTTCACACGAAACTCGAACCACCCGACGCGGAGCGCTTTCCGACGGTTTCCCCTAGTCGAGAGTATGACGACGGTGTCCTTCTTCGGATTCGGCTCCAGCGGTAAAACGTAACGATACCTGAGGTCCACGGGGAAGTATTTGAGCCCTTTGTACTCCTTGAACCTCGGACTGGAAGGGTCAAACACAATGAGCGCGGGGAAGGATTGATGTGAGAGGCGGACCGTGAACCGCCCGATGCCGATCGCAGACGGCGGCAGGAGCGCTGTTGACATGCGTGCGCCTTTCACGGAAAATGTGGCTCCGTCGTCTATTGCTTCCACGCGGAATGAATCGTCAACCACAGTGACCCGGAGGTGGCGTGCGAAGTTGTCCTGATCATCGATGCGCACATCGTTTCCGTCCGCACTCCCCACCGTGAGGCTGAGCCGGTCGCCAAAATCCACCCGACGGATCGTCGCAAGGTATGAGGATGAACCGTTTCTGAGCCATTCCTCCGTTTGTTTCCGGTCCTGTTCGATCAACCGAGTCAACGAGTCTCGGGCTGCGGGATCCAGTGCCGGGCTGTTACTCCCTTGTTTCCCGATTGCCTTCCCGCTTCCGGGCGACAGGAAGCAGAGCAACACCAGCGCATGCATGAGAGGAAAACGACCTGGACGCATAGAAGACCTCACCTGTTTTTTGCCGGCACCCCGGGAAAAAACGAACTGTTTCCTCACCGTAGGAGAATCGCCTTCCGTGTTTCCACGTAGGTCCCCGCCTGCAGCCGGTAGACGTAGATTCCTGAGGCGAACCCCATCCCGTCGAATCTTCGTCGGTAGTGCCCAGGTTGAAGGGGCTCATTCACCAGGGTCGCCATCTCCCGGCCGAGAATGTCATACACTCGAAGGATCGTGAGCTGTGTACCCACAATTGAGAATTCTATTGTCGTACTCGGGTTGAACGGATTCGGATAATTCTGCTCCAGTCTGAAGTTTTCAGGGACTTCCGCCAGCGCGCGCGTTTCCGCACTTGTCCCGGTGGGCACCGGCGAGAATGCAATTGACACCATCCCCGTCAGTCCCAAAGTGTCAATCACCGTCCCCGTCCCCGTCATCCGATCGATCCTGGCCAACCGGTTCTTGAGCGGGCTTGCAGGATTCCCGACGAGTCCGAACAGATTTCCCGATGGATCAAAGGCAAGATCAACAAGTGGCTGATTGAACCCCGTGTTGCCGACTCCCACAGTGTCTCCGGTCGGAAGCATGATCTTATAGATGCGGTCCCTGAGCGTCGGATTCGACCGTGTGGAAGCCCAGAGTTCGCCGCTTGCCGGATCGAAGGCAAGCCCGGAAATCGAGATCTTGCTTGAAGCCGCATAGACGGCAATGCCGGTCGCGGTGTCGATTTCATAGATGCGCCCGTCCACTGAGCCAACATGGAGAGCTCCTGCGGGTGAGAAATCCAACCCCCTGAAGTCTGCAGGCGACCCCGGGGGGAAAGTTACCCGCACCCGGGGATAAGCCTCCCCGGTCTCTCCATCGATGTGCACGAGTTCCCAACCGACTGCTTTCGAAAGTCCCCACAGCATGCCGGTACGGGGATCTACCCGGGCTCCGACGACCTCGCCATAGTGTGAGGAACCGACCGGGGTGAGAGCAGCCGTCGAGCTGTTTGCGAGATAGACGCCGGAACTGTCGGACTTGCCGGATACCGCATAGCACGCACCCGGTCGCGCAGGCTCAGTCCTTACCGTCCTGAGATACGTATCGAGCAGTGCCGTCAGTGCCGTGCCTCCACTGGCTTCGGACGCATTGAACAAAACTGCAAAGCTGGCCCCGGTCCGGGGAAGATACCCCATGATCGAGACATATCCCATCACCATTCCCCCGTGCCCCAGAACTCTCTTTCCGTAATATGACCCTTGTCTCACTCCCAGTCCGTATCCATTCCAGACGAGACCTGTTGCAGCGTTTGACGACATCGGGACAAGGGTCAACATGTCATGAAGTGATTCCGGTGTTAGCAGTGTTCCTCCAAACAGTGCCTTGATCCACCTAGCCATATTCTCCGCCGTCGACGTCACTCCGCCGGCAGTCCAGAGAGTGCTAAAGTGTGCAGTAACAGGCAATGACGCAAAGTCGTTTCCGCTGTCCCACGGATGGGAGACCGGCTCGACGTACGGCTCTTCAACCTCCAGGTATGTGTGGTCCAGTGAAAGTGGCGTAAGGATGTGCTCCCGAATCTGCGACGAGACTGGCTTGCCGGTAACACTTTTAATAACCATTCCCAGGAGGACATAATTCGTATTGCAGTACCTGTAGGGTCCCCCGGGAGGAGCGTGTGGGGGGCCCACGAAAGTTCTAATGATGTCTTCCGGAGTCCAGAGTCGGGTGGGATTTGACTCGACCGAATCCCCCTGGGCATTGGAATCATTCAGATAGTCAAACAACCCGGATGTCATGTTCATGAGTTGACGGATCGTCACCGATCGGGTGATATTGGGGTAGGCAGGTAGCCACCGGCTCAGCGAATCGTCGAGTGAAAGCATTCCTGTCTCTGCGAGTCTCAGGAGCGTAGCGCTGACAATAGTTTTTGTGTTGCTCCCGATCCCGAAGAGCATCGAGGGGTCAATGCCGGCAGCCGGAGTGCGTGAGGAGATGCCGGAGACGCCCTGCCATATACCCTGTTCAGGGATCAGCACAGCCGCAGATGTCCCCTCGATATCTTGCACCGTCCGGATGCTGTCCAGCGCGCGCTGAAGTGCGTACCCTAGGGCCGGGTCGAATGTCCCTTTCCCGGCTCTGTCCGGTGTGATGATGAACTTGCCTGTCTGTTGGTCCGAATGAGGGAGAGGTCGCCACTCGTTGACCGCTTGGGCAATCTGAACGTGCCGTACCTTTGCACGCCGGTCCTCTTGCACGTTAGCCAACATTGAAAGACACAAGGGAACAATCAGCAGCCAGTTGGAGAATCCCAAATCCACTACTCCTCGTCGTTTATCACAAGATAGCAAATCCCCGCACTATTGCCCTTTCGGCGACGCTACGTTTCACAGGTGAATATAGAAGGAACAACAAACGGATTGATATTGTTCTTCATATCTCACGATCTTCTTCCCTAGAAATGCAAATGGCCACAGGATGAGCGATGAGACCCCCGGTAGCCCGCGTTGCCTCTCTGGCAACGATTGTGATAATCGCAATCCAACCGGCTTCGTCAACGCATTCGTCCAGACGCGGAAGATGATCCTCGCCAAGTAGCGGGCTTCGGCGGCACCTCTGGAACGGCAGGTGGAATCCCCCCATGCACGCGGGACAAATGGCACCTATATTGTGCGCATCACCAACACTATGATGAAGATATTAGTTGCCTTTGTCGAAAAACTGTCGTATCCCTCACCTAGCACAAATCTGAGATCCTGACCTACCACAATCCTGAGGGGAGGCCCGCTATGGCCAAGGGACACCATGGAACCGCAGGAAATACCGCTTCGTTACTAGACCCTCTGATAGAACGCGTCAACGCCTTTTCCGCAGACAATTACTGGGACCTTGGCAAGTTTCTCGTTGAACGCGTGATCCCGGCCGCCCTCAAAGAAGGAGTGTTCGCGGAACAGATCCTCAAGCGCATGGCTGAAATGCCGGGTTTCAAATTCCCCTTTTCCATGCTGAAGCAGTGTCAGCGCTACTACACGTACTATCCCGACGTGGAAAAGCGTCTCCTTCCGGAGGTCTTTTATTTTGAGCTCGCGACCAAGGTGGAGGACAGCCGGAAGAGAGACCATTACGAGAAGATGGCGATATCGAACAAGTGGACTATTTCCGACCTTCAGAAGAAAATCCGCGAGGCCGAGCACGCTCGCCGCGAAGATGAGAAGACACGATACGGATTCGACCTCAAAGAGAGGAACATCTGGTCTGTGGATTCCGCCGACCCCAGATTCGGAAAGCCAAATGCCAAGGGGCGGCTCCCCGGTCAAATTGTCGCAAATGCCCTCTTCTTTTATACCGAATCGGGTTGGGTCGTTGTGGATCCGATGGCGGGCAGCGGTACAACGGGAGATGTGATTGATGCACTCCCGTATTTCCATGACCGGAAATACAGAATGTATGATATAGAACCGAGTGATGGCAGAATTCGACGCGCCAATATTCTTCAGACCGGCATACCGGAACAAACCGGTTCTATCGACTACGTTCTCCTCGACCCCCCCCACGAGTACTACCCCCGCGGCACTGAACCGGAGTTCTCTCCAGGAACGGCGCAGACGGACACGCTGACGAAACTCAAGTCAATCCTTCGAGAGAGCGCGCGCATACTCAAGCAGGGCGGTCGGGTGTCCATCATCGTTGAGCAGACTGCCGGCCAATTTGGCGTGGTGGATTTTCCTTTTGAAGTGACCACGCTTGCGCGTGGATTCGGACTTGTTTCCCATGGCAAAGTGTACATCCCGCGCCACATCGATGTGGCCAGACGACCGGCATCCCCTGAAACGACGAAGTCTCCGATCTCGGAATGCCGTGAGTTGCTTACGTTCGAAAAGCAATCGGGGTGAGCAGCCACCGGGAAGACTGTGTGAAGAAAGAAAAACGCCCGGGCTCGTCCCGGGCGTTTCGTTTTACCAAACGATTTTCTCCCGCGCGAGATTGCTAGAACCGAAGGGAGACGCCAACCTGGAAAACAAGAAGGTCGGTCCTGGATTTGAGAACGTCATAAGCCACATTGCCGTCGACGTTCCGGATTGAGCCTTCCTTGAGATATTCCGCTTCGCCGCCGAACACATACCGCACGCCCAGATCCACGAAGATGTCGCTCTGATCTCCCTCATCCGGACTATACACCAGAAACATGAGACCCGCACCGCCTCCGTAGCTGAAGGCGCCGTCTGAGAAATTATTGCTGCTGGCAACTTCCTGGCCGGGAACATTGATGTTCTCGATCTCCGTCTCCGTAAACAGATAGTGGAAACCAATCATACCCTGAATGTAGGGACGGAATTTGCCGGTGTTCGGCTGCAGCCGGAGCATGGCGTGCCCAAGTAAGAAATTGTTCGTCGTTGTGACATCTACAAAAACGTCAGGAATCGTTGTGCTGAACCGTTCACGCCTGCTTGCCGAACCATAGTTCATGTACCCGAATTCCAACCCTAGCATAATGGGGGTTCCTTCGGGCGCGAAGCCGACGTTTCCTGCCAGTCCGTATCCTACATGCTCAACATTTTTGCGGAATTCTCCCTGCGGGGAGCCCACCAGGAAATCCAGCCCACCCTGCCAGGACTGCGCAGAAGTGGTCGTGGTCAGGGCGATAAAACCGAAAAAAACGAGAGCAACAGTGCGCATGGCATTCCTTTCAGATGGATATTTTATATTCTACGTTAAACACACGTTCCAAGTTGCACAGTTCCGTTCAACCCATTGGGTTCACAGACTGTGGCATTTTGGACAGCCGACAGTACGGGGCACCCTCGACACCGCCCGTCTATATATAATGTCCTTTGGTTGCACACTCATAGGTGACATCATTGTTGCTACCCTGAAACCCCAATGATTTCTCGTTGACATTAATATGCCATGATAGTAGATTTCCAAGGGGCCGGTCGGTCTCAAGCGCGGGGAAAGAACGGCCGTTTGAACGCTATTCCTTTGTGACTTGTTAAACGAATATATGCGCGACTCTACCGTCTCTCCAAGTCTGCAGTCAGGTATCACCGATTCGCAAAAATCTGATAATGAAGGGCCTTCAAGCCTCCATATCGATCATCGTTCTTTTTCTGCTCAGCACAGGATTGCTCCGTGCTCAGCAAGACCCGTTATCCCGCCCGCCTGATTCTCTTGATGCTGTCTTAAGCCCTGCTGCAAAAAAACTGGCTTTCGTTCAGCAGCCAACAAGCACCGCCGCCGGTGCCCCCATCTCACCTGCCATTACGGTTCAACTCAAGGACGACAACGATGACTACAACCGATCAGGTGTCTCCATTACCCTTACCCTGTCATCGGGAACAGGAACACTGAGTGGAACCAGGACTCGCACAACCAATTCCCAGGGCCTGGCAACGTTTGATGGTCTGAGCATCAACCTGATTGGATCAAAGCAGTTGAGGGCCTCTTCATCGGGATATTCATCCAAGACAAGCTCCACTTTCTCCATAACCTCGGGTCCCGCCACCAGCCTGCACATTCAGACCGAACCTTCTTCGACCGCCACGGCCGGCGTGTCATTTTCCCAACAGCCGGTCCTCTACGTGATCGATGCGGGAGGAAACCGGGTCACCAGCGACAACAGCACGGTGGTAACGGCTGCGCGACTCGCCGGAACGGGAACGCTGCAGGGAATCCTCACGGCCACCGCGAACAACGGCACAGTGACATTTTCGAATCTCTCACACAATGTCGCGGGCACCATCTCCATTCTCTTCAGCAGTGGAACGCTAACCTCCGATACATCGAGGAACATCCTGGTGAACCCGGCCGGCGCGGCACGCCTGGCATTTCTCCAGCAACCGTCGACCGCCGAGGCCGGCGCAGTGATTGCCCCGGCAGTTACCGTAAGGCTGTTGGATGCTTTTGGCAATGCGGTCACCACCACCGGAACATCCGTCACAATCGCCCTCACTTCCGGAACCGGGGTCCTGAGCGGAACACTCACCAGAAGCACTTCATCGGGCGTAGCCACATTCAACAATCTGAGCATTAACCTCATCGGATCAAAAACATTAAGGGCAACGAGCGGAAGTCTCACGGCCGCAGTGAGCAATACTTTCACCATCACTCCCGGTCCTGCAACGAAGCTGGTGTTTGTCCAGCAGCCGACCAATGCCGCCGCAGGCGCGACGATCTCGCCGGCGGTAACGGTGCAGGTCCGGGACTCGTTCGGGAATGACGTCGCCGGGTCGGGGGTATCCATTACCATGGCGCTCTCGTCCGGGACCGGTACGCTTGATGGAACGAAGACCCGCTCGACCGACGCCTCCGGCATTGCGACATTCTCCGATCTGAGCATCAGTCTTTCAGGCACGAAGACTCTCTCCGCGTCGCACTCCGGGTTGGATGCCGCGACAAGCTCCTCATTCACCATCTCGGCGGGGGTAGCCGCACAGCTCGAATTTACACAGCAGCCCACCAATGCGACAGCCGGTGCGCCGATTTCTCCCGCCGTTACCGTCCAGCTCAAGGACGCACAAGGGAATAGCGTGCGGTCCTCCGGGGTCTCCATCTCCATCGCGCTGACGTCCGGTATCGGACCTCTGACGGGGACTCTGACTCGACCTACGGACGCCACCGGCCTTTCGACGTTCAACAACCTTATCCTGAACATCGCCGGCACGAAAAGGCTGACCGCCTCAAGCCCGGGGCTGGCATCCGTGCTCAGTGGAGAGTTTTCCGTCTCGGCCGCGGCTCCCAGCAAATTGGAGTTCACCACAAACCCCGGGAACGGAAGCGCCGGGAAGCCCTTCGCCGTTCAACCTGTTGTGACGTTGGAGGATGCATTCGGCAACCCTGTCGGGGACGTTGCGCAGACCGTGACTCTAGCCATACAGAACAATGCCGGACCGGGGGGGACTCTCCTTGGCACGAAAAGCATCCCCGTGAACGTGCTAACAGGCCGCGCAGCCTTCAATGACATCTCGATCGACAAGGCCGGCACCGGCTATACGCTCACGGCAACGGGTTCGACGGTATCGACGACGCCGGGAACTGTCGTCAGCGCTCAATTCTCGGTCAGTGCGGGTACAACCTCCAAAGTGCGGGTCGAAAATGCCGCCGACGGAACGGGGATGGTCATCGGCAACCAGAATGTGACCTCCGGGACCTCAATCAATGTCTATGCGATAGCGCGCGACGCATATGACAACTTCGTGGTGAATGTCATGGCAGACTCCTGGGCACTGTTGAGTTCCTCGGGCGGCATCGTCCCCACAGACCTTGTGCCGAGCGAGGACATGCGCAGCGCCACATTCACCGGAAGGCTGGCAGGGACGGCAGTCATCGGGGCGGCCGTGAGCGGTCTCAGCGCTGTGCCTTCGGGAACGTTGACCGTCGTCGTCGCTGGAGTCCCTTCGCAGATCCGTGTCGAATCGGCAGCAAACGGGACCGGAACAGTTGTCGCCGACAGGAGCATACCATCGGGAAGTTCTTTTACCGTGTACGCCGTCGGCCGGGACGCCGCCGGCAACTTCGTCTCCAACGTTGCCGCAGATAGCTGGAGCCTGCAAAACAAAACCGGCGGGGTCGTCGATGGGAATCTCGCTGTGAGTGCCGACAGGAGAAGCGCCACCTTCACTGCCACCCTCCTCGGCACCTCAAGGGTTCGAGCAACTTCCGGCTCACTTGCGACGACGAGTTCAGGAACTCTAACGGTCATCGCCGGACCGGCCTCGACAATTGCGGCAACCGCGGGGACTCCACAGAGCACTCACGTCGGCACAGCGTTTCCCACGAGACTTCAAGCACGCGCAAGAGACGCGGCGGGCAACCCCGCAAAAGGCGTACTCATCACCTGGTCTGCACCGACATCCGGAGCGAGCGGAACATTCGCGGCAGGTGGCTCGGC
>Ga0105095_10001513_pt1 | contig 12288 bp, 10 predicted proteins | sample PPLLak2March2015_2_FD_79180 | JGI IMG/M metagenome (GOLD analysis project Ga0105095, IMG submission 79180) | Freshwater sediment microbial communities from Prairie Pothole Lake near Jamestown, North Dakota, USA - PPLs Lake P8 Core (3) Depth... | ecosystem: Environmental > Aquatic > Freshwater >... | reverse complement strand
CAGCTGGTACACCTGCGTCTTGTAGAGGTCGCCCAGGGGGTTCACGGGGGGCGCGTCGTCGCCGTGCCACGTGAAATATCCGAGCAGGCGCTCGCTCTTGTTGCCGGTGCCCAGCGGCAGCGCGCGCAGCTTGGCCGAGAGGTCGAACAGCGCGATCATGCGCATGCGGGCCATCACGTTGCCGCGGCGCGTGCCGTCGGGATGCTCGCCGCCACCGTAGAAGCCGTCCACCGCCTGCGTGATGTCGAGCGTCTCGAGGGTGATGCCCAGCTGGCTCGCGACCTCGGCGGCGTGCTCGAGGCTGTCGGGCGACGACGCGCGGTAGGGCAGCCGCACGCCGATCACGTTCGCCGGGCCGAGTGCGCGCGCCGCGAGCGCCGCGGTGACCGCGCTGTCCAAGCCGCCGGAGAGCGCCACGAGCGCCTTGGTGTACCCCCGGCGCATGGTGACTTCCTCCCGCAGGAACGCCACCAGCCAGCGCTCCACCAGCGCGGCGTCGATCGCGAGGGGGTCGGCCGGCGGACTCGGTCCCACCACCGGGAGCGCCGCGGGCGCCGGGCGTATGGCCGGGGTGGGCTGACCCAGCGGCCCGTCGAACCTCACGGGCTCCGTCCGCTGCTCCATCGCGTGGCGGAGCAGGGCCGGCAGGGTCACCTCGAGGTCGGCGAGCAGCGGCTGGTCGTACCGCGCCCGGCGCAGGAGCCGGCGGTCGAGCCGCACCTGTACGATGGCCTCCTCGAACGGCGGCGCCTCCGCCAGCAGCTCGCCCGCCGGCCCCACGATGAGCGAGCGGCCCTGGAGCGCCTTGCCGCCTTCGTGGCCCACCAGCTGCGCCAGCGCGAGATATACGCCGTGCTCCTCGGCCAGCCGCCGCATCACGCGCTCCCAGCTTTCCGCATTGCCGGGCAGGCCCGTCCCCTCCGGGCCCACCCCGCGGGCCGGGGAGGCCGACGGGACGAGCAGCAGCTGCGCCCCGTCGAGCGCCGCGAGCGTGGCGGGCAGCGAATGCCACGCGTCTTCGCACACGAGCATGGCGACGCGCCCCCACGCCGTCTCGAACGCCTGCACGGACGACCCCGCGTCCACGAACCGCTCCTCGTCGAACAGTCCGTAGGTGGGCAGGAACACCTTCCGGTGCACGTGGCGGATGGCGGACCCGCTCCCGCCCAGCGTGGCATACAGGGCGGAGTTGAAGACGCGGTCGTGGAAGCGCTCGTAGAAGCCGACGCACACGTCCATCGGCGGCGCCCCCGCTCCCTGGTGCTGGAGCGTGAGGTCGCGCAGCAGCGTTCCCGCCGTCACGGCGGCGTCCCGCGTGCCTCCCTGGAGGAAGTAGCCCGTGACGGCGGACTCGGGGAACACGACGAGCCGCGGCGGCTCCGGCCACCGGGCCACCTGGGCCAGGATGGTGCCGATCCGGCCGAGGTTGCCCTGGTAGTCTCCCTTGAGAGGGCGGAATTGAGCTAAGGCGATCAGCACAGCCTCAAACCTAGACGGCGAGACGGAGAGACGCCAAGACGGAAAGCGGACGGCCGTCTGTCCGTCTTGCCGTCTCCCCTAGTTCCCACTCCCCAGCTCCTGTCTCCTACCCGCCTTCCAGGTCCAGAGTGTTGCCCACCACTCATCCGGCCGCAGCGTCACATTCTCGAGCCGCGTGCTCACGCCGGCCACCGTCTTGGGGCTGAACAGCCACACCGCGGGGGCGTCGGTGTTGATCGTGGCCATGGCCTGGTGCCACAGGCCGCGGGCCTGCGCGCGGTCCGGGGTCGCCACGGCCTGCGCCACGAGCGAATCGAACGTGGCGCTTGCGTACGCGCCGTAGTTGGACCCGCCAATGCCCTCGCGCCCCCACAGCTCCCGCATGCCCGCCGGCGGGAGGTCCACCTGCCAGCCGCCGACGATCGCGTCGAACTGACCGGTGCGAGCGCGATCCATCCAGACGTTGAACTCGAGCGGCTCGAGCCGCAGGTCGATGCCCTGGAGCCGGTATTGCTCCTGGAGGATCACGGCCGCGCGCTGCCGGATGCCGCTCGAGCTGGGGAAGGCCACGTCGAACGTCAGGCGCCGGCCGCTCCGGTCCCGCACGCCGTCACCGTCGCTGTCGCGCCAGCCCAGGCTGTCGAGCAGCCGCGCGGCCGCCGCCGAGTCGAATGGCAGCTGCGGCGAGGCACCCTCGGCGATCCAGACCAGGGACGTGGTGGGCCCCGGGGGCACCGTTCCCCATCCGCCGAGCACGGCGTCCACCAGCGTCGTCCGGTCCGTGGCCAGGGCCACGGCCCGGCGCAGGGCGGGATCACCGAACAAGGGATGCCGTCCCGCGCGGCGGGGGGCCCGCAGGTTGAACCCGAGATACATGTAGACGGGCGAGGGGTACTCCACGAGCCGCACGCCCGCCGCTTCCCGGACACGGGCGATGTTCTCGGGTCCCACCACCGCCTCCACGAAATCGGCCTCACCCGCAATCAGCCGGCTGATCGCAGTCGCGAAATCCGGCGACACGCGCCAGATGAGGCGGCTCACGCCGGGCGCGCCCTGGAAGAACGTCGAGTCCGCGGCCAGCTCGATCAGCTCGCCCGGCCGCCACTCCTTGAGCCGGAACGGGCCGTCTCCGATCGGGTTGCGCGCGAGCGGATGCGTGCGCCAGGTGTCCCGAGGGACCGTATCCAGCACGTGGCGCGGCAGGATCCTCATGTGGTGCGTGGCGTCGAAGAACTGCTCCGGGTACGACTCCCGGAACCGGAACGCCACCCGGCGGTCGTCGCGCGCCTCGACACGCTCGATGTTCGCGAGCGACGGGCCCGCCACCGCGCCCAGCAGGGTATCGCGGTACGCGTCGAAGGAGAACACGACGTCGGCGCTCGTGACCGGCGCGCCGTCGTGCCAGCGCGCCCCGGCGTCGAGCGTAAAGACCAGGGTCCGGTCGTCCTCCCGCACCCACGACTCGGCGAGCCGCGGCACGAATCCGGAATCGCCGACGGTGTTCGCCTCGAGCCCCACGTCCGCGAGCTTGAGGAACATCTGGTCCGAGACGGCCCGCCCCACTCCCTGGGCAAACACCGGCAGGAGCACGTCGGCGTCGGCGCCCGACGCAATCACCAGGACGCCGCACTCCGGGCACGGGGCCTCGGGCTCGCACGCCAGAAGTCCCGCAACCAGCGGCACGGCAACGAGTAGCCTCCTCATATCCCTCCCTGTGCTCGGTGCGCCGGGTCACGTTGCGCCAACGGCCGACTGCATGGCTCGGGGCTCGGAACGACCCAGTTGCTACAAAACGAGTCAACCCCTGCGCGGCCATGGGCCCGGCGGCAGCGGCTTAACGTAAGCAATTACATGACCTTACGCCAATCCACCGTGGTCCGTGCCGGTGGGCACCCGCGTTGCCATTCCTGAGGGCCGGAAGCGGCGACCCACTCCGGGGCGCCCGGAAGGCAACCATGCGGGAGGATTCCATGAAGGTCATGCGGGTGATGGGTGCGGTCGCCCTGGTGGCGGCCGCGGCGTGCAGCGACGGAACCGGCCCGGGCGCCGACGGCACCGTGTCGCTCTCCTTTACCACCGGGATCGGCGGGGGCCCCCTGCTCAGCCGAGCCGGCATGCTCGACGATACGATCACGGTCGGGTCCGACGTCATCGTGATCACCAGCGCGCAGATCGTGCTGGGCGAGATCGAGCTCAAGCGCGAAGACGACGACGGCTGCGAGTCGCTGGGGATGGACGATGACGACGGCTGCGAGGAGTTCTCGACGGGCATGATGCTCCTGGACCTGCCGCTCAACGGGCAGGTGGCCACCGAGATCACGATCACGCCCGACTCGGGCACGTACGACGAGATCGACTTCGAGATCGAGAAGCCCGAGAGCGGCGGCGACGACGAGGCCTTCCTGGCGCAGCACCCGGACTTCGACGGCGTGAGCATCCGCGTTCAGGGCACGTTCAACGGCGAGCCGTTCACGTACGAGTCGGACCTGGACGTCGAGCAGGAAAACGAGATCGTTCCCCCGCTCGTGATCACCGATACGTCCGTGGGCACGAACGTCACGCTGACCGTGGACCTGTCCACCTGGTTCCGCAACGGCGCGGTCCTGGTGGACCCCAATACGGCCAACAAGGGCGGGCAGAACGAAGGCGTCGTGAAGGAGAACATCAAGACCTCGTTCAAGGCGTTCGAGGACGAGGACCGCGACGGCGACGACAGCGACGAGAGCTGAGCGTCCCGCGGGTCGAAGATCGCGCTAGCTTTGCGGGGGTCGGGCGGCCGGATGCCGCCCGGCCCGCCCGTACAGAATGGAGGAGCACACCGTGAAACGTCCGTTCGTCATTGCGCTGCTGCTGAGCCTCGGGCTCGCGGCCTGTGAGCTCACCGGGGGTCCGACTACCGCGTCGAGCGTGCAGGTATCGTTCGCGACCCGCGCCACCGGTGCTCCCCTGCTGAGCGCCACCGGCCTTGCCAGCGACACGCAGATCGTAGGTGGCAGCACGCTCATCATCACGAAGGTCGAGCTCGTGCTCCGGCAGATCGAGATGAAGAGCACCGCCTCCACGGCGTGCGTGTCGGGTGAGGAAGACGACGACGACTGCGAGGAGTTCGAGATCGGGCCGGTGCTGGTGGACCTCCCCCTCACGCCGGGCGCGGACCAGGCGTTCGAGGCCGATGTGCCCGCCGGCACCTACAGCCAGGTGGACTTCGAAGTCCACAAGCCCGACGATGGGGACCCGGCCGATCAGCTGTTCGTCCTGCAGAACCCCGACTTCGCCGACATCAGCATCCGGGTGACCGGGACGTTCGACGGCGTGCCGTTCGTGCACACCACCGACCTGGACGTGGAGCAGGAGCTGGCGCTCGTGCCGAACCTGATCGTGGCGGAGGGCGTCAACACCAACCTCACGATCTTCGTGGACATCTCCGCGTGGTATCTGGTGAACAGCGTGCTGGTCGATCCGGCCACCGCCAACAAGGGCGGGCAGTACGAGTCCGAGGTCAACAACAACATCAAGGACTCGTTCGACGCGTTCGAGGATCCGGACGGCAGCGGCTCGGGCGACGACGACTGAGACCATCGGTGCCCGCGCCCGCTCTCGCCGTGATCCACCTGTCCGATTCGTTCGCCTCGGTCTGGACCGACATGGCTGCCGAGGCCGGCGCCGAGCTGCGATCCGTGGAGTCGGACGCCGCGCCGGCGCGCGACGCGGCGGCGCTGCTGCTGGCGGCGGGCGGCGAGGAGCAACGCGGGCTGGACCTGATGTCCGGTATCGCCGAACGCTGGGCGGTGCCGATCTACTTCGTAGGCGCGGAGGCGTCCCACCGGTTTGCCGTCGAGGCGCTGCGGCGCGGGGCGGCCGACTATTTCTCCCTGCCCGAAGACGCGGATCTCCTGCGGCGCACGCTGGCCGCGCGGTTCGAGGCGGGCCGCGCCCGCGCCGCGGCGGCCACGCAGGATGACAACCCCTTTGCCGAGCTGATGGGCGAGAGCGAGGCGCTGCGGGCCACGCTCGAGCGTGCCGGGCGCGTGCTGCGCCATGGTGACGTCACCGTGCTGCTCGGCGGAGAGACCGGGACGGGCAAGGAGCTGCTGGCCCGCGCGCTGCATCGCGGCGGATCCCGGCGGGACGGCCCGTTCGTGGCGGTCAACTGTGCGGCGATTCCGGCGCAGCTGCTCGAGAGCGAGCTGTTCGGCCACGAGAAGGGGGCGTTCACCGACGCGCACCGGGCCAAGCCCGGCCTGTTCGAAGAGGCGGACGGCGGCACGCTGTTCCTCGACGAAATCGGCCACCTGCCCGTGGCGCTCCAGGGCAAGCTCCTGCGGGCATTGGACGAGCGGCGCGTGCGGCGCGTGGGAGCCACGCAGGACCGCGCCGTGAACGTCCGGATCATGGCCGCCACCCACGTGGATCTGCGGCAGGCCGTGGCGGCGGGCGAGTTCCGCGAGGACCTGTTCTATCGCCTGAACGTCGTGCACCTCGTGTTGCCGCCGCTTCGGGAGCGCGGGGACGACGTCCTGCTCCTGGCGCACACGTTCGCCGCGGCGAGCGCCGCGCGATACGGCCTGCCGGAGCCGCGGGTGGGCACCGATGTGCGCGATGCGCTCCAGGCGCACACCTGGCCGGGCAACGTGCGCGAGCTGCGGCACGCGGTCGAGCGGGCGCTGCTGCTGTCGCCGCCGGGCACGCTCGATCCGCAGGAGCTGGTCCCCGTCCGGCGCGCCGGGCCGGCCACGCCCGAGGCGGTGACGGCCGGCAGGCTCGCGGACGCGATCCGCGCGGTGGTCGAGGGAGCGGTCACGCGCCACGGCGGCAACAAGAGCGCGGCCGCGCGCACGCTGGGAATCTCGCGCGCGCGTCTGCAGCGCATTCTCGATCGGCAGGAGGGAGGGGACGATGCAGACGTTGCATGATCCCCTGCGCGCGGCCCGAGAGGCCGTGCGGTCCGGCAAGTTCCAGGACGCGGCCGTCACGCTCGCGGAGCTGCCGACCGAGGTCCGCGAAGGCGCGGAGTGGTATCTCCTGTCGGCCATGGTGAGCTGGCGCCTCGGCGATTTCGCCGCCAGCCGCCGCGAGGCCCTGGCCGCACGCGAGGGTTACCGCGCCCGTGGCGACGCCGACGGCGAGATGCGCGCCACCAACGTCGCGGCCGCCGGCGCGTTCGGGCTGGGCGCCCTCGCCGACGCGGAGGACGGCTTCCACGCCGCCATGCAGCTCGCCCGGGAATTGGGCGACCCGCTCATGGCCGCGCGCTGCTCGAACAACCTCGGGAATGTGGCGCTCTACCTGGCCCAGCACGACGTCGCGCTCAGCTTCTACCGGATCGCGCGGGCGGGCTTCGAGCGGCTGGGCTTCGAGCACGGTGTCGCCGAGACGTGGATCAACAGCGCCATCACCTGGCGCGACCTCGGCCGCCACCGCGAGTGCCTGGGCGCCGCGGATCAGGCGCTCGACGCGGCGGAACAGGCCCGCGCGCCCCGGCTCATCGCCGAAGCGCTGGCCAACCGCGGCGCCGCGCTTGCCGCCCTCGGGGACGACACGCTCGCGCGGGTGCAGGTGGACCGCGCGCTCGGCATTGCCCGCCAGGAGGGCGACCGCTTTGCCGAGGCCGACGTGCTCCGCCTGCTTGGGCTCATCGCGCAGACGCGCGGGAACCCCGAATTGGCACTCGCGCGCCTGCGGGAGGCACTGGGCGTGGCCGAAGCCCTCGGGCATCCGTGGACCACGGCTGAGGTCCAGCGTGACCTGGCGCGCGTGTTCCGCGCCCTCGGCAGGAACGCGGAGGCCGCGGGCGCCTTCGCCGCCGCCGAGACGGCGTTCCGGTCGCTTGGCTCCGTGCCGCGCGCCGACGCGATGCAGCGCGAGGGAGCGGGCGAGAGCGGCTGACGCCGGCCGGTTGGACCCGCGCCGCACCGCGCGTCATCTTTCCGCCATCCCTCGTGCAGGCGTGAAGCGCATGTCCGATCGTCGTGAATTCCTGAAGACCACCGCGGCGGGAACCCTCGGCCTCCATCTGGCCACGCGTGGGCGTGCCGCGCTCGCCGAGACCCCCGCTCCCGATCCCACGCTGTTCGCGGCGCCTCCCCTGGAAACCGTCCGCATCGGGTTCGTGGGCGTGGGGCACCAGGGGAGCAGCCACGTCGAGAACTTCCTCAAGATCGACGGCGTCGAGATCACCGCCATCTGCGACATCAACCCGGCCAAGGTGGCCGCGATGCAGGCGCTCGCCACCAAGGCTGGCCGCCCGAAGCCCCTGGGTTTCGACAAGGGGCCGGAGGACTTCCGCCGCCTGTGCGACCGCGACGACGTGGACCTCGTGTTCACGGCGACGCCGTGGGAGTGGCACACGCCGGTGTGTCTCGCCGCCATGCGGGCGGGCAAGCATGCGGCCACCGAGGTCCCGATGTGCGTGACGCTCGACGAGGCCTGGGAGCTGGTGGAGACGGCCGAGCGGACCGGGCGGCACTGCGTGATGATGGAGAACTGCTGTTACGACCGGACCGAGATGATGATCCTCACCATGGTCCGGCAGGGACTGTTCGGCGACCTGCTCCACGCCGAGTGCGGGTATCTGCACGATCTGCGGGAGCTCAAGCTCACGGACTTCTACGAGAACCGCTGGCGCATCAACCACGCCATCCGCCGCACCGGCGACCTCTACCCCACGCACGGGCTCGGGCCGGTGGCGCAGTGGCTGGACGTGAACCGCGGCAACCGGTTCGACTACCTCGTGTCCATGGCCTCGCCGGGGCGCGGCCTGAACCGCTGGGCCGCAGAGCACATCGGGCCCGAGAGCCCCGAAGCCACCAGGGGCTACGCGCTGGGCGACGTGGTGAACACGCTCATCCGGACCGCGCGCGGGCAGACGATACTCGTCACCCACGACACCAACTCGCCGCGCCCGTACAGCAGGAAGATCCTGCTCCAGGGCACCAAGGGCCTCGTGCGGAAGTACCCGGAGCAGAAGATCCACATCGAGGGCCGGAGCCCCGCGCACCGCTGGGAGGATCTGGAGGCGCTGCGCGCGGAGTTCGAGCACCCGGTGTGGCGCGCACTGGAGGAGCGCTCGCGCGGCGCGGGCCACGGCGGCATGGACTTCATCGAGGACTACCGCCTGATCGCGTGCCTGCGCGCGGGCGAGCCGATGGACATGGACGTGTACGACGGGGCGGCGTGGTCGGCGGTGAGCGCCCTGAGCGAGCAGTCCATCCGCAGCCGCAGCAACTCGGTCGAGTGTCCCGATTTCACGCGGGGAGCCTGGGAGCGGAGGGCGCCGCTCGGGATCGTGAACGGATGACGGATGGACAGGGACCGACGGTCAGGAAGAGACGGACGCGGACGGACGGAGACGGGATTGCCCGGGGAGATGGCCCGTCTTCGTCCGTCTCAGTCCCTTCCGTCCCCGTCCGTCTTGTCCAGGGCATCGGGCACGAACACCGCCCTCCCGAGTTCTCCTTTCCGAAACTCCCCGATCCGCCTCTGTGTGTCCGGCGCCAGCAGATAGGACCACAGCGCCGCGGCCCCTTCCGCGTTCACGTGCGGGAACCGCGCGGGGTTCGCCCGGATCACGTGGTACGGATTGCGCAGCAGCGTGTCGCCCTCGACGAGGATCACGAGCTCGAGGGGGTATTGGTGTCCGAGAAACGTGGCGACGTCCGTGAGCGCGTACGCCTGCATCTCGTGCGCGATGAGCAGGGTCGCACCCATGCCCTGCCCCGACTCCCGGTACCAGGGAGCCGCCGGCTCGACGTCCGCCGCGGCCCAGACGAACCGCTCCTTCACGTGCGTCCCGGAGCGGTCGCCGCGCGACACGAACGGCGCGCCGGAGCGGGCGATGGCCCGGAAGGCGGACACCGCGTCCAACCCGCGGACGCGTGCCGGATCGCCGTCCGGCCCAACCACCAGGAACTCGTTGTGCATAAGCGCGCGCCGCTCGATGCCGAATCCGTCGGCCATGAACCGCGCTTCCCCCGCGGGGTCGTGCAGGATCAGCAGGTCCGCCTCGCCCCGGCGGCCCAGCTCCATGGCCTGTCCGCTCCCCACGGCCACGACCTTGACCGTGTAGCCCGACGCGCGCTCGAACGGCGGGAGCAGCTCGTCCAGCAGGCCCGCGTCGCGCACCGAGGTGGTGGTCGCGAGCATGATGTCGCGGCTCTGGGCCGCTGCGCCGCTCGCGGTTCCGGCCAGCACGGCCACGAGCACCGCGAGCCAGGTCGGCCGGCGCGTCAGAACAGGTCCCCCTGATCGCGCAGGGTCTCCGGCTCCACCACCTCCTGCCCCAGGTGCCGCTGCATCCGGCGCGCGCTTTCCGGCGCGTGCCCCTGGAAGTGGTTGTTGAAGAAGCCGAAGATCTCGCGCACCCGTCCCCGCAGCGCCTCGAGGGCGAACGACCACACGCCCATCTCCTCGTCGCGCGAGACCTGCACGTGGGAGTAGTCCACGAGGCGACGGTCCGGACCCAGCCACCTGACGTACGCGAATGGAGCGGTAGGACGCTCCGCGAGGCTCAGCACCCGCTCCCGCCGCACCCACCGGCCCTCGACCAGCGTGAGCGCCACCTCGTGTGCCGCGAGCAGGGCCAGCGTCTCGTCGTCGAGCCAGCGCGGGTCGCGGAATTCGACCGCCCACCGGAGATCGCGCGGCAGCTGCGGGAGAAACGCGGCGAGCGCCGCGCGCGACTCGCGCGTGGGCGCCCAGTCGGGCGGCGTCTGGAGCAGGAGCGGCCCGAGACGGTCCTCGAGCATCCGCGCCCGCTCCAGAAAGGTCGCCAACGGCTGGTCCGCGTCCACCAGGCGCCGCTCGTGCGTGATCTCCTGCGGCACCTTCAGCGCGAACGCGAACCCCGGCGGGACCCGCGACTTCCAGGCGCGCACGACGGGGTCGACCGGGGGGGCGTAGAACGTCGAGTCGATTTCGACCGTCCCGAACGCGCGGCCGTACAGGGACAGCATGTCGGACGGCCGCGTACCGGTGGGGTAGAACGGCCCCACCCACGCGGGGTAATTCCACCCCTGCGTTCCGATGCGGATGGTGGCGGTCACGTCAGCTCCGCCGGACGGAGCGCTCCCAGTACATGCGCATCTCCGCGATGCGGCCGTCGGCCGTCTCGCAGAACAGGGCGCCGCGGACCGTCATGGCTTCACCCGTGCGCCGGCGCCGGAACGTGCACTTGTACTCCGTCGCGAACCACGGGCCCGCCAGGAAGATCTCGCCGTGGCGGAAGGCGATCTCCGCCTGCTCGAGCGGCACGTCACGCCAGTACAGGCGGATCGCGTCCCGCCCGCGCACCGGCGCCTCGAACGGCCCCGGCACGAACACCGCGTCGTCCGTGAAGACCTCGGCCATCTGCTCAGGCTTGCCCTGCTGCCACGCCTGGCCGAACTTGGCGATCAGCGCGTCGAACTCGGCCCCGCGCGAGGGCGTCTCCGGCGTCATGGCTCAAGGTTAGACGGGGCGGCGGCGCATCGCCAGGGACGGGACGCCGTGGCACCGCTCGTGCTGGATTTCGGCCGCCACGGGCGGGACATTTGGGACGGTACCGGGAGGTCCGACTCAGCGGAGAGGAGCCAGGCATGGCCGGTGGTCAGGTACGGGTGGCCGTCGTCGGGGTTGGGGAAACCGGGCGCGGGTGGGCAACACTGTGCGCGGCCCACGGTTGGCCCGTCAGCATCTTCGACGCGGAGGCGGCGGCCCTCAAGGGCGCACGCGAGGACATCATCGAGCGGGCGCGTGGCCTTCCCGTGCTGCTCGGCATGGACGCGGACTCCGTGGAACGCGGCGTCGCGAGTTTGCAGGACGGCCGCAGCCTTTTGCAGGCCTGCCAGGAGGCCGACTGGGTGATCGAGGCCATCCACGAAGACCGCAGTGCCAAGCAGCGGCTGTTCGAGGCGTTGGAAACCGCCGCGCCAAAGGCCCGCGTCGTCAGCAGCTCGTCATCCACGCTGACGCCGCTCGACCTGGCCGCGCGCTGCCGCCGGCCGGACCGGATCATCGTGACCCACCCCCAGCATCCCACCGAGCTGGTGCCGCTCGTCGAGGTCCTCTCGGGCCCGCAGACCGAGGGCCTCGTGGTCGAGCTCACCAAGGGATGGCTGCGACATCTCGGCCGCATCCCCGTCATGCTCAAGAAATCCGTCCGCGGCAACGTCGCCGGCCGGATGAACGCCGCCGTCTGGCGGGAGGCCATCCAGCTCGTGCTCGACGGCGTGATCGACGTGGACGATCTCGACCGCGCGGTCTCGGTGGGCCCGGGGCTCAGCTGGGCGGCGGCCGGACCCCACCTGGCGGTTCAGCTGGCCGCGGGCCGGCGAGGCACGGCGGCCCGCGTGCAGCAGCTCCTGCGCACCTGCGAGGAGATCTGGCAAAGTCTTGCCGGGTGGAGCCAGATCGACCCCGACCAGCAGCATCACCTCATCGCGGCCATCGAGCGCGCGTACGCGGGACAGACCGAGCGCATCCGGCGCGCGCGGGATCGACGATTGGCGGCCATGCTCCAGGGACTGGAATCCGCGAGGAATGTGTAGGGAGTAGTCGTGAGGAGGGAGGGGTCAGGATAGGCGGCCAGACGGCCAGACGGCAAGCGGACGTCGAGGGATGAGGTGCGAGTGGCATCTCGGAACCGCTGACGGCGCTCCGCTTGAACCTCCACCTGCCCACCGCTGGCCGTCTGGCCGTCTGGCCGTCTGGCCGTCTGGCCGTCTCGCCGTCTGACCTGTAACCCATCCACCCACACCGCTCCACCCTATCCGGAAGCCTATCTGGGAATCCGCACCGCCACTCCCACTCCAAGGAACCAGGCAGGCCCGGCAT
>Ga0105095_10001512_pt1 | contig 12290 bp, 8 predicted proteins | sample PPLLak2March2015_2_FD_79180 | JGI IMG/M metagenome (GOLD analysis project Ga0105095, IMG submission 79180) | Freshwater sediment microbial communities from Prairie Pothole Lake near Jamestown, North Dakota, USA - PPLs Lake P8 Core (3) Depth... | ecosystem: Environmental > Aquatic > Freshwater >... | reverse complement strand
TAATGCAAATATTGTTGATATAAGTGCTGATCCTCATAATCTTGTTTTTGGTCAGGCAAAACCTACTTCAGAATATGCAGATGAGACAGATGCTGATTTTTTCAAAGGTAAAATGGATGATATAAGAATATATAATCGTGTTTTAAATGATGATGAAGTACTTGCTTTGTTTGGATTACCTGTTTCTGTCGAAGAACCATTAGTATTCAATAGAACTTTTGAATTGTCACAAAATTATCCCAATCCTTTCAAATTGTCTACAACAATAGAATTTTCTCAACAAGAAAAGGGTTTTGCAACACTTAAAGTGTATAACGCTATTGGGCAAGAAGTGGCTACCTTAGTTTCTAAAAATCAAATACCGGGTAATTATAAATACATTTGGGATGCTGGTAAAATGTCAGCCGGAGTTTATTTTTACCGGCTTTCAATCAATGGGGTCATGCAAACTAAAAAACTTTTTTTATTAAAATAAGGTAAACTCAAATATTTAATATGCATTAACTCGTATTTGATTTACTATTATGTAAGAAAGTGCAGAATTAAAGTTCCCCTTCTGACAGGGGAACTTTTTCATACAAGTAAAACAAGTTTTTAAACTTCGGGCGGTCAATGGCTGGTTTTGCAGAATGCTACTCTTATTTGTGAGAAATTGATATTCCTGCAAGAATTAAATGCTAGTCAGTTCGTTTTTATATAATAATAATGACAAGAGTACTCAGATGGATAGTAGTGACAGTAATGATTGCTGCAAGAGTGGATGCACAGCAAATCACTATACCCCGTATCGACCTGATGCCTGATTTCCCCCAACCATACCTGATGCGTGATTGGAACCGGGTTGCACAGGGTTACGATTCGCTTGTCTTTGATCAGAACCTGGACGGTCAATATCTGCCGCTGGTATTCTTTCGTGAAACGAATGTAAACTATCCCGGCCATTCCAGCTTTGGTTTGCATACAGCCATCGGGACATCAAATCCTGCTGCCGGGGAAGGTATTAACGTAATTCCAGCGGTTGTTGGAGCTTCTCTGGCCGGGATTGATAAAACGAACCAATTTGGACAGAACTGGGCTCTCATGTGCGAGGAATATTTTAACAGACGTCCCGAGGAAAACATTTATTTAAATCACCCTGTTACCAGCAGCGGAAATGATTGGTGGTATGAGACCATGCCCAATGTTTTTTTCCTTCAGTTAAATTATTTCTACCCATATCTAGGTGATTTTGATTATCAGATTAAAACACTGGCGAACCAGTGGCTGATTGCAACTGTTTTTATGGGTGGCAGTGCTACACCCTGGAAAGTACCAAACCTGAATTACCGGGCCTGGAAAATGTCAACAATGACTCCTCTTGAAACAGGGACTAAAGAACCTGAAGCTGCCGGGGCTATTGCCTGGATCCTTTATAACGCTTATAATATCACAGGTGAACGAAAGTATCTGACAGGTGCGGAATGGAACCTTGAATTTCTGGATGAATATCCCGGAAATCCTTCCTATGAACTCCAGCTACCGTATGGTGTGTATACAGCAGCCAGGTTAAATGCAGAGCTTGGCACACAATACAATGTAGAAAAGATGATAAACTGGTGTTTTGACCGTGGAGAACTTCGCGGATGGGGTGCCATTGTGGGGAAATGGGGAGATTACGATTGTTCCGGTCTGATCGGCGAAGCTAACGATAATGGCAACGATTATGCGTTTGCCATGAATGGCTATGAGCAGGTGGGTGCATTGGTTCCAATGGTGAGATACGATGACCGGTTTGCAACTGCCATTGCCAAATGGGTCCTTAACCTGGCAAATGCTTCCCGCCTCTTCTATCCAAATTATCTGCCTGATGATATGCAGGATAATGCGGATTGGGCCCATGCTTATGATCCGGATTCCTATATCGGATATGAATCAATGAAAGAAATTAAAAATGATAAAAGTCCCTATGCTACCGGGGATGCGATGGAAGGTGGGTGGGCATCAACAAACCTGATGTTGTATGGTTCTTCTCATGTTGGAATTCTGGGTGGTATTATCGAAAAAACGAATATTGAAGCCATTCTTCGTCTTGACCTGCTGAAAACCGATTACTACAGGAGCGACACTTATACAACCTATCTGTATTACAATCCTTATGATACAAGCAAATCCGTCGGGTTAACACTGCCAACCGGCTCCTTTGATATGTACGATGCAATTTCCAACTCATCCATTGCATCAGGAGTTACAGGAAATACCAATTTTACTATCCCATCCAAAGAGGCCGTGATGCTGGTAATTTTTCCTTCCGGCACATTAATAACCACAAAAGGAAAGAAGACTTATGCCGGGAATGTTATAATTGACTACAATAACGAAAACACTGTTTCAGATTATCCACCAAGAATTAAAGCTCTCGAAGCTGAAAAAGCAATAATTGTGACTGGTACATCAACGCAGGTTTATTGTACAGCTTCCGATCCCGGGCAGGAAGCACTTACCTATGAATGGACAGTGGATGGAGCAACAAATACCGGTACCAATATATATGAATTTGCAGCGCCTGAAACTACCGGAGTTTACCGGGTTGAATGCAAAGTTGCTGACCCCGGTAACCAATGGGATACCCTTTCTGTCTGGGTAGAGGTAGTTGAAAAGATAATGAATCCTCCCGAAATTCTGAAAATTGAAGCTGATCCGGTGAAAGTTCATCTGTCAGGAACCATTGAACTCAACTGCATTGCGCAGGATTTAAATAATGACACTCTTACATATGAATGGACAGCTGGTTCAGGGAATTTAATTGCTGAAAATAACTTCGCCACTTTCACTGCTCCGGATGCGGAGGGCAATTATTACATTGTTTGTACTGTGACTGATACAGACGAAATGACTGATACCGACAGCACCAAGGTAATGGTACGTGATCTGTCTGTACTCCCAACAGGCAACCTTATTGCGCATTATCCGCTGAACGGGAATGCACAGGATGCCAGCGGCAACGGATTACATGGAACACCCGGTGGGATCTCATGGGTTAATGATAGGGAAGGCACACCCAATAATGCAGCACACTTCGATGGTACAAATGATTATATTCATGTTCCAAATGAAGATTTACTGAATTTTCAGAATGCCTTGTCAATAGCTTGCTGGATAAAGATTGATCAGTTCTTTGAACATGAACAACATCCTGTTTCTCACGGAAGCTGGGAGAATCGCTACAAGATTTCTATCGGAGATCAAAAAATCAGGTTTACGGTGAATACATCCGATGGTATAAAGGATCTCGACTCTGAAACGATTCCTGCAACAGGTCAATGGTATCACCTGGCAGTAATATATAATGGAACCGATATGGAGATATGGCTTGATGGAAAACTGGATGCATTCACTTCGCATCAAGGCCTGATAAATAAAACAGTGTATGACCTGGCATTTGGTCAAAACCTGCCCGGTGTAAATGGATACAATTTTAAAGGAGCGCTCGATGCAGTCAGCATTTTCGATTATGCTCTTTTTCCTGTCCAGATAAAGGACCATATGGAAAACAGTATTGACCTGAGTATTCCAAATTCAGAATTTGTACCCGGTAAAGGATTTAGAGTATTGCCAAACCCGGTAACCGGGCCCAACATAAATATCATAATTTACAACATGCAGCCTGAAGATATTACATTAACACTGTATGAATTATCAGGAAAGCAAGCCGTTGTGAAAAAATATTTCAAGACTGCAGCAGAGGAATCAACCTTTACTCTGCCTGCAGGGACGCTGGAAAACGGAATTTACATACTCTCGGTTACTGGTAATGACTGGACTGGATATGAGTTGATCATTATTACCAGATAACAATAAATGAAACAGATAAAACAATATGAAATATTTCTCTTTCTATTGGTTATTTTGCCTTCATGTTACTTTGAAAGGAAAAACAAGGATTCAGCCCTTGAATATTGGTCTTCAAATAATAATGGCGAAATAACCTTTTCGCAAAAGATGGTGGAAGCGTGGAATCTTCAGCATCCTGATCATACTCTGAAATACCAGCCCATACCTGAAGGTCAGTCATCAGAAGAAATAGTACTGGCCGCAGTAGTAGGAAAAACCACACCTGACATTTATTCAAATATGTGGCAGGGAAGCGTTGAGCTTTATGCCAAAGCAAATGTATTGATCCCGCTTGATACCTTAGCCGGGTTCGTCGATTTTATTCATGATCGTTGCGATTCATTGACTATTAGTGAAATTACTTCATCAGATGGCCATATTTACCAGGTCCCATGGAAGATCAATCCGTTTATGACCATATATAACAAGAAATTATTAGAAGAATTAAACCTTGATTCACTTCCACAAACTTATTCTGAATATTTATCTGCTGCAGAAAAGTTTAAAAAGGATTTTGACGGAGACGGATATGTTGATCAATGGTTTGGCAATGCTTCAGTAAGACTGTCCTGGTACCAGCGGTTATTCAATTTTTATCCCTTATATATAGGAGCATCAGACGGATTACCACTGATAAAAGACAATAAAGCCTGTTTTAATAATAAATATGCAATAGGAGTATTCAGGTTTTTACAGGAAGTATACAAGCAAGATTATTTCTCCAAAGACCAGCAGTCAGATGTACAGGATCCATTTATTGACGGTAAGATAGCCACAAAATTTACCGGTCCATGGGAGATACAGCATTTACAGAAGTTTAAGCCTGAAGGTTTTGAATATGATTTCTTTCCGGTACCTGTACCTGATGATCATAAGGGACCAATTTACACATATTGTGATCCGAAAAGCATTGTCATTTTCAGCACCTGCAAAGAACCTCAGTTAGCCTTTGAATTTATTAAAACAATGGTTGATGAACAGGGAGACTTATTGTTCCTTGAAACTACAAACCAGTTACCACGAAGGAATGGCCTCGATACCATAAGTGCTTATAAGGACTTCTTTAATACAAATCAAAAATTACAGATATTTGCAATGCAGGCCAAATATGTCAAGGGAATGGATAACTGCGAGGTTATTACTGAAGTCCTGGATATTATAACCCAGGAATACGAAGCCTGCGTGTTATATAATATTAAAGAACCCGAAAAAGCAATCGCTGATGCCGAAAAGGCTGTTAATGTCCTACTGCGTACTTATTAGGAACAACTTAAAATGAAGCACAGAAAATCAATTTTAGCATATTTTCTGGTATCACCATACTTAGTTCATTTAATCCTGTTTATAACATTTCCAGTAGTTTTCTCTATTGTGTTGACATTCCATAAATGGAATATTATATCCGACATGCAATATGTTGGATTCGATAATTTTATCAGGCTTTTTGAGGACAGGCTGTTCTGGAAGTCCATAGTAAATACAGTAACCTTCCTGATGGTCCATATTCCATTGCAGATCATAATCTCATTAGCACTGGCATATTTCCTGAACGAAAAGATTTTTCTCAAAGGATTTTTCAGGGCTACTTTCTTTTTACCGGTTGTAATATCAGGTGTTGTCGTTACCATGATATGGCAGCAATTATATGGATTTGATTCGGGATTGCTTAACAAATTGTTACTGACTCTTGGGTTAAGGAAAATAGAATGGTTGACCAATAATAATATAGCCATGATCTCAATTGCAATAATGGCTACATGGAAGAATGTCGGGCTGTATGTTATCCTTTTTTTGGTAGGCTTGCAGTCTGTGCCACAGAGATATTATGAAGCTGCAGATGTTGAGGGGGCTAATCAATGGCAAAAATTAAGGTATATAACCCTGCCTGCAATAAACCCCACAGTTTTTATGGTCATTATCCTATCTACTATCGGGGGTTTCAGCCTGTTTATCGAACCATATATTATGACGGGAGGGGGGCCTTTAAACAGTACGTTGTCGGCTATGTTGTATATATATAAACAGGCATTTGAATATTATCATATGGGTTATTCGGCAACATTGGGAATATCCTTTGCCTTGATAATAATGATAGTCGTAATAATTCAGAAGTACACAATTGAAAAGAACAATTAAGCAGATGAGACTGACAAAGATCATATTATACATCTTATTGATTGGTGCAGCATTTTCGTTCTTATTTCCATTTTACTGGATGATCCTTGCCTCCCTTACACCTGAAAACCAGATTGGGAATCTGACTATCCTGCCTCAGGGAATAAGTTTTAAGAATTACCTGCTCATGTTTGCCAGGATCCCTATCCTGAGATCATTATTTAACAGTACATTCGTTGCCCTCAGTTCAACTACCGGTATCCTGGTTTTTGGCTCAATGATAGGGTATGCTCTGGCAAAGTTAGACTTTAAAGGGAAAAACTTATTATTTTTCATCATAGTCTTTACTATGACATTACCTTTCCAGATAACATTAATTCCCAATTATATTTTAATGGTGAAATTCAGATGGGTAGATACTTTTGCAGCCCTGATAATACCTTCCTTAAATAGTGCATTCGCAATCATTATGTTCAGGCAGGTATTCAAGGGAATTCCTGATGATTTGATAGATGCTGCCAGGGTTGACGGCTGTGGTGAATTAAGAATAATTTTCCAGATTTTATGGCCGAATATTGTTCCTGCAATTATAACTGTAGCAATAATAGTATTTATGAATTCATGGAACGATGTATTATGGCCATTAATAGTGATAAGAGATGAAAAACTTATGACTATGCCCCAGCTGGTTACTTTGTTCGCAGTCGGCGGACGGTCAGAAGCCCAACTGGGTGTCAAACTTGCATCGGCAGTACTGCTGGCTTTACCAGTTATAATTGCGTATTCGATATTTCAGAAACATTTTATCCGAAGCATGGTTTCGTCAGGGCTTAAAGGATAAAGTATAATTGAAAACTTATTACATGAAATGATAACAGTAACCAGAACCAATATAAGAATTGAACCGAAACCTGAAAGGGTGATCCCTTTATATTTGAAAATCAAAGATAAAACCAGGATTGAGCGTATAGTATCCGATGTATTATCCCTGGATGAAAAAACTGTTGAAGAAACATGTAACCGGGTTTTGAGCGAATTTGAAAACAGGCATATCGGGTTTAGACAGATTCTGCTGAAAAACTATGATAGTATCAAGGCATATGTACCATCTCATTCTGAACCATCCTTGTCGGGAAAATTATTGCTGGGCTTGTATTTCACTAAAGAATATTCAGTTGAATATACCGCCTTATTTAATCCCTCTATTGTCATTCATCCCGATCAAAACGGACTCAAAAATGGTGAGGTTCGTTTTATCCTGAGTCTCAGGGCAACCGGAGAAGGACATATATCTTCTATAGAATTCAGAACGGGTATTATCTCCCGGGCAGGAGAAATAACCATTGATCCCTCCCCATCTAAACTGGTAGGTCCAAATAAAAATGAAAACTCAAAATATTCTAAGGATTTTGTGAAAAAACGAGCGGGGTTTTATAATGATTTTAATGCTTCAGTTTTTGATTATTTGCCAGAACAGTTTTCGATACAAGAGGCATTGCAGAAAATAGACGGTGTCACAGCAAATAATCAGAATAATCTGGATAGTACAAAAAAAGCATTGTGTGAAATTTTTGATACTAATTATAATATCTCATTTGATGCAGGTATAGCCATAAGCAGCAGGGTTATCTTTCCGGCGTCAAAAGCAGAAAAAACGGGACTGGAAGATCTAAGATTTGTAAAAATCTCAGATCATGATAAGACGAGATATCTCGGTACTTTCACTGCATATAACGGGAGAAAGATCCGGTCTAAAATAATTGAGACAGAAGATTTCATATCCTTCAGGATACGTTCACTCTATGGTAAGGCTGTGCTTGACAAAGGAATGGCTTTCTTTCCGGAAAAGATCAACGGAAAATATGCTTTGATAAGCAGGCAGGGAGGTGAATCTATATCCATAATGTTTTCCGAAGACCTTTATTGCTGGGACACTTACAAAATTATTCAGAAACCTGAAAGAGAATGGGAGTTATTACAGATAGGTAATTGCGGCAGCCCTGTGAAAACCGCTTATGGCTGGTTATTGCTCACACATGCTGTAGGTCCGTTAAGAAAATATGTAATAAGTGCTACTTTACTCGATCTTAATAATCCTGAAATTGTTCTGGCAACATTAGGTAAACCATTGATAATCCCGAATACTGATGAACGTGAGGGCTATGTTCCTAATGTTGTTTATTCTTGTGGATTCCTACTGCATTTCGAACATCTGATTATACCTTATGCCATATCAGATAGTATAACAAGCTTTGCAAGGATTAACATATATTCACTTGTAGACGAATTATTGAAAAAATAATAACAATCCGTGTTCAATACAAAATATATATTTCTACTCTTAGTTATTTTAAGTGCCTGCACTAATCCGGATACCCCATCTGCCGGTTCCCAGATTAATACTTCACATCTGGAACATTTATATCAGGAAATTGATATTAATGGTAATATCCGTTTGGGCACAATTTGGATATACAGTAATGCACCGGATTATCAGCTTGTTACAGATGACGACGAGGGTTTTACCTGTGTTGATGATGTCTCACGGGCCCTGGTATTTTACTGCCGGCAATATAAAAGGTTCCCGGTACAGAAAAACCTTGACATGATAAAATCGTTGACAAGGTTTATAATGTATATGAAGGCAGACAACGGTTATTACTATAATTTTATGTTTCCTGATAATGGAATTAATACCATTCATCTTAATAGCAGGCCAATACCAGGTTTTTGGTCCTGGCGGGCTTTTTGGGGATTAACAGAATTGAATTTATTAGATTCTCCTGAACTTAATGACCTGAAAAACCAAATTCAACCATTTATTGATCATTTGTTAAATAATATTGAACAGCTGTTTTCATCAGAAAGCAACACCTTGGTTTTTGATGGCATCCAAGTTCCATCAGTTATTGCTGAGTATGGGGCCGACCAGGTCTCACTTATAATGATCAGTCTTACCAATTATTATCAGACAAATAATTTTCCTGTTATCAAAGAGCTTCTTCTGAAGTTAGGGCACTATTTAATGTCTGTTCAATTCGGTGATAAAAACTCATTCCCTTATTATGCTTTTATGAGCTGGAAGAACATCTGGCACGCGTGGGGGAATATGTCAGCTTATGCCTTATTGTACTCGGGACGTATTCTTAAAAATGATCAGTTTATTGTTTCCGGATTGAACGAAGTGAAGCATTTTTATTCATATTGTATTGAACAAAGTTTTATTCATGAATTCAGGATTGTCAGGGAAAATGACTCTTTGTTTATAAAGGATCTTCATCAGTTCCCACAAATATCATATGACATAACACCAATGATTTTCGCATCACTCGAAGCACATCACATTACAGATGATGAAAACTATGCAATTAAAGCTGGTAACCTGGCAACATGGTATTTTGGGAACAATCCTGCCAGGCAGGTTATGTACGATCACTCAACCGGGAGAACATTTGATGGTATCGACTCTTCAACTAAAATAAATTATAATTCAGGAGCAGAATCAACAATCGAAACACTTTTAAGCATTCAGGTTATTGAGGAGAATAATATTGCAAAGCAGGTTGCGATGAAATATTTCTTGAAAATGGCGCCCAATCTATGTATTGATAGATAATGATGTACGATGTCTTTTCATCAGATATGAAACTGATATTGAATCATTTACCGGATTAATGCCCAACTGTTAATAGAATAAAACATGAACAAATTCAGTTTCGATAAAATAATTTTAACCCCATTTGATGTCGATTTATCTTATTCACCAATTAAAAAGCAACTTAATGCTGAAACTTATGTTTTAGGAGCCTTTAATCCTGGAATGACCAGGCTTCCTGATGGAAACCTGCTGCTCATGGTACGAATTGCAGAAGCAATAAAGAATCCTGTTAAATCCGGGAAAATATATACAATCCGGTGGGACGAAAAAAAGGGATATGTTCCTGATGAATATGAATTGAATGAAGTTGATGCTTCAGATCCACGGAGATTCCTCCTGAAAGAATTCCTGCCAAATCCCGTTTATGCCCTCACCTCATTATCATGGCTTTTACCAGTTGAATTGTCGGACGATGGGAGTAATATAATAAATATTCACTATGACAAAATCATTGCTCCACAAAAAGGATATCAGGAATACGGGATTGAGGATCCGCGAATCTCATATATCAATGGCAAATATTATATGACAACCTGTTCGGTTAGTTCCGAAAGACAATCAACAACTTTGTATAAATCTGATAACGGGATAAATTATCATCTGGAGGGGATAATCCTCGATCATCAAAATAAAGATATGCTGTTATTTGAAGGAACAATAAATGACAAATTCTATGCTCTTACACGGCCATTGGGCAATTCATACTTCGCAACTCCTCCGGATAGTATTTTTAATCCGGGACCTTCAATTAATCTTGCTCAATCTCCCGATCTTTTACATTGGAAGCCTTTGGATGAACCATTCATCAGACCCGGGAAAAAGTCAGGTCAGTTACTTAGATTAGGTGGTGGCGCTCCACCAATTTTAATCCCTGAAGGCTGGCTAGTGCTGTTTCACGGAGTAGAGAAAAAGGGTGAAGTTGGTATCTACAGAACCTATTGGGCGATATTGGATAAAAATAATCCTCAAAAAATATTGCACCTTGAAATGGAAAAACCATTACTTGAAGCAAATCCTGATCTTACAAATGAATTTAGAGATATAATTTATCTGGAAGATGTAGTATTTACAACCGGGATCGTTGAGGCGAAGGACAAGTTTATAATCTCATCGGGTGAACTTGACCTGTGTGCAAGAATCACCCATATACCAAAATCATGCTTTGCTTTTTGAATTTAATAGTTATTCTAGTGCCATGTCAGGTATATTCGGGCAAATCGTCATATTGACATGACACCAGGTAAGCATTTTAATAAATATATATAATATGGCAAGCATAAGGTTTGAAAATGTCTCAAAAATCTATCATGATAAAGTAAAGGCTGTAAAGGATCTTAATTTCGAAATAAAAGACAAGGAATTCGTGGTTTTAGTTGGCCCATCAGGATGCGGCAAATCAACTACTTTACGAATGATCGCAGGTCTCGAAGAAATTAGTGAAGGTAACTTGTACATCAATAATAGAATTATCAATAATCTCCCCCCCAAAGACAGGAATATAGCTATTGTATTTCAAAATTATGCATTGTACCCTCATATGACAGCATATGAAAACCTTGCATTTGGCCTTAAAATCAAGAAAGTGAATAAGAAGACTATTCGCATAAGAGTTATGGAGACAGCACGAATTTTAGAAATCGAAGAACTTCTGGACAGAAAACCAAAGGCAATGTCAGGCGGACAAAATCAACGGGTTGCAATAGGCAGGGCTATTGTCCGTAATCCTGAAGTATTTCTATTCGATGAACCTCTTAGCAACTTAGATGCAAAATTAAGAGTTCAAATGCGAATTGAAATAGCAAAGCTTCATCAAAAACTTCAAACGACAGTAGTATATGTTACACATGACCAGATTGAAGCCATGACTCTTGGTGACAGGATTGTCCTAATGAACGAAGGGGAAATACAGCAGATTGATAGCCCTGCCAATTTATATTCAAATCCGAAAAATTTATTTGTGGCAGGTTTTATTGGAACACCACCAATGAACTTCATAGATGGTAAAATTTCAATTAACAGTAATGGATTGCTTTTTACAGATAATTCTCAAAAAATTAAGATAAATTTTTCATCGGAGCATCCAATAAAAGATTTTATCACAAAAGAAGTAGTTCTTGGCATCCGCCCGGAAAATATCTATAAACAAATTGATGATAATGAAAAGAATTATGCAATGCTGAATTGTGAAATACAGTTTATTGAAAAACTTGGACATGAGATGTACGCCTTTATACAATTGCAAGACAAACAAATAATATCCAGGCTAAAACCTGATGCTGAAATAAAAAAAGGAAGCAGATTAAATCTGTATTTTGATATTAGTAAAATGTATTTTTTTGATAAGTCAACGGGTGTATGTTTTTATCCTAATAACATGGGAGGTCAGGTATGATTTTCCTGTTTTTTTTTGCTCTTTTTTGTATAGGGAGATTTATTTCAATGAGTGCAAAAGACGAATAAATTGACCAGGTTAAATTACGCCGGTGTAGTCTGATTTTGTAGTCTGATTTTGCTGTAAAATGCTGCCAAAGGTGGTCAAGGCCACTGGTTTTTCCAATCGCCTGATATTTTTACGGGATTTGTTTTGAACAATAATAAAAAAGTATTGTTATACATTAGTGATAAAAGAAACGACTTCGGATCATTT
>Ga0105095_10001510_pt1 | contig 12294 bp, 12 predicted proteins | sample PPLLak2March2015_2_FD_79180 | JGI IMG/M metagenome (GOLD analysis project Ga0105095, IMG submission 79180) | Freshwater sediment microbial communities from Prairie Pothole Lake near Jamestown, North Dakota, USA - PPLs Lake P8 Core (3) Depth... | ecosystem: Environmental > Aquatic > Freshwater >... | reverse complement strand
TTTCGCCATAGCAGTATACAGATTAGCCCATGAATTGCACCTCTTACAGGTACCTGTCCTGCCAAGGATCATGACCGAGTTTGCCCATAGCAGGACCGGGGTTGATATTCATCCCGGTGCCAGTATCGGCAGAAGATTTTTTATAGATCATGCAACAGGTGTTGTCATTGGAGAAACAACTAAGATAGGCGACTCCGTAAAGCTATACCAGGGAGTTACCCTGGGAGCGCTGTTTGTTGAAAAGGAACTGGCAAATAAGAAAAGGCATCCGACAATTGAGGATAATGTGATTATTTATGCCAGGAGCACAATCCTGGGAGGTGAAACGGTAATCGGACACGATACTGTAATAGGGGGAAATGTCTGGCTCACCGAAAGTGTTGCTCCTTATTCAGTTGTATACCAGAAGCATAAAGCAGTAATTCGTGACAGCAAATACATTCAGGATCAGATAAATTGGATTATTTAGTAATTTTGATCTGAAATTGACTATTGTTAATAGAAAAGATCCTTCTATAACATGAAAAAAGAAATCACCTCAATTGTAATTCCTGTATATAATGAGGAAGATGCTGTGCGTTTTTCACTTGATAAAATTCTCTCTTGTAAATTACATGATAAGTTTGAGATTATTTATGTGGATGATGGTTCAACAGATCTTACCTCTTCAATTATACAGGAGTATCCTGTGAAAATGATACGCCATTCTGCAAATAAAGGTTATGGAGCGGCTATTAAAACAGGGATCAGGAAAGCCTCCGGGACCAAAATAATTTTAATGGATGGGGATGGACAACACAATCCTGAATACATAAATGATGTTGATAATTTACTGGATGAATTTGATATGGTAATCGGAGAACGTTCCACCGAATCTTTCAAGGTTCGGAAAAGGGAATCTGGTAAAAGAATTATTCGGTGGATTGGGGAATATCTGGTTGAGCAGAAACTACCTGATTACAACTCGGGATTTCGTGGATTCCATAAAGAATCTATGCAGGAGTTAATTCATTTAATGCCTAATGGATTTTCTTTCTCTACAACATCTACCATGGCATATATTAAGGAGGGATATAATATTAAAACAATCCCGATTATTGTTTCAGAAAGGGTCGGCAGAAAAAGCAGTGTAAGGTTTTTGAAAGATGGTACCAAAACCATCATGCTCATTTTAAGAATTATAATGCTTTTTAATCCCCTGAAAGTTTTTCTGCCAGCTAGCATTGGAATTCTTTTAATCGGATTTGGCTTCGGATTATTTGGATATTTTGTTTATTCAAGGTTCTCAAATACTGCCACCCTGTTGATGATGTTTGGTATTTTATTATTTTTTGTCGGATTACTTGCTGATCAGATATCCATTATGAACAGGAAAAAGTTTTGACAGTATATGAAAATGATTAAGTGGAGCGATAAGGAGGTTGAAAAGCATTGGGATAGTGTGGCAGAGGTCTATGTTAAAGAGAATGAACGTGTAAAACATGTTCATGATCAGAGATTTGTTGAGGCAATTAAATTACTTGATCTGAAGGAAGGTCAAAAAATCCTGAACATCACAAGCCGGGATTGTGAAGTGGATGATTACATCCACAGGGAGATAAAGAATGCCGAAATCATCCATGCGGAAATTTCATCAGGACTGATAAGGATAGCCGGCCAGATACGTCCTCATGTTTGTCAGGTTAAAATTGAAACGTACTCGTCACTTCCATTCAGGAATGAAGAATTTGACAGAATTATAAGTCTGGAGACCCTTGAGCATGTTTCTGAACCGGATAAATTTTTATCTGAATTATACAGAATCTCAGGAACAAATGCGAAAATAATACTATCCTGTCCTCCGGCAACGAGCGAAATACCATATCTATTATATGCATTTTTTTTTGGAGGTCATGGAGAAGGACCACACCGCTTCCTGAAATCAAAAGAGGTCATCAAACGACTGCAAATAGCCGGTTGGAAACTAACGTTACATAAAGGAACCCTTCTTATCCCGGTTGGACCGATATGGCTTCAGAATTTTGGAGAATCAGTGATCAATCGTTTTCAGAAATCTTTTATCTCTGAATTGGGAATTCGCCAGTTTTATGTCTGTGAAAAGTAAAAATTTGCTTTTTGAGGTTATGCAATCGGAACTATGTAACCGATGTGGGAGTTGTGCGGGACTTTCAGGTGGTAAAATTGTATTCAGGGATAAAGAAGCCAGGTATCTTCCGATATGTATTCAGGATTTAACAGAAGAAGAAGGTGACAGATTATGGCAGGCATGTTCGGGAAAATACTTTTCCTTTCCGGATTACAGGCAATATTTCTTTCCGGATTCAAAATATTTTCATGTCTATCTTGGTGCTTATGAAGGCATCTGGACCGGTTTTGCAACAGATCAAACAATAAGACAAAATTCCGCATCAGGTGGTATTCTGACATCCATACTGGTATATCTTTTTCGGAAAAATGAAATTGACGGAGCAATTGTTACCAGAATGTCAGAAAAAACTCCCTGGTTTACAGAAACATTTATTGCAACCTCGGAACATGAAATTATAGAATCTGCACAGAGTAAGTATATCATTACATCAGTCAATGAAATTCTTGAGCAGAGTCAACATTTTAACGGGACACTTGCTTATGTGGGACTTCCCGGACAGGTTCAGTCTGTCCGCAAACTTCAGAAAGCAAAAGATCCAGCTGTAAAAAACATTAAATACATACTCGGTCCATTCTACGGTAACACTTTGTACTTTTCTTCCATTAAAAGTTTTTTGCGAAGCCATGGCGAAAAAGATTTTGGTCACATCAGAAAACTATGGTTCAGATATGGCGAATGGCCTGGGAATATGCGTGTAGAAATGCAAGATGGGAAAGTATATGAATTAAAAAAATTTCATGCAAATTACCTGATCCCCTTTCATATTGTACGTAATAGCCTGTATTGCACAGATTTAACCAATGAATTCACGGATATCTCCGGAGGTGATGCATGGTCGCCTGACTATGAAAAACGTGGTGAAGGATATTCGATTGTAATTGGCCGAACTGCGACTGGAAAGGAAATAATTGCAAATATGGCCAGGGATGGATGGCTGAAACTCGAACCTCTAAGTGAAAAGGAAGCCATTGATATGCATTCACATGGATATGATTTTAAAAAACGGGGTAGTTTCATACGGATACGTTTCAGACAACTTTTAAGGAAACCTGTTCCGGATTGGGGGTATTTTTTGAAGGGTTTTAAGTTATCGAGATATCTGATGGAGGTCTTAATAAGTGCGCTTTTTATAATATCCGGAACACGACTCGCCAGATGGCTAATGGAAAAAGTGCCTCCCCTGTTTATGGGTAAAATATTTGAAAAAGCAAGAAGAAGCTGGAAACGATCCACCTATTCAATCAAGAGGAATGACCTTCAATGAATAAGCAGCTTATACGAAAAATATTATTTTTTACCCTTCACAGTATTGGATTTATATTCCTGTATATTATTCTTAAAGATATGGAATTGAAAAAGCTATTCAGACTTATGCTGGAATTCCCGTTATGGAAAATAATGATTGGATTAATTCTGCTTCTCATGGTCTATATAATAAAAACATTCAGGTGGTTTTTGATTAATAAGGTATTTGGTATAAAGTCCGGTTTATATAACCTGTTTTTATTTTTTCTTGCGTCCGGTTTTCTGAGTGTAATTACTCCGGGACGTCTGGGTGAGTTTGTAAAGATTTTTTTCCTGAAAAAAAAATACAATATTTCTGTGCAAATGGCCACCTCTTCAGTATTACTTGACAGGATATGGGATGTTTTGATACTGAGTCTTATGGGTTGTATTTCTTTGATAGTGATCTTCAGCAGGTTTCAACTGGAAACATGGTCGCTTATTTTGATAATTATGATTTTTCTTATTTCCATGATTATCATTATTTTCCCTGGTTCAATTTTTCTTCCGGTCATTTATGTTACTAAAAACAAATCATTTAATGCGGAAATGGAAGTCTTATATGAACTATGGGGAAAAAACAGATTCAGATTATTTATTCCGGGATTTTTTTTATCACTGGTGTCTTTTCTTTTACTGGCGCTGATTCCTCTGATGTTTTCAGTTGAATTGGAATCGCCTGTTTCATATATTACTGGGATTGGGGCAGTCTCTATTTCTAATATTCTATCGATTTTACCTATTTCTATTGCTGGTTTCGGTACCCGGGAGCTGGTTTTTCTCAAGATCTGGGAATTGGAAGGTTATCAGGCTGAATTAGCTGTTTCAGTTTCAACCGCTTATTTTATTGTAACATATCTGGGTTCTTTGCTTCTTGGTGGTATTGTTTATATTTTCTGGTTTAGAAGACTCTACTCTATAAAGGAAATTAAGGAAACGAATTAGATTTAATTATCTGATATTATGAAAGCACAAAATATTTTACAAACGATTGGCAACACTCCTCATGTAAGGATAAATAACCTTTATCCCCCTGAGTATGAAGTGTGGGTCAAATTAGAAACATTCAATCCTGGCGGGAGTATTAAAGACAGGATTGCATTATCAATGGTGGATGATGCAGAAAAAAGAGGCCTTTTGAAGAAAGGATCAGTAATTATTGAGCCAACTTCAGGAAACACCGGCATCGGACTGGCTATGGTTGCTGCAGTTAAGAAGTACAGGCTTATACTGACCATGCCAGAGTCTGCTTCAGTCGAAAGACGAAAAATAATGGCTGCATATGGTGCAGAGTTCGAACTTACTCCCCGGGAAAAAGGCATGAAAGGAGCAATTGAAAGAGCTCAGGAGCTGATCAGGGAAGTTCCAGGTTCGTGGATGCCTTCACAATTTGATAATCCGGCAAATATTGATATCCACAGGATAACCACTGCCAGGGAGATCATTAATGACTTTCCGGAAGGAATTGACTATCTGATTACCGGTGTGGGTACAGGAGGACACATCTCAGGTTGCGCAGAAGTACTTAAAAAAGCCTTCCCTTCAATCAGGGTATTTGCTGTTGAACCTGCTCTTTCACCTGTAATCAGCGGAGGAACACCTGGTCCGCATCCTATTCAGGGTATCGGTGCCGGTTTTATTCCTGTGAACCTGAAAACAGAATTGCTGGATGGTATTATACAGGTTACTAAGGAAGAAGCATTTGAATATACACGTAGGGCTGCAAAACTTGAAGGTCTTTTTATCGGTATCTCATCCGGAGCAGCACTTGCAGCTGTAGCCTCTAAAATAAAAGAGATGCCGGCAGGTAAGAGGATACTTGCATTTAATTATGATACAGGTGAAAGATATTTATCTGTTGAGGATTTATTTTAATCTGTTTTTTGGATTAAATGAGATTTAGACTAATTTTAATGCCACAGAGTTATTAGTAAGAAAAATTGAAATGAAAATTGCCATAGATTTTGACGGAACAATTGTAGAACATGCCTTTCCTGCTATAGGGAAAGAGAAGCTTTTTGTATTTGACACCTTACGGGAACTTCAAAAACAAAACCACCAGCTTATTTTGTGGACCTCAAGGGTTGGCAGAGAGCTTGATGAAGCAATTGACTTCTGCAGGGCAAGAGGGGTTGAATTCTACGCTGTTAATAAAAATTATCCGGAAGAAGTTTTTGACGATACTATTTCAAGGAAGATCGTTGCGGATATTTATATTGATGACAGAAATATCGGTGGATTACCCGGCTGGGGTGAGGTATGGCAGATACTTAATCCGGGAGATAAGTCTGCTAAAGCCGAGATTAATAAGATCCCTAAGAAACCGGGAATGATGTCAGGTTTCTTCAAAAAAGACAAAACCTGATTTATTTACTTCTTTATTGCCGGAAATACAAAGTAATGAGAGCAATGCCTCTAATGATTTCAATCATCCTTGTTCTGGTATTTTCCGGAGGATGTGCAGACAGGAATAGCCGTCAGGTGAAAGAGAATCCTCAGTATCAGCAGACAGATAAACCCAAACCAGGAAGGAGCCGGATTATAAATCCTGTCACAAACCAGAGAATCAGGATGGGTGAGGCCATGCCGATAGTTCTTGAGGCTATTGACAATTTGCCGGCAGTCGATTCGGTTATTTTTTATATTGGAGATAAACAGGTTGGAAAATCGGCCTCCGATCCCTATACGTGCAATTGGATTGTAACGGATGTAAAAGTGGGCGGAAACACAATAGGCACTCTTGTATATTATGAAAACAAAACAACCGGAACAAATCATACTTCAGTTGTTATCCTGCCGGATAAAAAACCGTCAAATCTGTCATATAAAATCATGAATGTTTACCCCCACGATATTCATGCATATACACAGGGATTAATATATGAGAATGGATCCCTGTATGAAGGGACAGGTCAGTATAACGAGTCATCGCTCAGGAAGGTTAATATTATAACAGGTGAACCTTCAAGGATCTTAAATCTTCCCGGAGATATTTTCGGGGAAGGAATAACAATTTTTGGGAGTAAAATATTCCAGTTAACATATAAATCTCAGGTTGGTTTTGTTTACGATAAGGTAACTTTTGAGCGTTTACAAAAAGTCTATTATGAAAATAAAGAGGGGTGGGGATTAACTAATGACGGATCACAACTGATAATGAGCGACGGTTCCAACCTTATCTATTTTATGGATCCGGAATATTTTACAGAGGTGGGCAGGCTGGAAGTTTATGATGAAAATGGTCCGGTTGAACGCCTGAACGAGCTTGAATATATTAATGGAAAGATTTATGCCAATATTTACGGTTCAGATGAGGTTGTAATCATTGATCCCGGATCAGGAGCAGTTATTGCAAAGATAAATTTCAAGGGTATTCTGGCAGAAAAAGATAAACACAACCGGATAGATGTATTTAATGGAATAGCTTATAACACAGATAACCAGAGCATATTTGTAACAGGCAAATACTGGCCAAAACTTTATGAGGTAAAGCTGTCCGAAATGCCCTAGTTTTCTGACGGTCCGGAAATTACCTGTACACTTTTAGGGATGATCTGGAATTCCATAGGGGTATGACCAAGTGACTCTCCATCAGTTTCAAGCAGAATTTTAGTGTCGGAATCAATACTTATGGATTTCCCCGTATAGGTGTCCACCTTTGAATGACGGATAATATTGCCGTTATAAAGATTTCTCAGGCTCATTATTACATTCGGCTTACTCATTTTCTTTATAACAGTGAGGTCGAACAACCCGTCGTCAGCAATAGCACCGGGGACCGGCAACATGCCACCGCCATTGTATTTGCCAATTCCGATATTCATGCTGAAGATCTTATTCTTATAATTTTTGCCGTCAATGTTGATTACTGCATTTACAAACCGGTAGTTTAAAAGGCTGGTAAAAATTGTCGCGAAATACAATAAAGGTCCGCCCTTTCCTCTTTCCTTAAGACGGTTTGCTTTTTTTGTCACAATTGCATCAAATCCCAGTCCGGCAATATTTACAAAATATCTGTCAATATTGTTGTCATTACTGCGATAACTGACAATTCCGGCATCCTGAATAAATGTCTTGCATTCTTTAATGATAAGGATCGCCTGTTCATAATCTGAAGGGATTTTAAGCATCCTTCCCCAGTCATTCCCTGTACCAATCGAAATCATTCCAAATGTTACTTCAGTAGTGGGATACCTGGTTTGCTGGAACAATCCATTGATAACCTCATTTAACGTGCCGTCTCCACCAACAACAATAATGTGTTTGTAACCTTCTTCGATATACCTTTTTGAGATTTCAGTTGCATGCCCGGGTTGTTCTGTGAAAACCTCATGAAAATCAAAATCATGTTTGACCAAAAGATTCCGGATCTTTTTCCAGTCACGGCTCCCTTTTCGTCTGCCTGCATTTGGATTAATTATGACAAGCCACTCTTTGTTTTTCCCTGATTTATACATTATGATCTAATTCTTCAATTTCAAATTATAACCTGAAAGGAATGTAAAGTTAACAAAAACCATAAAATCATAGTATAAGGTGACAAATATACACATTGTTAATAATGTGTTTATAAAAGCGGGATAAATGTTTACAATAAGATTTTGCTCAAAAAAATGGATTGATCCATAAGTTCGTAAATTTGAGACCCACAAATATGCATGGGAATCTCAAAAACTAATTCTAATGGGGAAAGTTATAGCTTTGGCAAATCAAAAGGGGGGTGTAGGGAAGACTACAACTGCGATCAACCTCGCGGCAAGCCTGGCAGTTTTGGAGCAGAAGGTACTGATAGTTGATGCAGATCCTCAGGCGAATGCTACATCAGGTACTGGTTTTGATTTAAAGAATATTAAGACAACAATTTATGAATGCCTGATTGATGATGTTGATGCAAAAAAAATTATTCTGAACTCGGAAATTAACGGGCTTGATCTGATACCATCGAGTATCGACCTTGTTGGCGCTGAAATTGAAATGCTGAATCTTCCCAGCCGTGAAAGGGCCCTGAAAAAGGTAATTGACACAGTTAAAGATGATTATGACTGGGTACTTATCGATTGTTCACCTTCGTTAGGACTAATAACTGTGAATGCACTTACTGCTGCAGATTCAATAATTATACCGGTACAGTGTGAGTATTTCGCACTTGAAGGGCTCGGGAAACTGCTGAATACAATAAAAATTATACAGAGCAGGCTGAATCCCCAGCTTGTAATAGAAGGATTCCTGCTGACTATGTATGATCCACGTTTAAGACTGTCAAACCAGGTGGTGGATGAGGTCAGGAAACATTTTCAGACAATGGTATTTGATACAATTATACAGAGAAATGTAAAGCTGGGAGAAGCTCCTGGTTTCGGGAAACCTGCCATTCTTTATGATGCCGACAGCAAAGGAAGCATAAATCATCTGAATCTGGCGCGTGAATTATTGCAGAAGAATGATAAGACAAGAATAAAGAGTGAGGAAAAGATTATTGTATAAATAAAAAAAATGGCCAGTAAAAACGTACTTGGAAGAGGACTTGGTGCCCTGATAGAAGATGCTGATTCTCCCCGTTTTTCAGTTTCGGCATTGAATGAGATCGATTTGGACCTGATAGAGGTGAATCCTTTTCAGCCAAGAAAAAACTTCGATGAAGAATCACTTCAGGAACTCGCATCCTCAATAAGGGAAATAGGAATTATCCAGCCGATTACAGTAAGGGAGCTGGATAACAATAAATACCAGCTGATAACCGGTGAAAGGCGCTACAAAGCTGCACGTATTGCAGGATTAACATCAATCCCTGCCTATATCAGAAAAGCCAATGACCAGAATATGCTGGAAATGTCACTTATTGAGAATATACAGCGTGAGGATCTTGATTCAATAGAAGTGGCTATCAGCTACCAGCGATTAATTGAGGAATGCAACCTTACCCAGGAAAATCTCAGCGAAAGAGTCGGGAAGAAAAGATCAACAATAACAAACTACCTCCGGTTGCTCAAACTTCCTGCAGAAATACAGCTGGGCATAAGGGATAAAATAATATCTATGGGTCATGCACGGGCTGTAATCAATATTACGGATCCGGAAACACAGCTTGAGATATACCGCGATATTCTTAAAAATGACCTTTCAGTGAGGAAAGTGGAGGAGATCGTTCGAAAAATTGGCAGCGCGTCCGAAACCCCTTCCCAATCAAAACAGGTGGAAGTCAGCCATAAGGAATATGAATCCTTACGAACCCATCTGTCAGAATTCTTTCAGACCAATGTTGAGTTAAAGAGAAACAATAAGGGTAACGGAAGAATCGTTATTCCTTTTAGATCTGATGAGGACCTGGAAAGGATCCTTACAATACTTGATAAACTGAAATCCGTTTGAAAGGATTAAACCGACTTCCTGCACTATTATTGTTAGTTTTCTGTTTCCTGCCGGCGCTGGGCCAGGAGAAAGATACTCTGATTATCAGTAGTGATACGATCAGCATTACTGACATAAACACTCAGAAGGACAGCACTTTTCTTGCAAAACATTCCCCCAGAAAAGCTTCAATATATTCCGCCGTACTGCCCGGACTAGGACAGATATATAATCATAAGTACTGGAAGGTACCTATTGTTTATGCAGGGTTTGGAGGGCTGATTTATGGTATCATATATAGTGGGGATCATTATAATTTCTATAAGGAGAAGTATAAATATATGCTGGATAACAACCTGAGTGAGTATGAAGGCATATCTATCAGGCAGGCCGAAGTTTATAAAGATTTCCACAGGCGGTGGAGAGACTTGTTTGCCATAGGAACCGCAGGATTTTATGTTTTGCAAATCATAGATGCTACTGTGGATGCGCACTTAATCAATTATGATATAAGTGAAGACATAGCCCTTGTAGTCGATCCCGAAATACTATCTTATAATGGAATTTATAACGCTGTTGGAATTAAATGTTGTCTAAGTTTTTAGTTTTCGTTTACTTTGTTTCCATGAAATTCGCAAATATGATGATTAAAAGACAGGGATTATTATTGCTTCTGATATGCCATTGCATTATGGGTGCCGCTGTAACATCAAGAGATTCAATCACTCTGGATGATTCACTGATACTGGATTTAAAAGACGAGCCGGAAATAATCCTCTCAGAATTCGACAATAATCTCGACAGCCTGTTGAACCTGTGGTATGTAAATAATACACGGAATACAGAATACCTGGATCATTATGATCCTCTTGACGATACAATTTATCCAGTATATCCGGATTCCTTTTATATTGAAAGACTGGGCCGGATTCCTTCGGGGATCGACCTGTCATATAATAGGCATGTGAGGAGCTTCATTAATGTTTATACTGAACGCCGGAGGGAACAGGTGGGCATTATGCTTGGATTATCGGAATATTATTTCCCCATATTCGAAGAAATCTTTGCCTTTTATGATATGCCCCTGGAACTCAAATATTGTTCAATTATTGAATCGGCGCTTAATCCCAGGGCAGTTTCAAGGGCAGGAGCGACGGGACTGTGGCAGTTTATGTATGGGACAGGGAAAATGTATGGACTCACAATAAACTCATTTGTGGATGAAAGGCGGGATCCTGTGAAATCCACCGAGGTTGCAGCAAGATATATGCAGGATCTGCATGAGATTTATGGTGACTGGACACTTGTCATAGCAGCTTATAACTGCGGACCCACAAATGTAAATAAAGCTATCAGGCGGTCTGGAGGCAAAAGGAATTACTGGGAAATTTACAGGTACCTTCCGCGTGAAACAAGAGGGCATGTGCCTGCTTTCATTGCTGTGGCATATTTAATGAATAACTATCAATATCATAATTTTACACCAAGAGTTGTCGACCTGAATTTTGCTGTGGATACAATAATGATCTCGGACGAACTGCACCTTGAACAGGTTTCCAGTGTCATGCATATTCCGATGAACTTACTGCGCGACCTGAATCCGCAATATAAAAGAGATATTATTCCGGGGAATGAGAAACCTTATGTGTTAAAGATCCCGGTTGAATATTCCACCCGGTTTATTGATTATAGTGATTCAATCTTTGCATTTAATGATTCTTTATATTTTAGTAAGGTAAATAAATATAAGAGCCCGCCTGCCTATGTATCATCAACTTATGTTGCTTCAACTCCGCCTTCAAACCTGGCCAGATTGTACTATACCGTAAAAATTGGCGACAACCTGGGATTTATTTCCGAATGGTATCATGTAGGACTTTCTGAGCTTAAAAACTGGAATAATATCTATGGCTCAATGATACGCGCCGGTCAGAGGCTGACTGTATATGTGCCGCAAAGCAGAGTTGATCAGTATAAGGATATTGATTATATGTCCTTTGAGGATAAACAGAAAATGATCGGCAAGGATGTTAAGATGCCTGATAGTCTGGTTACGCAGAGTTCCGGCCGTGATTCAGGAGAGTTCGTGTATTACCTTGTGAAGCCCGGAGAAACACTGTGGGATATTGCAAAAAAATTCCCGGGTGTGACTGATTCAGAACTTAAGCAGCTTAACGGGATAACTGATGCCGGCAAAATTCAGCCGGGGCAGCTCATCAAGGTTCAGAAAAAAGGATAGAAATGTACAAGGATAAATCAGTTTCAGTTGTGGTTCCTTGCTTTAATGAGGAACAACAGATCACCCGGGTAATTGAAACCATGCCTGGATTTATCGACAAGATTGTAGTAATTGATGATAAAAGCAAGGATAAAACTCTTGATGTTCTGGTGAAACTGAAAAATGGCAACGATAAAATTATTTTGATTGAACATGATAAAAATCAGGGAGTTGGAGGGGCAATAGCATCAGGCTATAAATGGTCAAGGGATAATAATATTGACATAGCTGTTGT
>Ga0105095_10001507_pt1 | contig 12300 bp, 11 predicted proteins | sample PPLLak2March2015_2_FD_79180 | JGI IMG/M metagenome (GOLD analysis project Ga0105095, IMG submission 79180) | Freshwater sediment microbial communities from Prairie Pothole Lake near Jamestown, North Dakota, USA - PPLs Lake P8 Core (3) Depth... | ecosystem: Environmental > Aquatic > Freshwater >... | reverse complement strand
TGCCACGGCCATACATCTGGCGTTTCAGGTATGTGAGGCGGTTGACATGTACTTCGGTAGGTCCATTCGACCAGGAAAGCGACAATGCTGCATGAACCGCTTCGTAATCTTGCTTCAAACCTTCTGCAAAATTTTCCCGAACAAGATAGCCGCTTTGACCAGCTTGTTCCAACCAGGCATCGAATGCCTCATGTTCTTGTTGCCTGACGATGGCAGCAAATGTCCGCGCCAGCTCGATCGTTGTGATTAGCTTGGGTTGTTCATAGCTGATCTTATCTAACAAATTCTCATCTTCATCTGTACGGTTTTCAGGCCGTTTGGCGATCAAGCTTGTCAATTTGCGTAACGAAGGTGGCCGTTGCGTTGGATCGCCACTCAAAACATACCCCTGTTGGTTACGTGTTTTCGGAGGTAAGCCGCTGGCCAAACGCAGTTGTTGAACGAAGAGGCGAACAGTGGTTTCCTCACCGCTGAAACCCTGTGGATCAATCTCGCGGTAGAACTGCGCTGCATTATGGCAACCCTCATTCCAACGAGTGAGGATGTAGGGTTTGAAACGATCAAGACGACTGCCAATGCCAGATCTGGTGGATTTGTAGGAAGAATACTGGTGATAGCGCCGCACAGTTTTGGGATGAACATTGAGGTGCTGTGCGACATTTTTTTGCGTCCAACCTAACCGAAGCAATTCGCGGGCTTTTTCTATGCGTTGCTTGCGCCGTTCTTCTGCCGGAGTAAGTGTTTCTTCTGTGTCTAGCTTACCAACTTCCGCAAGTGCTATTTGTTCGGTTGGATGTATGGTCTCCAAACGCTTTTTGATGACAGGATATTCTTGCTGAAGGGTCTTGAAGACCGCATCGGATAAGTTTTTGAGCAAATGCCACCGGTCAGCAACCTGGATCGCATCAGGATTGCCTTTCGTTATCCCTTCAGCGTATGTCTGGGAGCGATCTCGGCTAATGATCTCGATGCCAGGGTGAGCCTGAAGCCATTGGGCCAGCGTTTCTGCTGTTCGATCGTCCAGTAAATCGATGACCTGTCCGCGCTCCAAATCAACGAGAATGGTACCGTAGCTTTGTCCCTTGCACTTGGCCCAATCATCTACTCCTAAGACGCGGATCGGAAGGAATTCTGGTTCAGGCAATTCGCGAAGAAAACGATTGATGGCGCTGTCACTCATTCCAATTTGCTCGAACTCAAGAAGTTTCTCCGCAACCCTGGCACAGGTATTCACGGCAATCCGTCGTTGCTTTTTCATAACCCGATCTGTTCGCCGAGCGTAGGGAGCGATGAACCCAGGAAACTGTTCGGCAAATGTCCGCCTGGGGCATACCTCTTTACAGCAGAAAAACCGCTTTACTTTGAGATGCAGAACGACATCTTTATCGGCCCAGCCTAAATCGATTGGATAGCGTTCATACCTGCTGTGAACTTCTCGACTTTCTGTTTGACACCCTGGACAAATAGCTTTTCTAGCTGAACTTTCCAAGGCGAGGTGGATCCCATCTTGTCCAACGATTATTCGCTTGACGATCAGTTGATCGGTACCCAACAATAGCTGGCAAAGATTTATGATTTCCATAAGCAGGCTATACCCTGCTTAGATCCACTTGATTCACATAAATTGGGGAAGAACCCTCTACTACTTTGCGCTAACACAATACCAAAAATTCGTTGACTCTCGTCCAAAAATCTGCTAAACTCATGAAAAAGGTTCCGCAATCGTTTGCGCAAACCTTTTCCTAAAATCGAGGCCCTTTTATGCCCACAATGCGCGATGTTGCAGAGCAGGCTGGTGTTTCGCTGACAACCGTGTCGCATGTCATTAACCGCACCCGGTTTGTTTCATCGGATGTTACCGAGCGGGTAATGTCGGCTATGGACCAGCTCAATTACAGGCCCAACGAGCTTGCCCGCTCCCTACGGCGCGGCCACACCCGCACCCTGGGGCTGATCCTTCCCGACAGTGCCAATCCTTATTTCGCCGAAATTGGACACGCAATTGAAGTGGCGGCTTATGAGTCTGGCTATAACGTGATCCTGTGCAACACGCACGGCGTGGAGCAAAAGGAATCACACTACATCAACGTGCTACGCGACAAGCAGGTGGATGGCATCATTTTTGTCGCCACCGGCGATAAAACCAATTCCATCAGCCAGACCCTGGGCGAGGATTTCCCCGTTCTCTTGGTGGACCGCGAGCTGGCGGGTGTCTCTACCGATGTAATCATCGTCGACAACTACCAGGGCGGTTATCTGGCGACTCAGCATCTGGTAAACCTGGGTCACACCAAAAACGCCTGCATTTCGGGGCCGTCCCGCATCCGCCCCAGCTCAGAACGGATCAGCGGCTACATCCAAGCATTGGAACAATCCGGGATAAATGTTAATCCGGATTATTTTCGCATGGGCGATTTTCACCCCAATTCCGGATACCAGGCCGCGCTGGAACTACTGAATCTGGCTGACCCGCCAACGGCAATTTTTGCCTGCAACGACCTGATGGCAATTGGTGTCATCCGCGCCGGGATGGAAATGGGACGCAAAATACCCGACGACCTGGCGCTGGTTGGTTTTGACAACATCGAATTAGCTGCCTACACCATACCTCCCCTGACCACCATTTCCCAGCCGATTCAGGAAATGGGCGAAATTGCCACTCAACTGCTGATAAAACGAATAAACGAAGATAAGTCCGAGCCGCGGCGCGAACTGCTGCCAGTGGAACTTGTTGTGCGCGGCTCGTGCGGAGCAAAGCAATGAGTAGTGAAATACTTGTGGTGGGCAGTTTAAATATGGATCTGGTTGTCAGAGCTACCCACCTTCCACAGCCCGGAGAAACTGTACTTGGTGATTTTTTTGCCACCTTCCCTGGCGGCAAAGGCGCCAACCAAGCGGTCGCGGCGGCGCGTATGGATGCCGCGGTCAAAATGGTGGGCTGCATTGGTGCAGACGCCTTTGGTCAGCAGCTGCTCGAATCGTTGCGCGTGTCCGGGGTGGACACCCACCTGGTTTCCATCGTTCAGGATGCCCCCACCGGTGTGGCGTTAATCAGCGTTGACGCATCTGGTGAAAACACCATCGTGGTCGTGCCTGGCGCAAATGCCCGTTTACTGCCGGCTGATCTCCAGCGCCTGACCTCTGATTTAGATCAGGTGCGGGTGATGGTTGTGCAGCTTGAAACACCTTTGGAAACCGTCAGCGCGGCGTTAAACATGGCCTCTCACGCCGGGGTAATCACCGTATTAAATGCAGCCCCGGCACAAAAGCTCCCGCCCAAAATTTTGCAGAATCTGGATTATCTGATCGTAAACGAGATCGAATTATTTGCGGCGAGCGCTTCTGCCGGGTTAAGTATGCCTGCCGTTTGCCAGCAGCTGCTGGCAAGGGGAGTGGGGCAGGTGGTTGTGACCCTGGGGGCGCAGGGCGTTTATGCGTGCAGCCCCGCTGGAGAATTCCAGCAGCCCGCTTTGCCGGTGTCCGCCGTAGATACCACCGCGGCTGGTGATGCTTTTGTAGGCGCGTTTGCGGCTGGGCTGGCACGCGGTCTGGAGCTACCCGCGGCATTAAGCTGGGGAAATGCGGCGGGGGCGTTAGCGGTCACCAAAGCCGGTGCACAGCCCTCCTTACCCGGTTTGCAGGATGTAAAAAGACTCTTGCAGGGAGAAATGTCACCATGAAAATTTCGGGACACACCATGGGCACCCCGGGCATCACCGTCAGCGAGGCGCTGCATTTATTCCATGCAGTCGGCATCCGTTCCGCAGAGTTGGTCTGGCAAAATGATTACTCCGCTGGTATTCCCGAAGATGCTTCGCCAGAATTTGTACGCACGATTGCCGAGACCGCGCGTGAACTGGAGATGGAAATTGCCGGTCTTACACCCTATATGAGTGACTTTAACAGCCTGGACACTTCTGTCCGCCGCCGCGACAGCCAGCGGATGGAAGCCTGCATCCGCACTGCTGAAGCCATGGGCTGCCGGCATATTCGGGTGTACGCCGGGACGTTTAAGCAGGGTGACCGCGATTATGAAAAAAAATGGGACTGGCTGATCGACTCTTTGCAGCGCCTCGGCACAACAGCTTTCCAGGCGGGTGTGTACCTGTGCGTAGAATACCACTTTAACTCCATGACTGTCTCCGCCGCAGATACTGCAAAACTGATGAAGGCAGTGGATTCGCCGGGGGTGGGCATTTTGTATGATCAGGCCAACCTGGCTTTTACCCATCTTGAACCGTTTGAGCAGGCGATCCCGCTGCAGGCGCCCTGGATCCGCCATGTGCATGTCAAAGACCTGGTCTTTGTCGACCCCAGCCGCCCCTTTACCGCAGACGCAGTGGCGCGCGTAAAAGCTGAAGACCGGGCGGTGCGCTCGCGGGTCGTCGGCGAAGGTATCCTGGATTGGCCTGCCATTCTGCGCGCCCTTAAACAGGTGGGATACAACGGCTACCTGTCGCTCGAATATGAATACCGCTGGCATCCCCAGGATCTTCCCGACCCTGCGGAAGGTTTTCGGCGCAGTTTTGAGACTTTATCCCGTTACCTGGCTGAACTGGAGTAAAAAAAAACCGATGAAATTGTCTGTGATCACTGATGAAGTCAGCGCTGACCTGGAAACCGCCATCGAATTGGCCTTAAGCTGGGAGCTGGAAGGGCTTGAACTGCGCGGAATTAACGGCGACCGCTACCCGGCTGTACCTGATTTTTGGCAGGCACGTGTGCCTGAGCTGGTTGCGGAAAGCGGGCTGCCGGTTGTGGCAATTTCGCCCGGCCTATTTAAAATCCCGTTTCCGGCGGCCCCTACCCCCGCCACGCGCATCTTACGCTGGGAAGACGAAATGGTCTTCGCCCGGACGTCGTCCGCCGAAGCCCTGGTGCGCCACCACCTGGAATCCCTGCTCCCAGCAACGATCAAAGCGGCGCACGCCCTGGGCTGCCAGATTATTGTTGGCTTCACTTTTGACCGCGGCGAAACAATCCCGGCAGATGCACCTGTCCCTGAGGCAGTGGTTGATGCGCTCAAGGACGCCGCCCGCCTGATAGAGCAGGCTGGCTTAACCCTGGCGTTGGAGGTTGAGCACATCTGTTGGGGAGATGTTGGCTCACGCACTGCCGCACTTGCTGAGCGTATTGGTAGTTCGGCGGTGGGGATTAACTGGGATCCAGCCAATGCCTACCGTGCCGGCTCCGACCATCCTTATCCCGCAGATTATGCGGCAGTGCGCGACCTGGTGCGCCATGTGCATTACAAGGATGCCGGAATCGACCCACTCACCGGGGAACGTGCCTTTGTGTTTGATGGCGTGGTGGACTGGCAGGGACAGATTGTTGCGCTACTGAAGGATGGTTATGCCGGCTACATGTCTATCGAAACCCATGTGCGACCGAAGATCAGGATGGCAAAAGACTCACTTGATCGTGTGCGCAGTTATATGGAGAATGCCTGAATGAGCAACCGACCCGCTGGTGTTGTATGCCCGATTATTACCCCGCTGACTGCGGATCAAAATCTGGACGAAACCGGGCTGCGCACCTTGGTTGACCGTATCCTGCCCGACCTGGATGGTTTGCTGGTTTTAGGCACCACCGGAGAATTTGCGCTCCTGCCCGAGAAAATCGCCCTGCAGGCAGTGCATGTGGCAGTAGAGCAGGTTGCTGGGCGGGTGCCTGTATATGCAGGCATTGGCGATACCGGTACACAGCGCGTCCTAGCAAAACTGCGCCCCATGTCTGAAGCGGGCACCGATTATTTCCTGGTAACTGCCCCTTATTATTTTAATGTCTCCGATGCAGTTGCCCTGAAACGCCACTTCTTTGCCGTTGCAGATCATGCCGAGCGGCCTGTGTTGATTTACAACATGACCAACACCCATAACAATCTGTCGCCTGCCCTGATGTCCGAACTGGCTGGGCACCCCAATATTGTCGGTTTAAAAGACAGCTGGGGTGATTTTTTCCAGTTCCAGGAATTTTTGACACTGCGCAGTGAAAAGTTCAGCGTTTTTATGGGGCCCGAGCAGCTTTTTGCAGCCTCCCTGTGGCTGGGGGCAGATGGTTTGGTTTCAGCATTAGGCAACATCGCCCCGTTTGCTTTCCGGCTGCTGTATGACCAGGTGCGCCAGGGAGACAAGGAAGGCGCAATCGCTACCCAGCGCGCCATTACTCGCCTGGCAGATATTTTTAAATTTGGTACCGTGCCGGGCGCCATTAAAGTGCTTTTGCAGGACTGGGGAATTGTGACCGAACGCCTGGCAGACCCACTGCCACCCTGTACGGATGATCAAAAAGCCCAAATCCGCGCAATTGTCAAACAGAATCCTCTGTTTCAAGGAGGTTAAGCATGGATAATCTGCAAAGTGAATTTACGGCACCCAAGTTGGAAAACCCGGTTAAGAAAAAGTCGCGGCGCGATGCCTGGTTAAACTTCCTGCTGCCAACCACAACCTTTATCCTAGTGCTGGTGGTCTGGGAAATCCTGGTTGTCCGCCTGGAGGTTCCTGCCTACATCATGCCGCCGCCCAGTGTTTTTCTGCAACGGGTGATCGAAGACCGGGCTTTGCTGTGGGATCATGCGTTGCGCACAGCTTATGAAGTATTAGTTGGCTTCCTGCTGGCGACCGTCATCAGTATTCCCCTGGGATTTATCATCGCATCCAGTAAAACGCTGGAACGCACCCTGTACCCCATTATCGTATTTATCCAGCTTATCCCCAAAATTGCCATTGCACCCTTGTTTATTGTCTGGTTTGGGTTTGGAATTTTTCCCAAGGTATTGATTACATTTTTGCTGTGTTTTTTTCCAACCCTGGTTGCCAGTCTGGCTGGGTATGACGCGCTGGATCAGCGGGTGCTTTACCTGACCCGCTCCATGGGAGCAACCCCGATGCAAACCTTCCGTTATGTGCGCATCCCATCTGCAATGCCATTTATCTTTGCCGGGCTAAAAGTTTCCATCGTTTTTGCCTCCACCGGTGCAATCGTCGGCGAATTTGTCGGCGCAAACAAAGGACTGGGTTATTTACTCCTGCGTGGTTCCAGTTATCTGGATACATCGCTGATTTTTGCGGTGCTGGTTGTTTTATCGATTATGGGGTTGGCATTCAGTTATAGCGTGCAATTCCTTGAAAAAGTAGTTATGCCCTGGCAGGGGAAGGAGGTGCGATCATAAACAAATCTACCGGGATTGGGTTTATCCAACCAATCAAAATAATTCAAGACCGATTTTTTTACAAAAGGAGCGAGAAGATGAGAAGTAAACCAAAGTTTTTGTGGGCGCTCAGCCTGTTACTGCTGGCAGCAATGCTACTTTCAGCCTGTGCCACTCCCACACCGACCCCGGAGGCCACCGAGCCACCCGAGACAGAACCGGTTGAAACCGAAGCACCGCCGGTTGTTGAGGAAAAAGTCTCCGTCAAACTGACTCTGAACTTCCTGGCTGGCGGCCCACAAGCTGGTTTTACCTATGCCAAAGCACTGGGATATTATGACGAAGTGGGCCTGGATGTGACCATTGAAGAAGGGCAGGGGTCTGCAACCACCGCTTCCCTGGTCGCCACCGGCGGCACCGAGATCGGCTTTGCCGACGGCGCATCCGCCATGGCTGTCCGTTCACAGGGTGGCGCGGTCAAGATTGTCGCACCCATCCTGCAGACCAACGGCTTTGCGATCATCTCCCTGGCGGAGACCGGAATTACTACCCCCGCCGATCTGGTAGGGAAGTCAATCGGTGTGCAGCCCGGTTCTGCCCAGACTGCCTTGTTAGATGCTATCCTGCAGACTAACGATATTTCCCAGGATGAACTAAACGTTGTCAATATCGACCCCGCCGCGCTGGTGGGTACCCTCCTCGAAGGTGATGTGGATGCCATCCTGGGTGGTGCAGACTTCCAAAGCGTGCAGATCCGCGATCTGGGCTTTGAAGTTAACGAAATCTACTACCGGGATGCAGGCGTGCCGACGGTGGGTCTCTCGATCATCGTCAATGACGAAATGATCGCCAACCAGCCGGAGGTGGTAGAGCGATTTGTAGCAGCCAGCCTGAAGGGTTGGGATGCTGCCCGGAAAGATCCTGAAGCCGCCGCCCAATCACTGGTGGATACGTTTGTCTCCGGCAACCTGGAACAGATCCTCAAGCAGCTTCAGGTGGACCTGCTGCTGCTGTGCGCCCCCGGATCGACGCGGCTGGGCGAACCGCCCGCAGAGAACTGGAATCTCACCTATGATCTGTTGACCACCTACCAGAGTCTGTCGACCGAATCCCCAATCACTGACTACTACACCACCGATTTCATCCCCGCAGACGGACCCACCTGCCCATAAGTTGCTTTTTGTATGCAGTTTGAACCAGGAAAAAGATGATGTCTGATCAAAAACAATCCCAGGGCGCCCGAATAAAGGGAACCAATGTCACCAAAACCTATGTGACTCAGGAAGCGGACGTACAGGCGTTGCAGCCGCTCGACTTTGATATCCAGGCGGGTGAATTTGTCAGTCTGATTGGCCCGTCTGGATGCGGTAAAAGCACCCTGATGCTGTTAGTCGCCGGGCTGCTTCCGGTAACCACCGGGACCATTGAAATTGATGGTGTACCGCTCACCAAGCCGCTCACCGATGTTGGTATTGTTTTTCAGGACCATCTTTTGCTGGATTTTCGGACTGCTCTCGATAATATCCTGCTGCAGACTCAAATTCGCAATTTTGAGAAGGAGGCGTCGCGCAGCGAGGCGCAACGCCTCCTCCAGCAGCTTGGTCTAGAAAATGCCGGTAAACGTTTCCCGAACCAGCTTTCGGGTGGCATGCGCCAGCGCGTTTCCTTGGCGCGGGCTTTGATCCATGACCCTCACGTGCTGCTGATGGATGAGCCGTTTGGCGCGCTGGATGCCATCACACGCACCCAAATGCGCCATGACCTGGAAACCTTATGGCTGGAAAAACGCAAGACGGTTCTTTTTATCACCCACAGCGTTGAAGAAGCCATTGGCCTTTCAGACCGCGTGCTGGTGATGTCCGCCAGCCCGGGAAAAATTATCGAAGAAATTAAAATTGACTTGCCCCGGCCGCGCCCGGTGGAGATTGGCGCCCAAAAAGAATTTGTTGGCTACGCAGATCACGTTTACTCAATTTTCCGCCGTTTGGGCGTGCTGAAACTCTAAAACCGACCTATGACCATTTTGATCACCGGCGGCAGCGGTTTTTTGGGCGCACACCTGGCTCGCAAGCTAGCTGGAGCCGGCGAGAAAGTGGTCATCTACGACCTGCAGCCTGCTGCTGCGTTCCAGGAAGCGGACAATTTAACCTGTGAAACAGGGGACATCCGCGACCAGGCACGTTTAAGCCAGCTTGTCCACAGCTACCAGGTGAAAACAATCATTCACCTGGCAACTCTGCTGACACCTGTCTGCGAAGAGAACCCTCCGCTGGCGGTGGATGTGAACTGCCGCGGCGCAGCCGTGGTATTTGAAACAGCATTCCGTAGCCAGGTTTCACAGGTGATTTTTGGCAGCTCCGTGGCAGTGTTCAATGATGACCCGGCTCTGCCCTTGGGTGATGAGCGCCCGTATGGCCCAAGCAGCATATACGGGCATACCAAAGTGTTTGTCGAAGCACTTGCCCGCGTATATGGCTCGCGCAAACCGTTGTTTACGATAGCCGGGCTGCGCTTCGGCTGGATTTATGGCCCTGGGCGCGATCGCGGCTGGCGTGACTTGCAAGCCATGATCGAAGCATTTGCGCGTGGGGAAACCGTGGTGCACTACCCGGATTATCACCAGGCGCTGGATTGGACGTATATCGAAGATGCGCTCCAGGCAGTTTTAAATGTACTGAGCCACCCGCGCAGCGGCGCAGTGCTCTACAATGTGAGCGGTGATTACCGCACCGTTCAGGATGCGCTTGAAGTTCTGCTGGCAAAATTCCCGGGTGTGCAGGTGCTGCCATACCCGGCACAACTTCCCCCGGTTGGCTGGCAGTTTCAGTCCGACCGGATCAAATCAGAAACGGGCTTCCAGGCAAAATATACCCTGGAAGCGGGACTGGCAGCCACACTGCGCGGGCTGAGCAGCCAGTAAAACCACACATAATTTGCGCCCGCATCGAAAATAAAGGGAGTGAGGATGACTGAGAAAAATATCCGGGTTGGACTGGTTGGCGCCGGCAGCATCGCCCAGATTGCTGAACTGCCTGCCCTGTCTGCAGAACCTGGCGTGGAAATTGCCGGAGTCGTCACCGCAGACATGGGTAGCTCCCGGCGGAATATGCAGCGCTGGCCCATTCAGGCGGCTTATGAAACGGCTGAAGAAATGATTTCGGCGGGGAATCTAGATGCCTTATTCGTGCTGACGCCCAAAACTCTGCACACGCCCTTCATCAAGCTGGGGCTGGAATCCGGGCTACACGTGTTTTCCGAAAAACCCCTCACCACCTCGCTGGATGAATCGCGTGAATTAATTCGCTTAGCGGATGAGGTCGGCAAAATTTTGATGGTTGGTTTTAACCGCCGTTATGCCGAAGTTTACGTACGCGCCCGTGAACAATTTGGCGCGGGTCACCCCCAGTTTGTTGTCGCCCAGAAAAACCGGATGGGCTCTGAATACCGGGCTACGTTGGAAAACGCCATCCACATGATCGACTTACTGCGCTGGTTCTGCGGCGAAGCTAGGGATGTCACCGCCCATGCCACCGCACCGGATCCCTACCAGGAGGATGGCACCCTGGCTTTGATCCGTTTTGACAGTGGAGCCATCGGCGCCCTGGTCGCCGCGCGCACAGCCGGTGAGTGGGATGAACGCCTGGACGCCTACGGCGGGTCTACCAGCGTGCGTGTGGTTGCCCCCGACAGCGTTGCCATCAGCAAGGATGGGCAAACATCCCTCATTGAAATGCGCCCGCGCGCAAATGGCTGGGCAGAAGTAAATAAATCCCTGGGCTTCGGCCCCGAAGTTTCCCATTTTATTGAATGTATCAGCCATAACCGCCAGCCGCGTACCCCGGGCAAGGATGCCCTGCGTACTATGGAACTGGTTTATGAGATTTTACGGGCAGCGAATCTGCCCCTCGACGATAAAGCCTAACCCGTCTCCTGGTTAATATTTCGAAAGGAACCCCAACATGCAAATGAAAGTCGGCACCTGGTTGCCCAACTTTGGTTATGAAGATGATGACAGGATTGATCATGCTGCCCGTTTAAAACATTGGATACAGCGCTCAGAGGCATTGGGCCTGGATTCGATTTTTGTCACGGACCATTTGCTGCGCGCTCGAAACATGTACCGGCGCACCTGGCTGGAACCCATGACCAGCCTGGCTTACGCCGCAGCGGTCACCAGCAAAGCCCTGCTGGGACCGGGTGTCTTGCTCCTCCCGTTGCGCAACCCGGTGATGTTAGCCAAGGAAGCGGTCACCCTGCAAAAACTAAGCAATGGGCGTTTTGTGCTTGGGGTAGGCACCGGCTGGTTTCCCCACGAATTTGAAGCGGTGGGAACAACTAAAGCAGAGCGCGGCCGCCGCACCGATGAAGTTTTGGAAATCGTCACCCGCCTGGCGAGCGGCGAAGAGCTGACCTACCAGGGCAAGTATTACCAGTTTGAAAAAGTTCAGGTTGAGCCGTCTCCCGTGAAACTGCCGATCTGGATCGGCGGCGGCAGCCAGGTTGCCCACGAAGATTCGGTGGAAAAACCCCAACTGCATCCCAACGTTGGTCGGCGGATTGCCCGTTATGCCGATGCATGGTTTTCACGTCCTACAGCCCAGGCACATCAGATTAAAGATGACTGGCTATTATTAAGACCTTATTTTGACGAAATTGGGCGCGACCAGAACCAGGTGGATATTGTGCATGGGCAGTTGATTCACGTGACCGAAGAAACCAACCATCAGAAGGCCGTTGATTTACAGCATAAATATGCCTGGGATGTCCTGGGTGATGGTCGTTCACGCGAACTCCTGGAAAAAACCTACATGTTTGGCACCATTGATGAGATTGTCGAAAATCTCCAGGAACGCTGCGACGCCGGGATTTCGCACATTGTGCTGCACCCGTTCACCGATGATCCGGCTCAGCTGGAACTGTGGGCTACCGCCCTGATCCCGCGCCTGCGGGCAATTGAAGTGAAGCCAAAACCCCAATGAAACTTGTGCGTGTGCTGAATGCAAAATACCAGGCTGTGGTGGGGATGTTGCAGGACCAAACGGTTCGCCTCACTTCGCACCAGGATCCGCTTGAGGTGCTGCGCCAGGCACAGCCCGCCTTGACTGGCGAAACCTTGGATTGGGAATTGCTCTACGCGGGCAAAGCTGCCG
>Ga0105095_10001506_pt1 | contig 12303 bp, 9 predicted proteins | sample PPLLak2March2015_2_FD_79180 | JGI IMG/M metagenome (GOLD analysis project Ga0105095, IMG submission 79180) | Freshwater sediment microbial communities from Prairie Pothole Lake near Jamestown, North Dakota, USA - PPLs Lake P8 Core (3) Depth... | ecosystem: Environmental > Aquatic > Freshwater >... | reverse complement strand
CCTGCTCCCTGACCACCCGCCGCTGCGCACCTTTAGCACTGCATCCGGAGCGCGCATTTTCCAGCTACCTCTGGAGTTGTTTCCTGGTTTTTGGGGTTATGCGTACCTGGTGCTGGTCAGCGCGCCGGATGGCGCTCCAATGCGGGTCCTGATCGATTGTGGCTCTGGCTTTGGGTATTCCAATGCTCACCTGGAAGCGGGTCTGGCAGCAGTCAGCGTCGCCACCGGTATCCCCACCCATCTTGAGGATCTCACACACATCCTGATCACCCATGGGCATATCGATCATTTCGGCGGTCTCAGCCATATCCGCCAGCTCACTTCAGCAAAAATTGGAATTCATGAGCTGGACCAGCGCATCCTAACCAACTACGAAGAGCGTTTGGCGATGGCAACGCGCAAGCTGGATGCCTTTTTCATCGAAGCCGGGGTCAGCCCCGAACGGCGCGCCAGCTTGTTAGATGTCTATCGCATCCATAAAGCCTTATTTCGCTCTGTGCCAGTGGATTTCACCTATGAAGCTGGCGGGATGCAGGTGGGTCCGTTCCATTTGCTGCATGTACCCGGACATTGCGCCGGGCATGTGGTCATCCGCTTGGATGATGTGCTGTTTGCCGGCGACCATGTCCTGGAAGGCCTCAGTCCACACCAGGCGCCTGAACAGATCACCCTTTCCACCGGCCTGGAGCATTACCTGAAATCACTGGAAACCTTACGCACGGTTACCCCGGATATCGCGCTGACCCTGGGCGGGCACCATGATCTGATCTATAACCTGGGGCAGCGCATCGCTGAGATCAAAGCCCTGCACCAGCAGCGCCTGGCGCAAGTGCTGGAGATATTGGTCCAACCAGGCACAGTCAGTGATGTTTCCAAGGCTCTTTTCCATGATGTAAGTGGGTACACGGTCTTACTGGCGATTGAAGAAGCTGGAGCCCATGTGGAATATCTCTACCAGCGCGGGTTGCTCGCAATCCATAACCTGGCAGAAGTGGAGAATAACCCGGAACCCGTACCGATTGTCTACAGGTCAGTTTTCACTGAGACTCAGTGATCAAAGGAGAGAAGCATATGTATTCATTCCAACCTAGCGAAGAGCAAAAAATGTTAGTGGACGCCCTCAGCCGTTTTGCGCTGACCGATCTGCGCGCCAAGGCGCATGATGCGGATGAGGAATTCCAGCTACCCCCTGCCCTGATCGAGAAGGGCTGGGAATTAGGCTACCTGCAGGCTTCCATCCCCGAAGACCTGGGTGGCTTTGGTGAGCACTCCGTCGTCACCGGCGCCCTGGCTGCCGAAGAGTTGGTGTATGGCGATTTGGCGGGGGCGCTGGGCGTGCTGCTGCCTGCTTCCTTCGCCGTGCCCATCCTGCTGGCAGGCAGCCCGGAGCAGAAGGAACGCTTCCTACCGCCTCTGTGCGAAGCGGAATGGCAGCCCTACTCCACCGCCTGGATCGAGCCGCAGTTTGATTATGATCCCTATGAGCTGAAAACGACGGCTGTCGAAGATGGCGACGTCTACGTCCTGACTGGCGAAAAAGCCTACGTGCCCTTTGCCGATCAAGCTGAATGGCTGCTGGTCTATGCTCGGTTGGGAGATGAGACGCAGGCTTTCATTGTCTCTGCTAAAGCGGAAGGGGTGAAGCTGGGCGAGCGCCAGAAGCTGATGGGGATACGCGCCCTGCCTGTATTCAAGCTTACTCTGAACGGCGTTCGCGTTCCCAAAGCAGACCGCCTGGGCGGGCCAGACGGGCATGCCTATTCCCCGCTGATCGACTCGGCGCGCGTGGCAATGGCTGCCAGCGCGGTGGGTCTGGCACGCGCCGCCTTTGATTATGCCCGCGAATATGCCAAAGACCGCGATGTTTTCGGTGTGAAAGTTGCCCAAAAGCAAGCCATTGCTTTCATGCTGGCGGAAATGGCAACCGAAATCGAATCCATTCGCCTACTGGTGTGGGAAGCCGCCTGGAAGATGGATACTGCCAAAGAGGATGCCAGCCAGGCAGCTTACTTGGCCTTTAGCGGCGCAGCCGATATGGTGATGATGGTCACTGATCGCGCCGTGCAGATCCTGGGCGGGCATGGCTACATCCGCGAGCATCCTGTAGAGCTGTGGATGCGCAACGGGCGCGGCATCGCCACATTTACTGGTTTGATGATGATCTAGTCAAATCATGCTTCTAGCATGATTTGACTTTAAGGAGAGATACCATGATTGATTTTGAAACCCCTAAACCGATTGCCCAGCTGGTGGATAATGTCCTGAAAACCGTGGCGATAAATATGATGCGCCCTCAATCGCGCTATTATGATGAGCATGAGCATGAGGTACCCTGGCACTATATTACTTTCATGCACTCTGCCATGAGCGCCATGGGCGCCGGATCGTTAGCCCCGGATCAAAAAGAAAAAACCACTGCGGATGGCAAACCGCGCCCGCGCATAGGTTACCAGCGCCTGGCGCATATGCTGGAAATGCTCTCCTGGGGGGACACCGGTATGTACCTGGTGACCCCGGGGGGCGGCTTGGGCGCTGCGGCGGTGGAAGCTGCTGGCACCCCCGAACAAAAGCAGAAATTTCTGGCCCGTTTCCAGACGGACAAACCCACCTTTGGCGCCATGGCGATGACCGAGTCCCAGGCTGGATCGGATACTTCAGCCATTCGCGCTACCGCGGTGCTCGATAAAGAAACCAACGAATGGGTGCTCAATGGCGAGAAGATCTTCGTCACCGGTGGGAAAATATCACTGGAGCTCTCGGATGGCTTTGTAGTTGTCTGGGCTACCATCGACCCATCGGCTGGGCGCGCTGGAATGCGCTCCTTTGTTGTCCCTGCTGGCACCCCGGGGGTTCAGGTGACCAAGCTAGAACACAAGCTGGGCATCCGCTGCAGCGATACCGCCTCCATTGTGATGCAGGATGCGCGTGTGCCCTTTGATCACATCCTGGGCAGCGCCGAAGTTGTGCGCCCGGAAGCCACCAGCAAAGGTTTCAAGGGTGCTATGGCGACCTTTGACGCCACACGCCCGCTGGTGGCAGCCATGGCGATCGGTGTGGCGCGGGCCACGGTGGAAATGGTGAAAGAGCTGCTGGCTGAGCAAGGCATCCAGATTCGTTATGGATTACCCCGCAATAAGCTCACCAGCCTGGAGCGCGATGTGATCGAAATGGAAGTCCTGCTGCGCTCAGCCTGGCTTTTGGTGCTCAAGGCGGTGTGGATGGCGGATAATCGCATCCCCAACTCTGCTGAAGCCTCCATGTGTAAAGTGCGCGCCGGCGATGTCGTCACGCGCATCACACAGAAGGCCGTTGAGATTATGGGCCCGCTGGGTTACACCACCGACACATTGCTGGAGAAGTGGTTCCGGGATGCCAAGATCAGCGATATCTACGAAGGCACGGGTCAGATCAATCGTCTGGTGGTGGCGCGCAACATCTTGGGCTACAGCGGCAAAGAATTGCGCTAAGCTGAATTTGGTAAAATGAGGAGATGAAACCACCTTTCTTTTACTCCTCAGTTCAAATTCAATGGCTTGGGTACTTTAACAATCGAGCATTCTGGTTTGGATGTGTGCTGTGTCTGCTGCTGGTGGGGCTGAGCGCCTGCCAGGTGGCTTACCCGCCGGCAGTCAAGACGCTAACCCCAGCGGTAAATAGTTTACCTGCGCCGCGCGTTCGTCAGGTGTCCACCCCGACGGCAACTGCCAACAATATACCCATCACAACGCCTACTTTCACTGTTGAGCCAACCGCCACACCCTCACCGACCTCTACCCCGGATCCATACTTTGCCTGGACGATCGACTATCTAACGGACAGACAATATGGCGGCGGGGAAATCCAGGTACAAGAAACCCTGCTGGTGACCTCCTACTATACCCGCACCCTGATCACCTATCCCAGCGATGATCTGGAGATTTACGGCTTCGTGAATGTACCGCGCGGCGAAGGCCCTTTCCCGGTAGTTATCGCCCTGCACGGGTATATCGAGCCAGCCATCTATCAGACCCTGGATTACACCACGGGATATGCCGATGCTCTTGCCCGGGCGGGTTTTCTGGTGCTGCATCCCAACTTGCGTGGATACCCACCTTCAGACGAGGGAGAGAACCTCTTCCGGGTCGGTATGGCTGTGGATGTGCTCAACCTGATTGCCCTGGTTCAGGAACACTCCGGGAAGCCCGGTTTGCTGGAGAAAGCTGACACGGCTGCTATTGGCTTATGGGGACACAGTATGGGCGGCGGTATCGCTACGCGAGTGATCACAGTTAACCCTGCTGTGCGGGCGGCAGTGTTGTATGCTGCCATGTCTGGTGACGAGCGCCAGAATTATGAAGCTATCCAGAGCTGGTCAGATGGTTTGCGCGGCCTGGATGAGCTGGCTTTCCCGGAAGAGCAATTGGTCCGGGTTTCTCCAATCTATTACCTGGAACAAATCCAGGCTGCGGTGAGCATCCACCACGGCATCAGTGATGAGCTGGTCCCACTGGAATGGTCCCAGGATTTGTGCCAGCGGCTGCAAAACCTGGGTAAATCCGTAGAATGCTTCGATTATCCAAAAATGCCGCACACTTTTTATGGAGAAGGCAACGATTTGTTTAATCAGCGTGTAATCGAATTTTTTAATCGCCAGCTACGCCCATGACCAATCTTGTCATTGAAGTCTTATTGATCCTGGTTTTGATCCTGTTCAATGGCGTTCTGGCCATGTCTGAGACGGCTGTGGTCTCGTCGCGCAAGGCGCGTCTGCAACAGCGCGCCGAGGATGGGGATGAAAGCGCGCAGGCAGCCCTGAAGCTGGCCGAAAATCCTTCCGATTTCCTATCCACGGTGCAGGTGGGCATCACACTGGTAGGCATCCTATCAGGCGCATTCGGTGGTGTAACGGTTGCCAAATATCTAGAAGATTGGATGCAAAACATCCCCTGGCTGGCGCCTTATGCCACTTCGCTCAGTTTGGGCCTGGTGGTTCTGGTGATCACTTACCTGAGCCTGGTGATCGGTGAGCTGGTTCCAAAACAGCTGGCGCTCAACAACCCTGAAGCGGTCGCATCCAGGATTGCTGGCCCCATGCGTATCCTTGCGCGCCTTACCGCGCCATTGGTACGTTTGCTGAGTATCTCGACCCGTTTCGTCTTGCGCTTGATCGGTGTAAAAGATTCGGATGAACCACCGGTGACCGAAGAAGAGATCAAGGTGATGATCGGGCAAGGCACCTCTGCCGGGGTTTTCGCCCAGGCTGAGCAGGATATGGTCGAAGCAATCTTCCGGCTGGGAGACCGGCGCGTGGGCACCCTGATGACCCCACGCACTGAAATTTACTGGCTGGACCTGGAAGACTCCCCGGAAGAGATCCGGCGAAGGATCATCGAAAGCCAATACTCCAATCTACCCGTCGCCAAAGGCAATCTGGACCATGTGGAAGGCATTGTTCAATCCAAGGATTTACTGGCTCAAGCCCTGGCAAACCAGCCCTTGGACATCCCGGGCGCGATCAAGCTGGCTCAGTATGTGCCAGAAAGCCTGCCTGCTTTGCAGGTCCTGGAACGTTTTCGTGAGAGCGGCATCCACATCACCCTGGTGATCGATGAGTTTGGTGGCTTACAGGGTCTGGTGACTATCATGGATGTGCTGGAAGCGATTGTCGGTGAAATGCCCATGTATGGAGAAGGCCAGGATCGTGAGATCTTGCGCCGCCCGGATGGCTCGTGGCTGCTTTCAGGTATGCTGCCGATCGATGAATTCATTGAGGTCCTAGGCTTGAAAGATTTACCCGATTTTGACCGAGGTGGTTATGAAACTTTGGGTGGCTTTGTGATGGCTCATCTGGGGCGGATTCCCTTGAGTGGAGACCGTATCGAGTTAAATCAGATTGTTTTTGAAGTCATGGATATGGATGGTTTCCGGGTTGATAAAGTTCTGGTTATTCCCAAGGAGCAAGCAGGGAAAGCCGCTGACTCACCGGATACGACTTTCTCGATTTGAGAATCAGAAGAAAGCGCGCCATCTGCATGTATGGTATGGCTGTGCTGAATGTGTGAGAGTACTTATTCGGAAGGAGGAAACATGACGTACAAAATCCATCGGGCAGTAGTCATTGGGGCGGGCACGATGGGGGCTGCCATTGCCGCCCACCTGGCAAATACTGGAGTGCCAGTCACGTTGTTGGATATTGTCCCCAACCGCCTGACCCCCGCAGAAGAGAAGAAGAATCTATCTTTAAATGACCCGGAAGTTCGCAATCGAATCGTCAAGGAAGGTTTTGATCGGGCGATCAAATCACGCCCGGCCAGTTATTTTACCCCTGAGACCGCTGCCCTGGTAAAAATTGGCAACCTGGAAGATGATTTTCAGGTGATCGCCCAGGCAGATTGGGTGATCGAAGTGATTGTGGAAAATCTGGCCATCAAGCAGCAACTGATGGCACGCATCGATGCTGTGCGCGGTGCAAAGTCCATCATCAGCACCAATACTTCTGGTATACCGGTGGCATCCATCGCAGAGGGTTTGTCGGAGAGCTTCCGCCAGCACTTCCTGGGCACGCACTTCTTCAACCCACCCCGCTATCTTAAGCTGGTGGAAATTATCCCTACCGCTGAAACCCTTCCCGAGGTCGTCTCGGTAATCAGCCGTTTTGTCGAAACTCGCCTGGGTAAAGGGCCGGTTTTGGCCAAGGATACGCCCAACTTCATCGGCAATCGCCTGGCTTTTGGCAGTGGCGCATTTGCCCTGGATTATATCCTAGCCAATAATTACACCGTAGATGAGGTGGATGCTGTCACGGGTCCGGCGCTGGGCAGGCCTAAGACGGCTACCTTCCGGCTTATCGACCTGGTGGGCATCGATGTCTGGGAGCATGTCGGGCGCAACCTGGCGCCAGCCATCCCCCATGATGAGCATGCCTTGCGCTATCTGAGCTCTGAACCGGTTAACCAGCTGATCAGTACCCTGGTCAAGAATGGCTGGTTGGGTAATAAAACCAAACAAGGCTTCTATAAAGAGGTTCGTAAAGACGACGGGGGAAAAGAATTCTGGACATTAAACTTACACACTCTGGAATATGAGCCGCCGCAAAAAGTGCGCTTCGAATCGATCGGCAAGGCGCGCGATAAAGAGAGCCTGGCTGAACGCCTGAAGATAGTCCTGGCGGGTGAGGATCGCGCCGCCCAGCTCGCCCGTGCTCTTACGTATCAGAGCCTGGCTTATACTTCCGAGCGCATCCCCGAAATTGCCGACACACCTTTGCCGATTGATGATGCGATGCGCTGGGGCTTTGGACACGAGGCCGGGCCGTTTGAAACCTGGGACATGCTGGGGGTGCCAGAAGTAGCCGCAGCCATGCAGGCCGAAGGTTTTCCAGCTGCCCCGTGGGTCACACAGATGCTGGCGCAGGGTTGTACCAGCTTCTACCAGTACGATGGCGAGCGTAAGTTGGCTGTTTATAATCCAGTTTTGGGTGGTTATGCCCCGATACCCCGCCTTCCAGAGCTGTTTGTACTCAAAGAGCTGAAGGATTCTGGGAAAGTCATCCGCAAGAATGACAGCGCCAGCCTGGTGGATTTGGGGGAAGGCGTGGCCTGTGTTGAATTCCATACCAAGATGAATGCCCTGGATGATGATATTTTTAGCCTGATGCAATATGCTCTGGATAAGGCTGAAACAGACTTCACCGGTCTGGTGATCGGCAATGACGGGCAAAACTTCAGCGCCGGAGCGAACCTGTTTATGGTGTTGATGGCAGCCCGTATGGGCGCCTGGGACCAGCTGGGTGAAGCAGTGCGCAAGATGCAAAATATCAATATGCGCATGCGCTACTTCCCCCGCCCGGTTGTCACCGCGCCGGCTGGGCTGGCGCTGGGTGGCGGCTCGGAGGTGCTGATGCATGGAAGTCGGGTGGTGGCAGCTGCCGAGCTCTACGCCGGCCTGGTGGAGATCGGTGTAGGGGTGATCCCGGCAGGTGGCGGGACCAAAGAAATAGTGCGTCGCCTGGTCAATCCGGCCATGCGCACCCAGAATGTCGATCCACTGCCATTCCTGCAGAGGGCTTTTGAGCAAATCGGTCTGGCAAAAGTAGCCACCAGCGCCGAAGAAGCGCGCCAGATGGGCCTTTTAGGTCCGGCGGATCGGGTGGTGATGAACCGTGATCTATTGCTCTCCGAAGCGAAAAAAGAAGTCCTGCACCTGGCATCTTCTGGCTACCGCCCACCTCAGCCAGAAAAGATCTATGCCGCTGGGCGGGATGCGCTGGCAGCCCTGCGCGTCGGTATCTATATGATGAAAGAAGCCAAGTTCATTACCGAACACGAATGGCTGATTGCCAACAAATTGGCTTATATCCTCACAGGCGGCGAGCTCAGCCAGCCTGGCTGGGTGGATGAACAATTTATCTTAGATCTGGAACGGGAGGCGTTTCTCTCCCTGTGTGGCGAAGAAAAGACGCAAGCCCGCATCTACAATATGCTGGAAACCGGGAAACCACTGCGCAACTAGCTGCAGACGAGAAAGGAGATTGAATGATGAATCCTACCTATTCCACACAGGAAGCTGTGATTGTGGCTGCGGTGCGTACTCCGGTGGGCAAAGCCAAACGTGGCAGCCTGGCTACCGTTCGCCCGGATGACCTGGCTACCCTGGTAATTAAAGAAGTCTTGCATCGGGCGAACGATCTGGACCCGAGCCTGGTAGATGATGTGATTCTGGGGTGTGCCTTCCCGGAGGGTGAGCAGGGCATGAACATGGCACGCCTGGCCTTGTTGAAGGCTGGCCTGCCAGTTAGCGTGCCAGGTGAGACGATTAATCGTTTCTGCTCTTCGGGTATGCAAAGTATTGCGCACGCGGCCTTTGCCGTTATGGCCGGGCAGCTGGATATTGTTATTGCGGGGGGTGTTGAATCGATGAGCATGGTGCCCATGACCGGCTATAAGTTTGCCCCCAATCCAGGCCTGGCAGTAGATGCCCCTGAGTCGTTTACCGCAATGGGCCTGACCGCCGAGTTGGTGGCCGAGCGCTATGGTATCAGCCGTACCGACCAGGATCTGTTTGCTCTGGGATCCAACCAGAAGGCTGCCGCGGCCGTGGACTCCGGACGCTTCGATCCTGAGCTGGTCCCTGTACCGGTGCAGATTGTCGAGCCTGCTGATGGCGGGCAGCCCACCCGGCGAAATTTCCTCTTTTCTCGCGATGAAGGCCCGCGTGCCGATACCAGTCTGGAAGCGCTGGCTAAACTGCGCCCGGCTTTCAAGGAAGGTGGCACAGCCACTGCCGGCAACTCATCCCAGATGTCCGATGGCGCAGCGGCTGTACTGGTCATGTCGGCAGCTAAAGCCCAGGAATTTGGCTTGAAACCCCTGGCGCGTTTTGTGGCCTTTGCTGTAGGCGGCGTTCCGCCGGAAGTGATGGGTATTGGCCCGATCGCTGCCATCCCGAAGGCGTTAAAGCTGGCCGGTATGACCCTGGACGATATCGGGCTGATCGAGCTGAATGAGGCCTTTGCCGCCCAGAGCCTGGCGGTAATTCGCCAGCTCGGTCTGAACACCGAGATCACCAATGTCAATGGCGGGGCGATTGCACTCGGCCACCCACTGGGCTGCACGGGGGCCAAACTGGTCACCCAGTTGATCTACGAAATGCCACGCCGGGGCGTAAAGTACGGCATGGTAAGTATGTGCATTGGCGGTGGTATGGGTGCCGCCGGTATCTTTGAGAACCTGCAATGATCCATCAGGACCTCGAATCAAACACCAAGGAGTAGAAGATGTCTGACATAACCGTAGAAAAATTAATGTCGCGCATGCCTAAAGCTTTCCGGCCTGAATCTGCTGAAGGCGTGGATACCATTTTGCAGTATCACTTATCCGGTAAGGAAGCCGGGGACTGGTATGTGCTGATCAAAGATGGAGCGTGCGAAGTCTTTAATGGCGTGCATGACAGCCCGCGCATGACCCTCAGCGCCGATTCGGATGACTATATTGCGATCTTCACCGGGCAGACAAATGCCATGAAAGCCTTTATGGAAGGCAAGCTCAAGCTGTCCGGGGATCTCAACATGGCGATGAAACTGCCCAACATGTTCAAGATGACTTGATGCGGCGCGTTTGATCTGATGGAGTAGCAAAATATTCCTGCATTATGTTGTAGAGCGGGCTTTCCAGCCCGTGCATGGTTCATCTCTATACCCCTATCGTAGCTCAGGATGATCTGTCTGAGCTACGATTTTTTATTTAGTTGTGTCGGAGCATCAATCCACCAATTATCGAGTATGATACATCCCAGAAGGAGTCCTTCCATGACCCACCTGCTCGATCCCCTCAATCGCTACCAGGGCTGCTTGACCGGTTTAGCCACTGGAGATGCCCTGGGCACCACTTTGGAGTTTAAATCTCCAGGGACTTTCAAGCCCATCAGCGACATGCTCGGCGGCGGCCCCTTCCATCTCCAGCCCGGTCAATGGACGGACGACACTTCCATGACATTGTGTCTGGCGGAAAGCCTGGTGGAATGCCAGGGTTTTAACCCCTCCGACCAAATGGAGCGCTATACGCGCTGGTACCAGGTAGGTTATTGGAGCAGCACCGGCGCTTGTTTTGATATCGGCAATACCGTTGCCCAGGCCTTACACCGCTTTGCACGCACCTCGGACCCTTACAGCGGCACCAGCGATCCATACAGCGCCGGAAATGGCTCTCTGATGCGCCTGGCGCCGGTTCCAATGGTGTACGCAAACCAACCCGAAAAATTAGACGAGTACGCCTCCCTCAGCTCCCGCACCACGCATGCAGCGCAGACAGCGCTGGATGCCTGCCGCTATTATGCCGCGTTGATTGCGGCTGCTTTAAGTGGTATCGACAAAGCTACCTTGCTAACCGTGAATTTCTCTCTGATCCCCGGCTTATGGGAGCGCAAACCCCTGCACCCGGAGATTGCTGAGATTGCTGAAGGCTCATTTAAGCGCCGTCAGCCTCCTCTAATTAAAGGCACTGGCTTTGTCGTCCGCGCGCTGGAAGCTGCTTTGTGGGCGTTTTACCACAGCCGGGACTTCCGTTCGGGCTGTTTGCTGGCGGCCAATCTGGGTGATGATGCCGACACCACTGCAGCCATTTATGGCCAGCTCGCCGGAGCGTATTATGGGCTGGCTGGCATCCCTGCCGAATGGCTGGAGCAGTTAGCGCTGCGGGATGAGATTCTCGACCTGGCTGAGCGCTGTTATGATCTATCCACCTTGTAGATAAAATTATTCATAGACGTCCTATTCCAGAACAGGCAAAAGCCTGGATCAATTACTTTGCCATCATCCAATCACAGAATGCTATAATACCCCCCTATGACTGACAAACTCACTCACCTTGATGACCAGGGCCGCGCTCACATGGTAGACGTCGGCGCCAAACCCGATACGCAGCGTACTGCCGTTGCCGGCGGCGAGATCAAAATGCGTCTGGAAACCTTTCACCTGATCCAGGCCGGGACCATAAAAAAAGGCGATGTGCTCACCACCGCCCAGCTGGCAGGTGTGATGGCTGCTAAGAAGACCGCCGAGCTGATCCCCCTCTGCCATCCCCTGGGGCTGACCTACATCGATGTGCGCCTGCTGCTCGATGAAGCACTGCCGGGCGTGCGCATCACGGCTGAAGCCCGCACCACCGGCAAGACCGGGGTGGAGATGGAAGCCCTGACTGCCGTCTCTGTCGCTGCCCTGACCGTCTATGATATGGCTAAAGCCGTGGAAAAGACCATGCTAATCCAAAATATCCGCTTGCTGGAGAAGCATGGCGGGATGAGTGGTGATGTTATTAATGATTAACCGGGAAGCGCAACCATGAATCAGATCAAAGTTTTGTTTTTTGCCACCCTTAAAGAACATATCGGCCAGCGCCAACTACTCCTCGAAGTACCGGAGGACGCCGATGTGCGTCTGGTAAAAGATCATTTGGGCACTGTATACGCGCCTCTGCAGCCGCTTCTCGAAACTTGTATCGTGTCTATCAACCGGGAGTTTGCATTGGATGAAGACCGGCTACCCAGTGGCGCTGAGGTGGCCTTCTTCCCGCCGGTCAGCGGCGGTTCAGGTGCGGAATTCCCTACGATTTACCGCATTACCGAGGCCGCTCTGGACCTGGACGAGCTGGTCGCCCAAATTACCCTGCCCAGCACCGGGGCAGCCTGTGTCTTTACGGGCATGGTGCGCGGGGTTACCAGGCGTGGCGCGGCGCATGAAACCAGCTACCTGGAATATGAAGCCTACATCCCCATGGCCGAAGCCAAAATGGCTCAGGTCGCACAGGAGATCCGCGCCCGCTGGCCAAT
>Ga0105095_10001505_pt1 | contig 12307 bp, 10 predicted proteins | sample PPLLak2March2015_2_FD_79180 | JGI IMG/M metagenome (GOLD analysis project Ga0105095, IMG submission 79180) | Freshwater sediment microbial communities from Prairie Pothole Lake near Jamestown, North Dakota, USA - PPLs Lake P8 Core (3) Depth... | ecosystem: Environmental > Aquatic > Freshwater >... | reverse complement strand
GGTGTCCACATCCAGCGCGAAGGTGGAGAGGTTGTCGTCTTCCGTATCCACGGAAGGGTTGACCCCATAATCCTCGAAGAACATATCGTAAGGTTCTCTTGTTGCGTGAGGGAATCCGGAATTTGGAGAGGCTGAATTCTGGTCGAATTGCGGCGCTTCGACTCCGGGGCTGTACGCTGGCGCCTCCGTCGCGGCGGGTTCCTCAGGGACATAGAGTCCCGTTGGCTCCGGCATGGAGGGCGCTTCCGTGGCCGCGGGTGCCGCGGCGCCACAGGCAGCCGTAAACAACAATATGAATAGGATGCCCGAAAGCAGGGCATTACGTTTGGTGAACATTTTCCTTCTCCTTAATGTAGATTGGATAAAACGCGAGGAAGCGAAGGACAGGTCGGCGTTCCTGTCGTTCGCGAAGTTTTATGTCAAGTCATGAGCCCTCCTTTCAGATAAAGAGAGGATAATTTCAATAAGTGGATGAGGATGTTTATGCTGTGACGCTGCGATGAAATAAAAGTTCCCCTTTCGATTATCATCAGTAGGTCACAAGACAAACAGAAGCCCGAAAAGAAAGGAATCATCATGAAGTTCACCGATGGATACTGGCAAATCCGCGCGGGCATGACACCCCATTACGCCGCGCAAGTACATGAAGTCACGCTGGAGTCCGATGCGATCACCGTCTACGCGCCGACGAAGAAGCTTTCCGGACGCGGCGATACACTCAACCTGCCGATGCTGACCATTCGATTCTCATCCCCAATGGAAAACGTACTCCGCGCGCAAATCGTCCATCACAAAGGCATAAGCCCACGCAAGCCCGGGTTCATTATTAACGAACAGCCTTCTCCACAAATTGCCATTTCGAACGATGAACGCGCCATGACTCTCACGAGCGGCCAGTTGAGCGTGACAGTCCACAAGGCAGAGGAGTGGCTGGTGGAATATCTTGGCGGCGGACGAGTCCTTACCTCCAGTGGCTGGCGCGGGATGGGATTTATAGATGCGCCTGACGGACGTTACATCCATGAGCAGCTCGATCTCGGCGTGGGTGAATACGTCTACGGGCTGGGTGAACGATTCACCGCGTTCGTCAAGAACGGGCAGGCCGTCGATCTATGGAACGAGGATGGCGGGACGAGCAGCGAGCAGGCCTACAAGAATATTCCGTTTTACATGACGAATCGCGGCTATGGGATCTTTGTCAATCACCCGGAGCGCGTTTCGTTCGAGGTGGCGTCTGAAAAAGTGGAACGGGTCCAGTTCAGCGTCCCGGGGGAGGCGCTGGAGTATTTCGTCATCTACGGCCCAACGCCAAAAGAGATCCTTGAACGCTACACCGCGCTGACGGGCCGCCCTGCCCTGCCGCCTGCCTGGTCATTCGGGCTGTGGCTTTCCACTTCATTTACAACAGACTACGATGAGAAAACGGTCACTAGTTTCATCGACGAAATGGCGCGTCGAGATATCCCCCTGCACGTCTTTCACTTCGATTGTTTCTGGATGAAGGAATTCCACTGGAGCGACCTGCAATGGGACTCCCGCTTCTTCCCGGACCCGGAGGGGATGTTGCGCCGATTGAAGAGTCGCGGCCTGCACATTTGTGTGTGGATCAACCCCTACATTGCCCAGCGCGCGATCCTGTTCGATGAGGCCGCGCAAAAAGGTTATCTGCTCAAAAAGCCGAACGGCGACGTTTGGCAGACAGATATGTGGCAGGCCGGCATGGGCATCGTGGATTTCACGAATCCTGAAGCGTGCAAGTGGTTCGCGGAAAAATTACGTGCGCTCCTCAAAATGGGCGTGGATACGTTCAAGACGGATTTCGGGGAACGCATCCCAACCGATGTGGTCTATCACGATGGTTCCGATCCATTCAGGATGCACAACTACTATACGTATCTCTACAACAAAACCGTCTTCGATCTGCTCCGGGAAGAACGCGGCGAAGGGGATGCCCTGGTCTTCGCACGTTCCGCGACAACTGGCGGACAGCAGTTTCCCGTGCATTGGGGCGGGGATTCTACGGCGACCTTCGAGTCGATGGCCGAGAGTCTGCGCGGCGGACTGTCATTAGGGCTCTCTGGTTTCGGATTCTGGAGTCATGACATCGGTGGCTTCGACCTCACCCCCGGCCCCTCTCCTACAAGGAGAGGGGAGCATGCAGATATTTACAAAAGATGGACGGCCTTTGGCTTGCTCTCTTCACACAGCCGTTTGCACGGCAGTTCTTCGTATCGCGTCCCGTGGAATTATGATGAGGAAGCGGTACGCGTCCTATCGAAATTCACCAAATTGAAATGCAGTCTGATGCCTTATTTCTATCGCGCGGCGATGCAGGCACATCAGAAAGGAACGCCCCTGCTGCGTGCCATGATCCTTGAGTTTCCGAACGATCCTGCCTGTGACTATCTGGATTTGCAGTACATGCTCGGCGATTCGCTTCTGGTCGCGCCGGTGTTCAGCCATGATGGGAGTGTCCGTTATTATGTTCCCGAAGGTCGATGGACAAATCTATTGAATGGAAATGTAGTAGAGGGTCCACGTTGGCTGGAAGAGACACATGACTTTATGAGTCTGCCCGTATTGGTGAGACCAAATTCAATCCTCCCCGTTGGCAGTCGGAATGACAAACCCGATTACGATTACAGCGACAGCGTGACTCTGCAGGTCTATCAATTGGAGGCTGGAAGCATCACGCGAGTTGAAATCCCGTCTTCAGATGGAAAGATCGAATCCACATTCGAGGTCGAACGAGCGGGAAATAGCATTCAAATCCAGCGGGATGGACCATCGAAGAAGTGGAATGTAGCGCTAATTGGGATCGCTTCAATTGCGGGCGTGGAGGGCGCGGATTCTCAGACGGGCGCAGAGGGCGCGTTGATCAAGGTCGATGCTCGAGTCAACGAGGTAACGATCCGACTGACGTGAAGAGGCTCAGCTTACTTGACAAGCATCACGAGGAACTCGTCGCCATTGGGAACAATGGTGACGGTTAACGTCGCGTCCTGGGGGTCGGTAAAGAACATGAGGAAAACACCTGCATTCCCCTCCCCGGAGGCCAATGGTTCCCAGCCCAGGTTTGCCAGCTCGCGTTCGTAGTAGGACTGTATTTCATCGCGCGTGGCTCTGACTGTGAAGCGATACGCGTCGATGTCCCCGTCACCCAGAATTGCACCCGGCATGACGGGAATCCCATTCCATGCTGTGTCGGGTTGACCATGTGGAAGGAGAGCGGACAGCGGATCAGAGTCTTCGGCCGGCGGGATGGCCGTACTGGCCGGAGCAGGTATTTCAGTGTTCGTCGCGGCCGGCAGTGGAGTGGACGTGGATGTAAATGTTGGAACAGGCGTGGGCGACGGCCCCGCCAGCGCGGAACAGGCTGAGATGAATGATGCGATCAAAACAAAATAGAGAGCAATAGATTTTTTCATTGTCCTTCCTTCGGAGACTGATGGAATTATAACGGAAGGCTGAGGAGGGTGCTCGAGATGAAAGAAAAAGGACAGCATTTCCGCTGTCCTTCGAGGATCGAGCCGGGAGTCTGTTCACGCAAGGGTCAGGATAACAACAATCTCACTCTCTGCTGCGGTGATCGTTATGTTCAGAGTTCTGCCTTCTTTCTGAAACGTCATGAAGGCGATGTTAGCGTCGCCAGGTAAACTGAAAGAAGAACTCCAACCGAGGCCTGGCAACTGAGCATTATAAAAATCCTGCGCCTCCTGGACGGTAGCAGTGGCTTTGAAACTGTAATTGGTTGCATCGACCTCCTGCCCGGCGGTTGCCTGCGGCATGATCGGAATCTCATTCCAGACGGCAACGGGCGTTCCCTGCGGATTGAATAAATTCCCAAAATCGGGGAGGGCGGAAGCTAGCGCTTCAATCGTCGGCGCCAGTGAAGGCAGCGCCTGGAACGTTTCAACAGGGATGTTGGTTGTCAGCGCTTGTGCGGTTTCGGCAAAGTCCTGTGCGGTTCCTGCAATATCCTGAACATCACGGATCGGCTGAGTAACGAAATTGCAGGCAAGCAGGAAAACGATCAACACAAATCCAAATAGAAATCTTGATACACGGGACATCTAAAGCTCCTTTTCAAACAACAATCGTGCCGATCATTCTACTTCAACTTTTCTTCAACTGCCTTTATAACTTTGCTTAAGGCTTCATTAGCGTTTCCATCTGGCAGGCTCCCCTGCGCCATGTTGGGGCGCCCTCCGCCGCGGCCGCCGATGGCCGCGATGAGGTCTGCCGCCTTGAGTCCGCGTTTGACGACATCCTCAGTCACGACCGAAATGACTGTTCTACCCGATGTCAGAACAGCCACGCCATTCTTTGGATACTTTTCACGGAATTGATCCGCCAGGGTCCGCAAGGTATCCGCATTTGAATTTGGAATGTCCATGGCCATGACATTGACATCCTTCACGGTCTGAACATTCGAAAGCTGCAGGGTGAACATGGACATGGCCTGCGAAGCACGCAGCGCCGCGAGTTCTTTCTTCAAATCCGCTATCTCATCCTGCAGGATTGCGACTTTGAAAGGAACCTCTTCGATGGAGGATTTCAGGGCAGAGGCCGTTTGCTTCAGCGTTTTGAAGCGGCGCGCAATCAGGTCGTACGCGCCGCGGCCTGTCACCGCTTCGATGCGGCGGACGCCCGCCGCGGCCGAGCCTTCGCTGATGATGAGGAACGCGCCGACATCGGAGGTCCGATCCAGGTGCGTGCCACCGCACAGTTCATACGAATACTTGGACATGTGTTCAACCACCGCGGTGGGATGGACAGCAGCCTCTTCCAGTTCCATGGTCTGGCTGGCGGTTGTATTGTTCAATGGTGGGGCAATCGTGATCGTGCGGACGGTCTCACCGTATTTCTCACCGAAGAGGGCCATGGCGCCCTCGGCGATCGCGTCTGCGCGGGATTTCAAACGCGGAGACACTTCCATGTCCGCCGCGACCGCGTCGTTGACGATTCGTTCGACACGTTCGATCTGTTCAGCGGTCATGGCTTCGGGATGATTAAAGTCGAAGCGCAGGCGGTCCGGCGCGACGAGGGAACCCGCCTGACGCGCGTGCTCGCCCAGCACCTGATGCAAGGCGGCGTGCAGCAGGTGCGTCGCGGTATGGTTGCGCATGATGTCGTGACGGCGGGCCAGGTCCACTTCGGCGACAGCCTGACCGCCGGCTTTTGGCTGGCCGGAGATTACTTCACCTACATGAACGATCACGCCCGCAGAGGGACGGCGCATGGAGGTGACTTCAATTTCCCAGGATTCTCCCTCACCCTGCCCTCTCCCGAAGGGAGAGGGTGACTCCCTTCCCCTTTCGGGGGAAGGGTTGGGGATGAGGGCGCGAATGTAGCCCGTATCATCCACCTGGCCGCCGGATTCGATATAGAAGCCAGTCTTCGGAAGGATGACTGCAACTACATCGCCGAAAGAGGCAGAGGCAACTGACTCTCCATTGACGACCAGAGCCAGCACCTCACCCTCCACGCGTGGACTGGTGTAGGGGTCATACTCGACGCCATGTTCGCCAAGCTTCTTTTGCTTTTGCAGGTCTTTCAAAATGCCTGCGAAGAATTCGGCGTCTTCACCACCTATCACCCCCATGGCTTTACCGCCACCGGAGGCGATGCGATGTTCATCCATCGCGGCCTTGAAGCCCTCTTCATCCACCTCCAGGCCCTGCTCGCGCGCGATGTCGCGTGAGATTTCGAAGGGCAGGCCATAGGTGGCGTAGAGATCAAACGCGCGATGACCATCGAGCGTGCCGAGGTTCTCGACTCCATTAAGGGCGGAGGTTTGCGTGTCGCGCAGCCTGTCGAGTAGATTCTGCAGATGAGCGGTACCAGTTTCCACCGTCCGCGCGAAGCGGATCTCCTCCCGAGTCAAATTATCCAAAATCGCCGTGCGGCTCTTGGTCAACTCCGGATAGAAGCCGCCATAGGTCTCGATCACCGACTCGGCAACTTTTGCAAGGAACGGTTCGGTCAGTCCGATCTTTGTGCCAAAGCGCGCCGCGCGTCGAATGATCATGCGCGCAACGTAATTGCGCCCCACGTTGCCAGGCACCACCCCATCCGCGATGAGGAAGGCCGCGGCGCGCGTGTGATCGCAGATGACGCGATAGGGCGTGAAATCGGCGAGCATCTCTTTTTCGGTGTGACCCGCGAGCGAGCGCAGCACGTCGAGCGATTCGGTGAAGAGGTCGGTCTTGTAATTGGAGTCGACATCCTGCAGGACCGAGACGATGCGCTCGAAGCCCATGCCCGTATCCACGTGCGTGGCAGGCAGCGGCTCGAGCATATCCGGCCCGAGTCGGTTGTATTGGATGAAGACCAGATTCCACAACTCAAGGAAGCGGGCGCAATCGCCGTTCACGGCGCAGACATGGCCTTCGATATGCTGCCTGTCGCAATACTTGAGGCCGCGGTCGTAATGGATCTCCGAACACGGACCGCATGGCCCGGTCTCGGCCATCTCCCAGAAGTTGTCCTTGCGACCGAAATAGAGCACGTGTCCTTCCTGGAACCCGGGCTGGAGGCGCCAGTACTCCGCGGCTTCCTCATCGGATGGGATATTGCCCTGGTCGTCCTTGAAGACCGTCGCCCACGTGCGCGCTTTGTCAAGTCCCCAAACGTCGATGAGCAATTGCCAGGCCCATGCGATGGCTTCCTTTTTGTAGTAGTCGCCGAACGACCAGTTGCCGAGCATCTCAAAGAAGGTGTGATGGGTGTCGTCACGACCCACATCATCGAGATCGTTGTGCTTGCCCGCTACGCGCATACACTTCTGCGAGTCGACCGCCCGCTTATACGGTCGCTTATCGGTGCCAAGGAACACATCCTTGAACTGCACCATGCCCGAGTTCGTGAACAACAGCGTGGCATCCCCGCCAGGGACGAGCGAAGATGATGGCACAGCCGTATGCCCGTGCTCGACAAAGAAGTCTATAAAGGTCTCGCGGATCTCCGCGCCAGTCAGTTTCTTGGGACTCATTCTCTCTCCGGTACTTGAGGTGGGGGAATTATACAATATCATGCGCAATGGTATACTATTCCCTACTATTCACAAGAGGTCGCTTTGTTAGCCGAAACCAAATATCAGCACATCCTGTTAGACGAAGAAAAGGTCCCTGTCATCGCTGGCACGACCATGAAAGTAGTTGAGTTGGCGTTAGCACACCTGTCTTATGGCTGGAGTCCAGAGGAATTGCATTTTCAGTTCCCGCATCTGACGCTCGGTCAAATCTATTCCGCGCTGGCATATTATTGGGATAACCGGTCCGACTTGGATAAAGATATTGAGAGGCGGCTTGAATCCGTTGAAAAGATTCGACGCGTAACCGGCGAAACTCCATTGGTCAAAAAACTCAAGGCAAAAGGGCTGATTTAATGCCCCTCGCGCTCTACATGGATCATCATGTGCCCAAAGCTATCACAAATGGGTTGCGAGCGCGCGGCGTAGATGTCATCACCGCACATGAAGATGGTACAGATCAATTCGAAGATCCAGAACTTCTAGATCGCGCCAATGAATTGCATCGCATCCTCTTTACACAGGACGACGATCTGCTCATCGAAGCCACAAGAAGAATGCAGGAGGGGATTTCATTCCATGGCGTGATTTACGGGCACCAGTTGCGCGTTTCCATTGGAGGCTGTGTCCGTGATCTGGAAATAATGGCAAAGGCGGGAGAAGCAGAGGATATAATCAATCAAGTTTAATTCTTGCCTTTGTAAGCTCTGTCGATTATTAGTTGAATGCTATTGTCAGGGGCAGTGCCAGAATCAAAAGCATCGAAGTCACGGACGACTCGATCATCGCACATTTAATGGACGGGCGTACGATCAGTGTGCCGCTGTTATGGTCATGGCGATTGACTGAAGCGACCGCTGAGCAAAGAAATCGTTACGGAATCATCGGAGATGGACATGGAGTCCATTGGCCCGATATTGACGAGGACATTAGCGCAGATGGGATGCTGTATGGAGTCCCTGCGCCGAGACCAAAGAGCAAATAAGTAGGGTAGATTTGAGCGAATACGAGTGTGGACGAATATCGGTGAAGTCTTAAGGAAATAAGTAAACAAAGTCCCTGCAAGATCAGGGATTTTTGATTCCAATTTACAATATCTACATGCAACTCTTCTTCTTCGCCTTCACCCTCTGGCTGGGCGGGTATCGGCTCGCGCGCAACTCGCAAAAGGATTTGTTTCATTCACGAAAAGAGACTCGTTTGGCGACACGCTCGAAATCCAAATTAAACATGAAATTTCTATCGGCTACTAAAACAAAATCCCGATGCGAACCGTCACATCGGGACTTTCATTGAACTATTTCTTATGCGTAAGCAAACACATCCATTTGAACAGACTTGATCGGCTTTGCCTTGCCGTGTACGAGCGATCTTACCTTCTCCGTCGTTTCGCGGCTGAAAACCTCTTCGCCACAGCGCCCACATACCTGCGCGGGAATTTTTTCCACAAGGACGGGTTTGCCGTCAATATGGAAGATTTCACTGACCAATTCTTCGCGGTAGTCAGTCGAGCCGCAGACATGACATTTGAACATGGCTACCTCCGTTTCCTAAAATCAATCCATTCTTCGCGATCAGGCTCATAGAGTGTGATAATCCTGACCATCTCTGTGTCCATGTATGATACTTGAATATGCAAGGAGCGGTTTTCTTTCGTCGAGCCAAATATCAAACAGCTCGGCGACTACTTGTCATCGGGGTAATCTTCTATCAATTCAGCATTCTCTGCGGCCTCGCGGATTTCGCCTTCTGCGATGTTACGTTCAACCACACGTTTCAAAGCATGCCGAGAAAATTCAAATTCTCCTTCTGAAAGCTGGCGGCGAATCTCCTCAAGCGATTTCATTACAGGAATTATACTCGGTTGGCAAACAAGCTACCGATTCCTTTGGAGAACGCTGTAAGGGATTAGAATCCTTCTTATGCCAATCCTGGAACTGTTCTTCTTCGCCTGCACCCTCTGGCTGGGCGGGTATCTACTCGCACGGGACTCACAAAAGACCAGCGTGCGCCTCACGGGTTGGGGCTTGCTGGCGTATGCCCTCGCACTTGCCATTCAAATCCTCTTCGATCAATTCATCGTCATCCTCCTGCCGCTCCCCGCGCTGTTATGGATCGGCGCGGCGCTTCACCTTTTGCCGGAGGAAAACAAAGCGCGCCAAATGCTCATCCGGGCATGGGCGATCGCCTCCATTCCGCTCGCCATTCTGACACAACTCAATGAATGGTTCGCCGCCTTCATCGTGCTTGCCCTCGCACTATGCGCAGGGATGATCGCGAAACTTGCGCTGACCTCGCTTCGTTCGCATTACAAAAACACCCTCGCGCTCCTGGCGGTCATCGCACTCTTCGTCACACTCAGCGCGGGCTTGCTCATTCTGCCCCTTCACTGGATTCCGCTCACGTGGGGTATGGCATTGCTCGGCCTCGATCTCATCTTCCTCGGCATTACCCTCACCGCCTGGGACGCCTTTGACGAAGGCGAATCCATCCGCGCGCACGTTCTCCGCTCCTTTGTGTCTGCATTCTATTATTCCGGCGCGCTCGCCCTGATTGCCAGCCTGTTCAGCGCGGACACGACTCTGCTATTGATCCTCATTGCCTTTGGAATTCTCACGCAGACCTTCTCCAACTCGATCCAATCTTTGTTGGATACCTTGACTCTTTCGCAGCAAATGCAGGACGAACGCCAGACTCTGCGCCAGACTGCGGAGGGGCTGCCGCTTCGCTCCACGCTGGAGCCTGATTCGGTGGACGAGGAACAGTTCACCCGTCTGACCCGACGCGCCCTCTCCCACCTCGGCGACATCTCCAAACTGGCGACGAGTCCGCTTGTGAATCTGCCGGCAATTACAGGGACAAATCCGCTCGACCGCGCGCACGCATTGAAATCCCTCCTGGTGCAGAGCATCCAAAAACTCAAACCCCAGACCGGCGCCGAGTTCGGCGTCACGGACGAATGGCGGTACTACAACTCGGTATACTTCCCCTACGTGCTGGGACTCAAACCCTACACTCGCCGCGCCGACTTCGACTCGCTGGATGAAACCTCCCGCCTCGCGCTCGATTGGTTCCAATCCTCCGTTCCTGAACGGACATTGCACAACTGGCAAAATACCGCCGCGAGACTTATTGCGGAGGATATCAGGAATCAACGTGGTGGTTTCGATACGGCGGCGCTGGTTGAATAGTTCGGAAGGATCGTACACCTGCACTGGCACGCAGGTGCAAGTGTCGAAATCTGCCGCCTACTCAACCACCGAAACTGGCAGTACTTGGCAGTCTTTTTCGTGGACCTGGCAGTGAGCAATCCATACAATGGGCGGAAAGGAGAAAAAAATGAACCTACAAACGGACCAATCCAATCTGCGTCATATCCTGAACGCGAACGCCATGTTTTCATTCACCAGTGGACTCTTTTTCCTGCTCGCCGCCAAACCACTGGCTGAATTTCTTGGTGCAACACCAGCAGTGATGTACCTCCTCACGATCGTCATGTTTGGTTACGCGGTCTTGATCGCATTCAACACCTACCGTCCAGTCATCAGTCGTGCGTTCACCCTCTTCACGGTCATCGGCGACTCTGCCTGGGTGCTGGGAAGCATTCTGCTGCTCATCCTCCCCCTCTTCGATTTCACCGCTGGGGCAAAATGGGCAATCGGCATCACTGCCATCGCCGTGGATATTTTCGCCACGGTCCAATTCCTGGAGTGGCGAAAGATGAGATGAAATAACCTGTACAAAAACACACGGATGGATGGCCGTGTGGTTTATTTTCTGCTCACCAACATCCATCTCTTAATACATCTATGGAACTGCTATAATCCCCCCAATCCTTTAATCGTGTTTGCAAATTAGCGAAAAACCATGACTATTACTATTCGTCCCGCCCGGCCGGAAGATCAGCAAACCATTGTTTCCTATATCCGGCAAGCGAAGATCAATCCCAGAAATTTGCGCTGGGAGGACTTCCTGGTTGCCGAGGAAGATGGAAAAAGCGTAGGCATACGGCAGGTCAAGGTGCATTCGTGAGGCACGCGAGAGGTTGGGTCAGGGTTTGTCCTACCGGAATACAGGCGCCAGGGAATCAGCGCGCGCCTGATGAATGAAATATTGAGTCGAGAGACGGGGACGCTGTATCTGATGTGCCGCGATAGACGGGCATCCTATTATGAGCCATTTGGTTTTCGCCGAGTAGATATTGACCAGTTACCACCTGATTTTCGCAATGAATATCTTATCGGGAGGATCGTTACCTCTCTGGCTTCGATCTTCAGTAAAGACAAGGTTCGAATCGTCGCTATGAGGAGAGGTTGACCTGTGGCCACTGTGATCCGCTCCGTTGAGGTATTTGCCCGTGCACCCCTGCAATCCACATTCGAATATGTCTCTGATCTGACGCGTCATCCCGAATGGAACGGAGGGCTGAAAATCGAAGCACTGACTCCGGGTCCGATCGCGGTAGGAAAGGAATATTCCTCGCGTGGTGAAGTGGCTGTCCAAAAGGGTCGCCCGAATACTGTCCGCGTTTCACGGTATGAGTCCCCACATAGATTCGGTTTCATCGCGAAAGACCCTAACTTTGGGAACGTCTCACACGAATTCATCTTCCTGGAACAAGACGAAGGATTGCTGATCAGGCGCATCATGACCGTGAACTTGAACCCTATCCTGGCCTTCCTGTTCTACTTGTTCATTTATCCGTTAGTTGGCCGGCCCTCGATGAACAAGTCGATGGACGCGCTCAAAGCAAAGCTGGAATCAGGGATATAATTTGTTATCCAAATGAGGTTAGCAGGTGGTTATTCAGGAATTAACAAAGCCGCGCAGAGTTTGACAACCCTATACTCCGCATGGGAGGCAAAATCATGAAGCCAGGCGAAAGAATACGAGACATTGTTGCTCAGGTCATCCCGGCCATTCTGTTGATTTTTTATGTGTTTGCCATCGGCACAGCCATCTCCTCCACAAGCATGGCTGCCCGGCAATGCCGCACCGATCGGGCCTGCGCAGCGGCGTTCCATGCCAGAAGGATCGAAGGCGTTAATCTGATCCTGAATGTAGTGGGCGGCCTGGTCTCTGCGTTGGTCGTGGCCGAACTGGCTATTACTCAACCAGGCGAGCTCCCGTCAGCACAAGTCCTGCGGGGAAGGCAAGCGAAGGCAAAGAGGGCTGTCACGTTTGTTTCCACGGCCTTTATCGTAGTATGGCTGCTGGGCGGCGCAGCGGCCGTTCTTATGTTCATCCTCTATCCCAATGCAACACCTGCTGCAT
>Ga0105095_10001504_pt1 | contig 12312 bp, 9 predicted proteins | sample PPLLak2March2015_2_FD_79180 | JGI IMG/M metagenome (GOLD analysis project Ga0105095, IMG submission 79180) | Freshwater sediment microbial communities from Prairie Pothole Lake near Jamestown, North Dakota, USA - PPLs Lake P8 Core (3) Depth... | ecosystem: Environmental > Aquatic > Freshwater >... | reverse complement strand
GCCGCCGGCCCGCAGCCGCTCGAGGCACGCGCACGCGCCGAGGTGCAGCGCTCTTGGATTGCCCGCTGGCGGGTGCCCATGTCGATCGCCGCGACGGTCGTCGTGGCGGTGACGCTCTCCTACATGGTGGAGCGAGAGGACGCGCGTCTTGCGCGGGTCGATGTACTCCCGAGCAGTGCCCCGCCGCAAGCGGTTGCCGCCGCGCCGGCGGAAGAAGCGAAATCGCCCGTGCCCGCCGCCGCGCCGACAGCCGATTTGGCGCAGGCGGAACGGGCCGCGAAAGTCGAGTCGGCTCGCGCCGATGCGGCCGTCGCGGAATCGGCGCGTCCTCTCCAGCAGTCAACCGCCGATCAGCCTCGCCCCACAACTTCGCCCGCGGCAAAGGCGCTTGACAGAACGGACCGACCCACCGCGAACGGGATGCTCGCAAAGGAAGCCGAGCGACGACAAGCCGCGAGCGACGCCACCCCGCCCGCGTCTCCGCCGCCGCAGGCGAGGGTCGCGCCCGCGGAAACTCAGGCAGCGCCTGCTGCCGCGGCTTCGGCGCCCCTGCCTGCACCCGCGCCGATGGCCAGGCCCGCGCCGGCGCGCGATCTCGCCGAACCGGCCGGTCGCGACCGGGCCTTCGCCGATCGGCCGGGCCGGATGGAGCGCGGGGCCGCATCGGTCTCGGCCGAGCAGAAGGTACGCACACCGGAGGAATGGCTCGAAGAACTCCGCCGCCTGAAGGCCTCGGGACGCGCGGACGAGTTCGTCAAGGAACTCGCCGAGTTCCGCAAGCGCTTTCCCGACTACAAGTTGCCGACCGACCTCTCGCCCTGAACGTGACGCCCGTCACGCGCGGCTAACCCCTTTCGCCCTGCGCCGCCGTTTCACGAGGCGTCACAACCCACGCGAGAGGAGTGCCCATGAACCGTCTTGCTACCACGCTCGCCGCGAGCGCGTTGATCTTCGCCGCTGCACCCGCGACCGCCGGTCAGCTCGTCGACGTCGCGGTCATCAGCCGCGCCACCGGCCAACGCATCCCCGTCTACGCCCATCAGGGCCGGCTGTACGTCCCCGGTACCCCCGGCGAAAGGTACGCCGTCTACGTCGCCAATCGCACCGGCCAGCGCGTGATGGCGGTCGTGTCGGTCGACGGCATCAACGTCGTCACGGGCGAGACCGCGAGCGCCGACCAGAATGGCTACGTGCTCTCGCCGGGGCAGTCGTTCGAGATCAACGGCTGGCGCAAGAACATGAACGAGGTGGCGGCGTTCTACTTCACCCGGCTTCCGGACAGCTACGCGGCGCGCACCGACCGTCCCGGCCACGTCGGCGTGATCGGCGTCGCGGCGTTCCGCGAGTGGCAGCGACCGCGTCCGCTGCCGCAACCGATGACCCCGCCGCTTTCGAAGCGCGACGCGAACACGCACGAGGCCGAGTCGCGCGCGCAAGCCGACACCGCGGCCGGCGCCCCCGCGGCATCCGCGCCGGAGGGCTCCGCCGCCCAGGAGGCCGCTCGCGGCCGGATTCTCGAGCGGCAGGAGAAGATTGGCACCGGGCACGGCGAGCGCGAGCGGTCGGAGGTCGTGTACACGAACTTCCGGCGTGCGACGGGCCATCCCACCGAAACCCTCACTCTCTACTACGACACGCAGGCGAATCTGGTCGCGCGCGGCGTCATTCCCGGTCCGACCCCGCTGGTCGTGCCGAACCCCTTCCCGGGCGGGCGATTCGTGCCGGATCCGAAGAGCTAGTTCGGCGCAGCCTCGTGTCGCGCCAGGGCCCAGGCGACATGCTCGCGCACGAGCGGTGACGGATCGTCCGCGCGCGCGCGCAGCGCCGCACGGACGCGCGCCGAAGTCGGCGCGTTACCCAGGCCGACAGCGAGGTTGCGCGACCAGCGCTCGTAGCCGATGCGAAAGATCGCGCTGCCCGACAGCCGCTCGCGAAATCCGGTTTCGGTCCAACCGAACAGCTCGACGAGCTCGACGTCGTCGAGACCGTTGCGCACGCGAAAGTCGGGGTCGCGCGTGACCCGGGCGTACCGGTTCCACGGACAGACGAGCTGGCAGTCGTCGCAGCCGTAGACCCGATTGCCGATGAGCGGCCGCAGCTCGACCGGAATCGGGCCTTTCAGCTCGATGGTGAGATACGAGATGCAGCGGCGCGCGTCGAGCCGGAACGGGGCCACGATCGCGCCGGTCGGGCACGCGTCGAGGCACTTGGCGCAGGTGCCGCAGTGCTCGTCGACCGGCGCGTCGGGCGGAAGCGGCAGGTCGGTGTAGATCTCTCCGAGAAAGAAGTACGAGCCGGCCTCGCGGGAGAGCAGCAGCGTGTGCTTGCCGCGCCAGCCGAGGCCCGCTCGCGCCGCGAGTTCGACCTCCATCACCGGCGCCGAGTCGGTGAAGACGCGGTAGCCGAACTCTCCGATCTCGTGCTCGATGCGATCGGCGAGTTTCTGGAGTCGGGACCGCAGCACCTTGTGGTAGTCACGGCCGAGCGCATAGCGCGACACGAACGCTTTCGCGCCATCGGCTAGCGTGGCCGGACCGTCGGCGGCGTCGGGCAGGTAATCCATCCGCGCGCTGATGACGCACACCGTCCCCGGCACCAGTTCGCCCGGCCGCGCCCGGCGGACGCCATGGCGCCCCATGTAGTCCATCTCGCCGTGAAAGCCGCCCGCGAGCCACGCGGCCAGCCCCGGTTCGGCGGCGCTGAGATCCGCGTCCGCGATCCCGACCGCCTGGAAACCGAGGTCGCGCCCCCACGCTTTGATCGTCGCGGCGAGCGCCGTGAGGTCCGGCGTCGTCACAGTTGTGCCATGTACCATCGGCCGCATGGTAGCGCCGCTGCACGTGCACCTTCCGGACGAAGCCGCGACGCGCGCGCTCGGCGCGCGGCTCGCCGCGGTCCTGCAGCCCGGCATGTCGGTGCACCTCTGCGGGGATCTCGGCAGCGGCAAGACCACCCTGGCCCGCGGGTTCATCCAGGCGCGCGGTATTGCGGGCCGAGTGAAGAGTCCGAGCTACACGCTGGTTGAACCTTACGAAGATTCTAGGTTAAGCTTGTACCATTTTGATTTGTTTAGATTCCATGACCCCGAAGAGTGGCAGGATGCGGGCTTTCGAGAGTGCTTCAACGAACACTCGATCTGCCTCGTTGAATGGCCGGAGCGTGCGGCGGGACTCCTGCCACCCGCCGACGTGCGCGTTCGCCTCGTCGCCCCTCCCCGCGGCGGCCGCGACGCCACGCTCGATGCGGAAACGGATCGGGGTCGCCGGTGTCTGACCGCGCTCACGCCGCTGCTACCCGCCTGACGCGTCTTGCGGCCACCGCGGCGGCCGCGCTCCTCGCCTCCACAGTGTTTGCGGACGAAGCCATCCGCGCCGTGCGCGTATGGCCCGCGAAGGAGTACACCCGCGTCACCATCGAGACGGCGAACGAGCTGCGCTACCAGATCTCGTCGGTCAAGGCGCCGGAGCGGCTGGTGGTGGACATCGAGAACGCCGATTTCGCCTCGCTCGCCGACCAGATCGCGGCGAAGGTACGAGCGGACGATCCCTATGTCGCGGGCATGCGCGTCGGGCGTCCGAAACCCGGCACCGTGCGCCTCGTCATCGACCTCCGCGGCGAGGTCAACCCGCAGGCCTTCCTGCTCAAGCCGATCGGGGAGTACGGCCACCGCCTGGTGCTCGATGTTTACCCGCTCGTGCCGCTCGATCCGCTCGCGGCGCTGGTGCAACGGCTCCAATCGGGCGACCCGATGCCGGCGGACGCGCTGCCCCCCGCACGTGCCCCGGACCCCGCCCCGCGCGCGGACGGCGACCGCAAGGGCGCGCCCGGCATGAGCCGCTTCTTCACGATCGTCATCGACGCCGGCCACGGCGGCGAGGACCCGGGCGCGCGCGGACGCGGCGGCACGTACGAGAAGACCGTGACGCTCGCGATCGCACGCAAGCTCAAGGACAGGATCGACGCCGAGCCGAACATGCGCGCTGTGCTCACCCGCGACGCCGACTTCTACGTGCCCCTCGCGACCCGGGTGGACAAGGCGCGCCGGGTGCGCGCCGACCTCTTCGTCTCGGTGCATGCCGACGCGTTCATGCTGCCGCACGCGCGCGGCTCGTCGGTGTTCGCCTTGTCCGAGCGCGGCGCGACCAGCGCTGCGGCGCGCTGGCTCGCCAAGCGGGAGAACGAAGCCGACCTGATCGGCGGGGTGAACCTGGACGGCAAGGATCGTCACCTCGCCCAGACCCTGCTCGACCTCTCGCAGACCGCGACGATCAACGACAGCATGAAGCTCGGGCGCGCGGTGCTGGGCGAGCTGGGCGGGATCAACTCCCTCCACAAGCCGCACGTCGAGCAGGCCGGGTTCGCCGTGCTCAAGGCCCCCGACATCCCCTCGATCCTGGTCGAGACCGCCTTCATCTCGAACCCCGAGGAGGAGAAGCGGCTCGGGGACCAGGCCTACCAGGACAAGCTCGCGCGCGCGATCCTCACCGGGATCAAGCGCTACCTCGCCAAGCATCCGCCGCCGGCGCGCCCGACCGTCGCGGTGAACGAGGAGCCGCGTGTGCCGCAGCGGTCGCCGGGCGCCCGCAACAACCCGATCTAGCGCACCCCTAGCCCGCCTTGGCGGCGCGCAATCGGAGCCGCACGAACTCGATCGCGATCGGCGCCACCGAAAGGGCGACGATCGCGAAGATGACGATCGTGAGGTTGTCCTTTACCAGCGGGACATTCCCAAAGTAGTACCCCGCGGTCACCAGCGAGATCACCCACAGCAGTGCACCGGCAACGCTGAACGCGAGGAAGCGCAGGTACGGCATCGTCCCCACCCCCGCCACGAACGGGGCGAACGTCCGGACCAGCGGCACGAACCGGGCGATGATCACGGTGCGGCCACCGAAGCGCTCGTAGTACCCGTGTGTCCGTTCCAGCGCCTTGCGGTTGAAAAACGTCGAGTTCTCCCACCGGAACACCTTCGGCCCGATGTACCGGCCCACCCAGTAATTGACGTTGTCGCCGCTGAGCGCGGCGACTATGAGCGTCGCGGCGAGCAGGCGCGCGTCCATGCCCGCCGCCGCCCACAGCGCGCCGGCTACGAAGAGCAGCGAGTCGCCCGGCAGGAACGGCGTGACCACCATACCGGTCTCGCAGAACACGATGAGGAACAGCAGTGCGTAGATCCACGGGCCGTGCTGCTGCAGCAGCGCCGCGAGATGCTTGTCGAGGTGGACCACGAGGTCCCAGAAGAAAGCGAGGAGTTCCATCGGTAGCGCCGGAGGACCGCGGGTCGGAGGGCCCGGTATTGTACCGGCCCCCTGTTAGACTTCGCGCTGCCTCGCGTCTGGTTTCGTTCGTCAGCCGTGCCCGAAGGATTGATCGAAAGCCATCCTGCCGTCGACCGCGTGCGCGCCTCCCTCGCCGGGGCCGGCGTACCCACCGCGATCGTCACGTTACCGGATGCGGCCCGCACCGCGCGCGCGGCAGCGGACGCGATCGGCTGCGACGTCGCGCAGATCGCGAACTCGCTCGTCTTCCGCTGCGAGAGCTCAGGCGCGCCGCTGCTCGTGATGACGAGCGGCGCCAACCGCGTGGACACCGCCCGCGTCGCGACGCTCGTGGGCGAGCCGATCGGGAAGGCCGACGCGGCGTTCGTGCGCGCCGTGACCGGGTTCGTGATCGGCGGCGTCGCGCCGGTCGGGCACGTCGCACCGGTGCGCACGCTGATCGACCGCGACCTGTTCCGGCACGCCGAGATCTGGGCGGCAGCGGGTCATCCGCATACCGTCTTCCGGCTGAGCCCGGACGCGCTCGTGCGACTCACCGGCGGGACCGTGGTCGAGGTGACGTAGCGCAATGGCGGCGATCCACCTGCTTCCCGATACGCTGGTCAGCCAGATCGCGGCCGGCGAGGTCGTCGAGCGCCCCGCCTCCGTGGTGAAGGAGCTGCTGGAGAACAGCCTGGACGCGGGCGCGCGGACGATCGCCGTCGCGCTGGACGAGGGGGGCGTGAAGCGGATCCGCGTGACCGACGACGGGAGCGGCATCGAGCGCGCCGACCTTCCGCTCGCGCTTGCGCGCCATGCGACGAGCAAGATCGCGACGCTCTCGGACCTCGAGCGCGTTGCGACGCTCGGCTTCCGCGGCGAGGCGCTCGCGAGCATCGCGTCGGTCGCGCGCGTGACCGTGACCTCGCGCACTGCCGGCGCCGAGCACGCGTGGCGCGTCGCCGCCGAAGGCGGGCCGCCCGGTCCGGTCGAACCCGCAGCACACCCTCCGGGGACGACCATCGAGGCGCTCGACCTCTACTTCAACACGCCGGCGCGGCGCAAGTTCCTCAAGCGCGAGGCCACCGAGTTCGCGCATTGCGCCGAGGCTTTCGCGCGCGTGGCGCTTGCCCGCCCCGAGGTCACCTTCACGCTGCGGCACAACGCGCGCGTGAGCAACCACCTTCCCGCGACCACCGGACCGGCGCGCAACGTCGCCCTCCTCGGCGTCGAGTTCGACCGGTCGGCGCGACGGCTCGACGCTGACGTGCCGGGATTGCGGATCACGGGGTTGCTCGGCGATCCGGCGCACGCGCGCGGATCGCGGGACGCGCAGTACGTATTCGTGAACGGCCGGTTCGTGCGGGACAAACTCGTCGCGCACGCGTTGCGACAGGCGTATGCCGACGTACTGCACGGCGACCGGCATCCGTCGTACGCGGTATTCATCGACGTCGACCCCGGCGCCGTCGACGTGAACGTGCATCCCGCCAAGACTGAAGTGCGGTTTCGCGATTCGCGCGCGGTCCACCAGTTCGTGTTTCACGCGGCGCAGCGGGCGCTCGCCGTGACGGCTGCCACGGCGCCGGCGCCGCTCGCGACGGCCGAGACCGTAGGCGATCGATTCGTCCCGCGCGCGCCGTCGTTCCAGGGGTCGCTCGGCGTCGCGCAACCGGTGGCCGCTTACGCGGCAATGTTCGAGGGATGGTCGAGCCCGGCCGCAGTCGCGCGCGCGCCGGAGCCGGCACCGGCCGCAACCGACCAGCCGCTGGGTTTCGCCCTCGCGCAGCTGCACGGCGTCTACATCCTCGCGCAGAACAGCCAGGGCCTGGTGCTCGTCGACATGCACGCCGCGCACGAGCGGATCGTCTACGAGCAGCTGAAGAGCGCGCTCGACGCACGGGAGATGAGCGCGCAGCAGCTCCTGATCCCGGTCACGTTGCACGCCGATGCGTTGGACGTCGCGACCGTCGAGGAGCACGACGACGTGCTGCGCGCGCTCGGTTTCGAGATGGCGGCGCTGTCGCCGACGGCGGTGGTGGTGCGCGGGGTGCCCGGGGCCGTTGCCGCCGGCGACGTCGCCGCCGTCGCGCGCGGTCTCCTCCACGACCTGCGCGAGTTCGGCGGGACTCGCGTCCTGACGGAGCGTCGCGACGAGCTGCTCGCCAGCATGGCGTGCCACGGTGCCGTGCGCGCCAACCGGGCCCTCACCGTCCCCGAGATGAACGCGCTGCTGCGACGCATGGAGGAGACCGAGCGCGCCGGCCAGTGCAACCACGGCCGGCCGACGTGGTACCAGCTCTCGCTCGCCGATCTCGACAAGCTCTTCCTGCGGGGCCGCTGAGGCGGCGCCGCGCCCGCCGATGCAGTCGACCGCCGTCCTGCTGATGGGCCCGACCGCCAGCGGCAAGTCGCTGCTGGCGATGGAGATCGCTGCGCGCCTGCCCATCGAGATCGTGAGCGTCGACTCGGCGCAGGGGTACCGCGGCATGGACATCGGCACCGCCAAGCCGGGCGCCGCGGAGCGGCGCGCGGTGCCGCATCACCTCATCGACCTCCTCGACCCGACCGAGCCGTACTCCGCGGCACGGTTCCGCGCGGACGCGGTGCGTCTCGTCGCCGAGATCGCCGCACGCGGGCGCATCCCCCTGCTGGTGGGCGGCACCATGTTGTACTTCAAGGCGCTGCGCGACGGGCTGTCGGAACTGCCTCCCGCCGATGCGGAGGTGCGCGCCGCGATCGACGCCGAAGCCCACAGCCGCGGCTGGGCGGCGCTGCACGCCGAGCTCGCGCGCGTCGATCCCGAGACCGCGGCGCGCCTGGAGCCGGCGGACGCGCAGCGCATCCAGCGCGCGCTGGAAGTCTTCCGCGTGACCGGCACGCCGATGTCGCAACAGCTCGGTGCGCGCGGTGCGCCGCCGCCCTTCGCCCTGCTGCCGCTCGCGCTCGTGCCGGCGGATCGCAGCGCGCTCCACCGGCGGATTGCAGCGCGCTTCGACGCGATGCTCGCCGCCGGCCTCGTCGACGAGCTCGAGGGGTTGCGCGCTCGTTACGAGCTGCACGCCGCACTGCCGTCGATGCGCTGCGTCGGCTACCGCCAGGCGTGGAGCTACCTGGAGGGGGCGTACGACCGCGCCGAGCTGCGCGACCGCGGCATCTTCGCAACCCGCCAGCTCGCGAAGCGGCAGCTGACGTGGCTGCGTGCGTGGACCGGGCTGCAAGCCTTCGACTGCCTCGACGCGCACGTCGCGCCGAAAGTGCTCGCCGCGCTGCAATGGGCGGTCGAGGCGTAGCGCGCGAAGCAGCGCCCTATTCCCCGCGCGCCGTGCCGTCGCGGCGCGGGTCCGCGGCGCCGACCCACGTGTCGCCGACCCGCAGGACGGCGTGCACGCCGCTGGCGAGCTCCCTGACGCGAACGGGATGCCCGAGCGCCTCGAGCTGAGGCCGCAGCCGTTCGACCGGCGTTCCCGCCTCGAGCTCGGTCGGGCCGTTGCGACTGCCGAAGTGCGGCGCATCCAGCGCCGCCTGGAGCGGCATGCCCCAGTCGAGCGCCGCGACGATGACGCGCGCCGTGTAATGGATGATCGCGTGACCGCCGGGCGATCCCACGATCATCACGAGCCGCCCGACCGCGTCGAACACGAGAGTCGGTGACATCGAGCTGCGCGGACGCTTGCGCGCCTCGACCCGGTTCGCAACCGGCCTCCCGCCCTCCTCCGCGACGAACGAGAAATCGGTGAGCTCGTTGTTGAGCAGGAACCCGCGCACGAACCGGTGGTTTCCGAACAGGAACTCGATGCTCGACGTGAGCGCCACGGCGTTGCCCTCGGCGTCGATGATGGAGAAATGCGTCGTCGACGCGAGATCGGCCTCGACGCCGTCGGCGAAGGCGCTGCGCTCGGCGCCCGCGGGGCGGCCCGGCAGCGCCCGGACCAGCGACTTCTCCGCCGCCACGAGGCTGGCGCGCTCCGCCAGATACGCAGGCGCCAGCAGCCCGGCGACGGGGACGTCGACGAAGTCCGGGTCCGCGACGTAACGGTCGCGGTCGGCATATGCGAGCCGGGCGGCCTCCGCGAAGTAGTGGACCGCGCGCACCGGATCACGCACATAGTCGGTCCGCGGCAGGCGTTCGAGGATCCCCAGGATTTCGAGCACGGCGATGCCGCCGCTCGACGGCGGGCCCATGCCGCAGACGCGGTAGGCGCGGAATGCGCCGCAGACCGGCTCGCGTTCCTTCGCCCGATACCCGGCGAGATCCTCGACGGCGAGGTCGCCCGGCCCGAGCGGGTGGCTCTGCACCGCCGCCGCGAGATCCGCGGCGATCGGGCCGCGATAGAACGCATCGGCGCCTTGCTTGGCAACGTCCCGCAGCACCGCCGCGTATTCGGGATTGCGGAGAATGGTGCCGACGGGTTTCGGCCGCCCGGCCGAGTCGTAGAAATAGCGTGCGGCGAATGAATCGCGCGCGAGCCACTTGTCCCACTCGAGCAACGCGTGCAGTCGGGGCGATACCGCGAAGCCGTTCTCCGCCAGGTCGATCGCCGGCGTCGCGAGCGCGGCCCACTCGACGCGGCCGTGGTTGCGATGCGCGAGTTCCAGCACGGCGAGCGTCCCGGGGACCCCGACCGACTTCCCCGACAGCACCGCGTCGATGAAGCCCATCGGCCGGCCGAACAGGCCGAGAAACCGGTCAGGCCGTGCGGCGGCGGGCGCCGTCTCGCGGCCGTCGTACGTCCGCAGCCGCTGGTCGGCCGCGGAGTAGTGAACGATGAATGCGCCGCCGCCCACGCCCGAGGACTGAGGCTCGACGAGCCCGAGCACGAGCTGCACGGCGACCGCGGCGTCCATCGCGGTGCCGCCGCGCTTGAGTACCTCGTAGCCCGCATCGACAGCGAGCGGATGCGCGGCGGCCACCATGAAGCGCTGGCCGACGGCCGCGCGCTTCGGCGCAACGCCAGAGGCCGGCTCCGGCGCGAGCTGCGCGCACGCCGCGGCGGCCCAAAACAAGAAGGGCAGCCCGCAGGCTGCCCTTCCGACGCGCGCGAGGACTCGCCGCGCCGTCACTTCGCGATGCTGATCTCGACGCGGCGTCCCTCGGCATCCTGGCCCGCGCCCAGGACCACCTGCTCCGGCTTCTTGAGGTTCATGCTGTCTTCCGCGATGCCGGCGGCCTTGAGCGCATCGCGGACGGCCGTCGCGCGCTGCTTGGCGAGGTCGAGGTTCTGCTCCATGTTGCCGGTCTGGTCGGCAAAACCGGAAACGTCTACCTTGAGATCGGGCGTGTCCTTCATCTTCTGCGCGACTGCGGCGACGATCTTCTGATTCTCGCTGCTCAGCGCCGCGCTCCCGGTTTCGAAATGCAGGCGCACCGGCCGTCCCGCGGCGGGCGCTGCGGTCGGTACAGGTGCGGTTGCCACGGTGGGTGCCGGCGCTGCCGCGGTCTTGTGATCGCCGCCGGCCATGAGCGGCACGATCAGGAGCGCGACGATGTTGATGATCTTGATCAGCGGATTCACGGCGGGGCCCGCGGTGTCCTTGTACGGATCGCCGACCGTGTCGCCGGTCACCGCGGCCTTGTGGGCGTCGGAACCCTTGCCGCCGTGATGGCCGTCCTCGATGTACTTCTTGGCGTTGTCCCACGCGCCGCCGCCGGTGGTCATCGAGATCGCGACGAAGAGGCCGGTGACGATAGTGCCCATCAGGACGCCGCCGAGCGCCTGCGGCCCGAGCAGGAGCCCGACCACGATCGGGATCAGCACCGGCAGGAGCGACGGGATGATCATCTCCTTGATCGCCGCGCGGGTCAGCAGGTCGACGGCCGTGCCGTACTCGGGCTTGGCCGTGCCCGCCATGATCCCGGGGATTTCCTTGAACTGGCGGCGCACTTCCACCACCACCGAACCCGCCGCGCGCCCGACCGCTTCCATTGCCATCGCGCCGAAGAGGTAAGGCACCATGCCGCCGATGAAGAGGCCGATGATCACCATGTGGTTCGACAGATCGAAGCTCAGGTGCTGGCCCAGGGCCTCGAGGGCGTGCGTGTAGTCGGCGAACAGCACCAGCGCCGCGAGGCCGGCGGAGCCGATCGCGTAGCCCTTCGTCACCGCCTTGGTCGTGTTGCCGACCGCGTCGAGCGGGTCGGTGATGGCGCGCACCGAGTCGGGCAGTTTCGCCATCTCGGCGATGCCGCCGGCGTTGTCGGTGATCGGGCCGTACGCATCGAGCGCGACGATGATGCCGGTCATCGAGAGCATTGCGGTCGCGGCGATCGCGATGCCGTACAGGCCCGCGAACCAGTAGGAGATCCCGATCGCGACGCAGACCGCGATCACCGGCCAGGCCGTGGCCTTCATCGACACGCCGATGCCGGCGATGATGTTGGTCGCATGCCCGGTGGTCGACGCCTGCGCGACGTGCTGCACCGGCTTGAACTGCGTGCCGGTGTAGTACTCGGTGATCCAGACCATGAAGCCGGTGAGGACGAGGCCGACGGCCGCGGCCCCCCAGAGCTGCCACACCGCGACGAACTTGCGCCCGCCGGACACGTCGAACGGCACGGTCGCGAGCACGTCGCCCATGATCCACTGGGTGATCGGATAGAACGCGATCAGCGCGAGGATGCCGGCGACCCACAGTCCGCGGTACAGCGCCGGCATGACGTTCTTGTCGCCGGCCTTGGCCTTCACGAACCAGGTGCCGACGATCGACGCGATGATCGAGAAGCCGCCGATGACTAGCGGGTAGATCACCGCGGCCGCGGACTCCGTCTTCACCATCAGCGCGCCGAGGAGCATCGTCGCGATCAGCGTCACCGCGTAGGTCTCGAACAGGTCGGCCGCCATGCCGGCGCAGTCGCCGACGTTGTCACCGACGTTGTCGGCGATCACCGCGGGGTTGCGCGGATCGTCCTCGGGAATGCCCGCCTCGACCTTGCCGACGAGGTCAGCGCCGACGTCAGCGGCCTTCGTGTAGATACCGCCACCAAGCTGCGCGAACAGCGCCACGAAGCTCGCGCCGAAGCCGAAGCCAACGATCAGGAACGGCGCTATCGACT
>Ga0105095_10001501_pt1 | contig 12323 bp, 8 predicted proteins | sample PPLLak2March2015_2_FD_79180 | JGI IMG/M metagenome (GOLD analysis project Ga0105095, IMG submission 79180) | Freshwater sediment microbial communities from Prairie Pothole Lake near Jamestown, North Dakota, USA - PPLs Lake P8 Core (3) Depth... | ecosystem: Environmental > Aquatic > Freshwater >... | reverse complement strand
CGCGTGCCGACGGTCATCACATCTTCTCGCGCACGCTCGGGGAGCATCGCGCCGCGGTCAATAGCATCAGGAACGGCGGCGGACGCTAGTGCCGTTCCAACTTGTTCCGCCTACGGTTTGCCCAAGCGGGAACGCTGGCGCCAACAAGTTGGAACGGCACTAGCCGGGCCCTCCGCGCGCCAGCGCCGCGTCCACGGCGTCGCGCAGACGGCGGGCCGCCGACTCGACGTCTGGAGCACCGAACACCGCGCTGATGACCGCGACGCCGGAGGCTCCGGCGTCACAAACGGCGGCCACCCGCTCCGCCGTGATCCCGCCGATGGCCACGCACGGCATTCCCAGCGGCGCCCCGGCCGCCAGGGCCGCGAAGCCCTCGACGCCGATCGGCGCCCCGGCGTCCGGCTTCGATCCGGTGGCATATACCGACCCGATGCTCCAGTAGTCCGCGCCCGCCGTTCGGGCGCGCGCGGCTTCGGCCGGGGTCCCCACGGACACGCCGATCGCCAACGGCCGGGGCGTGGCCGCCCGCACGCGGTCGCCCGGCAGATCGTCCGCCCCGAGATGCACGCCGGCGGCGCCCGCGAGCCACGCCACGTCGGCGCGGTCATTGACCCAAACCGGAATCCGGACCGCTGGGATGAGGCGCTCGGTCCAGCGCAGCAGCGCATCGCCGGGGCTATCCTTCATCCGGATCTGGAGGATGGTGGTGCCGCCCGACTCGGCGGCGCGGGCCGCCGCCACCGCGCGGTCGCCGAGCGCGGCGGGATCGAGAATCGCGATCAGTCGGACGTCCAACGACATGGAGTGCTCCGTGAGGGGAAGCGCCGCGCGATCCGCCGCCGCGTCCCGGCACGCGGAAGGTAGCCGTTGCCCCCTCCGCCAGGGGGCGCGACCGTGACCGGGCGCGCCACCGTGAGCCGCCGGGGGGCGAGCCGCTGGCGGCAGGGCCACCCGTGGATCTACCGAAGCGACGTCGTGGACGGCCCACCCCAGCCTGGCGTGGTGACGGTGACCGATGCCCACGGCACGTTCCTGGGCCGGGCGCTGTGGAGCCCGGTCTCGGAAATCCGACTGCGCCTGCTCACGCGGGAGGACCTGCCGATCACGGCCGCCTGGTGGGCGGACCGCCTGCGCGAGGCCGCCGCGCGGCGGGGGCGGCTCGATCCACCGGCCACGGCCTACCGCCTGGTCCACGCCGAAGGCGACGGTCTCCCCTCGCTGATCGTGGACCGGTACGGCGACGCCGTCGTGGCCCAGCTGCTGTCGGCCGGTCTGGAGGCGGTCCGCGCCGATGTGCTCGCCGGCATCGAAGCGGCCTGCGCCCCCTCTGCCATCCTGCTCCGGAACGACGCCTCGGTGCGCCGCCACGAGGGCCTGCCCGTCGCGGTGGAGCCGGTCCGGGGCACGGTCCCCGACCCGCTCGAGGTCACCGAAGCGGGCATCCGGTACCTCGCGTCGCCGCACCACGGCCAGAAGACGGGCGCGTTCCTCGACCAGCGCGAGCACCATGCGTTGATGGGGCGCCTGGCGCGGGGCCGGGCGCTGGACCTGTTCTGTTATCACGGCCTGTTCGCGCTGCACATGGCGGCCAACGCCACGCACGTCACGGGGGTGGACGCCAGCGCCGACGCGATCGCGATGGCGGGGGAGAACGCGCGGCGCAACGGGATCACCAACGTCACGTGGCAGGAGGCGAACGCCTTCGATCTGCTGCGCGCGCTCGACGACGCGGGGGACAGCTTCGACACCATCGTCCTCGACCCGCCCGCCTTTGCCAAGGACCGCGACGCCGTGCCCGGCGCCCTGCGGGGGTACAAGGAGATCAACCGCCGTGCCCTGCGGATCCTGCGGCCCGAGGGGCGCCTCTTCACCGCGTCCTGCTCGTATCACGTCGGGCGCGGCGCGTTCCTGGCGATGCTCGGGGAGGCGGCCGCCGACGCGCGCCGCCAGGTGGTGCTCGAGCGCGTGCTCGGCCAGCCGGCCGACCACCCCGAGCTGCTGACGGTCCCGGAGACCGGCTACCTCAAGGGCGCGCTCCTGCGAATCGTCACCTGATGGCCGGCCCGCGCTCCGTTGACACGCTACGCGGGCGGCGCGAGGTTGCAGCCATGCCCTCCGCACCCGCCGGCGAGCCGTGGCGCCCGATGGGCATCTGCCTCGAAACGCCACCCTGCCGGCGATGCGTGCGCCCCCCGCCGATCGTCGCGTGCTGACCGATCCGATCACCGAGCGGCGCCGGCGGCCGCCGCTGTCTCCGCGGCAGGAGTACGAGGAATTCGTGCTCCAGCGCATCGAGGACTTCAAGAACCAGCTGACCCGCGAAGACCTGCTCGCGCTGGCGGATGAGGCCGTGCACGAGCTCGAGGCCGGACCGGATGGCCAGCTCGTGCTGACCGAGGTCCTCGTCCTCGAGCACGTGGACCGCCTGATCAAGAAGCGCCTGCGCCTGCCCGGCTTCCGCCGCTGGACGAGCGCGCATCAGCGGCTGCGCACCGCCCAGCGGGAGCCCACCCACTGGGGGCTTCCCGCCGACCTCCCGCTGACACGGTTCGTTGGTCGCCTCGAGGACGCCGACGGGGTCATCACGCTCGGCTCGGGGGCGGCGAGCGCCGCCTTCCTGCTCGCCGCGCACGACGTTGCCGTGACGGCGCTCGCCGAATCGGTCGAGGCGGCCGAGGCCATCGAGTCGCGCGCGTCCGACCAGGCGCTCACGCGCTGCGTGCAGGTCTATGCCGTGCAGCTCGGCTGGCTGCCGACCGACCTCGCGCCCGCGTTGGTGGTGCTCGACCCGATGGTGTTCGCGACTCAGGAGGCGTCCGCCCAGGTCCGCGCGATGGGCGCGCTGCGCGAGGCCACCGTGCCCGGCGGGGTGCACCTGGTGCTGCCCGCCGACCAGCGCGGCGCGGTCCGCTCGCTCGCCCCGGAAGCGCTGCTGAATCACTACGCCGGCTGGCAGGTCAGCCGGGGCCCGCGGAGCGGCAGCCGCTGGTTCATCGCGGTCAAGCCCTGACGGAACGTCCAATGTCCAATATCGAACGCGCAACGCCGAAGGGCCCTCTCGCGTTGGACGCTCCTTCGGCATTGGACATTCCTTGTTGGACATTCGACATTCCCCATCATGCCCACGCTGACGATTGACGGCCGATCCGTCGAGGCGCGCGACGGCGCCACCATCCTCGAGGCGGCGCGCACGGCCGGCGTCACCATTCCCACGCTGTGCTGGTACCCGCAGCTGCCGGTGGTGGGCAACTGCCGCCTGTGCGTGGTCTCGGTGACGGGGGCGGACAAGCTCGTGCCCGCGTGTGCGACGTCCGTGGCCGACGGCATGCGGGTGGACACGGAGTCGGCGGCCGCGGTGGAGGCCCGCCGCGGCGTGCTCGGGATGCTGCTCGAGCGCTATCCCGGGGAGCACCTGCGCGAGGGCGGCGCGGCGCGCAACGAGTTCGAGGCGTACGTCACCCGCTACGGCGTCGTGCCGCGGCCCGCCGGCGAGCGGGTGCTGCCGCTCCGCACGGGCGACGAGCGCCCCGGCGACCCGATGATCGCCCACGACATGAGCCTGTGCATCCTGTGCACTCGCTGCGTCCGCGCCTGCGAGGACATCCAGGTGGTCGGCGTGCTCGACGTCGGGCACCGGGGCGGACACGCGCAGATCATCGTGGGCGCCGACGGCGACCCGGACAAGGCGGCCTGCACGTGGTGCGGCGAGTGCGTCCGGGTGTGCCCGACCGGGGCCATCTTCGAGGTGATGCCGCGCGAGCGCTTCGGCGAGGCGCGCGTGCCGCCCGACCGGGTGGTGCGCTCGGTCTGCCCGTACTGCGGGGTCGGCTGTCAGCTGGACCTCCACGTCAAGGACAACGAGGTGGCGCGCGTGACGTCGCCGGGGTTCGACGAGGTGACGCCGAACAACGGGTCGACCTGCGTGAAGGGCCGGTTCGGATACGACTTCACCCTGCACCGCGACCGGCTCACGCGCCCCCTGATCCGGCGGGGCTGGGAGAAGCACGACGGGCGGTGGCGGTGGACCGGCCCGTCGGGAGCCGCGCACCGCGCCGGGCCCTGGCACTCCATCACCGAAGAGGGCGCCGCCACGAAGCCCGCGGCGCCGCCGCGCGCGCAGGGGAAGCGGCTGCGGGACCTGCCGCTGCTCGAGCGCGCCGCCCAGGACGTCCGCGACCGGGCCTCGACGCCCCCGTCCTGGTACGAGCCGTTCCGCGAGGCCACCTGGGACGAGGCCCTCGAGCTGGTGGCGCAGGAGCTCACGAGGCTCCACGGGCTCCACGGCGCCGACGCCATGGCCGTGTTCCAGAGCGCCAAGTGCACGAACGAGGAGAACTACCTCCTCCAGCGGCTGTTCCGGGGCGCCCTCGGGACGAACAACGTGGACCACTGCACCAGGCTCTGCCACTCGACGAGCGTCTCGGCGATGCAGGCGGCGCTGAACACGGCGGCCGCGTCCGGCTCGATGCGCGAGATCGAGGAAGCCTGCGACGTGATCTTCATCGCGGGCGCCAACACCACCGAGACCCACCCCGTGTTCGGCGCGGCCATCAAGCGCGCGCACGCCCGGGGCGCGTACCTCATCGTGGCCGACCCGCGGCGCACCGAACTGGCGGCCCGGGCGGACCTGCACCTGCAGATGCAGCCCGGCACGGACGTCGCGCTGTTCAATGCGATGCTCCAGCACGTCCTGGAGCAGGGTCTCGAGAACCGGGCGTTCATCGCCGGGCGCACCCACGGGTTCGACGACGTGCGGGAGGCGGTGCGTCCCTATACGCCCGAACGGGCGGCGGCGATCACGGGGATTCCCGCCGACCGGATCCGGGCCGCCGCGGAGCGCTACGCGACGGGCCCCAACACGTCCACACTCTGGGCCATGGGCCTGACCCAGCACCTCACCGGGCACGACATGGTCACGTCGCTGCTCAACCTGATCCTGGCAACCGGCATGATCGGGCGGTGGGGGGCCGCCATGCTCCCGGTGCGCGGGCAGAACAACGTCCAGGGCGCGTCCGACATGGGCGCGATCCCGTTCGTGTACCCGGACTACCAGCCGGTGTCCGACCCGGCGGTCCGGGACAAGTTCGCGCGAGCGTGGGGCGTCGCCCCGGAACGCCTGTCGATGACGCCGGGGCTCAAGGTGACCGAGATGGCGCGCGAGGGCTCGCCGGTACGCGCGCTGTACATCATGGGCGAGAACCCGATCATCTCGGACCCGGACATCGCGCACGCCGAGGCCTGGTTCCGGTCGGTCGAGTTCCTGACGGTGCAGGACCTCTTCCTCACGGAAACGGCGCGCTATGCCGACGTGGTGCTGCCCGGGGCGTCGTTCGCCGAGAAGACCGGCACGTTCGTGAACACGGAGCGCCGGATTCAGCTGGCCCACGCGGCGATCGAGCCGCCCGGGGAGGCCCGCGCCGACTGGGACATCCTCGTCGAGCTGTCGAACCGGGTGGGGCTCCCCACCCCGTTCCGGTCACCCGAGCAGATCATGGGGGAGATCAGCCGTCTCGCGCCGTCGTGGTCCGGCGTCACCTACGCCCGGCTGGCCGGCGGCGGCCTCCAGTATCCGGTGCCGGACGCGAGCCATCCGGGCACGGCGTTCCTGTTCGACGACCGGTTCCCCACCGACGACGGGCGCGCCCGCCTCCACCCCGTGGAGTACGCCGACCCCGGCGAGCTGCCAAACGAGGAATTCCCGTTCGTGATGGGTACCGGACGCCAGCTCTACCACTGGCATACCGGCACCATGACCCGGCGCGCGCGCGGGCTCGACGCCCGCGAGCCGTCGCCGACCGTCGAAGTGAACCCCGAGGACGCACTGGAGCTTGGCGTCGCCGACGGCGACCTCGTGCGGATCACCAGCCGGCGGAACACGATGCTCATTTCGGTGCGCATCTCGGACCGCGTGGCGCGGCGTCAGGTGTTCGTGCCGTTCCACTTCCGCGAGGCCGCGGCCAACCTGCTCACCAATCCCGTGCTCGAGCCGCATGCCAAGATGGCGGCGCTCAAGGTCTGCGCCGTCCGGCTCGAGCCCGCCCGCGTGTCCTCGCCCGCGTAGGGCACGATGGACCTCGCCATCGCCGGACGCGGCGCCCTCGTATGCGGTTCCACCCAGGGCCTGGGACGCGCGATCGCCGCGCGCTTCGCCGCCGAGGGGTGCCGGGTCGTGGTGAACGGCCGCGACCAGGCGCGCGCCGTCGCCGCCGCCGCCGCGCTGCGGGACGCGACGGGAGGCGACGTGCGCGGGATCGCCGCGGACGTCGGGGATCCCGTGGCGGTCGCCGCGCTCGTCGCGGCGGCGGAGGCGCAGCTCGGCGCCGTGGACATCCTCGTGTGCAACTCCGGGGGGCCACCGTCCGTGCTGTTCGCCGACGCCTCGGCCGATCAGTGGCGGGAGGCGCTCGACGGCACGCTCCTCTCGACGATCCATCTCTGCCGCGCCGCGGTGCCGGCCATGCGCGCCCGGGGATGGGGCCGCGTGGTCTGCCTGACCAGCGTCGCGGCCAAGGCGGCGGTACCGGGCCTCATCCTCTCCACCGCGGCGCGGGCGGGCGTGCTGGGGTTCGCGAAGTCGCTCGCCGACGAGGCCGCGCGGGACGGGGTCACCGTGAACGTCGTCTGCCCGGGGTACATGCGCACCGAGCGGCTCACGGAACTGATGGCGGTGCGCGCCGCCCGCGCGGGCCGGACCCCCGAGGAGGTGACCGCGGACCTGGTGCGCGGCGTCCCCATCGGACGGATCGGTGATCCCGACGAGCTGGCCGCGGCGGTCGCGTTCCTGGCGTCCGAACCCGGGCGGTATATTACCGGCGCCGTTCTCCAGGTAGACGGCGGTTCGACGCGAAGCATCTTCTGATAGGCGGTCAGGCGGGGAGGCGGGGAGGCGGTCAGCCGCTCGAACGATCACGGTGGTAGGTCTCTCTCGCCTCGAGCCGCGCAACCTTCACGCGCCGAGGACGCATGCGCGCCATTCGCAAGTCCCGCCCCGGGCCCGGTCTCGAGGTCTGCGACGTTCCCGAGCCGACCCCCGGCCCGGGCGACGTTCTGATCCGCGTGCACCACGCGGGCGTCTGCGGGACCGACCTCCACATCGCCCAGTGGGACGCCTGGGCCCAGGGGCGCGTCCGCCCGCCCGTCGTGCTCGGCCACGAGTTCGCGGGCGAGGTGGTGTCCGTGGGCGAGGATGCGGGCACCGAGTTCTCCGTGGGCCAGCTGGTGACGGCCGAGGGGCACATCGTGTGCGGCCATTGCCGCCAGTGCCGCACGGGCAACGGTCACATCTGCCAGCGCACGTCCATCATCGGCGTGGACCGCAACGGCGCGTTCACCGACTACATCGCGATGCCGGCCACCAACGTGATGGCCCTGGGCGCGATCCCTACCACCATCGGCGCGATCATGGATCCCATGGGCAACGCGTTCCACACGGTGCTCACGGGCACCGAGGTGCCCGGGAGCATCGTGCTCGTGATCGGCTGCGGGCCCATCGGCTGCTTCGCCGTGGGGATCGCGCGCGCGGCCGGCGCGGTCAAGGTGATCGGCACCGACGTGAACCCCACGCGGCTCGAGCTGGCCCGCCGCATGGGCGCAGACGTGCTGATCAACGCCGCCCAGGAGGACGTGGTGGCTCGCGTGATGGCCGAGTCCGGCGGCGAGGGCGCGGACATCGTGTGCGAGATGTCCGGGCACCCCACCGCCCTCAAACAGGCCTTCAAGGCCGCGCGGCTCGGCGGGCGCGTGCAGCTGCTCGGGCTGCCCAAGGGCGAGGTGGCGCTCGACCTTTCCAACGACGTCATCTTCCGCGGGCTCACCGTCTACGGAGTGATCGGACGGCGCATGTACGACACGTGGCATCAGATGCGCACGTTCCTGGGCTCGGGCCATCTCGACCCCACGCCGGTCATCACGCACCGCTTCCCGCTCGAGGAGATCGACGCGGCGCTCGAGGCGATCGCCTCCGGGGCCGCCGGCAAGGTCATTCTCGAGATCGCGCGCTGATCGCGATGCACGACGCGCTCGAGCGGCGGCTCCGCGGCGAACTCGAGCAGTTCCGGGCGGACGGGGTCTACAAGCGCCTCAACCACCTCGATTCGCCCCAGGGGCCGCGCGTCCGGATGGAAGGGCGCGGCGAGGTCATCATCCTCTCGAGCAACAACTACCTCGGCCTGTCCGGCGACCCCGCCGTGGTCGCCGCCGGGCACGACGCGCTCACGCGGTTCGGCGCGGGCACCGCGAGCGTGCGCTTCATCTGCGGAACCTTCACGGTCCACCGCGAGCTCGAGGCCGCGCTCGCGGAGCTGGTGGGCACCGAGGCCGCCCTCACGTTCGTCTCCTGCTGGAACGCCAACGAGGCGCTCTTCGCCACGCTGCTCGGCCCGGACGACGTGGTCATCTCCGACCAGCTGAACCACGCATCCATCATCGACGCGATCCGGCTGGCCAAGGTGATCACGAAGTGCGACACGGCGGTATACCGGCACGCCGACCTCGGCGACCTCGAGGCGAAGCTGCACACCCACCGCGACAAGCGCACCCGCATCGTCATGACCGACGGCGTGTTCAGCATGGAGGGCGACGTGGCCCCCATCCCGGACCTCGCCGCGCTGGCCCGACGCTACGACGCCGTGCTCGCCGTGGACGACTCCCACGCCACCGGCGTCCTGGGCCCCGGCGGGCGCGGCAGCGCGGAGCACTTCGGCATGATGGGCGAGATCGACATCATCACATCCACGCTGGGCAAGGCGCTGGGCGGCGCGGCCGGCGGGTTCATCGCCGGGTCGGCCGCCACCTGCGACTACCTCACACAGCGGGCGCGCCCGCAGCTTTTCTCGAACGCGCTGCCCTGCACGGTGGCCGGCAGCGCGCTCGCCGCCGTCCGCCGCCTGCGGACGGAGCCGAGCCTGGTGACCCGCCTCCACGAAAACGCGCGCTACTTCCGCGAGCAGCTCCTGGCGCGCGGCTTCCGCCCGCTGCCCGGTGATACCCCCATCATCCCCGTCATCCTCGGCGAAACGGGCAAGGCCATCCGGATGAGCGAGATGCTGCTGGACGAAGGTGTGTTCGTGACGGGGTTCGGGTATCCGGTGGTGCCGCAGGGCGAGGCGCGCGTGCGGTGCCAGGTATCGGCGGCGCACACCCGGGAGGACCTCGACGAGGCCCTCCGCGCGTTCGAGACCGTCGGGCGGCGCCTCGCCCTGATCTGACAGCGTCCACGCAAGGAGATTCCATGCGCTGGTTTCGGCGGACCGGCAGGCTGGCTTCGGTCCTGGTGCTCCTGCCGCTCGCGGGCGGCGCCCTTGCTCCCGCCCCCCTCGACGCCCAGTCCCCCGTCCCCTCGCCCACCGCGGTCCTCGGCTACCGGCCCGGCACTGATTCGCTGCTGGCCGACTGGGGGGAGATCACCGGCTACCTGCGACGGCTGGCGGCCGCCTCGCCGCGCATCCGGCTGGACACGATCGGACGCTCGACGCTGGGCCGCCCCCTGCTGCTGGCAACGATCGCGTCGCCCGCCAACCAGGCACGCCTCGCAACCCTCCGGACGTGGCAGGCCCGCCTCGCCGATCCCCGCTCGCTGACACCGGCGGCCGAGGATTCCCTGGTCGCCGCCGCACCCGCCGTCGTCCTGATCGGCGCCGCGATTCACTCCACCGAGATCGGCTCGACGCAGATGGTGCTCGAGCTCGCCTGGCGCCTGGCCGCGGACCCCGCGTGGCAGCGCCTCCTGGACAGCGTCGTGGTGCTGGTCGTGCCGTCACTCAATCCGGACGGCGTGGACACGGTGGTGAGCTGGTACCGCCGGTATCGTGGCACGCCGTACGAAGCCGGCCCCCTGCCCTGGCTGTATCACCCGTACGCCGGTCATGACAACAACCGCGACTGGTTCATGCTCACACAGGTGGAGACCCGGGCCGTGACCCGCGTGCTCTACCGCGAGTGGTTCCCAGAGGTGGTGTGGGACGTCCATCAGATGGGCACGCAGGGCGCCCGTCTGTTCGTGCCGCCGTTCGCCGACCCCGTGAACCCGAACCTGGACCCGATGCTCGTCGAGGCCATCAACCTGGTCGGCACGGCCATGGGCACCGCGGTCACCGATGCCGGGCGAACCGGGGTGGCGCACCAGACGGGCTTCGACCTGTGGTGGCACGGCGGATTCCGGACGGTGCCGGTGCGCCACAACATGATCGGGATCCTCTCCGAGGCGGCGAGCGCGCGGCTCGCCTCGCCGATCTACGTCCATCCCGACTCGGTGCGCGGCCCCGCGGCGGGCGTCAACGCGCCGGGGCGATGGCCGGGAGGCTGGTGGCGGATTGGCGACATCGTGGAGTACGAGCTGCTCGCCGCCCGCGGCCTGCTGCAGCTGGTCGCGGCGCAGCGCGCGGACTTCGTGCGACGGTTCGTGACCGCCGGCCGCCGGCAGGTTGCGCTGGGGCACGACTCCGGGCCCGCCGCCTTCCTCATCCCGGCGACCCAGCGGGATCCAGCCGCGGCCGCGCACCTGCTCAACCTCCTGATCGCCGCCGGGATCGAGGTGCGACGCCTCGGGGATCCCGCAACGGTCGATGGCCGCGCACTCGCGGCGGGTTCTCATCTGATCTCCCTGGCGCAGCCGTTCCGCGCCCATGTGAAGGACCTGCTCGAACCGCAGGCTTATCCCGAGCGACGCCGGTATCCCGACGGGCCGCTGATCGAGCCGTACGACGTCACCGGCTGGACCCTCGGCTTGCAGATGGGCGTCACCGTGGAGAACCTGGACCGGCTCCCCGACGCGCCGGGAGTCGTGGTGGACACGGTCGTACCGAGCCCCGGTCGCGTGCACGGCGAGGGCCCAGCCTGGGTTCTCACCAACCGGAGCAACGCCGAGAGCCGGGTCATCGCGCGGGTGCTGGCGGCGGGAGCCAGCGCATGGGTGCATCCCGGCGCGATGGTGCTGGGTGGCGATACCCTCCCCGCCGGCGCGGTCGTGCTGGAGGGTGTCCCGGCACCCCTCGTACCCGTCCTGCGGGAGGCCGCGCGCGAGGGCGGTTTCGACGTCTGGCGCTCCCGAACCATCTCGCGGCCGCAGGCCGTTCGGCGCAGCCGCGGGCTCCCGCGGATCGGCCTCTACCGGCCCTGGACCGCGAGCATGGATGAAGGCTGGACCCGGTGGGTTTTCGAGCAGTATGGAATCCCGTTCACGAGCGTCCGTGACACCGATATCGTCTCAGGTAAGTTCAAGAAAGACATAGACATCCTTGTGCTTCCAGACCTGCGGGCACAGAGCATCATCGAGGGCCAGTCGAGGGCGCGCGTCCCCGAGGAGTACGCCGGAGGGATCGGGTCGGACGGTGTGCGCCAAGTCACGGACTTCGTGACCGCCGGAGGTACTTTGGTGACGCTGGACGGTTCAAGTGATTTCGCGATATCAGCACTTAACCTCCCTGTTGGCAATACCCTAGCTCAGGAAGGTGATCCCGGCGGGGGCTCGCGTTTTTCGGCGCCGGGTTCTATTTTCGGGGTGACCTTGGGTCCGGGGGCGCTCCCTTGGACATCAGGGATGGCCGATTCCGCGGCGGTGTTCTTCTCGGACGGCCGGGCCTACGAGGTTGGCGAGGGAGCGCGCGCGGTCCTGCGCTACGCCGACCGGCCCCTGCGGTCCGGATTCGTGGAAGGCGCGGACCTGTTGGCTGGAAAGGCTGCGGCGGTGGAGGTGGCGGTGGGATCGGGCAGAGTACTGCTGACCGGATTCCGGCCGCAGCACCGCGGGCAGACACACGCGATGTTCAAGTTGCTGTTCAACGCGGTCCTGCTTGGGGCCGCGCGGTAGCCGGCGCGGAAGCAGCGTCCCGCGTCCCAGATCGCTCGGAGGTAGACCGATGGCGAGAGTTTCCGGAGTGCTTCTTGGCGTCGCATTGACCTGCGTCGCCCAGCCCCTGGCCGCGCAGAACGAACCGTGGGTGAATAAGTGGTTCTGGGGCGCCCAGGTGGGCCTGCACCGGTTCCGCACGCCCGAGGCCAGCGCGAGCTGGGAAACCGGCTACACGTTGGGCGCCCACTGGCTGATCACGGGCCGCCGGATGGGGCTCCAACTGTCGTACGATCAAATCCTGTACGGCGACGCCCTGTCGATCATGAGCGATCCCACGTCCGGCACCGGTACGCGGACCGTGCAGTTCGACAATGGGCGATACATCCAGGCCCATCTGCTCGCCATGCCGCTCAAGGGCGCCATCCAGCCGCTGCTGGGCGTGGGGCTCACCATCCACAACATCACGGATGCGTCGGTCCAGGGAACGTTCGCCACGCCCGAGGATCAGGCATTCTCGCAGGGGCTCGCGCAGGAT
>Ga0105095_10001499_pt1 | contig 12333 bp, 7 predicted proteins | sample PPLLak2March2015_2_FD_79180 | JGI IMG/M metagenome (GOLD analysis project Ga0105095, IMG submission 79180) | Freshwater sediment microbial communities from Prairie Pothole Lake near Jamestown, North Dakota, USA - PPLs Lake P8 Core (3) Depth... | ecosystem: Environmental > Aquatic > Freshwater >... | reverse complement strand
TGTAATGGCGCTAACCTCGGAGAGGTTCAATCATGATAGGTATAATGTGTTAATATATAATTAATCCGAACCTCGGAGAGGTTCCACCATAATAGGTATAATGTGTTAATATATCTTTAATTCGAACCTCGGAGAGGTTCCATCATAATAGGTAATAAATGCTAAAAGAGAATCTATTTGAACCTCGGAGAGGTTCCATTATGATTGGTAATAAATGCTAAAAGAGAATCTATTTGAACCTCGGAGAGGTTCCATCATGATAGGTATAATGTGTTAATATATAATTAATTCGAACCTCGGAGGTTCCATCCTATTGGAAACGATGTATAACTATTAATCAGGCTCATCGTAAAACTCGAAAACGTATTCTTTATCAAAATCAATCCCCTCTTCTCCTAAAATTTTGAAGTATTCCTCTCTAAAGCCAGCTTTATTATGGTGGTCTTCCTGGTTCATAATGTATTTCTTAATGATTTCGAGCTCCCTGAATCCCACAGTAAAAGCGCCAAACCCCTCCTGCCAGCTGAACTTAATGAAAGAATTCTTATTGCTATTTATAAAAAGAGATGAACTACGCTTGATGTCGCGAATTAAGTCCGAAATAGCGATGGAAGGATGAAAGCCGGTTAAAATATGAATGTGGTCTTTTGTCCCGTTAATAGCAACGGGGTAACATTTCTTTTCGGAGATAATACCATAAATGTATTTATGGACATTTACCCGAATAGAATCAGTTAGTAACGATGTTCTTCCCTTAGGGGAAAAAACAAGATGAGCATAAAGTTTTGAATACGAATTTGGTTTCATAGCACGAGATTTTAGAAATGCAACAATTAAATGTAATAAAAAAAAGGCAAATAGTATTGCGTTGGAATAAAAATCCGGAATGATCATGTTGTATTTTTAATTTAAATTAATGAGAGGATGTATCAAAGGTCAATTTATCTTCCGGAGAATTGAATATTTGAAAGTGCTTGCTTAGGGGAGCAGTTCCCGAAAATTCTTATTTTGTTGTGGTCAGAACAAAGGTATAATTTTATTTACTTGATTATCATTCTATTACATAATACTAAACCATGGAGAGAAACTGTTTGATCCGGGAATCGCCGTTAGTCCCGATTATAATATGTAATCTGCGTTTGGGAGCATGTAAAATCGACAGGATTTTAATAAATTTACCCTGATATTAACCAATAACCAGTATGATGAAAACTAAAAGCAATAAGAACCTGACAAGACGTAAATTTCTGGGTACGGTAGGTGCTGCCACAGCAGCCATTACGATTGTCCCCAGGCATGTGATTGCCGGCAGCGGCCAGACTGCACCCAGCGATCTGATAAATGTTGCCGGTATAGGTATCGGTGCACAGGGAGCAGGTAATTTAAGCAATATATGCGATCCGGAAGTACAGGTTAACAGGCCTCAGCGGACAAGGACCGGACAACAACTGAGCAAGGGGCAGATCGCAGCACAGGAGGCTGAACGTGCCGCGCGTGTGGCCCAGATGCAGCAGAGGACAGGCGGGAGGCAGCAGGGAGGAACACCGCAGCAGGCCGGAGGCGGATCGCAGGAAAGAAAACCCAGGAAACTTGCCAACATATATGCTTTGTGTGATGTTGATTCGGATTATGCAGGATATGTTTTCGCCAGATACCCGAGGGCGAAGGTATACTCCGACTGGCGGGAAATGCTGGAGAAGGAGCCATCTATCGATGCCGTGATGATCGCAACGACTGACCATAACCATGCTCCCATAGCAGCGGCATTCATGAAAGAGAAAAAGCATGTCTATGTTGAGAAACCCATGGCTAAAACAATTTATGAGTGCCGCAAGCTTGCTGAACTGGCAAAAGAAAATAATGTTGTATCACAGATGGGCAACCAGGGACATGCAAGCGAAGCTACACGAAGGGTAGTGGAATGGGTGCGCGCCGGTGTTGTTGGTAATATAAGGGAAGTGCATATGTTCACCGACCGTCCCATAGGATACTGGCCGCAGGGTGATATTCAACGGCCCGGAGCTGCAAAGGTGCCAAAAAACCTTAACTGGGACGTATGGCTTGGTCCGGCACCCGAAAAACCCTACAACCCCGAGATCTGCCATTTTGTATGGCGTGGTCTGTGGGACTATGGCACAGGCGCCATGGGCGATATGGGAGCCCATATATATGATGCCCCTTTGTGGGCCCTGAACCTGAACTACCCAACAAAGATCCATGCCACTTCCACCCCCTACAATAATGAATATCTCCCGCTTGCCCAGACCGTAACATACGAATTCCCGGAACGGTATTCACCCGGTATCGGCTATATGCCTCCGCTTAAGGTTAAATGGTGTGATGGCGGCCTTATGCCGGAACGGCCGGCGAAACTGGAGCCCGGCCGCCGGGTAGGAACAGTATTCTACGGCGATAAAGGGATAATGATGGGGGGCAACGCTGTCATGCCCGAACTGGTCCCCGCTGATCCCGGTTTCAAAGGTCCCGATCCCTGGCTGGAAAGAACGGGTGATAACTTTGAAGACTGGATTGGTGCTATAATGAATGGGAAGAAATCGGCTAATGATTTTTCATGGGCATCGAAGGTGACAGAGATCATGCTGCTGACAAACATTGCCGTTCTGACACAGCGTTCGAATACAACCCTTGAATACGACGGAGAAAACATGAAGATCACAAACCTGCCGGAAGCGAACAATTATTTTCACTATGAGTATCGCAAAGGATGGTCGTTATAAGGATACTGCTCCTATTTGTTATCCTTTGGTTCGCCCTTCTTTTCCGGCTTCTTTTTATCCGCCTGTCCTTCACACGGACTCTTAGGTCTGTTGTTGCCATTGCCGGATAGAGGTTCCCGGTCGCCAATAACACATACTGACCATTGTCCCATTGAACCCGGATTTTTTGTGCTTATTGTAACATTCAGATTACCCGTGAAAAGATAATATTGTCCCGGCCGGATAGTGTAGGGCTTGCCTTTCACAACTGCATCACCTCCGCCGGCAACAGGCAGGAAGAACAGGCTTACGGCCGGACCTGAATACCTGAAGTTACGGTTTGTCAACGTTTCCCTGGTTATTGTATCCGACGGTGTTATGAGACAGAACTCCCATACTGAATTACCAGGATTTACCCTTATACCACATGGTTTCTCCTCAGCAACAACAATTTGTCCTGAATATTCATCCCGGTCACAATCGTTTTTAACAGCCACCCTGACTGAATACGACCCGGGTTCCAACCTGAATCTCGCGGTCAGCTCACCTGTGTTTGGCACAAATGTAAATGAGTCATAAGGTTTGTCATTAACTGTGACAGTAATATCACCCCTGTTCTCCACATATCTGACAGTCCCTATCATCTCATGGGTTGCATCTGCTCTGTTAATAGCTGAAATACTAAAATTTACAACTGGTTTCAGGCATGGCTTCTCAACCACAACATCTGCCGGTTTATAAAAAATTGAATATTTTATGCTCTGAATACCGCAGGTGTTGTCAACAGCTATAATACAGGAGTTCAATCCTGAATTAAGGGTAGCGGTAAAAATAATCTCATTACCCGTAAAATTATAGTTTGTTATTTTCCTGTCATTTAATGTTATGGAAATCTGATCTTTGCCGGAAATATTACCGGCACCGGTCCTGATGGTAAAAGTTGGAGTGTCGGTCTGTAACTCATTCTGAAAAGGTTCAATCATTTTCAGAACAGGAGGAGGACATGGCGGAAGAACAGCTTTTACAGGTTTTGTATATGTAATTGTCATTAAATCTGATGCAGTACCTGATTCATTCCTGCCTCTGACCTCCACCTTGTTCTCTCCTTCCTTCAGGGGAATGTTCGTTGTAACGATCCCGTCAGGGTTGAAGTTGAAATTGCTTGTAATTGTTCCGTTGACTGTTACGGTGACGTCCTGCCAGGCTTTAACATTCCTTGTCTGTGCACTTACTGAGTAGAAATTTTTCTCAACAATTGCCGGAGAAGCCGGATCTGTGAATTTTACAACCGGCAGGGCAACCTGTGCGGGTCTGGTCATGTTGATTGTCAAATCGTCCCTGGAGGTCCCGGCTTCGTTGGCAGCTGTAATTATGAGGATGTTCTTACCCTCTGCCAGTATAAGTTCTGAACTCACATTTCCATAAAGCGGGTTATATTCAAACCCGGTATTTTTCCCGTTAAGATCCAGACGGATATCCTGTTTGCCTCTCACGTTCTTAACCCTGGCAGTAATCCCGAGGCTGCCTGAAGTTGTTGAATATGTGTTCCCGGAGGGATATGTGATCTCTACAACAGGGAGAGGTGCAGAAATTACAGGATCCTGTCTGGTGTCCGGTTTAACCGGGGTGTAGTTATCTCTTGTTACGGGAGTGTAGACGGTATTTCCGGTATATCTCCGGGCCGGGCGTGAAGCCCTGCCACCGAGTGCCCATTTGAAGCCAAGTGAAGTGTAATGGTTTCTGTCACGTTTGGAATCCGTAACAATTTTATTATCTGTATCGATGCCTGTCGAACTGTTTTGCTCGGTAAGAGAGAAGTTTATTTTATGCTCAATGCCAAGCGTGAAACTGTGTGAGAACTGGTAACCCAGGAATATTCCCGCAGTTGGCAAAACTGCTGCCTTGTTTATAAGCTTTGTTTCGAATTCCTTATCCGACAGATTCAGCAGGTCCCCATAGATCTGCTGCCTCCCGGAGTTTGGATCTATTCCGCTGTAATCCCAGGGATTTCCGCCGGCATCGAGGAGGTCGGAAGAAGTGATCCCATGAGCTATTCCAAGTCCGGCAAAACACGATAACATGATCCTGGTCCTTTCCCTCAGGCGGTTCAGAGCAAGACCGAGTTCCAGATCGTAATTGTAAAAACCATAATGGATATTGCTGTAAGTACCATCTGTATTTATCCTGTGATCATAGGCCCTGTTTTCACCTGCAAGGAACCGGAATTTCCAGTCAACTGAAAAGAACGCATTCTCCTTTTTAAATAAATAACTGCCGAGAAAAAAGTCGAATCCGGCTCCTTTTGAATTTGCTATATCTGACTGCTGGTAAGCGGCTCCCAGTCCGAAACCTATTGTCATACCGCGGTTCGTGGTATAAATGGCTTTTTGTGCTGCAGCCTTATCAAAGATCAAAAATGCCAGGACTAAAAAAAAGGTAATTTTACGGATAGTTGAATTCATCACATCAGGTTTTACGGTAGACACTATTAATATAACGGTAGACACTATTAATATAAAGGTAAAAAACTTTTCACCTCGCTATACACTTCTGTTCGAAATATGAATTCCCTGTCGACCTGTACAAAAGCAGCCTGCCGGATCTGTAAGGACCGGAGACCCCTGGAATTATTTAAAAAGCACCGGCGCCAATTCCGAAAGGTAAATCCTCCAGTTTGCCCAGGTATGTCCGCCCCCTGACTCTCTGAATTTATAGGGCATATCCAGTTTCTTCAGCTCTGCAACCAGGGTCTGTGATCCCTGCCAGGCCAGCTTGTCGTCAACTCCGCAGGCAACATAGTAAAGTTTGACCTTGTTGTCTTTAATGGCTTTGAGTTTAGCCCTGAAGTCATCATCCACGTTCCTTGCTCCGGCACTGAATACACCGATGTAACTGAAAAGGGCAGGGTTGTTATTTGTTGTCGTAGTGGTATGTCCTCCCCCCATCGACAATCCGGCAATTGCACGTGCGTCCTTGTTTTTTATCACTCGATAATTCTTTTCAACATAAGGTATGATATCTTTTGCAAGGCTCTCCTCAAATTTGCCTCTGGAGCTAGCAAAGTCGGCAGGTCTTGGAGCTGCAGCGGCCGGAGCGTCACCCGGGCCGGCAGCCTGGAATGCATTGCCGTTCGGCATTACAACCAGCATGGGTTTGGCAAGACCCTGTGCAATAATATTATCAAGGATGTAAGGTGCACGTCCCATTGTGGTCCATGCATCCTCATCACCTCCTCCGCCGTGAAGAAGATAGAGTACAGGGTAACTCGTATCGCCCTTTTCATATCCCGGTGGTGTGTAAATATACATTCTGCGCTCCATTCCAAGGGTTGGTGAATCGTACCATACTTTGGTCAGATCCCCGTGAGGCACTTTTTCAGCGCCATAAAGTGCTGATTCTTTCCCGGGCACAAGCACCAGGCTGGCATTTCTCTGCCCGTCGCGCCTTACAAGCGGATTTGAAGGATCGATAATGGTAACTCCATCCAGAATAAAATTATACCCATAGATCTCCGGGGCAACAGGACCGACGGTCACCTGGAAAAGACCGGTGTCATTCCGCTGAAGAATCTCAACCTTTGTAAGATCGGTTATCCACTCACCGTAGAGCTTCACACTTTTTGCTTCAGGTGCAAAAATCCGGAAGGTGATCCTTTTATCATCCGATACCTCCGGTGAAATTACCCTGGCACGTTGCTGGCAGTACGATTCAAGCCCGAATTGTGTCACAAAAACAAGCAATAATGCCAATCTTAAAATTGATCCTGACTTTTTCATTTTCGTAATACTTTTGGTTATTTACTTAAAAAATAGGTAGCCGGTTCTGAGCTTAAACAATATTTCCCTAATCGTTACTTCTCCACAGATCAGGTAAAAACCTGTAATACAGCAGGTGTCTCCAGGTTACAAAGTCGTGTGCACCGTCGCCTCCAATATAATATTCATGTTTAATATTTCTTTTCTCTAATTCCCTGTGAAGTATTACATGGCGCGATTCCGGAGTTGTTTCATGGGTACCTGCTCCGACAAAGAGATAATCAATCTTAACATTCAGCTCCGGATCGTCAGGAACACCCGGATTCAGATCCAGGGATTCGGCAGCACTCAGGATACCGACTGAACCAAACACATTCAGGTTATTTAACCCTATTATCTGTGCATGTCGTCCACCCATCGACAAGCCGGCAATAGCGCGGTTGTGTCTGTCTGCTTTAACACTGTAATTCTTTTCAACAAAAGGGATGACTACTTTAAGCATCTCATCATTGAACACGGGAAAACTTTTTTCCGTATGTTTTGGATCCCGCCGGTGAACCACCTGATTATTTGGCATGGCAATTATCATCGGAATCGCCTTACCTTCGGCGACAAGGTTGTCTTCTATAAAATTAACTCTCCCGAAAAGGCTCCAGGTGGAGGCATCCTCGCCCGAACCTCCGACAAGATATAGTACCGGATATTTTTTCGAAGCATCGTATCCCGGAGGAGTGTAAACATACATTTCACGTTCGCCTCCGGTAACATCGGAGTGATAAATATGACGCGTAACTGCTCCGTGAGGAACATTTTTGGCGTCGTACCATGCGGGGCCGTCTCCATGAACCACCAGGATACTGAAACCTGGCTGACTGGCAAATCCGACAAATGTATTTGCCGGATCGACAACACTTACACCATCGATGACCAGATGGTAATAATATATTTCAGGTGTCATCGGGCCAACTGTTAGGCTCCATAAACCATCTTCTCCTTTTGTAAAAGGGACAGGTTTGTCACTTTTCAATCCCAACAGGATGCTTCCTGAAAGCAGGACCTCTTTTGCCTCCGGAGCTTTCACCCGGAATGTAACGGTGTGGTCATCGCGAACTTCGGGTGAAATTGTATTTGCCCCAAAAGGAGTCAATCCTTCGTTGTTTCTTTGGGGAGCCCAATCCAGGTTAACATGTGCCTGCTGGGCATTTAATTCGATTATTCCCAGGAGCAAAAACAACGGGAGGAGTCTTTTCTTTATCATTTTGATCAGTTTTAAATTATTTCTCTGCCGTCTCTCCTATCTTCATTCAGTGCTTAAAAAGAAATGGCCTCATAAATGAAGATATAAGCAACCTGTTGTTAAAATTATGAATTAAATTGAAACGGTAACGTGCCTGCCCGGTTGAACTGTCATTTTCCGCACGGTTACTCAGGTTACAATTTAAATTTGTATTTTGGATTGCCCAAAAACCGGCTGATGGTAACCTTCCAAAGAAACCGTTTGAAATATGAAAGCAATTTTTTACTCATTCACCTTCATAATCTTTTGTGCCTGCACCAGCAATGACGAAACGATTCAAATAAAGAATCCCCGGTGTGAGTATCTGGTCAATCCTCTCGGGATTGATACGGAAAGTCCCCGGTTTACATGGCAGATTATCTCCGATAAGCCGGGAGTGGAGCAATCAGCGTACAAAATCTTTGTGGGGACTGATTCGTCCCTGGCAGCTTCAGGTAAAGGAAACGTCTGGGAATCAGGGACCGTAAGCAGTTCAACAATCCCTGCAGTATATTCAGGACCCTCTCCTGAGCCTTTTACAAAGTATTACTGGAGCATTAAAATAAAGCTGAAAAGCGGTGGCTGGACAGATCTGTCAGAGGTTGCTGCCTTTGAGACCGGATATATGAACAAGGCCCCCTGGAAAGGGCAATGGATAACAGATACTTATGACTATAACCTCAAGCCTGCCCCCTATTTCAGGAAGGAAATCACAATCGGGAAGAAGATCAGGACGGCCAGGGCATATATAGCTGTAGCCGGATTATATGAACTTTATCTGAACGGCGAAAAAGCCGGGGATCATCGTCTCGATCCCATGTATACACGTTTCGACCGCCGGACACTTTATGTTACTTATGATGTCACCGATAAACTGAAACCGGGTGAGAATGTTATCGGGGTGTTGCTGGGCAACGGCTGGTACAACCACCAGTCGACAGCCGTGTGGTATTTCGACAAGGCACCCTGGCGCGCCAGGCCGAAATTCTGTCTGGATCTCAGGATCCGGTATGACGACGGCACTGAAGAGGTGATCGGTACGGATCAGGAGTGGAAAACCTCGCTCTCTCCCGTTGTTTTCAACAGCATATATACTGCCGAACATTACGATGCACGTCTGGAACAACCAGGGTGGGACAAACCCGGATTTGACGATTCGAAATGGGAGATTTCGCTCAATACCGGAGCACCCTCCAACAACATCACGGCGCAGGTCCTTCATCCTGTCCGTAATGTGGAAGAGATCCCCGTTTCAAAAATGGTGAAGTTCAGTGATAAAAATTATCTCCTCGATTTCGGAAGGAACATTGCCGGGGTTGTCGGCATAAAGGTTTCAGGTGAAGAAGGAACCACAGTGAGGCTTATCCATGCCGAAAGGCTTGACAACAAGGGCCATGCAGACCAGTCGAACATCGATGTTCATTACCGTCCCACCGACGACAGCGATCCTTTTCAAACCGATATTCTTACCCTGGGCGGGAAGAAGGAGGATGAATTCATGCCACGGTTCAACTACAAGGGATTTCAGTATGTGGAAGTTGTTTCGGACAAGCCTTTGAAGCTCACGGAAGAGAGCATGAAGGCCTTTTTAATGCATAGTGATGTCCCTCCTGTGGGTAGGATCAGTTCCTCAAACAACACTTTGAACAGGATATGGATGGCATCAAACTCATCATACCTGTCTAATCTGTTCGGTTATCCCACTGACTGCCCTCAGCGTGAGAAGAACGGCTGGACAGGTGACGCCCAGATCAATATCGAGACAGGACTTTATAATTTCGATGGGATCACGGTATATGAGAAGTGGCTTGCCGATCATCGCGATGAACAGCTTTCCAATGGTATCCTGCCGGCTATAATTCCTACAAGCGGATGGGGTTACCATTGGGCAAACGGTCCCGACTGGACGAGTACCATTGCAATTATCCCCTGGAATATCTGGCTTTTTTACGGCGACTCACGGTTGCTTGAAGACTGTTATGATAACATAAAACGTTATGTTGATCATATTGACGGTAAGTATCCGTCAGGAATTACAGACTGGGGCCTTGGTGACTGGGTTCCGGTGAAATCGGTCACCCCGAAGGAGTTTACATCAACGGCTTACTATTATACTGATGTGAAGATACTTGCAAAGGCTGCAAGACTATTTGGGAAACATGAAGATGCGGGGAAATATACTCAGCTTGCAGAAAAGATCAAAAAAGCCTTTAATGAAAAATATCTTGATACTGTGAATTGTGTTTACGGTAATGGCCTGCAAACGGAACTGAGCGCAGCACTTCACTGGGGTCTTGTACCGGAAGTGTATACCGGTAAGGTCGCGGAAAAACTCGCTTCACGGGTAATTGCCGATAATGAGCATATCGACGTCGGGCTTCTCGGAACAAAAACCATCCTGAATGCCCTCAGTGAAAATGGCTATGCTGACCTGGCCTACAGGGTTGCAGCCCAGGAGACTTTCCCGTCGTGGGGTTCGTGGATAATCAACGGCGCAACTACCTTTTACGAAAACTGGCCGCTTGATGCGGCACACGACATTTCAATGAATCATATTATGTTCGGGGAGATCAATGCATGGTATTACAAAGCCCTGGGAGGTATATTCCCTGATGAGGAGACTCCCGGATTCAAAAATGTTATTCTGAGGCCCAATTTTGTTGAAGGGCTCGATCAGTTTGAAGCCGGACATGAAGGACCCTATGGGATCATCAATTCAAAGTGGAAAAAATCAGGAAGTACGGTCATCTACAATGTATCCATTCCGGCAAACAGCACGGCCACGCTGTTCATGAAAGCTGACAGGATCATGACCAACGGGGAGGATATTAAGAATACCAGGTCGTTGAGATCCGTTAAGGCTGAAGGCGGCTTGTTCACGGTTTACCTGAAGTCGGGGAAATACGATTTTGAGATTTTTGGAAATTTTAAATAAGATGACCTGAACCACAGAAGTGTCTTAATTGAATAGTATAAATAAAAGAAGATTTTTTGTTAATTTTCAGCCGCGCAAAGTAAATTTTATTATTCCTTAAAAATGCAAAACGATAAACCCGTCACAAAAAAATCCGTTCCCACTTCAGCGGGAAAACCGGTTGTAAAAAAGATCAGCAGACGCAAGGTCTTGAAAAGTCTTATTCTTGCACCGGTTCAGATGAGCTTATTCCTGTCCGCTATCAGGGCTCAGGGAAATGTATTGGGATATTCACCGGCAAACGATCTGCAGGGGAATTTTTATCCCGGACCCGGGAGTCAGGCAGATAATCCCTACACTCCAAACCTGCCCATGGGGAAAGCACAGGGGATCAAACCAGGCAGGGTAAGCTGGGTATGGGATCCCTCATCCACAAATCCCGGTTGTGCAAATAAACCCGTATCAAAAGAAACACCTGCAGCAAAGTATGATGCATGGTTCCAGGATAAAAATACCAGCCAGGAAAAAGTTGATCAGATGCTCATAGCCGGTCTCTGTTCAATGGTTGGCAAAGAAAAACCAGGTGAAGCGTGGGATGCTGTATTCAGGTTTCATAATCTGAAGCGTGGCAAAGGAAATGTTCCATACAATAAAGGTGAAAAAATATATATTAAGCTGAACAGGACCTCTGCTTCGGGCGGAATGGACCCTGAGTACAGGAGACTGGAAGATAAGCCGCTGCCTCTGGCGTTCGAAACATCACCTCAGATTGTCCTTTCAACGCTCAGGCAGCTGGTTAATGCGGCTGGTGTACCCCAGGAGTGCATTTACGTGGGAGACGCGATGAGAAATATTTACCAGGATGAATACATTAAGTACCATACGGAGTTCCCCGATGTGAATTATCTTTCAAGTTTCGGCGCCACGCATGGAAGAATACTCTGCCGTGAAAGCAGCAAAAATTTGATTTTCTATTCGGATAACAAATCTGTTATGGTCGATGGGGGATCGGATAAGATCTATACGGTACTGGAAGATGCAGAATACCTGATCAATCCCGCAGCCATGAAAGGACATGGGATCGCCGGGATCACCCTTTGCGCCAAAAATCATTTCGGAACACAGACAAGGCGCAGTGCCGCGCACCTCCATCCCGGGCTGAACAGGAAGGGTTACGGCAATTACAGGGTACTTGTGGACCTAATGGGTAACAAATATACCGGCGACAAAAATCTTTTCTTCATACTTGACGCCCTCTGGTCAGGCAGGGATTGGAACGGACTTCCGGTTAAATTCTTAATGCCTCCCTTTAATAATCACTGGAGCTCGTCCCTGCTCCTGTCACTCGATCCGGTTGCAATAGAATCGGTGGCTTTTGATTTCCTGAGGACTGAGTTCTCATACGAAGAGCATACCACGCCTCATATTTATAATCCCGGAGTTGATGATTATCTGCACCAGACTGCAGATTCCGTAAACTGGCCAGCAGGGATCATCTACACTCCGAATGGCGATGGTGTCCCTATGCCGGGGAGTCTTGGCGTTCACGAGCACTGGAGCAACCCGGTTGACAAGCAGTATTCGCGGAACCTTGGTAAAGGAGAAGGGATCGAACTGTTGAAAATTTTCCAGAACAAGGTAAGCTGATCGGTCCTGAAGGGTAAATAAGAC
>Ga0105095_10001497_pt1 | contig 12335 bp, 9 predicted proteins | sample PPLLak2March2015_2_FD_79180 | JGI IMG/M metagenome (GOLD analysis project Ga0105095, IMG submission 79180) | Freshwater sediment microbial communities from Prairie Pothole Lake near Jamestown, North Dakota, USA - PPLs Lake P8 Core (3) Depth... | ecosystem: Environmental > Aquatic > Freshwater >... | reverse complement strand
GGGTGACGACCGGCATGAGGGCATTCTTCAGGACGTGCCGGATAATAATCGCCCTCTCGCTCAGCCCCTTGGCCCAGGCGGTACGGATGTAATCCTGCTGCATCACCTCGATGACGCTCGAGCGGGTCTGGCGTGCCGCCGACGCGATCGGGAAGGTGGCTAAGACGAAGACCGGCATGATACTCTGCTGCAGGTTCCTCCAGAGGTCAACCAGAGGTGAAGTATAACCGTAGACGGGAAGGAGACGAAGGTAGAGGCTGAAGATGTAGATCAAGACGATGCCAAGCCAGAAAGCAGGGGCTGTGATTCCCAGATTTGCAATCACGGTGACGAAATCATCCACCCATTTGCCGCGCCTCACCGCACTGATGACGCCCAGCAGGGGGCCGAGTATGCAGCCGATCGCAAAAGAGAGCAGACCTAAATAGAGGGTGATGGGCAACCGGTTCCCTATCTCCTCCAGGACGTCGTAGCGGTGCAAAATCGACTTGCCAAGGTTCCCCCGAACAGCATTTATCAGCCAGTCGAAATACTGCACAAACAAGGGTCTATCCATCCCCAATTCATGCTTAAGATGTGCGATTTGTTCCTTTGAAATTGACTGCAAATCTCCCGAAGCAACATACATGAGAATTGGGTCGCCTGGAAGCAGGCGCATCAAAAGAAACACCATTAAGCTGACTATTAGAATGACAAGCACGGCGTGCATCAATCGCCTAATGATGTATGTTGTCATAATTGGGCTCCATCGCCAGAATCTTTTTCAGCGAAATCTCCTAAAAAGTATTTTACCCCCACACGAAAGAGAGAAATACAAATTTTTCGTATGGGGGTAATCAACATCGTAGCAACTGACACCGCAAACCCATGCTGATTTACTTACTTAACCAGGTTTTTTCCGGCGTATATACGGTCGTAGCTGACCACTCACAATAACCCGTGTCGTGCACGTTTGGTTGAACAACATACATCTCATAAATATAGTAGATAGGAATGATCATTGCATCCTCAATCTGCATCCTGGTCAATTCTTGCATTTTGGCATCCTCCGGCGCAAGGGTCCTAAGGGATGCATCCAGCTTATCCAAAAGGCCTTCTGTTCTCTTAAGGCTGGGCCATTGCCCAGTAATTGTCTGCCAATAGAAATTATAAGTTATGTTGGTAGTAGCAAGCATTCGGGTATGTTGAGCTAAGAAGGCATTGCGCCATCCGTCTTTCCATCTAAGGGCCGTGTACCCGCCGCCATCAGGAAATTCCAATTCCGCTTGGATCCCTATTTCACCAAGGAAGCGCTGAACCGCGACCATCGCATCCCTGTCAACCATGGCAGGCATGACGATAATCTTTATTTTGAACCCACTGGGATAGCCCGCCTCCGCCAAAAGTTGCTTTGCCTTTTTAGGGTCATATCGGCCGAATTCGGAATCCTTTGCGTAACCCAGATTGCCGGGACTGGGAATCTGATTCGCTGCTGACCAGAAGCCGAACCCTCTTGCCTTCGCAATAGCCTCCCGGTTGATGGCATAGGATACGGCCTCGCGCACTTTCTTATTGGCTAAGGGTGAGTCCTGATTTTTGCTATCGGGTATCAATGACACAGGTCCGATAGGCATGGTGAGCACTTCAAACCCCTGTGCTTTCATCATGGCTGCCTGTTCGCCCGATGTGACACACAACACTTGCACCTTCTCTTCTCCGGTTGCCCGCATGGCTGCCTGCTGTGTCATCGGATCCCTGATAAAAATATATTCTATACCGTCAAGATAGGGCTTTCCTTTCTGCCAGTAACCATCCCACCTTGTGAATTTTAGTTTGCTGCCGCGCTCATAACTTACAAATTTGAATGGTCCTGTCCCGACGGGGTTCCACCTCGCCCAATCTGCGCCCTTCTTCTCGAAGGCCGTGGGGGAAACCATGCCTGCTCCATAGGAACTTGTAAGGAAATTCAGAAAGTTATTCTGGTATTTGTTTACGTTCACGCGAATAGTATAGTCGTCGACAACATCTACGCTGAGAAAGCCCTTGACTACACCAGCCTTTATCCCTTGATCCATACACCACTTGGCAGCCTTGGCGTTGAAGTCCGTCCCGTCATGAAACTTGACGCCCTTCCTGAGGGGGAGCGTAATGGTATTCTTGGCCTGGTCGATTTTCCATCCTGTGGCCAGCCCAGGGTGGTAATTCCCATTGATATCCTCGCGGAGAAGATTCTCAATGGCTGGTTTTATGAGTTTGGTGTCGATTCCTTTGACTTCCCATGGGGCACCAAGCGGCTGTGCCCCTTCCGACACATCAATAATTTTCACGACACCCCCATACTGCGGCTGCGAAGCTGCTATTGCACTCGCAACGGTCACCGACAGCATGACGAAGGGGATCAGAGCCAGACCAACCATTTGCCGCATAAACACTTTCCTTTTTCCCATTGTCAAACCCTCCCTTCTTTTTTTGTAGCACTTACAATATCGCTTTCATACGATCTTGCAACACTCCACCCGGTTGATAGCCATACAAAACATGATCATTCCCTATAGCATGAAATTCCCCATCCGCTGTCGTTAATCCACAAGGACCGTGCCATAGGACAATGGTTTGACTACGCGTTTATAGATTCCCAGCCGCACTCATCCGTCGCGGGTGATTTATGCCGACGTACACGCTACACTGGACGGATAATCTCCCCCCTCTCAATATCGTATCCTGGAGAATCTCTCCACCATTTGACCCGTGACCAGTCATAAAAACTTGCTTTTGGAAGATTCGAATATCACTCTTGTCCAAGATAGGTTTTGAAAAAGAAAAGGCCCTCGTTTAATAATGTGGTGGAGGATTTCTGCCAGGGAATCCCATCACACATAAAGGAGGGCCTGCGATGAATAATTTTTGTAGCATATTCAGCCAACTCTTACAACTTTTTCCAAGAGTTGAGTTCCAACACATGGTGAAAGAAACCCATGCCGAACGTCATGCCAAAGGATTTACCTGCTGGGGTCAATTTGTCGCCATGCTGTTTTGTCAATTGGGCCGCGCCCATTCCCTCCGGGAGATTAACGGGGGACTCCGAAGTTGCGAAGGCAAACTCAAACACCTGGGCATCACCGCTCCGAGTCATTCCACCCTGGCTTATGCCAACCAACATCGTCCCTGGAAACTTTATCAGGAGGTGTTTCTTCGACTCTTTGAACGATGCCATATCCAGGTCATTGGGAAGAAAACGTTCCGGTTTAAAAACAAATTGATCAGCATGGATTCGACCACCATCGATTTGTGTCTGGAGATGTTTGATTGGGCCAAGTTCCGTCGGACCAAAGGCGCCATCAAGCTTCACCTTCTTCTGGATCACGATGGCTATCTCCCTTCCTTTGCCATCATCACTGAGGGAAATGTCTCGGACATCAAGGTGGCTCATCAGTTTCACTTCGATCCGGGGACCATCGTGGTCGATGATCGGGGCTATAATGATTATGCCCTGTTTGGGAAATGGACCGCCCAGGAGGTCTATTTTGTGACCCGAATGAAAGAAAATGCCCTTTATGAAGTTGTTGGGGAGAAGAACGTTCCCCAAAACCGCAATATCATCAAGGATGAACTCATCGAGTTCAAAGACCCCAAAGCCCGGGAGAAATGCCCCTATCCTTTGAGACGGATCGAGTTCTTCGATCCGGGAAAAAAGGAAGTCTTGGTGTTCTTAACCAATAACCTGGATTTAGGGGCTACCACCATTGCTTCTATCTATAAAGACCGATGGCAAATCGAATTATTCTTTAAAGCCTTGAAACAGAACCTCAAAATCAAGACCTTTGTGGGTACCAGCGTCAATGCCGTGAAAACTCAGATTTGGACAGCATTGATCGCTATGCTGATTCTCCGTTTCCTTCAACTCCGCTCCAAATTCAACTGGTCCCTTTCGAATTTGGTGGCTTTGCTCCGGTTGAATCTCTTTACCCATCGAGATCTTTGGGCCTGGTTAGACAAACCATTTGATGTCTTACCTGTTCCCTATGAGACGGAACAGCTGAAACTGAATCTGGTTTAATTCGGCCAGCATTTTATGCAAAACCTGATTTTCAAAAACACAAAACCTTGTCCAAAGTCTCAATGATTTCAAGGGGTGATCATAAACTTCTCAGTTATTTTGGACAGCAATGTTCGAATATATAATAAACGGAAGAAGTGGGTTGTCAAGGGAAAAATCCCCGAGGGACTAATACAAACGCATTAAATTTCATTGCATCCGTTGGTATCGCCCCTCACCCTATCCCTCTCCCCAGCGGGGAGAGGGGAGGGTGAGGGGGCCCATTGTCAAAAAACTAAACGCGTTTGTATTAGATATCAAATATGGCCTTTTAAGTCTCATTTTACAAATACTTCCGGGTAGCAACTTAGCGTGTTCCGTATAATATAGCTCCCTGTTTGACGGGGATATTCTGTAGTTCAGAAACATTCTCTTCGAGTTTTCTCGGCGTTATCCCTTTCTTGGCGCAGAGAGCCGCCGTTACACCGGCTGCCTGTCCCGTCACCCCTGATCCTGGTGAGAGAAGTCCTCGGAGAAGGAATATGTCTCAGGGGTGGAATTCCCGTGTCCCTACTCGTTACGGGCATACCGGAGCGCGTCAGGGAACACTGTCGACGATTAATGGAGGGCGTGGCCAACAAGGGCCCGTTTATCATGAATGCTTCCTCAGGGCTCGATGACGCCAAGCCCGAAAACGTTAGGGCTCTCTTCGATGCGACGAGAGAGTACGGCTGAGCTGATCCATGGGGAGACCGAGACCGGCTCGGCGATGAAAACGATTTTTGAAGATGCCATTTTACACATCATCAAGGAGGTAAAGTCGTGAATCTTATTAAAGTGGATATGACCTACAGTCGGATCGCTACGGAGCCCTTTTTCCAGAATAAGCTACTCGGCGGCCGAGCGACGATTAATTACTGGCCGTGCAGTGCTCCAACATCTTTCATGATGCCGACGGCAAGTACCTGACAGCCTCTCTGGAATACGAGACCCTTGCCATGCTTGGCTCGAATCTGGGGATTGACGACCTGGATGCCATTGCCCGAATGGATAGGAAATGCGATGGGCTTGGGATTGACACCATTGAAACAGGGAGTACCGTTGGAATATTGAACGATGTTGGCCTTTTTGAGTTCGGTGATGTTGCCAAAGCTGAAGCGCTTATCGAGGAGATTGGAAAAGGCAGTCCGATGGGAAGAATTCTCGGGAGCGGAGTAGAGACAGCCGCAAAGATCTTCGGCATTGATCGTGTGCCCGCGGTGAAAGGTCAGGGACTTCTCGCGCATGCGGCGCGTTCCATGAAGGGATGGGGGGTGACGTATGCGACCAGTCCCCAAGGAGCCGATCATACGGCGGGCTCTGTGGTCGTGGAACTCCTTTCCCCTTCCGGGCAGGTGGAGAGATCGAGGATCTCTCAGATCATCAATACAGCCTTCGATGTCACAGGACTTTGCCATTTGACTTTTTTGTTTAAGAATCCTGAAACGATCATGCCCATGATCAACGCTTTTTACGGAGTGAATTTGACCCTGGCAGATTTTATGGAAATGGGTAAAGAGATGTTACGGCAGGAAAGGGGATTCAACATCAAGGCAGGTATCGGGCCGAGTGCAGACAAGCTCCCCGATTGGATGAGAACTGAGCCCTTACCGCCTGTAAATGCAATATTTGATGTTCCGCAGGAAGAAATAGATGAATTCTTCAATTTTTAGGGCGTAGTTACGTTAGCCAGGATGCTGTTGAACCATTGAATCTGACCGCATTTCCAATTGGATGTTTCTTGGGCGGAGTGGAACGACTCGCAGGCTCTTCCTCAGCAAAAATCGTCAGAAAATATTGAGTTTGAGCTTTCTTTGTGATATAGGATATCCATGATCAAAGGGAAAAAGGTTGTTTTGGGGGTGACGGGAGGGATTGCTGCTTACAAGGCAGCGGAGTTTGTGAGACTTCTGGTCAAGGAAGAGGTGGACGTCCACGTGGTCATGACGGAGAACGCCCAAAAATTCATCGCTCCGTTGACTTTTCAAACCCTTTCCGGAAATTCAGTCGCAAGCGATCCCTTTGCCCTGCTCGAAAATGCGCAGATCGGACATATTGCGTTGGCCGATCTGGCGGAGTTAGTCGCCATTCTCCCTGCGACGGCAAATATCATCGGAAAGATGGCTAACGGGATTGCGGATGATTTTCTCTCCACCCTGGTGATGGCGACCAAAGCCCCGATCCTGATCGTTCCCTCAATGAATGTCAATATGTGGGAGAATCCGGCCCTTCAGAAGAATATCCAGACTTTGCACGAAAGGGGCTGTCATCTCATGGAGCCCGGAGAAGGGGAACTGGCTTGCCATTGGTATGGAAAGGGAAGGCTCCCCGAGCTGAATGAAGTGTTGGAGAGGATGGAAGATGTTTTGACCCCCAAGGATTTAAAAGGAGAAAAGATCCTGATCACAGGAGGTCCCACTCAAGAGCCGATGGATCCTGTAAGGTTCATCACCAATCGCTCCTCCGGCAAGATGGGATATGCCCTGGCCAAAGTGGCCGCGCGCAGAGGTGCAGAGGTCATCTTGATCTCAGGTCCCACCTCTCTTTCTCTCGTGCGGAGAGATATTCAATACGTACCCGTCCGGACGGCGGAAGAGATGAGAGAAGCTGTTTTCGCCTATCTGGAGGGATCTTCGGTTGTGATCAAGGCCGCGGCTGTCTCGGATTATCGTCCCAAGGTGATCAGCGAGAAAAAGATAAAGAAGGGAGGCTCCGAATATAGCCTGGCGCTCGAAAGGACAAGGGACATTCTTGAAGAACTTGGGAAAAAGAAAGAAAATCGGATTCTCGTTGGATTTGCCGCAGAGACAGAGGATTTAGTTGTTCATGCTCAAAAGAAATTGCAAGAGAAGAATCTGGATCTGATTGTGGTAAATGATGTCACCCAGTCGGGAGCAGGTTTTGGTTCGGATACCAATCAGGCTAAAATTTTATCTCCATCCGGCCAGGTCAAAGACCTCGCCTTAGCGACAAAAGAGGAGATATCCGGGGCGATTCTTGATCACGTCGTAGCGTTATTGAAGAAAAAGGAAGGTTCTCGAAAAAAATAGTTCTTCACCCCTCCACTTTTTTCTCTGCTTTTTTCTCCGCCTTTTTCTCCTCACTTTTCCCACTTTGTCCTTTTTCTGGCGCGTCTTTCTCGGTCTTTCTCCCTTCCTTTCGACTTTTCGAGGGATAATCGTTCACATAAAAACCGGCTCCCTTCAGGACAAAGTTGGTGGCTGAAATGAGCTTCCTGGCGGGTTTCAAGCATTTGGGGCAGGTGACTTTGCAATCTTCATCTATTTTGTGGAAGATTTCGAAGACCTTGTCGCAATGGTTGCATTGATATTCGTAAATGGGCATTCTGAAAACCTCCCTTTAGATTAGGCAAACAGCTCTGGTCGGGTACCAAATTCTCTTTTTAACTTATTTAGGGCCTCACTTTCAATCTGTCTCACCCGCTCCCTTGAAAGCTTGAGGTGGTCGCCAATTTGCTGGAGAGTGAGAGGTTCTTCGGCCATAATCCTGTTTTGAAGGACATAGACTTCTTTCTCGTTTAACCGCTTCATGGCGTTCTGAACCTCATGTTCCCGAATCTTTTTTTCTTCCTCCTGTGCGATGGCCTCCTCTTGATTGGGAGATTCTTCTTTGAGAAGTTCGAGGTGGGTGAGTTCCTGGCTTTCGTCAAAAGGCGCATCGAGAGAGAGGTCCCGTGAAGACATCCTTTGCTCCATCTCCATGATATCCTCTTTGGTTACATCTAAATCGTGAGCCAGAAGATCATATTTCTTTTCGTTCTCTCCGTTGGATTCCAATGCCTTTCTTACCTTTCCGATCTTATAGAAAAGCTTCTTTTGGGCCTGGGTCGTCCCGATCTTAACTAGGCTCCAGGTCTTAATAATAAAATTTTGGATATAAGCCCTAATCCACCAGATGGCATAGGATATGAATCGATACCCTTTGTAGGGATTAAACTTTTTAACTGCCATCATCAAACCGATATTTCCTTCCTGGATCAGGTCAAGAAGTTTCACCCCGTAGGACTTATATTCAAAGGCAACCTTGACAACGAACTTTAAATTTGATGTAATTAATTTGTGCGCAGCCTCAATATCATCGTGTTTACGATATCTTACGGCAAGTTTAAACTCTTCTTCCTGACTCAAGAGCGGAAATTGATTGATCTGAACGAGATAGGTATCTAATGAGTTCTTGACAACCGGAAGACGTGAAATTGGCATATCAACCACCCTTTTTTGAAATTAGCACTCTTTTGTTCTAAGTGCTAACAATAGAATATAATACAGGCGTCTTAGATGTCAAGTATTTTTTATATCTTATTGATTTTGCTAAATAATTTTACATTAAAGCCCTGCAAGAATAGGCTTGATTTCTTAGGAGGTTGCTATGGGAAATGATAAGAAGAGCGAAGAACAAGAAAAGAGTTTTGTTATCAGAGACAAAAGATTTAGTGCGCCAAAGGAAGAGAAGGGAGAATCCCAGATCAAGGAAGAGCCGAAGGTAGAGGGAACTGCCGAGCAGGATTCTTCTGCTCAACAGGGGCCTCTCCCTGAGATTGATTTTACCAATTTCATCTTATCCTTGAGCACTTCAGCCCTCATCCAGTTGGGAGAGATTCAGGATCCCTTCACTCAGAAGTCGGCGAAGAATCTTCCGTTAGCCAAACAAACGATAGATCTGATCGGGATGTTGAAAGAAAAGACCAAAGGGAATCTTTCCCCGGAGGAGGAGAAAATTATTGAATACGTCCTCTACGATTTGAGGATGAGATATGTCAAAGCCGCCGGATAAGTAAATTGCAGCGTTTTTTTATGTAACGCGGAGGAGCATTTAGGGTTGTTTCTTGAATGAATGATAGAACGTATTTCCCCTCCGGTGAAGGCGGAAAACAATCCCCTTTTCCAAGTTGAAATCTTTGATCGCTTTTTCAAAATCCTTTATCGTCTCGATCTTTTTTCGATTCATTTCCAGGATGACGTCTCCTTCCTGAAGGCCGATATCCTGAGCAGGACTACCCTCTTCAACGCCGATGATGACGACACCGCGCTTTATTTCGCTTGAAATTCGATATCGAGAGGCCAGTGGAGGGGTCAGCTCCTGAACTCTTGCCCCTAATTTCTCTTCTACCTCTTTTTCCTGTAATCCCTCTGGCTTCTCCGGCATGGCAGTCGTGGTGACTTCAACCGTCATGGGCTTTCCTTCCCTGACCACACTCAGTTTTACTTTCTGCCCGACCTTTTTCTTTTGGATTTCCTTAATGAGTTCATTGGTGTTCTTAATGGCTTTATCATCTACCGATTTGATAATGTCGCCTGAAACGAGACCTGCTTTTTCCGCGCCGGTTCCTTGATGGATTTGAGCGAGAAGAACTCCCTCCTTCTCTTTTACTTGAAATTGTTCTGCCATCTCAGGGGTGAGGTCCTGGACGCTGATCCCCAGCCACGGCCGGACCACCTTGCCCTGCTTGATGAGATCATTCAAGATCTGTTTGGCCATATTAATCGGAATGGCAAATCCGATCCCCGTGCCCGGTTGGATGATCATGGCATTAATTCCAATCACTTCTCCGTCGATATTGATCAGAGGGCCTCCGCTATTCCCTGGATTGATGGAAGCATCGGTTTGAATGAAATCCTCATAATTTCCCGTCCCCAATCCTGACCGGCCTTTGGCGCTGATGACTCCCACGGTCACCGTGTGGTCGAGGCCGAAGGGGCTCCCGATGGCAATCGCCCATTCCCCGACTTCAAGCTGATCTGAATCGCCCAGGATGGCGACGGGGAGATCTTTGGCCTTGATATGGAGGACAGCGAGATCCGTTCTGGAATCCTGGCCTTTGAGGGTGGCCGTAAACTCTCTTCCATCGTTGAGGCGCACCTTGATCTTATCCGTATCTTCCACCACGTGATTGTTGGTCAGGATATAGCCTTCTTTATCAACGATGACCCCTGACCCTCCGCTTCTCTGTTTATGCCGGTATTCCTTTCCTTTTTCTCGAGGTGAAAAACCGAAGCCTCTGAAAAAATCCTCAAAAGGGCTCCCCTTGAAAAAGTCCTCTCCATATCTATCCCAGGGCTTCATGGTGATTGTCTTTTCAGTGTTGATGTTGACCACGGCGGGCTGGACTTTCTTGGCCACTTCCACAAACGCCCGTCCAAGCGACTTCGCCGTTGTCATTTTTGCCTTGTCTTCTTTGGTGTTGGTGACGGAGTTGGCCCGGTCGTTATTTATACAGAAAAAAAGTCCAAAAAGAAGGGCAACAAAGGCAAGTGCTAAACCTAACCCTTTAGCCATATTCTTGTACATCGTCTGCTCCTTAAACATGAGAATCTTATCTATATAATTAATTTCCTTGAAGTTGTCAAATGACCGTCCCCTCAAGGTTATTCTGATGCAACGCACGAGATCTTGACGTGGAGCCCCGCAGAGCCTCTGGGCTTCCTGAAAGAACACCGGCAGGACGTTTGGAGAGTGGAAATGGAACTCCCTTTGTCCCTTTTACGGCGGGAAGCAAGTCCAGACCTACAAAAAGTTGTATTCCCGTTTCATCCGCCTACGCAGGAGAACACGGCCTTGGCCGTGGAAGATTGCGTTACTTTAGCAGCAACCGTCACGGCGATAGACGTGCTATGCTTCGGCGGATTTCGCCAACCGGCGGATGACCCACCGAAGCCATGGCGAAGGTGGGTATGTTTGTTGGGGACCACGGGCTTGCCCGTGGGGCTCCATAATGGTATAAAATAAGGGACAATCTGGATGGGTCTGAATTCACTGACGGACGGGAATCACGGGTCTGAGCAGGAAGAACGACTTTTTCCGAGTGATTGTCTTGACCGGAACGTGCCCCGTAAGCCCCGCCCTGCCTGGCCCGTCTTAACGGGTGGGCGGGGAGCTTCACAGAATGAGGAGAAATTTCCCATGAAGCTCTCGGTTATTATTCCAGCGTACAATGAGATCAATACCATTGGCGAAATTCTTTCCAGGGTTCTGGAGGTCGAATTTCCTAAGGAAGTGATTGTCGTCGATGACGGTTCCACGGATGGGACAAGGGAATTCTTGAGAGAATGGGAAGCGGAAAGGGAGAAAAAATCGAACGATAAGGTTCGTATCCTCTATCAACCTCAAAATATGGGCAAAGGGGCTGCCCTTCGCTCTGGGTTCCAGGCGGCCACTGGGGAACTCATCCTCATTCAGGACGCGGATTTGGAATACCATCCTCAGGAATATCCCAAGCTCATCGAACCGATTCTCGACGGAAGGGCGGATGTGGTTTACGGCTCTCGTTTCCTCGGCACCCCGAGGCGGGTGTTGATGTTCCGGCACACGCTGGGCAATAAGTTTCTCACGTTCATCTCCAACCTCTGCACGGATCTCAATCTCACGGATATGGAGACGGGCTATAAGGTCTTTAAAAAGGAGGTGCTGGAGCATCTTCACTTAAAATCAAATCGTTTTGGTTTTGAACCTGAGGTGACTGCCAAGGTTGCTAAGATGAATTACCGAATCTATGAGGTCCCCATTTCCTACAGCGGTCGAGATTATTGGGAAGGAAAGAAAATAAATTGGATCGACGGATTGAGGGCGATCTTCTCCATCGTGCGATATAATTTTTTTGATAGAGAGACCGAGGATATCGTTTACGAAACGCTCCAGAACATGAAGCGACTCCATCGCTATAACCGGTGGATTTTTTCAACATTCCGGCCCTTCTTGGGCAGAAGAGTTCTGGAAATCGGCTCTGGGATCGGTAACATCACCAAGTTTCTTTTGGATCGAGACCTCGTCATCGCGACCGACGTGGAGCCGAAGTACCTCTCTTTTTTGAAGAATACCTTCGGAAAGTATAAAAAATTTGTGATTGAGCGCCTCTATATCCCCGGGGCAGAGAGTGAACGCTACCGGTCCTATCCTATTGATTCGGTCATCTGCTTTAACGTCTTGGAACATATTGAGCAGGATGAAACCGCGCTGAGGAATATCTACGACCTTTTGGAACCGGGTGGACGGCTCCTCCTGCTGGTTCCCTCTCACCCATGGGCTTATGGAAGCCTGGATCAACATTTAGGCCATCGCAGGCGATATGGCAGGAGGGAATTGAAAAATAAATTAGAAGCGCGGGGATTCAGAGTCATCTATCTGAAATACTTCAATCGAATTGGAATTCTGGGATGGTTTTTAAACAGCAAGATCCTGAGGAGAAAGAGGCTGTCTTCCTTTCAACTGAGAGTTTATAATCTCCTTGTCCCTTTCTTTAAATTAGAAAAGTTCTTTCCCCTTC
>Ga0105095_10001492_pt1 | contig 12361 bp, 11 predicted proteins | sample PPLLak2March2015_2_FD_79180 | JGI IMG/M metagenome (GOLD analysis project Ga0105095, IMG submission 79180) | Freshwater sediment microbial communities from Prairie Pothole Lake near Jamestown, North Dakota, USA - PPLs Lake P8 Core (3) Depth... | ecosystem: Environmental > Aquatic > Freshwater >... | reverse complement strand
GGGCGGGCCGTTCGTGGGTGGCTTCCGGGGAGCTCCAGGGCGCCTCCGCCGTGGTCCCCATCCCGCTCTCACGGGGCCGCAGGCGGGAGCGCGGTTTCAACCAGGCGGAGCTGGTCGCCCGGGCGGTCGCCCGCGAGTGCGGCGTACCGCTCCGAGCTCGCGTCTTGAAGAAGACGAAAGAATGTCCGCCGCAGGCGGGGCTGTCCGCGGCGGCGCGAAGGACGAACGTCGCCTCGGCGTACCGCGCCCGCCTGCCGCGCGGGCTTCGAGGCAAGACCCTCCTCCTCGTCGACGACGTGCTCACGACCGGCGCCACCGCCGAGGCGGCTGCCCGGGCGCTCCTCGCGGCGGGAGCGGGAGCGGTCGACGTTCTCACCCTCGCGCGGGTTCCCTGAACGGTTGGGATTGCCCCCGGCGTCGTCTAGAATGAACGCTCTTTGATTGGAGGTAACGGGTGAGTCTGAAATGGACGGGCATCGGGGCGGCGGTGATCCTCACCTGGGTCGCTGGAACCGAGACCGGGCGGACGTGGAACGACATCGGCCATCGACTCTACGTCGAGAAGGCCATCGATGCCCTGCCCAAGCCCCTCAAGGGTTTCTACGACAAGCACAAAGTGACCCTCGCCGAAGCCGTCAGCGACCCCAGTCGATTCAGCCGATCGATCTTCGAAGTGGACCGCCTCGAACCGTTTCCCTTCGCCGACCTTCCCACGGATCGCGAGCTCGCGGTGCGCAAGTACGGCGAGGAGACTCTGCAAGAGGCGGGAGACACTCCCTGGCGCCTCATCGAGTCCTACAAGGCGCTGGTCGAGGACTTCCGCAGGAGCGATTTCAAGAGCGCCGTCACCCACTCCGAGGAGATCGCTTTTCTCGTGGGCGAGCTCTACGTCCCCCTGAACGTCTCGAAGGACGGCGACGGAGAGCCCACGGGCCAGCAGGGTCTGCGCGAACGGTTCGATTCGCGGCTGATGGAGGCCTTCGGCGAGAAACTGAAGGTCCCGACTCTGAGCGCGGTTTTCCTCGATCGCCCGGCCGAGTACGCGGTCTCGATTCCGCTGAAGAGCTTCATCTTCGTCGACAACATCCTTTATTACGATTATCTCTCCCGAAAGGGCGTCCAGAGCTACGACCGGTTCTACTACGAGGGGATGTGGCTGCGGGCGCAGCCCGTCACCGAGGCGCTTCTCGCGGGCGCGGCGCAGGACGCTGCGAGCTTCTGGTATACCGCCTGGGTGGAGGCGCGCAAGCCCGAGCTCCCCAAGAGCTGATCGGGAAGCCCCGTCGCGAACGCTCGCCGGGTCCCCAAGCGCACGTGGTAGAATTGACGCGAGCTCGAACCTCGTGGCCTCACGAGGCGCAATCGTTTCCCGATCTCCGAGGCCCCCTATGGGCCCGATTCCGCAGGACGACTGGATTGCAGGCGGACGAACAACGGCAACCGAACCTCAAGGATCTGGGAGATCGCGAGCTCATCGACCTGTGCCTCGCCAAGGCGGCGGACACCGAGCTGGCCTGGGAGGAGATCGTACGGCGATACCGCCGCAAAGTTTTCGGGATCGCCTACAAGTTCACCGGGCGGTACGAGGAGTCGCAGGATCTCTCCCAGGAGATCTTCCTCCGCATCTTCCGTTCGCTCGAGAAGTTCGACCGGAACGCGGATTTCGGAACCTGGCTCTACTCCGTCAGCCGCAACCACTGCATCGACCACTATCGAAGCGGGCGGCGTGAGCGGGAGATGCTCGTTCAGCACGAGGTCCAGTTCGAGGAGCTCGCGTCGGGCAGGTTCGATCCGCACCGGCGCATCGAGGTCCGGGACAAGAGGGAGATGCTCCTCGAGGCTTTGTCGAGTCTCCCCAAGAAGCTCCGCGAGGCCGTCGTCCTTCGTGACATCAAGGGCCTGAGCTACCAGGAGATCGTGGACTACCTGAGGCTTCCGGAAGGAACGGTGAAGAGCCGCATCAATCGCGGGCGGCTCGAGCTGGGGCGGGCCTTGATGGCCCTCAAGAACGCGCCCGCGGCGGGCGCGGAATCGCAGGGTAGGGTGTAAATGAACCTCGAAATCGAGTCTCGCGGCGACATCCGGATCCTTCGCGTCAGAGAGGAGCGGCTCGTTTATTCGATGCTCGGCTCCTTCTTTGGCGAGGTCTCGAAAGTCATCGAGGCGGGGGCGAGAAAAGTAGTGCTCGATCTCTCGGCCGTCGCCTACATCGACAGCGCCTCGGTCGGTTGTCTCATGGACATCTACCGGACGATGGCCGAGAGATCCGGAGTGATCCGGCTCCTCGGCCTCCAGGAGCGGGTGGAGACGATGGTGAGCATGACCGGTCTCCACAATTTCCTGGAGATCTACCGGGACGAGTCCGCCGCCGTCGAGAGTTTTGACGGAAAGCCATGAAAAAAATCAAGATGTTGACCGGGCACGAGATCCCGCTCGACGGAGATCTGTTGTACGTTCTGGAGTCGCTCTACCGCGAGGTATCGCTCAAGCGGGAGCTGAAAGCGACGTTCGACGACATGATGAACGAGATCGTGAACATCGTCGAGGCGATGGACGAGGACGCCAGAAGGCAGTATCTGATCGAGAGCCTCTTCCTCAATACCGTCACTTACGAGAACGAGCGGCTCGGGGCATACATGAAGAAGCTCACCGGCCGAGCCGACGGGGACAAAGACTCGAAGCTGGAGTAGAGCCGAGCAGGGAGACGGAACATGAGATGGAGTGCGCTCGTCGCCGTCGCAGCGCTTACGCTCTCGATCGGAGCACCCGCGCGGGCTCAGGCCTCGAAACGCGGGGGACCCCTCATCTCGATCGAGCCCGCCCAACACGACTTCGGCTCCGTCCGGCAGGACCAGAAGCTGGTTTACGACTTCCTGGTGAGGAACACGGGAACCGAGGACCTGACGCTTCTCCGAATCGCGACCTCTTGCGGCTGCACCGCCGCTCTCCCCGCCGAGCGCGTCGTTCCTCCCGGAGGATCCACGACCCTCTCGGTCACCCTGGAGACGAGGAAGTACAAAGGCGTGCTGGAGCGCAGCGTCTCCGTGGCGTCGAACGACCGGGGAAATCGCGTGAGTACGGTGCGAGTGAAGGCGTTCGTGGAAGTGCCGGAGCCCTGAACGCGGTCAGCGCGAGCTTCGCGCGAGAACGGGCTCGGGCACTTCGGCCTCTACCACACCATCGACGGGCTGAGCCGCGGTATCCCGCAATTCCGGCGACTCCAGGAGCGCCTTAACCAGCCGGGTGTGGAGCGCGTGGCCTGCCCTCAAGGCGACGACGTGGGCGCGAAGCGGCTTTCCCAGGAGGACGAGGTCCCCCAGCAGATCGAGAATCTTGTGCCTCACGAACTCGTCCGGGAACCGAAGCGGGTTGTTGAGGACTCCGGTCTCGCCCAGGACCACGGCGTTGTCCAGCGAGCCGCCGAGCGCCAGTCCCGCCTGACGCATGAGCTCGACGTCCTTGAGAAAGCCGAAGGTCCGGGCGGGAGCGATATCCTCCACGAACGAGCTCTCGTCGACCTCGACCGAGTATTCCTGATGCTTCAGGAGTGGATGGTCGAAGTTGATGGTATAGGTCAGGCGGAGGCGATCGCAGGGGTAGGCTGCGACGAAGCGCCCATCGTCGCCCACCGACACCGGCCGCGACAGCTCCATGTAGGAGCGCGATGCCGAGAGGCTGCGGATGCCGGCTTCGTGGATCAGGTAGATGAAGGGAGCAGCGCTCCCGTCCATGATCGGGATCTCGGGGCCGTCGATCTCGATCACGACGTTGTCGACGCCGAGCGCGCGGAGCGCCGCCAGCAGGTGCTCGATGGTCTCGACGCGCACCCCGTCTCTGGCGAGGCACGTGGCGTGGTTGATGTGCGAGAGGTATTCCGCGGTGGCCGGGATCTCGATCCCTCCGGCGTCGAGCCGTCGAAATACGATGCCGCGGTCCGCGCCCGCCGGCTTCAGCGAAAGCTTCACTTTGCGGCCGGAATGGAGTCCGACCCCGACGCATGTTGCCTCTTCCTTGAGCGTTCTCTGCTTCTGCATTCTTCCTACGTCTTTTTCCCGCGAGCTTCGAATGAGAGATACACCGTCAGGCTTAGGCCTTAAGCAATCCTCGTACCATTGAATGCGGCCGACCCTTTTCGGGCGAACCCTATAAGGGGTAATAGTTTACGCGTCTTCCGCCACACGGCGCAAGGACAGGCGACTGTGGCTTCTACGCCACAATACCGGGAAGTCGTGTATCTTCTACGCACTAGCGCCGCTTCTAGCACCGAGGTCGGAAAAGTAAACCTATTCTGGTAGGATACGCGAATCCCGGAAGGATTTCTCGGCGTTCGCGGTCTTCGGGGGAGACGGTTCCATGGGTCAACGGTAGTTGGACGATCGAAGCGCGATGGCTCGAGAATCTGCTGGAGTCGATTCCGCCGGCGAGAGAGGCGAGCGCATGGACCTCGGCGGCTATTTCCAGAAGGCCGTCCGGATCCTTCAGCTCGACCTCAAGACCATCGACGTTCTGTCGCGCGACGAGGAGGCGCTCGTTCCCGCGCTCCTGTTCTTTGCCATCGCCGGAATCGCCAACGGCGCCGGCCAATTCAGCTTCCGCGGAATCATCTTCGGTCCCATCGTGGCGACGCTTCTGTCGTTCGTGTTCGTCGGCCTGCTCAGCGTGCTCTCGCGTCTTCTCGGCGGGAGCGGCGAGTTCCTGGATCTCTATCGGCCGCTCGGAGTCGCGGCCCCGGTTTTCTGGGTCCAGGCGGTTCCCCTGCTCGGGCCGTTTCTGGTGTCTTTCGCCCTCCTGTACTTCGCCGTGGTCGCGGTGGTGGTCGTGGAGCGGACGGGGAACCTCCCGCGTGGCAAGTCCATAGCCATCGTGGCCCTTCTCGCCGGCATCAGCCTCTTCCTCGTTCTCGTCTTCCTCGCCTTCGTGGGATCGATGTTCCTGTTCCGCGCCCTCTTTTCTTGACCCGCCTTCGCCAAGCTACGGAGGGCTCGCGCCATGGCCGCGGGGCGCTTGACATTTCGTATCGCTGAGGAATAGCTTCCCCCGCATAGGGAGCCCGACTTCGCCGACGGCTCCGGGCCCCGTTCGTGCCTGCCTTATGTCCTACGTGTATTTCCGGGAGGGCATCATGACCCGAAAGATTCTGTTCATGCTTCTCGTGGTGTCGATGGGATCGACCGCGATTCTCGCGGCCCAGACCTATCCGACCGTCGCCTACAAGGACGCCGGGGGGTACGTTGACTCCATCGTCTGGGTCGAGGGCACCGTGCTCAAGACCGAGAGCACTCCGGAGGGCGTGTATCTGGTGTTCAGCGCCAACGAGAAGTTCGTTCGCCTGCTGATCCCCAAGGCGAACGTCGATTCCTTCGGCGGCAGCATCCAGCACAAGTACGCCGGCAAGAAAATCAAGGCCGTGGGGAAGGTCACGAAGTACGGCTACAAGCTCATCGTCGGCGTGAACGAGCCCAAACGGATCCAGATCGTCGAAGCGGGGACCTGAGAGCCGAAATCCCCGCCCGCGACCGCGCTCTTGCCAACGGAGCTCCTTTTCTCTAGTTTAGTGGGCTGAGCAGGAGGCAGGAGAGCCCTTTGGGCCAGACGACGAAGAAGAAGCGGGCGCGAAGGTCCGAGAAGAAGTCATCAGGCGACGGCGAAGCTTCCTCTTCGAAAGGCGGACGGCGGAAAAAAGCCGACGTCGAGAGCGCCCGCCAGGGCCGCCTTTCATTCGACGGGGTCCTGCCCCCGGGAGGAATGGGCGCCGTCCCCGGAGCGAGCGACGACGGCGTCTCGGTCGAGCTCCACGAGGCGGCGCAGACCCGATACCTGAGCTACGCCCTTTCGGTCATTACCTCCCGCGCTCTCCCCGACGTCCGCGACGGCCTCAAGCCGGTGCAGCGGCGGATCCTCTACACGATGTGGCAGCAGAACCTCACCGCGGACGCGAAGCACCGCAAATGCGCGAACGTGGTGGGAGAAGTCATGGGGCGGTACCACCCGCACGGCGACGCCGCGATCTACGACGCCCTGGTGCGCCTGGCGCAGCCGTTCACGACACGGCTTCCCCTGGTCGAGGGCTCGGGGAATTTCGGCTCTCTCGACGGCGATTCCGCGGCGGCGATGCGCTACACCGAGTGCCGTCTCTCGCGCCCGTGCGACGAGATCCTGGGGGAGATCGACAAGCGCACCGTGCATTTCCGGCCCAACTACGACGGCAGGATGTCCGAGCCCGTCGTCCTTCCCACGAAGATCCCGAACCTCCTGGTGAACGGCGCCACCGGGATCGCGGTGGGGATGGCGACCAATATTCCTCCCCACAACCTCGACGAGGTGATGACAGCGCTCCTCAAGATGCTGGACGCCCAGCTCCAGGACAAGGAGCTCTCGACCCGCCAGCTCTGCCGCTACATCAAGGGGCCGGACTTCCCCACCGGCGGGCAGATCCTGAACGATCCCGAGGAGATGAAGAAGTTCTACGAAGAGGGGAGCGGCACCATCCGGGTCCGCGCCACCGTCGAAAGCGGCGAGACGAAGCGCGGCACCCGGTACCTCTACGTCACCTCGATCCCGTACATGGTGAACAAAGCTCAGCTGGTGCAGCGCATCGCCGAGATCGTGATCTCCCGGAAGATGCCGCTTCTGGTCGACGTCAAGGACGTCTCGACCGACGACGTCCGCATCGAGCTCGCGATCAAGGCCGACGCCGGGGACGCGGGCGTTCAGAAGGTTCTCGCTTATCTCTACAAGAACACTCCGCTCCAGTCGAACTTCAGCATGAACCTCACCTGTCTCGTGCCCACGGAGAACCCCGAGACCGGGAGTCCCGAACGGCTCGAGCTCTCCGAGATCCTGTGGCACTTCCTCCACTTCCGCATGGACGTGGTCGTCCGGCGCCTCGAGGACGAGCTGGACAAGGTGGGAAGGCGCATCCACATCCTCGAGGGGCTCGAGGCGGTGTTCGACGCCCTCGACCAGATCTTGAAGATCGTGCGCGCCTCCGATGGGAAGCAGGACGCGGCGAAGAAGATCATGGCGCGGTTTCCGCTGGACGAGGAGCAGACGGACGCCATCCTCGAGCTCAAGCTGTACCGGCTGGCGAAGCTCGAGATCCTCGTGGTGCGCAAGGAGCTCGAGGAGCGCCGCAAGCGGGCGACCGAGATCCGGAAGCTCCTGAAGAGCGAGGAGTCGAGGTGGAAGCTGGTCCGCGAGGAGCTGGTCGAGATCCGGAAGAACTACGGGGAGAAGGACCCGAGGCGGACGCTCATCGAGGCGGTCCGGGACGAGCCCGAGTTCACCGCCGACGACTTCATCGTCGCCGAAGACAACCACGTGCTGGTCACGACCGACGGGTGGGTGAAAAGACAGCGCGAGATCCGGGACCCGGGAAAGACCCGGCTCCGAGAGGGCGACTCGGTGCTCGCCTGCTTCGCTGGCTCCACGCGAGCGACCGCGGTCTTCTTCTCGAACTTCGGCTACGCCTATACGTCGCGCATCATCGACCTTCCCGCCACCACCGGGCACGGGGTCCCCATCCAGACGCTCTTCAAGCTCCGGGACGGCGAGAGGATCGTGAGCGCCCTCAGTCTCGATCCCCGCATCATCGGAAACGTATTCGTCGACGAAAAGCGCCCCGACCTCGCTCCCGATACCCACGCGCTCGCGGTCGCGACCGACGGCTATTCATTCCGATTCGGCCTCCAGGCGTTCCTCGAGCCCAGCACCCGGAACGGTAGGCGCTTCGCGCGCCTGGGAGCCGGAGCGGAGCTCTCGGGAGCGGCGCCCGTGAAGGGGGAGGAGATCGTCATCGCGGCTACGGAGAAGGCCCGCGTGCTCCTCTGCAAGGTCGAGGAGATAAACTACCTCGAAGGGGTGGGCCGGGGGACGATTCTCATCAAGCTCGCGAAGGGTGACCGGGTTCTCGGGTTCGTTGCCGCCGGAAAGAACGACGCGGAGCTGACGGTGACGACGAATCGCGACGCCCAGAAGAAGGTCAACGCCTCGAGCTACGGGATCACCTCGCGCGCCGGTCGCGGCCGCGAGCTCTTGAAGAACGGCACACTCATCGGGATCGTCCGGGCGGAAGTGGAAGCCCCGCCGCTGTTCGAAGGCCAGCAAGGAGCTGAGGAGACGGTCTCGTGAGTACCTATACGGCGAAAGACATCACCGTTCTCCAGGGCCTGGAGCCCGTCCGCGAGCGCCCGGGAATGTATATCGGGGGTGTCAACGTCCAGGGGCTCCATCACCTCGTCTGGGAGATTCTCGACAACAGCGTCGACGAGGCGATGAACGGCTACGCCACCTCGATCCAGGTGACGCTCCACGAGGATCATTCCTCCATCACCATCAGCGACGACGGCCGCGGAATCCCGGTCGACAAGCACCCCAAGGTCAAGAAATCGGCGCTCGAGGTGATCCTCACGACCCTTCACGCTGGGGGAAAGTTCGAGGGGCAGAACTACAAGACCGCCGGAGGCCTCCACGGCGTCGGCGCGTCGGTGGTGAATGCCCTCTCGTCGCGCCTGCTGGCGACGGTGAAGCGCGACGGCCACGTCTACCAGATGGAGTTCAAGCAGGGCCGTCCGGTCACGAACCTCAAGACCGTCGGCCGCGGGCGCGGCTCGGGGACCACCATCACCTTCCACCCCGACCCCAAGATTTTTCCCAAGACGAAGTTCCAGCCCGAGATCGTCCGCGAGCGGCTCGAGACCACGAGCTACCTGCATCAGGGTCTCCGCATCTCCTTTCACGACGAGGCGACGGGGGAAAAGGTCGCCTTCGAGCAGCAGGAGGGCCTCACCGCCTACCTGAAGAAGATTCTGGAGGAGCGCAAGTCGAAGCCGGCTCATGATATGCCCTTCCTCCTGAAGCGGGAGGGCGACTCCAGAGACGGTGCCCGCCTCGAGATCGCGATGCTGTGGACGGAGTCGACGGACGAGCACGTGCGGAGCTACGTGAACGGGATCCCGACCGCCTCCGGCGGCTCCCACGAGAACGGCTTTCGCTCGGGCCTGGGAAAGGCGCTCCGCAACTACATCGACGCCCACAAGCTCACCCCCAAGGGAGTGGCGATCTCCTCGGAGGACCTGCGCGAGGGTCTGACCGCCGTACTCAGCACGTTCATCACCGATCCGCAATTCCAGGGACAGACGAAGGACCGCCTCAACAATCCCGAGCTGCAGCAGGTCGTCGACGCCGCCGTCCGCCCGGCGCTCGAGCTCTGGCTCAACCAGAATCGTTCGACCGCCGACTCCATCGTGGCCCGGATCATTCTCGCGTCCCGGGCGAGGGAAGCCTCCCGAGCGGCGTCCGCCGCGATCGTGCGCAAGACCGCGACCAAGGGGCGCATGATGCTTCCGGGGAAGCTCTCGGACTGCACCAGCTCGCGCTCGAGCGAGACGGAGCTCTTCATCGTGGAAGGAGACTCCGCCGGGGGCTCGGCGAAGCAAGGCCGGGACCGCGAGCGACAGGCGGTCCTGCCGCTGCGCGGAAAAGTCCTCAACACCGAGCAGGCGTCGCTCGCGAAGGTGATGGAGAACAAGGAGCTCGTGGACCTCGTCCAGGCGCTCGGGTGCGGCCTGGGAAAGAGCTTCGAGCTCGACCGGCTCCGCTACCAGAGGGTCATCCTTCTGGCGGATGCCGACGCCGACGGCCATCACATCACGACGCTCCTGCTCACGTTCGTCTACCGCCACATGCCCGAGCTCATCCGCGCCGGCCGGGTGTACATCGCCCAGCCTCCCCTCTATCGGATCGACGTCGGGAAAGAGACGTACTGGGCGGCGGACGATCTCCACAAGGAGAGAATCCTCGCGAAGCACGCGAAGAACGGGAAGGCGGACATAACCAGGTTCAAGGGACTCGGGGAGATGATGCCCAAGGTTCTCTGGGACACGACCCTCAATCCCAAGACCCGCCGCCTCCAGCGAGTCAACATCGACAACGCCCTGAAGACGGATCGGGTGATCTCGGACCTCATGGGCAAGGATCCGGAGCCGCGATTCAACCTCATCAAAGAGCACGCGCCGGAAGTCGAACAGCTGGATATTTGAGCTTTAGAAGAGCTCTTCTTGCCGCCCTCGCTTCGCTGCTTACCCTCTCGGCCCTCGCGGCCGTCGCGCTCGTCATCCCCATCGAATCCCCCGGACTCGCCGACGAAGTCGAAAAGCGGGCACGGTCGGCGACCGGGATCCCCCTCGAGGTCTCTCGCGCGCGGCTTCGCCTGCTCGGCGGACTCGTCCTCGAGGAGGTGAGCGCATCGGCGAGCTTCGTCGCGGGAAGCTATCGGGTTCACGTCCCGCGGGTAGTCCTCGAGCACCGGCCTCTCGGCCTCTTCAGAGGACGACTGGAGCTGAGGGGCATCCGGCTCGAGCGACCGACGATACGGCTCGATCTCCCTCGACGCGCGGGGGAGACGTTCCGGGTCCGGAACGCGGCGCTTCTCGAGACCAGAGGCGCGAGCGAGCCCTGGCTCGAGGTCGAGGCGTCGCTCGAAGAGGTTCAGATCGAGGCCGGCGATCTCCTCGTCGGCGATCGCTTCTCGATCGAGGGGCTCTGGTTGACTCTCACGACCCTGGCCTACGACCGGCGCGCGCTCACTCCACTTCACGCGCTGCGTTCGGAGGGGAGCGTCGCTATTCGGAAGATGGTGCTCGATACCTCGAGCTTCGCTGACGTCGCCGCGCGAATCACCACCGAGAGCGGGCGCTTCCGGCTGGAGGACCTCGGACTCGCGACGGATCACGGCGCGCTTTCGGGCGAGCTCGCTCTCGACTTCAACTCGTTTCCGTTTCGCTACCGGGCTACGCTCCTCGGACCGTCGTTCGAGGTGGAAGGGGTCGGACGAGGAACGCTGCGGTTCGAAGCGGAAGGCTTCGGAACCCGGGCGCGGGACGTGAAAGGGAAGGGCACGTTCGCGCTCGAGCGCGGGCGGCTTCCCGACGCTCCCTGGGTCCGGGAGATCGACCCGGCTCTCGCGGGCGCGGAGCACGCGCCGGTCGAGATCGCATTCGAAGTGAGGGACGAACGCGTCTACTTCGAGAGGCTCGAGCTCGAGGCGGCGGAGAATATCTACGCGATCGAGGGCTCGGTCGGAATCGACGGGTCGAGGGACATTCGGGCGACAGTCAATCGCCGCCGGGATTGACGCAAGCAGAGCCGTACCGATTCCGTTAGTCACCGAAGCCGAAGTCCCGTGTCCGGAAGCTGTCGGCTATTTCATAGTGAGATTCGAGCTGGCTGGCGGCGGATTGGGCCAGCCGTTGACCTCGCACACCGCCTTGGCTCGAAGAACTTTGTCCGACGAAACCGTTCGAGGTGGTTTAACATGGCGGTGAGGTTGGGCCCTCAGTGATCAAGCTCTCCCGCCGTGAGTTCCTCGTTCGCAGCGGCACCGTCGCGATCGGTGCGGGCGCTTGCCGCGTCGAGCCTCCCGCTCCGCCGACGACGGCGGAAGGCGAGCTCATCGAGCTGACGGCGACGGAAGCCGTACGGGCCATGCGTCGAGGTGACGTGAAGGCGGAGGACTACGCTTCGGCCCTCCTCGCGCGCTGCGAAGCAGGAAGGAGCCTGAACGCTTTCATCACCCTCGACCCGGCGCTGGTTCTCGAAGCGGCGCGCGCCGCCGACCGGACGCGCGCCTCGGGAGCACCGCTTCCGCCCCTCCACGGGCTTCCGATTCCGATCAAGGACAGCGTCAACACCCGGGAGCTGCCCACCACCGGCGGAACGCCGGCTCTGAGAAATTTCCACCCCAGCGAAGACGCACCGCTGGTGCGAAAGCTCGTCGAAGCGGGCGGGATCGTGATGGGGAAGACGAACCTGCACGAGCTCTCCTTCGGGTGGACCAGCAGGAATCTCGCGTTCGGCGCTGTCGGTAATCCCTATGACCCGACTCGCATCCCCGGGGGCAGCAGCGGCGGGACCGCCGCCGCCGTGGCGGCCCGCATGGCGCCCCTCGGCGTCGCCGAGGACACGGAAGGGTCGATCCGGGTACCCGCCGCTCTGTGCGGCATCTACGGTTTTCGTCCGACGACCGGCCGCTATCCGACGACCGGCGTCGTTCCGATCTCGCCGCTCTTCGATCAAATCGGTCCCCATGCGAGAGCGGTCGAAGATCTGGTCCTGTTCGATCGGGTCGCAAGCGGCGACGAGGGGCCGCTCCCGTCGGTTCCGCTCGCGGGAGTGCGGATCGGAATCGGACGAGAGTACTTCTTCGACAAGCTGGACCCGGAGGTCTCCCGCATCACCGAGGAAGCCCTTCGTAAGCTTAAAGACGCCGGAATGGTGCTCGTGGAGGCGGAGGTCTCGAACCTGGCCCGGTTCGACGAGAGGATTACCGACGTGGTGCAGAACCACGACGTAGTGCCGATGC
>Ga0105095_10001486_pt1 | contig 12390 bp, 9 predicted proteins | sample PPLLak2March2015_2_FD_79180 | JGI IMG/M metagenome (GOLD analysis project Ga0105095, IMG submission 79180) | Freshwater sediment microbial communities from Prairie Pothole Lake near Jamestown, North Dakota, USA - PPLs Lake P8 Core (3) Depth... | ecosystem: Environmental > Aquatic > Freshwater >... | reverse complement strand
CCGCCACGTAGAATTTATCGAGTTTCGTCACTTCGGTGATGATCGGCTTGTCCCAGATCTTCCGGGCATTCAAATCCTTGATGAGCTCCTCGGCAATGCTCTTTTGCTCGTCATCGTGATAGTAAATAGCGGAGCGGTATTGCGTACCCACATCCGCGCCCTGGCGGTTGAGGGTGGTGGGATCGTGAATGGCGAAGAACACGTTCAGCAGGTCCCGGTAGGAGACAATGTTGGGGTCAAAATGGACCTGTACAACTTCGGCATGGCCTGTGTTGCCATTGCAGACTGCACGGTAGGTAGGGTTGTCCATGTGGCCGCCGGCATAGCCTGATTCCACCGCGTGGACTCCCTTGATCTCATCATAAACAGCCTCCAGACACCAGAAGCACCCCCCGGCCAGCGTTGCGGTTTGAAGATTGGTGTTCATACGATTACTCCTTTTCTAAAATTGAGGGGCAATTTCACTCAATAGGATGTCTTGAGTCTACCAAATCTTATTAAGAAATTATTACAGATCGTTTTATGGTTTAATTGTCCCGTATATCCATTAGAGGAAAGAGGCCCGCGATGGAAAAGAAACCCTACGACGACGTTTGGTACTGGTTTTTGACAGGCGAAAAGCGCGAGACCTTTCCCAAATTTTTCGGGCTGGCCATGGATATCGAGCGGGCCATCTTCAATATTTTGCCCGGACGCCCGCGTTGCATCCATTGCGATATGCCATTGGCTGGTCCCGGTGGACTCCTCCTTAAACCCCTGGGCGCCAGAGTCTCGACGTTTAATCCGCATCTGTGCGGCTGGTGCGAAAGTGGTGTAAGGAAAGATGAAGGGGGAGTGGAAATCGAGCTGACCATGCTATTCGCGGATGTGCGTGATTCGACGCCTTTGGCAGAGTCACACAGCACAGCCGTTTTTGCAACCATGATCCAGAAGTTTTATAAAGAAACAACCGATGTTTTGGTTCAACACAACGCGTTGATCAATCGGTTGATGGGCGACCAGGTGATTGCCCTGTTCGTTCCACGCTTTGCGGGAAGGCATCATGCAAAAGTGGCTGTTCATTCCGCAAGCCAGCTCTTACGCGCGACGGGGCATGAAGATTCAGAGGGCCCCTGGATTCCGGTCGGAGTAGGCGTTCATACAGGGACTGTTTACGTGGGCAGTGTGGGATCAGCAAAGGGCGTCAATGAAATCGCTGTGCTGGGGAGCGCGGCAAATATGTGCGCAAGGCTTTCCTCGAGAGCCGCGGCGGGGGAAATCCTGATCAGTGAAGATAGTGTGAAATCTGGGAATCTCGATGCAGCAGGCATGGAATCTCGTGCCCTGGAGCTAAAGGGAGTAAACCAGCCAGTGTCAGTAAGGGTGATGAATGTTCAATAAATAGCTCTCTGTAAACAAAAGAGAGCAGAGACAAAGCTCTGCTCTCCAATTTATCATTCAACCTCTACACTACCGGCGCTTCCGCTTCCTTTTCCTTCTCTTTCTCACCTGACCGCTCGAGAACCACTTCTCCCTCTGTATTTACATTTACAAGCACCGAATCGCCGTGTTGGAACTCGCCACCCAGCACTCTATCGGATAGCGGATCTTCCACCTTTTGCTGGATCACGCGTCGCAGTGGACGTGCGCCAAAATCCGCATCGTAACCCTGCTCCGCCAGGGAAGCGAGGGCCTCGGGAGTCGCGGTCAGGATCAGGTTATGTTCCTTGAGGCGCAACGCCACTTTATCCAGTTCGAGTGAAACGATCTGCTGGATGTCTTCTCTGTTGAGTGAGCGGAAGATCACGGTCGCATCCAGGCGGTTGATGAACTCAGGCCGGAAGGCGCGCTTGAGCGATTCGTTCAACTTCTTGCGCATGTCTTCATAGGAGACCTTCTCTTCTGAGACGTCATCGCGCTTGAGCGCAAAGCCAAGGGAAGATTGCTTCCTGATCATATCCGCTCCGATGTTGGAGGTCATGACAATGATCGCATTGCGGAAGTCCACCTTGCGGCCCTTCGCATCGGAAAGATGTCCCTCTTCCATGATCTGCAAAAGCATATTATGGACTTCAGGATGCGCCTTCTCGACCTCATCGAAAACCACAATCGAATAAGGACGGCGGCGCAGCGCTTCTGTAAGTTGACCGGCTTCCTCGTAGCCAATGTAGCCTGGAGGGGCACCCACCAACCGGGAGGCGGTGTGCCGTTCCATGAACTCGGACATATCCAACTGCACGGCGGCATCTTCACTGCCAAACATGAATTTGGCGAGCGTCTTGGTCAGCTCGGTCTTGCCGACGCCTGTGGGCCCAAGGAACATGAACGAACCGATGGGGCGCCTCGGATCTTTCAACCCGGCGCGGGCGCGGCGCACTGCACGCGAGATCGCCACGATGGCATCATCCTGCCCAATAATACCCTTGCGCAGTTCCTCTTCCATCTTGAGCAAACGCTGGGATTCTGCCTCCGCAAGCTGCATCAGCGGGACGCCCGTCCACATGGACACGACTTCGGCGATATCTTCCGCCGAAACAACGGGGCTATTGGTGCGGTCCCAGCCGGTGCGCAGACGTTCGATCTGCTCACTCAGTTCGACTTCGTGCTCCTCCCATTCCTTCACATCCTCGCTATTACCTTCTTCCTGTGCCAGCGAACGGTTCTGACGCGCCTGCCGCAGTTTGCCAAATAAATCCTTGGACTCTTTCGCGGCCGGGCTCTTATACATGCGTACCCGAGACGAGGACTCATCGATCAGGTCGATGGCCTTATCGGGGAGGAATCTCTCTGTCACATAGCGTGATGATAAATGCGCTGCGGCTTCGAGCGCTTCGTCTGAGATCACGAGATGGTGATGCTCTTCGTACGCCGAACGGATGCCCCTGAGGATTTCAATTGTCTCTTCCTCGGAGGGCTCCTCCACCTGAATGGGCTGGAAGCGGCGCTCGAGGGCGGCATCCGATTCGATGTGCTTGCGATATTCGTCCATCGTAGTTGCGCCGATCACCTGCAATTCGCCGCGCGATAGGGCCGGCTTGAGGATATTGGCGGCGTCCACCGAAGAACCGGCGGCGCCGGCACCCACCAGCATATGGACTTCATCAATAAAAAGAATTGCTCCAGATTGTTTCAATTCGTCGATCACGCGTTTGAGTCGTTCCTCAAACTGACCGCGATACATGGTGCCTGCCACCAGGGAACCCACGTCGAGCTGCAACAGGCGTTTGTTCATCAATGGCGCGGGCACATCACCTTCGACGATGCGTTGGGCGAGGCCTTCGACGATGGCAGTCTTGCCGACGCCGGGCTCGCCGATCAAGGCCGGGTTGTTCTTCGTGCGGCGCGCCAGGATCTGAATCACGCGCTCGATCTCCATCTGGCGGCCAATGACCGGATCAAGCTTTTTCTCTTCGGCTTTGGTCGTCAGGTCGGTAGCCAGCTGATCCACCAGCGGGGTCTTCGCTCCGGAGGCCGCACCACGCGCGGCGCTCCCGCCAGCAGGTGCCGGGGAGGAAGAGGCGGACTCATTCAACACGCGGCGAGTCTGCCGGCGAATCTGTTCCGCGGTGACGCCGAGTCTGCGCAGCACTTCCATCGCGGTGCTATCCACACGTACAAGCCCCAGCAGGATGTGTTCCGTGCCGATGTAATGATGACCAAGCCGGCGCGCCTCATCCACTGCATGTTCCAGCACTTGTTGTGTTTCGGAGGCAAGTTCCACGCGATTGGGATCAAAACTGCTTGAACTGGTGGTCACGCGGCGGATCACTTCACGGACCCGATCAGATGACATGCCAAGTTCACGCAAAACCCGACCTGCTACACCACCTTCTTCATCCATTAAACCGAGGAGGAGATGTTCCGTACCGATATTGTTGTTGCGAGATTGTTCAGCCTCTTGATGTGCTAGGCTAAGGACACGTCTAGCTCGTTGTGTGAAACGTTCCATTCCAGCCATAGTTGTCTCCTAATTCTATGAAATGATTCTACCAAAAAGGGAGGGGAGTCTGCGTAGGAAAAAGATTAGAATTTGTTTACAAGAGGGTTACAATAATTGCAGGACTAATTCCTGCCAATTTGCCTTGCGAGGCTTAACTTGCTTCGTTTTGTCCATTCGCAAGGCTAACCCTACTCTACAAGGATGGATTATGAACTCGATTTGTGTTTTCTGCGGATCATCAGACACGGTTCACGCGGACTATCTGGCTGGCGCGCGTTTGATGGGGCGTACCCTGGCCGAAAGGGGAATCCGCTTAATTTATGGCGGCGGGAAGACCGGTCTCATGGGGGCGGTGGCAGAAGGCGCACTTTCGGCGGGCGGCGAAGTGATCGGAGTCATCATCCCGAGCATGAACACTGTCTCACTTGCATATGACGGACTCACCCGCATGGATGTTCCACCCGATATGCACGCACGAAAAGCTCGCATGCACGAACTGGCAGACGGCTACATTGCCATGCCAGGCGGATTCGGCACGTTCGACGAATTATTCGAAACCATTACCTGGGCGCAGACCGGGGCGCATGAAAAGCCCGTCGGCCTTTTCAACGTAAGGAATTACTACGTCCCCTTGCTGGCCGCCATCGACCATGCAGTGGCAGAGGGCTTCGTGTTCAACGAACATCGTTCCGTTCTCTGCTGTGAGTCTGACCCGAACCAATTACTCGACGCGATGGCAAAATACGAACATCCGCACGAGGCGGTGAAGAGGTGGATGAGGGAGGAGTAGCAAGAAGCGGTAAATAGTAATTGGTAATCAGTTATCAGTGAGCTGGAGAGGAGATCATATGAATATCACCAGATTGGAGTTGTTGTCGCTGGATCTGCAGGCGCAGAGGGATTTTTATGAGAATTCTCTTGAATTGCCTGTAGAATTGAGCTCGTCCAGCCTGGAAGTTAAGGCAGGGAAGACAGATATTGTCTTCCTACAGGCATCTCCCGGGTTCGAGGGCGCGTATCATTTTGCATTCAATATCCCTGAAAATCAAATCCACGCCGCGAAGGAATGGATCTCGAGCCGTGTCGCTTTGCTTCGGGACGAGAGCGGAAATGATGAATTCGATTCAAAAAGCTGGAATTCAGATTCCATTTATTTCAAGGACCCCGCGGGGAATGTGCTGGAATTCATCGCGCGGCACAACTTGAAGAATCCCATGGATGGCAGCTTCGACAGCACCCGAATTTTGAACGTCAGTGAGATCGGCCTGCCTTCGGACGACGTGATGGGGCTCGCCAATGAACTTTGTACACGATTGGGCCTGTCTGTCTTTATGCAACAGCCCAACGAATCATTCACGCCTGTTGGCGACGATCATGGGCTATTTATCCTTCCTGCCAGGGATCGGATCTGGAAGCCAGACTCAGGTGTGCCTGCCAGGCTGCTGCCGGTTAAGGTGAGAGTAGAGGCAAATGGTAAAGGATGGGAAGTGCGCGGCGTGCCGTATGAAGTCATCGGTTGAACTCTGCCTAAAGTGCGTACGAATTGCCTTGAAAGCGCCTGGCTAATTGCCAGGTGAGCAAAGCCAATAGTGCAAGGATCGTTACGATGATCCAAACATGTGTGGGTGCCTGCAAGCCGAAAGCGCCAATCCAACTGGTAATCACACAGGCCATGCCGCGTCCAATCAGGTTGGCAATCGAAAAATGGCGATGTGAAATTCTCCCCAAACCCGCCACATAGCACATCGCATCATTCGGAACAAATGGCATAACAAGGGCGATGGCGTAGAAGGTAATGCCCTGGCCTTTGGCTATTTTGTTCCAGCGCGTCAGAATGCCAGGCGAAACCCATTTTTCAGCGAATGGACGTCCGTAGCGGTGCGCGAGCAGATAGGCGGCTTCTCCACCGGCAACCAGGCTCAACCATGAGAGCAGGAATCCGCCCCAAAAGCCGTATAAATAGCCAGAAGCCACCATCAGGACTTGACCAGGAATGAAGGCAAGAAAAACTTGCAGAACGAAAAGAATGAAAAAACTGACCGGTCCCCACATGCCAGCGCGTCCCATGGAGGCGGTCACAGCCTCCTGGCTTCCGAACCATGAAAATGTGTCAGTGATGCGCTCGCGGAACATCCAGAGTGCGATGAAGATGGCGACGAGCAACAATAAGCTACCGATAAATTTTTTCATGGCAATCTCCTTGTTCAGGCGTTGAAGCCGATGAATGCATCAACAGTCTTATAAAAAGTCCCATTTAGCTCTTCGTACGTAAATGCCCGGGGTGGTTGGTGGAATGGATACAGGAGTGGGACCGCGTTCACATTCGCAAAGTGGTTGTGCACAATACTCAGCGTAGTATCAAAGCGCAGGAGAGGGTCGTACACTGACATGGCGAAATAGCACGGCGTTTGATGTTTCGTCGGTGCTACTTCAAAATCAGTTGTCAGGATCTCATTGATCTGGGCATTCAACACGGAAATCGTGCTGGCCTTCGTCCGCGGCAGATTTTCCTGAAGGTGAATATTGTCTTCGAGCCGCCCGATTTTTTGAAGGGCTTTGGCGGTCATTGAAACCGTGAGCGGATTGTGGATCAAATTGACGAAGGTTTCCTGGATTTTGGGATAGCTGAGGAGTTGATTGAATTTGTTAAGTAGATTCAGCCTCAGGCTTGAGAAGGGAAGCGCACGGCGTCCAAGGCAGGGGGCAATCAGTATTACACGGTCGACCCGCGCCGATAAGAGTTTGAACGTCCGCATGGCCAGGATCCCGCCGAAGGAAAAACCCATCAGGCTGAAACGGTCGAGGCCCAATTTGTCCGCCAGTTGGGCAACAAGTTCAGCGACCTTCTGGCTGGAGAACCGTTCCCGGAAAGGCTCGGATTTTCCGTGCCCGGGTAATTCAAAGAAATAAACGTGGAACCATTGCGCCATGAACTGTGCCAGCGGCAGCCAATTCTCCAGTTCGGAGATCGTGGCGGGAACCATGATGAGCGGCGCGCCTCTGCCAGTCTCCAAGACATGCAGCCGCGCCAAAGGCAGATCGATGAAATATGTTTTATAGGATGAAGGTTGCGTGTTGAACATAAAATCTCTCTTGTAGAACAATGCAATGTGATGTAGTTACGAATTCCAATGCCTGTCTTTTTAATCTTTCATTGGCGGAACAGTCTTCTTCGCGCGATACGAAAGTGACCGGGAATCCTGTGATAATGCTCTGTCTTGTTGGACAGGAATTTGCATTCAAAGTTTCAACAACTTTCTGACCTCGTTCGAAGAATTTTCTCCAGGATAAACATCTCATCTCCCTGGGTTGTCCCCACTATCGCATATTCGAACTGCCAAAACCAGAGAACGAACTGCCAAAAACCGCCAATTTAACGAGTAAGACCCTAAAGTTCTCAAAGCCTTTAGGGTCTGTGTGCCTAATGTAGAAATCTATTGTCGTGCTTTCTCCACCAATAATCTTGCCAGCCCGCGGATGGCGTTGCGGCGTGTGCGGTTGAACGTCCCTTCGGAGATATACAGACGCGCCATGATCTCGCGGTTCGGCACACCCTCCACGTAGGCGTCGTATAGCACGGCATGGTTGTACCAGACGCGCGGTAGCGGCTCGGGCGGACGCTTCTCCGCCGGCCGCAGCGATTCAATGGAAGTGATGAGCAGTTGTTGGAGTTGTTTTCCCCGCTCGATGTGTGACTCGCCTCTGATCGCCATCTTGTCCGCGAGAGGAGACTGCCCCAGGGTGATCGTATCCGACAGATGACGCAAACCTTCCTCAACAGTTTTTGTGAAATCCGCATCGGCATGCGCCGAGATTGTGTCCAGCAGCTCAACCGCGGCAACGTTCAAGTCAGTTGCATTCGCCTGCGATTCAGCCACCAACTGGCGGATCTGGTCAGTGTGTTGCGGGCGAAGATTGCTGAGTGATACCACCGTGCCGACCTGATCGGCAAATTCGGCCAGCAGGTCCAGATCACCGGTCGAATAATCGAGCCGTGACCTGGGTCTCCCAATCCCGACAACAGCAACCTGTGTTGGTCCTTCGAAGGAGGGAGCGATCCATGCCAGGTACGGGAACTGGCTATTCTTTGGATGCGATACATCTTCACACGCGACCAGTTCCGCGGAAATCCGGCTCTCGATCGGGACCGAATGCCTGGTCGCGATGACGAGGAATTCATCCTCGCGCCGGACCGCGATCGCTCCGCTCGGCGCGTTGAGGGTCTGGCAGAGCAGGTCCAGCCCCTCCTGCAGATGGAGCCGAGGTTCATTCTCGCCCAGGCGCTCAAGCTGGCGTAACTGCTTTCGGAAAGCGCCCTCTCTGCGCATGCGCAGGCGTTCGAGAAATTCACGCACCAGGTCGTAGAGGGCGTGAGTTAGGATGACAAGACCCACCAGCGTGCCCATCATCTCGAGCTGCAATCCCCAGCTCCAGGCGAGGAACGCGTAGATGGCGGTCAGACCAAATACCGTCAGGGTGGTGACCGGAAAATCCTGAAGCGTTGTCCGGCGTTCCGTCAGAGTCTGGTGGCGCGCCACGGACAATCCCAAAATAAAGATTCCGCAAAAGATAAACAGGTCCGGGACAATGCGCGGCAATGGACTCGACGCAGTCAGCGCGATGACCCCGTAAAGAACGGAAGCCGTGGGGAAGACGGATGAAACCAGGAAATACTTTCCGCGCGGTGTAAGCCCGACTCGGTCGTCAACCAGCAGATTGAGCAATATACACAGGGAGATCCCCCACTGATACAGGCTATAGACAATATAAGCCGGCCCGGGCTTCATGTGCGCCACGTAAAGAGCGTTCCCCTCTTCGCTGGTGAACGTACCCGGCAATAGCAACAAAACCGCGGTGAAGCCGGCGAGGCTGTAGATGCCTATCTCGAGCAGGCGAAATCGTTTTTGATTGTACGCCGACATGATCTGGTAGGTCAGGCTATACCACCCCGCCAGCCCGATCACCAGCAGCACGGCACGCCATGCCGCCATCCCGGGAACTTGACGAAAAATGTTATTGTAGGCCCCATAGTGAAAGATGGAAAGCGCCAGTGAAACAATGACCGCCCGTAATGCAACCTTGCTGGGAAACCCTCTCGCAAGTAAATAGAAAGCCATCCAGAGCGTGGTAGCCATTGCGAGGAGGTCGATGAGCATCGTTGCTTGAGCTAACATACCGACAATTACAATCACTATACAGACTAAGAAAGTGAAAGTCAATAGGCGGGTGACACTGTGATATTTTTCAGTATCCTGTAGGCAAATACAAGGGCATATAACCCTTTTACTACCGAGACACCGAGTTTCGCGAATTGGTTAAAAATTCGTGGCTGGGTTTTGGGCTTTCCCGTTGAAGGCAGTAGAGCCGATCTCGCTTTAATGCAGAAGAGATGAAAGTGGCCCCTGTTCATCGATGAGCTGACGGATCTCGCCATACGGCACAATGACCGTCTGCGGACCTGCTGCGTACGGCGCGACCTGATATTCGTCGAAGGTGATCATCAAGCCGTCGGGAGCGATGTTCCAGTTGCGGTAGTTTTCTGGCGTGGGAGCTGCGCCATCCCGGAATGGCCCTTCGAAGAAAGGTTGTTTGCTGAGTTCCGTGATGCAGTATTGCGAAATCGCTTCGAGATAATTGGAATTGGGGAGGAAGAGATCACCTAAAGCCAATTCCCTGCCTTGACCTAGATCATAGTTCACCGTCATGCTGTAGTGACCCGGGTGCGCCGCGCCATCGGAATAGAAGGAGAAGACGAGTTTGAGGCTCCAGACATTGTTGAATTGTGAGACCAGTATGTAGGTGACATCCAGAGAACTTCCAATCTCTGTAATGGGTGGGACAGGGTTTTGCAGGAAGCCCTGCCTGTGCAAATCCACTTCTCCCTGGATGATTTCATTGAGTCTTCGATTGAACGTCTGTGCGCGCGGATCATCACTGCCGGCGAGTTGGGGCGTTTGGCCGGTAATGGTATAGGGAGGTGTCTGGTTGGTTTCACTGAAAGGTGATGAAATTAATGTCACTTGCTGGCTGAGTGGAACAGGTGTGGACGTGGGAACAATCGCCGCCATTGGCGAGGGCGTGGCGGGAGGGGCTGGCACGAGTGCATTGCAGGCGAGAATGATGAGAAGAGTAAAGCTTGTAATAAATAGTTTGTAGATTTTGTTTGGTTTCATGAATAGCTCCATTGTTATTAACCCCTGCACGTTCTTTTGCGTTTCTATTGAGTATTTGTCCAGAAAGTGCTCAAGCTGCCTCGTGAACCCCATCCCAGTAGCGAATTCATTTTGTCATAGAGACATATTTTCACAGCGTCAATGTCAACTCCTTCCATATCTCCAGTAGTTAAGTGGCCGATGGGATGATAACGGAGGAATCCCGGCTGCTATCCATCGGATGAAGTATTCGCCTGTTGTGGGGAGCCTATCCCTTCGTGAGGTGAATTAATCATCTTGCTCGGAAGACAGTGTTTTAGCTTCTTTGTCCGCCGGTAAGAACAGACTCAGGGTCGCGATACGAAAACGGTCGACCTTCTCGACACGCAGACGAAGACCATGGATTTCCACTTCGTCACCGACGGAGGCAGTCCGGCCCAAAGCATGCAGGACCAGGCCGGCCATGGTAACGGCCTCATCGGAGGGAAAGCCAAAGCCAAAGAGCTCATTCACCGCGTCGATACTGACACGCCCCGCCAATCGGATGCTGCCATCGGGTCGCTCCAAAATCTCCGGCTCTGTTTCGCCGGCTTCATCGGGCAGATCCCCAAAGACCTCCTCCAATAAATCTGCCAGCGTAACAAGCCCTGCCGTGCCCCCGTATTCGTCGATGACAATGGCGATCTGCTGGCGATGTTTCTTGAACTCTGCCAGCAATCTATCGATCCTGATCGTTTCAGGCACAAAGGCCGCCTCAACCACCAACGGCATCAAATCCAGTGTTTTCGCGTCAGCGTCCGTCCCCTGGCTGCCATCCAATGCGCGTTGACCGTTGTTCCCGGAAGTGGCTGTCTTCCATTGCTCCAGATCCTGAGAAAGCTCCCGGTAGTTCAGATGCTCCAGATCCTTGGAGTTGATGACGCCAACAATCTCATCCAACGAATCCTGATAGACCGGAATGCGAGTGTGGGGACGACGCTGTAAAAAATCAGTCAATGCGCTGCGCCTGATTCCCACCGGGAGAGCCTGCATTTCCAAACGCGGCACCATGATGGTGCGCGCGGTAGTGTCTGAGAACCGGACAACGCGATGTAGGATCTCGAACTCGGTTTGATTGATTTCACCGCCTTTGTGCGACTCTGTAAATATCATATCGAGTTCTTCGGGAGAATGCACCTGGCTGTGGCCTTCGGCAGCATGAAAGCCCAACAGGCGCAGGAGGAAATTGCCGATGCCGTTGAGTATCCAGGTCAGAGGTGAGAATATCACCGCAAAGATTGTCATGGGGCGGCCGATCCAGAGCGCGGTGCTTTCGGTTCTTTGGAGGGCGATGGATTTAGGCATCAATTCGCCAAGGATCACGTGCAGAGCCGTCATAATGAAATATGCAAAGCTCGCTACCAGCGCTGTCCGTGTTATGCCCTGCCATTCCTCCGGTACCCAGCTGAAGAGGGGGGTTAAAAGGGGTTCCAACGTCTGTTCGCCAATCCCACCCAGTAATAGCGAAGCGAGAGTAATGCCAACTTGTGTGGCTGCAATGTAGCGGTCAAGGTCACGCACGGCACGCTGAACCACGGCTGCTGCGCTGCTGCCTTCGGCCGCAAGCTGGTCAATGCGTGTCTTGCGCACGGAGACGAGCGCAAATTCAGAGGCCACGAAGAAGGCGTTCGCGAGAACTAAAATGAAGACGATGGCGATATCCATCGCTATCGAGCCCGTTAATGTAGAGGCGGCATGATCCAAAAGAGATTCCTCAATCTGAGTACCAAAACTCCGACTTCAAAATATGAGATTTCCAATGAGATGTAGTGGAATACAGCCGGATATGCAGGTATGTAAGGCGTAGCGCCAAACAAGTCTTGGAAATGATCCTGCAGCTTTGCTTATTGGTAAAACTATTATAAATCCTTTGCACAGGTAGTTTGGGGACACTTTCAATAGACTGATCGTTGGGCTGGGGTTGTTCTATATGGAGTAAACAATTGTCTTCAATATCTCCAGTGCCTCCTGCTTGCCTCCATATCCATTCTCGCCTCCCGGTCCCACGCAGGAGGGACAGCCGTCCGCGCAGGCACAATCGCTCACGAGTTCGTGGGCGCGTGCCATCAATTCGTCATGCATGTCGAAGAGTTTCTGGCTGAAGCCGATCCCGGCCGGGATCGAGTCGTATAAAACAACCGTCGGCTGACCAAAGTTCTGGTTTTCGACCGGCTCGACGTGTGCCCCCAGGTCGCCCGTATCGCACATCAGGAATAAGGGTGCGAGGTTGCCAAGTACATACGCCAGCCCGGCGAGTCCGCTGCGCATGCGGACGTTCTG
>Ga0105095_10001484_pt1 | contig 12402 bp, 10 predicted proteins | sample PPLLak2March2015_2_FD_79180 | JGI IMG/M metagenome (GOLD analysis project Ga0105095, IMG submission 79180) | Freshwater sediment microbial communities from Prairie Pothole Lake near Jamestown, North Dakota, USA - PPLs Lake P8 Core (3) Depth... | ecosystem: Environmental > Aquatic > Freshwater >... | reverse complement strand
GCTCGAGGGCGACGAGATCGCGGAACTCTTCCGCGGCCTCGGCATATCGCCTCTGCGACAGGCGGAGTCTTCCCAGGTTGAAGCGAGCGGCGCTGAGGTTCGGGTCGAGACTCGCGGCGGTCTCGAAGTTGGCTGCGGCTGCCGCGTCGTCTCCGAGTGCGAGCTCGGCAACCCCTCGCAAGAGGTACACGGGGGCGAGGGTCTTGGGCGTCGCCGCGTCCGGGGATTCGGGAGCGAGGGGCAGAAGGAGGGAGAGCGCTTTCGACGGTTGTCTCTGGTCGAGAGCTTCCTTCGCCTGCTGGAAGACCTCCCCCGCGGTCTGGACGGAGACGCTGGCGGCCAGGAGGACGACGAGAAGCATGGTCACTAAGGGGATCGCTTCACCTCTTGGAGAAACTCGGCCACCTGCGCCTGGTCGGGAGCCAGTTCCAGGGAGCGGGTGAGCGTCGCGACCGCGGCCTCCCGGTTCCCCATCGCGAACTCCGTCTCTCCCAGGGCGTTCAGGAGGCCCACGTCCTCGCCGGCGGATTCGAGCGCTTTCCTGTAGGCGTCGGCAGCCTCCCCGTACTTCCCGAGACGAAACCGGGCGAGCCCGAGGAGCGCCAGCGCCTCCACGTCGGCGCCATCGCGAGAAACCGCTTCGAGCGCCGTTCTCTCCCCCTCCTCCGGATTCCCTCCCAGGATCTCGGCGCGAGCCTTTCCGCGACGAGCGTCCTGAAAGAAGGGCTCGTAGTCGAGTGAGATCCGGAAGAGACGGATGGCCTCGTCGTAGCGCCCGGCGACGAGAAAGTGGGACCCCTTCCGGAAGTACTGTTGCGCGGGACTGAGCTCCGGCGGGAGACCTACGGTGCTCAAGCGTCCCATCTCCTCCTGGGCGGCTCCCACCTCGAAATCGAGGCGCGCGAGATCCGAGAACGACCCGCCCTCTTCGCTGACGAGCGCTTCGAGCTGGTAGCTCCCCTCGGCGAGCACATCTCCCGAGAGGATCTTGAGCACGTCCACCGTGTCGGACTCGGAAACCCGCGGACGAAAACGGCTGGTCTCGTCGAGAACGGTCTCCTCCCCTCGCCTGAGGGTGAAACGCACCGAGACCTGAGGATCGGCGGATGCCGGCCTCTCCGGAAGGTAGACCGAAAGGTACGCGAGGAGCCTCTGTCCCGCGCCGAAGCGGTGGTTCGGTTTCGGGTAGAGCCGCAGGTGTCCGAACTGATGGGGAATTCCGTCCGCAGCCGACGCCGCGGCGTCATCGGCCTTGAAGGCGGAGACGAAGCTCGAGACCGCCGCTCGATCCGGCGGAAACGCCGGAACGGCGACGACCCGCTCGACGATCCCGAGCCGCCTTCCTACGAAGTCCCGGACGTAGAGCTCGAGACGGTATCGACCGGGGAGGAGATCGACCATGCGCTGGAAGAGGATGGGATAGTGCCGCGCCGTCTCCCAGTCGGCGGCGGAGATCTCGATCTCGAGCGAGTCGCGAAACTCCTCGAGGATCTCGCCGCTATCGATATGGGTGAAGGTGCCGATGAGGTCGTAGCGTCCGAGCATCCGCTCGTCGTACTGATTCGCCCGGAGGTTCTCGGGGGCGATCTCGAGGGCGAGGTGCGCCTCGGAAAAGCCGTCCGCACCCCGGAAGTAGTCGATGTTGAAGTCTACCGGGAGCTCTCCCCCGAAGCTCGCTTCCGCGGTGACCGTGGCCCTCAGGTTCTTGCGGGTCTTCTCGAAGACGAAGCCCGGCGTCCGCAGGTCGGAAAGGATCGCCTCGGAAGAGAGCATGTTCTGCCCCGGCCCGACGCTCTCCGCCGCCTTGACGATGTCGACGTCCCACCGCTCGCGGGCGTTGAACGGCACCCGGTTGCCGAAACCGACCATCCCGCGGGTCACGGGATCGGCGATGAGGGCCTTCATCCCGTCGAACGCGGGACTGAAGAGACGGTACTCTCCGGCGCCGTTCCTCTTGAAGAATACGAGCTGGAGCGCGTTGGGAAAGAGGGGGATGTCGAGGTTGTAGTAGTACCAGATCTGGAGCGGAAAGAGGTCCTGGTTGTTGGGATAGGACATCACGTCCTGGGGCTCGCCGAGGGTGATGTACATGCGGCCCCGCTCGGTCATCCAGCCGGGCCGCGACTCGCGGTACTTGTCGTTGGCCTCGCGAAAGCGCTTGAAGTGCTCCTCCCGGAACTCGTTCACCGCGGTCTCGGGGACGGGGTCCCGCACCTGCCAGAACCTCTCGATGAACTCGTCGCGCTCGGAAGCGGTCGCGAGCCCGAGGAAACTCTCGCGCTCGGCATCCGTGATGATGTAGATCGCTTCTTCGTCGAGGAACCGGCGGTGCTCCTTGGAAAGATCGGGCTCCGAGCCCAGAAGCATGAGCAAAATCGAGCCGAGCATGCTCTCCCATCATACTTCAACAGCGTGGGTTAACATGTTCCGCATGACCCGCGGACCACTGGTTCTGGCGCTCGCCGTCCTTTTCGGCTGCGGTGGCGTCCGACCCCGCCAAGGTCAGAACCTTCTCGTCATCACCATCGACACTCTCCGGGCGGATCGCGTGGGGGCCTATGGGTATCGGGAGGCACGGACCCCGCACCTCGACCGGCTCGCCGCCCAAGGCGTCGTCTTCGAGGAAGCGATCGCCCAGGTCCCCGTCACTCTCCCCTCGCACGCGAGCCTTTTCACCGGACTCGTGCCGCCCACCCATGGGGTTCGCGACAACACCTACTTTCGGCTCGACTCCGAGGCCCGCACCCTGGCGGAGATCCTGAAGGAGCGGGGTTACGAAACCGCGGCCTTCGTGGCCGCCTTCGTTCTCGACAGCTCCTTTGGGCTCGATCAGGGATTCGAGGTCTATGACGACGAAGTCCCGGCGGTCGCCGAGTCCACGGGGACGATCGCCGAGCGCCAGGGAGATCTCGTCACCCGGGCGTTCGAGTCGTGGGTCGAGAATCGACCTTCCGATCGACCCTTCTTCGCCTGGCTCCACTATTTCGACCCCCACCTTCCCTACGCTGCTCCCGCGCCCTACCCCGCGGGCTACGACGGGGAGATCGCTTACGCGGATGCCCAGGTGGGTCGGGTGCTCGAGAGGCTCGAGACAGAGGGGCTCGCCAAGGATACGCTGGTGGTCGTCACCTCGGACCATGGAGAGTCCCTTGGCGAGCACGGGGAGAAGAGCCACGGGTTCTTCGTCTACGACGCGACCCTTCACGTTCCCTTGATCCTTAAGAGCGCGGCCTCACTTCCGGCCGGGAAGAGGGTCGCGGCATCGGTGCGTACCATCGATATCTTCCCCACCGCCCTCGAGGCGCTCGCGGTTCCCGTTCCCGAGGAGGCTCAAGGGAGCAGTCTTCTCCCGCTCGTGAGGGGCGAGGCGACAGAGACTCCTCCCGCTTACGCCGAGTGCTACGTTTCCGAGCTCAACTTCCGCTGGGCGCCTCTCGTCGCTCTCCGCGAGGGCGGCTACAAGTACATCGAAGCTCCGCGCCCCGAGCTCTACGATCTCGGCGCCGATCCGGGCGAAATGAAGAACCTCGTCGAAGCGGATCCCGGGAGGGCGCAGAGGATGAGATCCCGTCTCGCGGAGCGCGTCGAGGAGTTCGCCCCCTCGTTCTCATCGAGAGCGCAGCCGGATCCTGAGACCATCGCGCGCCTGCGTTCTCTCGGGTACGCCGCGTCCGGAGGCGGGAGCGCTCCCGAAGGAGCGGCGCTCCCCGACCCCAAGGACCGCCTCCACCTGTGGACGCGACTCGAGGAAGTGATCCTTCACCAGGGCGCCGGGGACCTGCCGAAGGCGATAGAAGCCGCGCTCGAGGTTCTCGACGAAGACCCCACGAACCTCCTCGCGCTCGAGCTCCTGGCCGGCGCTCGCGCAGCGACGGGCGAGCGGAAGGAGGCGATCGAGCTCTACCGGCGGATCCTCGAGATCGACGCGACCCGCCCGCTGAGCCACGTGCTCTTCGGAAACCTCCTCTGGCAATCCGGCGATCTCGACGGCGCCGAGGCGAGCTTCCGCGCCGCGCTCGAGCGGGATCCCGATTTCGCCCGCGCCCACCGCCGCCTCGGAGAGCTCTATTTCACCCGCGGTGAGACCGAGAAGGCCCTCGAGAGCTTCGGCCGCGCCGCGGAGCTCGCGGACGAAGACGTCGAGACCCGGCTCGGCATCGCCAGGAGCCTCAAAGCGTCGGGCGATATGACGGGGGCGCTGAGAGAGCTCGAGGCTCTTCACGGACAGAGTCCCAAGGATCCGGAGATCCTCGCGGAGTACGCGGGGACTCTGGCGCAGCAGGGGGAGATCGATCGGGCTCTCGCGCTACTTGCCGCGGGCCCCGACCACCATGACGTTCATTACACGACGAGCGTCATTCTCCGCTCTCGGGATCGGATGCCGGAGGCTCTCACCGAGCTCGAGAGGGCGCTCGCGCTCGAGCCCGGCTCGGCCGTCGCCCTCCACGACCGCGGCGTCATCCTTTCCAGGATGGGGAACCTGCCCGAAGCGGTCGCCTCGCTCTCGAAAGCGCTCGAGAGCACCGACTCGCCGTCGACCCGAAACGCACTCGGCACCGCTCTCTGTCGAATGGACCGGTGCGCGGAGGCGATCCCCCATTTCGAGCGGGCGGTCACGCAGGCGCCGTCGTTCGTCGAGGCGATCGAGAACCTGGCCCAGGCCTATTCACTTGCCGGACGGGATCGAGACGCGCGGGAAGCGCGGCAACGCGCGGAGGCACTCCGGGCCCCTCCGTAGGGCATATAACTTGGCTTACAGTGAGGATCGCCGGGCGGCCGCGCGTCCAGCTGTAACCGCAGGCGGCCGACACCCTCTTTCGTGGGATGCGCGGTTTGCGCCTGCGCAGACGTCATGGTATATACCGATCATGATCTTCCGGGGGAGGGTCGCATGCCGAGAGCGAAGATTTTCTGGAACGGGAGGAGTCAGGCGATACGGCTGCCCAAGGATTTCCGTTTTCAAGGAGATGAAGTGGAAATCCGACGAGAAGGCAAGACGGTGATCCTGGAGCCGCTCAAACGCCGCGCCTGGCCCAAGGGCTACTGGCAGAGCTGGGGAAAGGTGCCGGATGATTTCGAAGCACCCGAGCCTCTTCCCTCCGCGCCAACGGATGTGGATCTCGACGAGTGAGCTACCTCCTCGATACCAACGTCTGTGTGTACGCCATCAAACGATGGCCGACCGTGATTGACCGGCTTCAGGCTCTCTCTCCCGACGATGTCGCGGTCAGCGCGGTGACCCTGGCCGAGCTCTGGTTCGGTGCGCGCAAGAGCAGCAAGCCGGTCCCAACCAGAAGGAACGTCGACGCCTTCCTGCTGCCTTTTGCAGTGATTCCCTTCGACCCTGCCGCCGCTGACTCCTACGCAGAGATCCGACTCGAGCTCGAGCGCGCCGGCCAGCCCATCGGCGAACGCGATCTGTTGATCGCCTCGACGGCTCACTCCCGCGGGTTTAGGGTGGTCACTCACAACGTCTCCGAGTTCGGCCGCATATCGGGAATCACGGTCGAGGATTGGATTTGAACAGTTCCCTGGTTACCTCAGTCTTCCGACTCCCTCCTTGGCCAGGACGTCCTCGCCGGCGCGGAGCGTTCCGAGCTCCATCCGCCCCGAAGGCCAGGAAAGAACGACGTTCGACGCCTCGTTTTCGCCCCCAAGCCCGATCGTGAGCCTCCGGTCATTGGTCGAGAGGTAAGTCCAGATCAACCCGGAATCCCGGAAGACCTTGCGCCCGCCCACCTCGAGAACGACGGGAACACCGAGGCCGTCGCGGTTCGCGCGGGCTCCGACGAGCGTCAACCTCACCCATCGATTCCGATGCTCCGCCTCGTCGACGAGCAGCGTGGGAACGTCGCTCATGTTGTTGATGAAGACGTCGAGGTCCGCATCCCCGTCGATATCGGCGAACGCGAGGCCGCGGCCCGAATAGAGGCGCTCGAGCCCGGGTCCCGCCTCTCCTGTGACTTCCTCGAAGCGCCGCCCGCCCGACGTGTCGATTCCGTTGAGGAACAGCTGATTCTGCTGGCGATAGCTCTCCCCGATTCCGGCGCCGTCCACTTCGGGGTAGACGTGGCCATTCACGACGAACAGATCGAGATCGCCGTCCCAGTTCATGTCGACGAACCGGACTCCCCAACCGAGCTTCTCGAACGAGGGAGCGGTCACGCCCACGCTATCGCTCACGTCCGTGAACAGGCCGAAGCCCTCGTTGCGGCGAACCGCGTTGTAGTCCCCCTGGAAAGTGGTGACCACGAGATCGGGCAGTCCGTCGGAGTCGAAGTCGCCCGCGTCGGCGCCCATGCCCGCCTGCGGCTTTCCGTACATCGAGAGGGCGACCCCGGCCATGAGAGCGACGTCCTCGAACTTGCCCTTTCCGTCGTTGCGGAAGAGGTAGTTCGGCGTCGAATCGTTGGCGACGTAGATGTCGGAATCGCCGTCGGCGTCGATGTCAACGAAGGTGACGCCGAGTCCTTTCCCCTCGGCATCGTAGACTCCCGCTTCGCGCGTTATGTCCTCGAACGTCCCATCGCCCCGGTTTCGGTAGAGCGCGTCCACTTCGCCCGGGAGGCCGTTCGGACCGCACATCACCGGAACGCCTCTCCAGATGCAGAACTTGGGGTCGAGCTTTTCCAGCAGGCTCTCGTCGAAGGCGATGTAGTTGCAGACGTAAAGATCGAGAAAGCCGTCCCCGTCGATGTCGCCGAACGCGGCGCTCGCGCCCCATCTCGGATCGGAGACGCCTGCTTCCTTGGCGACTTCGGTGAAGGTCCCGTCGCCGTTGTTCCGGTAGAGAGCGTCCTCACGGTAGTTGGTGACGAGGAGATCGACGTCGCCGTCGTTGTCGTAATCGGCGGCCGCCGCTCCCCCGCCCCAGCCGCGATCTCCGACTCCCGCCTCCTCCGTCACTTCGACGAACTCCCCGTTTCCCAGATTCCGGAACAGCTGATCCGGAGCGCCCCCGCTTCCAGACTCAAACTCCTCGAGGGTCTGGCCGTTCACGACGTAGAGGTCGACGGCGCCGTCGCCGTCGTAGTCGAAGAACGCGGCGCCCGATCCCGTGGTCTCGGTGATGAGCTTCTTCGCCGGACTTCCGAAGCTGTTGGGGCGGGTGAACCCGCGCTCGGCGGCGACGTCGCGATACCGCGGGAGGTCGCGCTCGTCCGCGGGCAAGGCCGCGAGCAGGAGAGCGAGCGCGAGTGGGCGCATCAGCCCGGATTATAGGCGAGCATCTCGAGCGAGGCGGTCACCGGCAGATCGGTCTCGAGGAGCACGAAGCGCCAGGCTTTCCTCGGCTTCGCCGGAAGAGAGGAGAGTCGGATCTCTCCGTAGGAGCGGTCCACGAGGCGAATGGAGCTCCGCAGGTCCTCTTCGGCGACCGACGACGAGCCCCGTTCGGCGGCGAGCGCCTTCGCCGTCCAGATCGCGATGGGAACGAGTAGGAGGAGCCGGGGCACGGCTTCGACGAAGGGAAGCTCGGCCTCGCCCTCCCTCATGAACCGTTGTCCCACGATCTTCGCCCTGAGGTACCGCGCCAGAATCCCGGCGCCCGAGCCGGAATCCAGGATGCGGGCGGAGACCCTTTCTACTTCCGCGAAGCTCGCGCGCAGCTCGCGGTTGTCCACGAGCGGTCTCGCCTCCGGGAACTTGTAGCCGTCCGCTGCCTGCACGCGGAGACCGGCCTCCCGTTCCCGCGCTTTGCCCTTGAGAGTCAGGAGATCGTCCGGTGTCGGGTTCAAGGAAAGAAACAGCAGGTGGAAGAAGACGGCGCGGCCCGTCTTGTCCATGCGCTCGAATTCCGGATCGATGGGCCGCTCGCGGATTTGCCTGGGGATACCTTTGGCCAGGACCTCCCTCAGGGTCCGGGCCGCCTCCGTACCGGGATCGCTCGTCGTCGCCAGGCGGTTGAACTCGAAGACCGAGCGAACGCGATCGAGGAGCGAGAGACCCTCGTCCGAGAGAACCGAGACCAGATGGTGCTCGAGCTCCCAAAGAAGCTCTCCCGGGACGTCGTACTTCTTCGAGAACCTGTGCGGCTTCGGCGCGAGCGAAGCGCCCTCCACAAGCCGATTCCACTCGGGAACCCGCCGCGAGAGGGGCTCGCCCTGGTCCAGGCTGACCGCGCGGCAGGCGAAGGAGACATCGACCGCCACCCGATCCCCGACCGCGAGGAAGCCGAACGGGTAGAGCCGGCACAGAAGAGGCTTCGCCGCTTCTCCGAACTTCTCGTGGATTCGGCATTGGTTGTTCGAGCCGAGGTAGACGCAGGCACCGTCGGAGCTTCGGGCGAGAGCGAGGCGCCCCGACCGTGGCTCACCGGGGACCGGCGCACCGGGAGAGATACCCGTGAGCTCCGGCGCCACGTCGCTCCAGTCCAGGGCCGACAGTCGGTCCGCCTCGCCGGGGCCGAGCATCACGTGCCAGCCGCGGCAGCAGTCGCCGCAGCGCGAGCAGGTGAAGTGGACCTCCTTCGGGTAGACGAGCTCCCTCTCGGCCGCGGGCCCGGGCAGGCTCATGGGTCCTTCATCTCGTGGATCCAGCGGGGAAACTCGTTGCGCTCGGGCATCGCGAACTCTCCGCGATGCCCTGGCTCCTCGTTCTCGTGACAGCGCTCGCAGACGACGATAGACGGCCGGACCAGCCCCGCCATCGCGGCCTTCTCGGGATCGATCATGACCTCGGCCGGCGAATAGTCGCTCCCGGGTCCATGACAGGACTCGCACTGGACCGCGGGGAGCCGAAGCGCTTCGGTATCGTGACACGAGAAGCACCGATCCGCGGAGTCCCTGGGTACCCGGGCGCGAGCGTGAGGCGTCGCCGCCCAGGATTCGTAGGTGCTTCGATGGCAGAGCTTGCAGCTCTCGCCGCCCACGTAGGACGCGCCGTTTCCCGCCGGGGTCGCCCCGGCAGCGAGAAACGAGCCCGCGGCCCAGAGGACGAAGAGAATCACTCCACGGAAACCGACACCTTCAGCATCTTGTCGCCCTGCTGGATTTTGTCGACGACGTCCTGGCCTTCGAGGACGCGGCCGAACACCGAGTGCTTTCCGTCGAGCCAGGGCGTCGCCCCGTGGGTGATGAAGAACTGTGACCCGTTGGTGTTCGGCCCGGCGTTCGCCATCGATAGGACGCCCGGCCCGTCGTGCTTGAGCTCCTTGTGGAACTCGTCTCCGAACTTGTAGCCCGGCCCGCCGGTCCCCGTTCCCTGGGGACACCCCGTCTGGATCATGAAATCCGGAATCACGCGATGAAACTTCAGGCCGTTGTAGAAGCCCTCTTTGGAGAGCTTCTCGAAGTTCGCGACGGTCTTCGGGACCTTGTCGTCTTCCAGTCGAAGGCGGATGGTCCCTTTGTTGGTCTCGATGGTGGCGACTTTCATGGTTTGACTGCTGCTCCTTTATTCAATGCTCGCCTCGCTCTTCGCTCGGCTCGCTCCTCGGACTCGCTCTTCGCTCGGCTCGCTCCCCGCGCTCCTCGCGCGGGGAGGATGGGGCCCTCCCGCCTTCGCCCTTCGGGCTCCGGCGAGGCTCGCCGAAGCATCGCGTAGGCGGCCGGGCCCCGCTTTTCGATCTCGCTCTGACATTCTAGCGGAAGCCGAGCTCGATGACCTCGAAGTCCTGCGCCCGCAGGCTGCGGAACGCGGGATTGAGCTCGTCGTTGTTCCAGCGCGAGTCCATGGTCCCGGTGACGTACAGGTCGCTCCCGTTGTCGGCGACGATGAGCCCGTGGGTCTTCATCGCGCGAAAGATCCTCTGCAGGTGCTCCGGATACCCGGATAGATCCTTGCTCGCCCGGAGCCTCAGGCGCGCGCCCATGGGGAGAGCTCCCGGAGTGCCGCCCGCCTCGTGGGACGCGGGCCAGACGTAGCCGTTCGTCGCGCGGACCGTCACCCGGAACGCGTGGCGGATTTCGCCTCCGGCGTCGACTTCGTCACGGCGAACGAGGCCGGGGAAGATCGCGAGCCCCGCTGCGTCCGCGGAAGTCCACCCTTCGGGTCGCCGGTCGTTGCGGCTCATGTCGAAGACCGCTCCGGAGCCGGCTTCCCATACGCCGGCCGCCCCGTTCCACTGCGTGGCCCAGGTTTCGAAGAGAAGCCATTCGTCGCGGTCGATGAGAACGAGGTGGCGATCCGAGCCGCCTTCGAGAAACCCGGGCCGGGTCTGGGCCTCGGCGGGAATGGGGTATCCCGGGTCCCTGCCCGGGGCCCCCGCGTCGCTCTCCCCCGGATAATCCACGAAACGCACGGGAATGCGCGCCTGAGTGCGGGAGACGGTGACGTATGGGATCCCGTAGGGAGATGGACCGAAGTCCGGGTGGAGTCCGCGGTCCCGGCCGATCCAATCGATGAAGGACGCCGAGCCCCGTTCGATCTGCGCGCCGGAGACGTCAACGTTCCACCAGTTGTCGGCGGGAAACACCTGCCGCCCGGCGAGGTTCTCGCCGACGGCGACCGGACCGGCTGCATCTCCGCTCGAAGGCGCAGCGCTCGGATCCACCGGGCTTTCGTTTCCTCTGCGGCATCGGGCGCCAATCGACGCGCCGAGCGCCGTCAGCAGAAACCGCCGCCGGCTCACGCGAGAAGCTCGACGCCGATGGCGTCGTGGTCGGAGAGAGGGACGTCCCTCCCTTCCCGGAGCTCGTGGATCACGATGGGCTGCGCCGACCGGAGACCGCGCGTCGCGAACCAATCGACCTTGAGCGGACAGCGGCCCTCGTGGTTCTTGAGCGCCCAGCGGATGAAGGCGAAGCACCAGCCGGGGATCCACTCCCCCAGATTGTCGCGGGTCTTCCCGCAGCTCACGTCATAGGACATCGTCCGCTCGCCGAGGACGTTCGACTCCAGGTACTCGAACCCGTGCGCGGTCAGGCTCTCGAAGAGATCCCGCTCGAACCAGCGGTAGGGGTGGAGGTAGTGCTCGATGGAACGGTCGATCCCGAGAAAGACGCGAAGCCAGTAGCCCATGATCGCGTGAAACGCGCGCGAGGAGTTGTGGGTGGTCGTATTCCAGTCGCCTCCTACGATCGCGGGTCCCGCGCCGTCGAGAGCCTTCAGAATGTCCCGGATCTGGTCGCGCCTGTGGGTTTGACGGGACTGGGCGTCGAGGTGGACGGCGACCGCAGTCAACGGCATTCCCGGGAACAGGACCTCGACGGCGAGCGCCGCCTGGTTCCCGAGCCTCTTCTCACGGCCCGCCATCTTGTCCTTGCCGTTCTCGAGCGGGATGACCCTCGCCGAGCCGAGCGGATATCGGCTCAGGATGGCGTTTCCATGGAGGCCGACCTCGTTCTCCCCCTGGGCGTGGTACTCACGGCCGGACCCCTTCGCCAGGTTGATGTAGCAGGGAGCGAACGCGAAGTGCAAGCCGAGCTCCCGGGCGAGAACCCGCGCCACGTCGCGGTTGCCGGAGCGCGCCATGCCGACGTCGGTCTCGGTGAGCAGCAGAAGATCGGCTTCGCGCAGGTACGGGTGCTCGCGCAGAGCCTGGAGCTGACCTTCGAGCTCGATCCCCCGCTCGAGGTTCCAGGCGACGACGCGATAGCGGTCTTTCGCCGCGGCCTCGAAGCTCGCGTAGCTACCGACGTCCGGGCTCTGGAGCACGCGCCGCAGCTTCGGCTCGAGATCCCGATAGAGAGGATGGGTGCGCAGCTCCGCGGTAGAACGGCACCGGGAAAGGGTCTCGAAGTGCGGCTTCAGCTCCGCCCGTATGAAATCGTGGCTCACGGATTTTCTCATGGTACCTTATCGACCGCAGATGCGCAGGCCGACTTTCGTATTCCTCCTCTTCGCGTCGCCCCTGCCTCTCGCGGCGCAGCTTCCCGAAGGCGGCCGCGAGCTCTACGAGATCGGCTGCGCCAAATGCCACGGGAGCGACGGGCGCGGGGTCGACCCCTCTCTCGTCGGCTTCAACGTCCCGCTGCCCGATTTCACCGACTGCCGGTTCGCCTCGCGCGAGGCCAGTGACGACTGGATCGCGGTCACTCACCTCGGAGGCCCGGCGCGCGGGTTCGACTCGACCATGCCCGCCTACGCCGAGGCTTTCGACGCCGAGCGCATCGAGCGGGTCGTCGAGTTCATGCGGGGCTTCTGCACCGACCGGGCCTGGCCGCGGGGCGAGCTCAACCTCCCCCTCGCCCTTTTGACGGAGAAGGCGTTCCCCGAGGACGAGGCGCTCTGGACGACGTTCGTCGACGTGGAAGGGAAAGGCGCGGTCGCGACCGAGCTCGTCTACGAGAGGCGCGTCGGCGCCCGGCACCAGTGGGAAGCGACCGTTCCCATCGGAGCATCATCCGATGGATCTTCGTGGGCAGGGGGGATCGGCGACATCGGTGTCGGCTGGAAGAGCGCATTCTGGCACACCGGGACTTCGATACTCACCGCCGGAGGGGAGGTCTTGCTTCCGACGGG
>Ga0105095_10001483_pt1 | contig 12406 bp, 12 predicted proteins | sample PPLLak2March2015_2_FD_79180 | JGI IMG/M metagenome (GOLD analysis project Ga0105095, IMG submission 79180) | Freshwater sediment microbial communities from Prairie Pothole Lake near Jamestown, North Dakota, USA - PPLs Lake P8 Core (3) Depth... | ecosystem: Environmental > Aquatic > Freshwater >... | reverse complement strand
GAGGATGAGCGCGACGACGATCGGCGCGATGGCGCGCTGGATGGCGAGGCGCCAGGGCGAGTCCTTGAAGCGGTCCCACAGGTCGGCGACCCACCACGCGATCACCGCGGCCGGCCCGCACACCGCGAGGAGCGCGACGACCGCGCCGGCAAGGCCGGCGGCCTTCCAGCCGATGAGGCTCGCGATCAGCACGTTGGGCCCGGGCGCGGCCTGCGCCACGGCGAAGAGCTGGATGAACTCGACCGGGCTCGTCCATTCCTTCACTTCGACGACGATGCGCTGCATCTCCGGCATTACCGCGGGCATGCCGCCGAAGGCAACCACCGAGAGCAGGCCGAAGTAGAGGGCGAGCTCGAGGAGCGTCAGAGCCATTCTCTCCTCGCGGCAACGATGGCGAGCGCGAGCGCGACCGGCAGGACGTAGAGCAGCGACACGCGGCCGAGCGCCACCGCGAGGAAGCAGGCGGCGACGAGCACCAGCGCGGTGGGGTTGCGCGCCAGGGCGCGGCCAAGCTTGATCGCGGTGCCGATGAACAGTCCGGCGCCGGCCGCGCCCACCCCGGTGACGATGCCCTTCACCAGGGGAACCGTGGCGTAGTCGGCGTAGACGGCGCCAAGCGCGAGCACCCAGACGAAGGGCAGCGCCACGAGGCCGAGGAACGCGACCAGCGCGCCGCGCACGCCGAACCAGCGCTTGCCGAGCACGATCGAGGCGTTGCCGATGTTCGGCCCGGGGAGGAACTGGCAAAGGCCGATGGTCTCGGCGAAGTCCGCCGGCGCGAGCCAGCGGCGCTCCTCCACCATGACGCGGTGCGCCCACGGCAGCACGCCGCCAAAGGAGCGCGCGCCGATCGAGAGGAAGCCGAGGAACAGCTCCGTGAGCGTCCGGGGAGGCGTGACGGGCATTCTTTTGTGGGAATATACCGTCGAATGCGCGCGCTGATCGTCTTCACGATTTTTTTTCTTGGAACTGCAAATGCGCAGCCTTTGCCGATCTTCGATGCGCACCTGCACTACAGCCACGACGCCTGGGAGTCCGTGCCGCCCGCCGACGTGATCGCCCTCCTGCGCAAGGCCGGCGTGCGGCGCGCGCTGGTGTCGAGCTCGGGTGACGACGGGCAGCAGCGCCTCCATGCCGCAGCGCCCGACCTGATCATCCCGGAGCTCAGGCCCTATCGGATGCGCGGCGAGATCGGCACGTGGTTCAGGGATGAATCAGTTATCACTTACCTGGAACAGAGACTTTCCCGTCATAAATACGTTGCTATCGGCGAATTCCATCTGTACGGCGCCGATGCCGACCTGCCGGTGCCGCGGCGCATGGTCGAGCTCGCGCGCCAGCACAAGCTCTTTCTCCACGCGCACTCCGATGCCGATGCGATCGAGCGGCTCTTCCGCCAGTGGCCGCAGGCGCGCATCCTCTGGGCGCACGCGGGCTTCGAGCCTCCCGAGGTCGTCGCCGGGATGCTGCGCAAGCACCGCAACCTGTGGGCCGACCTCGCCTTCCGCACCGACCACGGCTCGGGCGGCAAGGTCGACGAAGCCTGGCGCGGCGTGTTCCTGCGCTTTCCCGAGCGCTTCATGGTCGGCACCGACACCTTCACGCCGGAGCGCTGGCACTACGTGCCCGGGCACGCCGAGTGGTCCCGCGCCTGGCTCTCCAGCCTGCCGCGCGAAGTCGCCGAGCGAATCGCATGGAAGAACGGCGAAGCCCTTTTCGGTTCGGCTGCCTCGCAGGATTAGCGCTCGCGGCCGGCGGGCTGGCAATGCGCGCCTGGGCCTGCACGCCCGCGCTGGAAGGCACGCGGCTCGAGTCCCCGCGACATGTGCTGACGTACCAGGCCAATCCACAAATCAGTTCCTTTTTTGCTATCGATGTGGCGGCGTGCGCCAAGACCGGTCCGCCGCCGAAGTCGCTGAAGATCGACGCGCACATGCCGGAGCACCGGCACGGCATGAACTACGCGCCCAAGGTGACGACGCTCGCCCCTGGCCGCTGGCGCGCCGAGGGGCTGATGCTGCACATGCCGGGGAAATGGGAGTTCGTCTTCGTCGTCGACGGCGAGCGCATGGCGCATCGGCTCGAGGTTTCCGAGGGAATTCACTTCGATGAAGATGAAAAACGAAAGATCATCGCGCACGGGCCGTGGCCGCCGCCGGCCCGGCGCGACCCGAGCAACCGCGTCTCGGGCACGCCGGCGGCGATCGCCCTCGGCGAGCGCCTCTTCTTCGAGCCGCGCCTCTCGGGCGGCGGCGGCGTGCTGTGCGCGAGCTGCCATGTGCCCTTTCGCGCCTTCCAGGACGGCAGGGCGCGCGGCGTCGGCCTGAAGGAGGTCGAGCGCAACACGCCGAGCCTCTTCAACGTCGGCCTGTACCGCTGGTACGGCTGGGACGGCGGGCACGACAGCCTCTGGTCGCAGAGCATCCGGCCCCTGCTCGATCCGCGCGAGATGAACGCGGACGCCGAGCATGTGGCGAACGTGGTGAGAGGACTGTTTGCCGGGGGTTACAAGGCCGCCTTCGGCCGCGACCCTCCCGCGAGCCATGAAGAGGTGCTGGTCGACGCGGGCAAGGCGCTCGCCGCGTTCCAGGAGACGCTCGTCAGCGGCCGCACGCCGTTCGATCGCTTCCGGGATGCCATGGAAAGAGCCGATGTCGAAGAAATGAAAACCTATCCCCTGGCGGCGCAGCGCGGGCTGAAGATCTTCGTCGGCAAGGGCAACTGCAGCGTCTGCCACTTCGGGCCGCTCTTCACCAACGGCGAGTTCGCGGACGTCGGCGTGCCGTTCTTCGTCGCGCCGGGGAAGGTGGATCCGGGTCGCGCCCATGGATTGGAAGTCCTGCGAAAAAGCAGGTTCAATCTGCTCGGGCGCCATAACGACGACGCGGCGCGCAGCACCGCCATCGGCACGCGCCACGTCGAGCCGCAGCACCGCAATTTCGGCGAGTGGCGCGTGCCGGGCCTGCGCAACGTCGCGCGCACCGCGCCCTACATGCACAACGGCAGCCTTGCCGCGCTGCGCGACGTGGTGAAGCACTACTCGGAGCTCAACGAGGAGCGGCTGCACGCCGACGGCGAGAAGATCCTGCGCAGGCTCGACCTGAGCAAAGGCGAGGTCGACGATCTCGTCGTGTTTCTCGAAACGCTGTCGGCTGCCGGCGACAGATAGCTCGAAAGGACTACGGCCGCCGTGACGGGCGGCCTGTGCGGGCGCGGGGCCGGCGGTTAGCATGCGGGCAGTCGAAAGGAGGACCTTTATGCTGAAGAAACCCCTGCTCGTCCTGTTCTTCGCCCTGCTGCCGTTCGCGGCGCTGGCACAGTCGGAATCGCAGCTCGTCGGAAAGTGGCAGCCGCTCGTCGGCGGCTCCGAGGCCAACGCAAAGACCTTGGTGAACGGCCTGCGCGATGGCACCGATTTCAAGATCGGCTCCACCAGCTTCGACCCGCCCACCGGCAAGATGGGCTACGGCAATGTGGACATCGCCCTCGCCCTTGCACAGAAAAGTCTTCCCGAGAATCCTACGCCGGCGCAGCTGAAGGCCGCGCTGATCGGCACGTCCGCGAAGCCCGGCATCCTGGCGCAGCGCGCCGACGGCCAGGGCTGGGGGCAGATCGCCCAGTCCATGGGGTTCAAGCTGGGCGAGGTGATGCGCGCGCCGAAGGCCGGGGAACGGGTGGCGGCGCGCCCCGAGAGGCCTGCAAGACTCGAGAAGCCGGATCGGCCCGAGAAACCGGAGCGCCCGGCGAAACCCGAACGGCCTGAGCGCCCGGGGCGTTGATGCGACTCCTAATTGCGGTGACGGCTGCCTGCCTGGCGCCGGCGGCGACCTGCGCGCTTGGCGCGGATGAGACGACTCTTGGCGGCGGCCTGCACTACAGCACCGGCGACTACGGCGCCGGCAGCGATACCGAGATCACCTCGCTCGCGTTCACTGCCCAGCGCGAGACGGGACCCTGGCGCTTCAAGCTCACCGTGCCCTATCTCGAAGTCACGGGTCCCGGCAGCGTGCTTCCGGGGGTCGGCAACGTGAACAACACCAACCCGCGGCGCCGCGGCGGCGGCGGCGCGTCGCGCGGCACCGCCACCGGCCTTGGCGACATCGTCGGCGCCGCGACCTACGCGATCTATTCCGGCGGCGGCTCCGGGCTGGACGGCACGGCGCGCGTCAAGCTGCCGACCGCCGACGCGGACCAGGGCCTGGGCACCGGCGAGACCGACTTCGGCTTCCAGCTCGACGCGTACACGACCTTCGACCGGCTCACGCCGTTCCTCGGCATCGGCTACACCTTCTTCGGGGACTCGAGCTTCGTGCGGCTCGACGATGCGATGAACTACAGCATCGGCGCGAGCTACCGGCTCGATGCGCGCGACAGCGCCGGCCTGAGCCTCGACGGGCGCGAGCGCGTCTCCGCGGCTTCGGCGGAGCAGCGCGAGCTGATCGGCTTCTGGACGCGGCGCTTCACCGGCCCGTGGCGCGCGCAGCTCTATTTCCTCAAGGGGCTCGCCGACGGCAGCCCCGACTGGGGCATGGGCGCGACCGCGTTCTACGCGTTCTGACTCGCGCGCAGCAGCCGCTCGCGCAGCGTGAAGAGCGCCGCGGCCGCCGCGAGCGCGAGCCCGGCGTAGGCGAGCCACGCGCCCGGCCATCCCAGCGCCTCGCGCAGCGCGCTGGAGAGCACGAGCGCGCTGCCCATGGCGAAGGAGCCCACCAGCGCCCAGGCGCCCTGGTAGGCGCCGCGGCGGCCGGCGGGCGCGAGGCGCGCGATCGCCGCGGGGACGGCGGAGCTGAACACCAGCTCGCCGAAGCTGAACACCACCGTGCCGATGAGCAGCGCGGCCGCCGCGCCGGGGACCAGCGCGTAGCAGGCGAGGGCCGCCGCGACGAGCAGCGCGGACGCGCCGAGCATGCGGAAAGGCCCGGAGGGCTCGATTCGAGTCGCCACCGGCACCGCGAGCGCGGCGACGATGATGCTGTTGCCGCCCAGCACCAGGCCGATGTAGCCCTCCCCCAGCCCGAGCTCCGCGCCGAAGATCGGGCTCGCGATCACCACGAGGCCCATCGACAGCGGGAACACCACGGCGAGCGACGCAAAGAGCAGGAAAGTGCGGTCGGTGAAGGCGGAGACGGTCTCGCGCAGCACGCCGGATTGCCTTGCCGCCTCTAACGGGAGCGGACTGCGCAGGGCGAGGTAGTAGAGAAGTGCAACGGTGAGAAAACCAACGGCGCTCATGCCGGCGAGGACGGCGTAGCTGCGCTCGGCGACATAGCCGGCCGGCGTCACGCCCAGCGTGTAGGCGACGCTCATCACGGTGTAGTTGAGCGCGAGCACCGCCTGCCGGCGCTCCGGCGGCGCGAGGTCGAGGAGCAGCGCGCTCGCCACCGGCATGTTCACCGCGCCCGCGACGCCGATCGCCATGCTCCACGCGAAGAGGCTCGCCGGTCCGCTCACGAGCAGGAAGCACGGCAGCGCGACCGCGGTGACGCCAGCCGCGGGGATGAGCAGCGCGCGCCGGCCGACGCGATCCGAGAGCGCGCCGAAGAGCGGCGACAGCGCGCCGCGCAGCACGTTCTCGAGCAGGAACGCCGCGCCGACCACCGCCAGGTCGATGCCGGCGACGCGTACGAAGTAGATGCCGAGGAAGGTGACCACGCTCATGCGCGCCGCCACCGCCAGGAAGTTGGCGGCGACGACGACGCGGATGCGCCGGTCGAGGCTTAGAAACCCCAGTAGTCGAGGCCCTCGGGCAGCGGCTCGCCCAGCGTGAGCGAAGCGAGCTTCGCGTACTGGCCCTCCGAGTAGAGCAGCGGCTTGCCCTTCTTGCCGAACGCCACCTGCTCCACGAGGCCGAGGAAGATGGTGTGCGTGCCGTGCGCGAGCTTCTTCACCACGCGGCAGTCGAAGGACACCAGCGCGTCGATCAGCACCGGCGATCCGGTCGCGAGGCGCGTCCAGTCGCGCGAATTGAACCGCCCCTCGCCGCTGTGCGCGCCGCTGAAGCTGGTGGAGAGCTCCCAGTCCTCCGCGCGCAGCACGTTGACGCAGAACACCTTGCTCTTCGCCACCGCGCCGTGCGTCGAGGCTAGCTTGTTGATGCAGGCGAGCACGGTGGGCGGCTCCGCGGCCGCCGAGCACACCGCGGTCGCGGTCATGCCGTAGCGATGCCCGGCGTTGATGCTGGTGACGATGTTCACCGCCCCGGCGAGCGTGCGCATGCCGGCCTTGAACTGCTCGGCGTCGACGGGCGTGGGCTCCATGGCGCGATTCTAGCGTCGCAGGTTGACGAGGATGATGCCGGTCCCGACCAGCGCCGCGGCGAACGCGAAGCTCGCGCTGAGCGGCTCGCCGAGCAGCAGCACTCCGAACAGCACGCCGAACATCGGCGTGAGGAACGACAGCACCGAGAGCCGCGCCGCGAGGTAGCGCCTGAGCAGCCAGAACCAGGCGAGGTAGCTCGCGAAGGCGACGATGGCGCCCTGGTAGGCCAGGCTTGCGATCACGAGCGGGGTAATGGCAACGATGCCCTTTTCCCCGAGGACGACCGAAGCGGCAGGCAGGATCAACGCCGAGACGCCGAGCTGGTAGAAGAGCGTCTTGGCGGCGCTTGACTGCGCGAGGCGCGTGGCGCGGATGACGACCGTGGTCGCCGCCCAGAGCGCCGCGGCGATCATTCCGAACACGTCCCCGATCAACGTGCTTCGCGAGGCGCCCAGGCCTTCCCGGAAGGCGAGCACGATGCCGGCGAAGGCCACGGCGATGCCGAGCCATTGCCCCGGGACGAGGCGCTCGCCGCGCACGAAGAAATGCAGCCCGAGCGCGGTGAGCGGCGGCGCGAGGTAGATGAAGACCGACATGCGCGAGGCGTCGGTGTGCTCGAGCCCCACGTAGATGAAGACGAACTCCACGCCGAAGAGCACGCCCGCGACGAGCCCGGGCCATAGCGTCCCGTCGCGCGCGAAGAGCGCGATGCCGCGCAGCCGCGCCCAGGCGAGGAGCAGCAGCACCGCGGCGATGGAGCGGATCGCCGCCTGCATGACGAGCGACACGTCCGCGGCGATCGCCTTGACCGTGACCTGCTGGAATCCCCACAGCGCGGTGAGCAGGATCATGACCGCGTACGCGGTGGGATCGAGTGCTGCCCTGTCTTGACTCACGCGGGGCATTGTGGCGTAACATGACCGCGTGAAATCGAAACACCCAAAGACGCAACAACCCACGACGCCGAAGCCAGCGCCCGAGGAGCCGCGCGAGGAAGAGCAGGCCGAGGAGCAGGCCGAAGCGCTGCCGCGCGGGCGCATCCTGGAGCGGCCCGACGGCTTCTACTGGGAGGCCGAGGGCGAGCTGAACGGCCCCTTCGCCACGCTCGCCGAGGCCGAGGCCGACATGCTCTCCGGCGGCGCGCCGGAAGTCGGCGACCCCGACGTGCTGCAGGAAACCGAGTCCGAGCTCGGCATCTCCGAGTGGATCGACCCCGATACCGGCGGCCCCGCCGAGGACTCCGTCCCGCGCATCGAAGACCACTGACGCGCTAGGCGCGCAGGATCGCCTGGATGCGCTCGATCTCGACCGGTTTCACCATGTAGTCGTCGAAGCCGGCCTCGGAGGCGAGCTGGCGGTCGCTCGGCTGGCCCCAGCCGGTCACCGCGACGAGGCGGCTGCGCGCGGTGGCGGGCAGCTCGCGCAGGCGGCGGGCGAGGTCGAAGCCGTTCAGCTTCGGCAGGCCGATGTCGAGGAAGGCGATCTCCGGCTGGAACTCGGGCGCGGCGGCGAGCGCCGCCGGCCCGTCGTACTCGACCCGCACCTCGTTGCCCATGCGCCGCAGCAGCGTCGCGAAGCTGCTCGCGAAATCGAGGTTGTCGTCGGCAAGCAGGATGCGATGCGGCTTGCCCGACGCTGCCCGCAGCACCGGGTCCGGCGCCTCGGGGACCATCGCCTTCGCGCCCGAGACCGGGATGCGAACCACGAACTCCGCGCCCTTGCCCGGGCCGGCGCTCGAGACGCTGATGGTGCCGCCGTGCAGCTCGACCAGGCGGCGCGCGAGCGAAAGGCCCACGCCCAGGCCCATGGTCGAGCGCTCGAGCGAGCGGTCGGCCTGCGCGAACATCTCGAAGATCTCCTCGCGCATCTCGGCGGCGATGCCGACGCCGCTGTCGCGCACGCGGGCGACGAGCTCGCCCGCCGCCACCTCCACCTCGAAGTCGATGCGCCCGCCCGGGTCGGTGAACTTGACGGCGTTGTTGAGCAGGTTGAGGAACACCTGCGCGAGGCGCGTCGGGTCGGCGTCGAGCGTCACGCCCGGCGGCGGCAGCGCGACGCGCAAGCTGTGGCCGCGCGCGCGGGCGAGCGGCTCGACCGCCTCGATCGCGCTCTGCGCCACGGCGCGCGCGTCGACCTGCTCCCGGCGCAGGTTCAGCTTGCCGGTGGTGATGCGCGACACGTCGAGCAGATCGTCGACCAGGCGCACCATCTGCGCGAGCTGCCGCTCGATGATGGCTCGCGCCTCGCCCACCGCCGCCGGGTTGTCGCGCGCCGCCTGCATGATGTAGAGCGCGTTGCGGATCGGCGCGAGCGGGTTGCGCAGCTCGTGCGCGAGGGTGGCGAGGAACTCGTCCTTGCGCCGGTCGGCGGCGCGGATCGCGCCCTCGGCCTCGCGCCGCTCGGCCATCTCGCGCTCAAGGTCGGCGAGCATGCGGTTCAGCGTGTCGGCGAGCATGCCGATCTCGTCCTCGGTGCGCTTCTCCGCGCGCACCGAGAAGTCGCGGCGCTCGAAAACCTGCCGCGCCGCGCCCGCGACGTTGAGGATCGGGCCGGTAACCGCGCGCTGCAGCCACACCGAGACGAGCCACGCCACCGCCAGCGAGAGCGCAAGCACGCTGGCCAGGATGAGGACGTAGTCCTGCACGCGCTCGCGCAGGCCGGCGCTCGAGCGCAGGAACACCGTGCCCAGGTCCTCGTCGGCGTCGGTGACGGCGTGGAACATGGTCACCGAGTCGCCCTCGATGCGGTAGCCCGGCGGCCCGGCGCGCTCCGGGATGCCGCTCTGGCCGGGGCGCGCGTAGGATGCGAAGAGCGTGCCGTCGAGCGCGTAGAGCGCGGCGAGCTCGATGTCGGGCCGCCCGCGCAGCATCAGCAGGTCCTGCTGCGCCGCCTTGGGGTCCTTGAACGCGAGCGCGGGGCCGCTCGCCCGGCCGACGATCTCGGCCTGGGTGCGCAGGTCGGTGAGGTGTGTCTGGCGGAAGGCGCGCACCTCGTAGAAGAGCATGGTGCCGGCGCTCACCAGCAGCGCGATCACGGTGGTGGCGATCACCACCGCCATGGTCTTGCGGCGCACCGAAGCGCCGATCCAGCGCAGCAGCGTCACAGCTTGCCCTGCTTCACAATTTCCCCGGTCGCACGCTGCTCGCCACGGCGAGCATGCGCGAGCTGATCCTGAGCTCGCGCTGCTCGGCGGCGTCGACCGCCACCTCGAAGCGCACGCGTCCGTCGGCGCGCACGAAGTTCACCACCGCGCCCTGGTCGAGGCCGCGCTCCGCGTCGCTCACCACCAGGATGGCGCGCGTGGGCGCGAGCCGCGCGAGCTGCGCGCTCGCCTCGCGCCCGACGAAGAGCACGTGCACGCCGGCCAGGCTCGCGCCCTCGCGCAGGCGCACCGCCGCGACCGGCCGGCCCTGCACGACGCGCCCCGGCACGATCGCGCGCAGCTCCTCCAGCACCGCCTCGTCGCCGAGCACGCCGATGACGATCGGCGAGTCGGGCCGCAGGAAGCTCGACTGCGGCCACTCGACGAAGGCGAGGAAGCGGAACAGGTACGCCGCCTTCACCTCGTGCTCGAGCGCCTGGCCGAAGGCGCAAAGGGGCACGAGAAGAACTAGAACAACAAGCTTTTTGAAAAGCTCCCTCACTACAGACCGATCCGGATTTTGAGGAACGCCGCCCGCTCGAACTCGGCGCCGGGAGACCATTCCACGTGGCGCTCGTCGAGCAGGTTCTGCAGCAGGAGCGAGACCTCGAGGTTGCGGCGCGGGTGCCAGGCGAGCCGCGCGTCGAGCGCGGTATAGGAGGGAACGCTGCGGCCCTCGATGTCGCCGTAATACCGCAGCATGAAGTCGAGCTCGCGCGAGGCGCCGAGGTCGAAGGCGGCGCGCAGCTTGCCCCAGCTCTCCGGGTCCGCGACCCCTCCGGGCTGCGCCTGCAGGTCGGTCGCGCCCGGCCTGAGCTTCAGCGACTGGTCGAGGCGCACCGCGCCGGCGTCGATGCGCCACCAGTCGGCGCCGCGCCAGGTGCCCCAGGCCTCGATGCCCGAGGTGCGGCCCTCGAGGTCGTTCGCGATCACCGGCCCCGCCGGCGAGGGCGACAGCGTGCGCAGGTTCCCGTGCTCGTGGTGGAAGGCGGTGATCGTGAACGACAGGTTCTGCGCGGCCTGCGCGCGATAGCCGACCTCGAGCACGTTCGAGACTTCCGAGCGGAAGTCGGGGCCGCCGGCCAGCACGGTGAACGGCGGCGTGCCCGGCGCGAAGAGCTCGCGGTCCAGGCGCGCCGGCGCGCGCACCGCGCGCGAGAGCGCCGTCCACAGGAGCTGGTTCGCCGTCGGCTGCCAGGCGAGGCGCGCGCTCGGCAGGAACTCGGTGCCGGTGTAGCTGTTCCGCTCGGCCTTGGCGCCGAGGGTGAGGTCGAGCCCGGGGCGCAGGCCGATCTCGTCCTGCACGAACACGTGCGCGCTGTTCAGCGTGCGCTGCGCCGGAAGGAAGGCGAGAACGGGCGAATTCTCGATCTTGTCCTCGTGCCGGCGCAGGCCGATGCCCCACAGCAGGCGATGGCGCCCGTAGGCGCGCAGGCCGTGCTGCACCTCGAGGTCGTAGGTGTCGAGGTCCTCCTTGAAGGTGCCGGGATGCTCGCGATGCGTATGGTCGAAGTACCCCTGGATGCGCACCAGGCCGCCGTCGCCGAAGTCGCGCGCCCAGCGCCCGAGCAGGTTCAGGCCGTCGATGTCGCGCGCCGCGTTCGTCGCCTGGTCGATCTCGCCGCCGTAGAGGTCGCCCTGCAGCGTGAAGCCTTCGGTTGCCTTTCCCCAGTCGGCGCGGAAGCCGACCTGCGCATGGTCGGCCTGGTCGCGATTGGACGCCCCGCCAGGAAGCGACGTTTCGTCGCGGCGCACCGCCTTCGCGTAAAGGCGGTAGTGGCCGCCGCCCTCCAGCGCGGCGCCGTGGCGCATCGCCAGTTGCCGGTCCGTGTTGCCCAGACCCGCGCTCGCGAGCGTTCCTTGCGTAGCCGAAGCGCTCTTCGTGATCACGTTGATCACGCCGTTGACGGCATTGGCGCCCCACAGCGTGGCGCCCGGGCCGCTGATGACCTCGATGCGCTCGACGTCCTCGAGCAGCACGTCCTGCGCGTCCCAGAAGGTGCCGGAGAAGAGCGGCGTGCTGACCGTGCGCCCGTCGATCAGCACCAGCAGCTTGTTGGCGCTGGTGTTGTTGAAGCCGCGCGCGCTGATCGCGTACTGGCTCGAGTCGACGCGCGCCACCTGCAGGTTGGGCGCGAGGCGCAGCGCGTCGGGGAGGCTCGTGGCGCCGGAGCGGCGGATGTCGTCGCCGGTGATGATGTAGATCGAGGCCGGCGCGCGGGCGAGCGGCTCGTCGCGCCGCGACACCGACGACACCACCACGTTGGAGAGCTGCTCGAGCGACAGGTCGGCGAGATCGCGCGCGGCGAGCGCAGTGCCCTGCGCGTCCGCGGCCGCCGACCACAGGCAAAGCGAGGCCGCTACCAAGTACCGCATGCGTCTACTCCCCGGTTGCTTCGATGCGCCCTGCTACTTCGATGCGACCTGTGCCAGCAGATTGTTCAGCGCGCCGGGATCGACCGGCTTGGTGAGGTGGTGGTCGAAGCCGGCCTCGGACGAGCGCCGGCGGTCGGCTTCCTGGCCCCACCCCGTGACCGCGACCAGCGTGACGCGCGGGCCCTGGCTGCGCCGCAGCGCGCGCGCCACCTCGTAGCCGTTGGTGCCGGGCATGCCGATGTCGAGCAGCGCCACCCGCGGGCGGAACTGCTCGCCCAGGCGCAGCGCCGTCGAGCCGTCGTAGGCGACCTGCACCTCGTGCCCGAAGAGCGCGAGGATGCGCTGCATCGAGTCGGCGGCGTCGCGGTTGTCGTCGGCGACGAGCACGCGCAGGCCGGGGGATTGGGGCGCGAGGTAGGCGGCGGCGGGGCGCTCGCGCGCCTGCGCGCTGGCGGCGGCGAGCGGCAGGCGCACCGCGAATTCCGTGCCGCGCTGCTCGAGCCTGCCGCCGTGCAGGGAGACGATGCCGCGCACCAGGGCGAGGCCGATGCCGAGGCCTTCCAGCCCGCCGGCGCCGCCGTCCACCGACACCACCGCCTCGCGGTTCTCGGCGACGACGCTGAAGCCGAT
>Ga0105095_10001482_pt1 | contig 12406 bp, 8 predicted proteins | sample PPLLak2March2015_2_FD_79180 | JGI IMG/M metagenome (GOLD analysis project Ga0105095, IMG submission 79180) | Freshwater sediment microbial communities from Prairie Pothole Lake near Jamestown, North Dakota, USA - PPLs Lake P8 Core (3) Depth... | ecosystem: Environmental > Aquatic > Freshwater >... | reverse complement strand
GAAGTAGAGCCGGCTCCCGTCGGGAGCGGCCGCGGCGCCGTGGTTGACCTCGATGCCCTCGATCTCGCCCACGACCTGGTTGGTCGCGGGGTCGATGAGAAAGATGTTGTCTCCGGCGGCGTTGGTCTGGACGATCACCACCCGATCGGAAGGGGCCAGGAGAGGGACGAGAGCGAGGCCGAGTGCGGCGAGAGTCATGGTCGGTCGAGCCTCCCGCGGGGAACTCTAGTGAGGGGGTTTCGGGAAGTCAAGAATCGACGGGCGATCATATGATAGGCGGGCCATGGGACTGGCTCAATGGCTCCTGACGCTGGCGCTTCTCCAGCAGAGCCCTCCATCCGCTCCTCTCGATTTTCAGGTCTTCCAGACGCGCATCCAGCCGATCTTTCTCGCGAAGCGCGAGGGCCATGCCCGCTGCGTCGTCTGTCATACGCGAGCGACGACGCCGTTTCGTCTCCAACCTCTTGCGCCCGGTAGCGCGTCCTGGAGCGACGAGGAGTCGCGCCGGAACTTCGAGGCCGCGAGTCGCCTCGTCGTTTCCGGACAGCCGCTTTCGAGCCGTCTGCTGACGATGCCTCTCGCGGAGGAGGCGGGCGGAAGCTCGTTTCATCCCGGCGGCAAGCACTGGGAAGCGCAGGACGACCCCGAGTGGCGGGCTCTCTCCGGCTGGGTCTCGAAGGCGCCAACGGCTCTGGATTTCGATCAGTTCCGGTCGCGAATCGAGCCCGTCTTTCTGCGAAAGCGCGAGGGCCTCGCCCGCTGCGTCGTGTGCCACACGCGAGCGACGACCCCCTTCCGCTTGCAGGCTCGCCCGAAGAACGGCGGAACCTGGAGCGAAGAGGAGTCTCGCCTCAACTTCGAGGCCGTCGCTCGTCTGGTCGCGCCGGGCGATCCGGGCGCGAGCCGCCTCCTTCTCATGCCGCTCGCCCACGAAGCGGGCGGAACGTCCTTCCACCCGGGCGGCAAGCACTGGGAGTCGCAGGACGAAGCCGAGTGGCAATCGCTCGCTGACTGGGTCCGCGGGCGGCGCTGATTCGTCGGCTTTATAATCCCTCGATGAAAAGACACCCTTCCCTCGCCTGTGCGGTGCTCCTTGCGGTCGCCTACGGCGCCGGGGCTCAGGAGTCCTCGAAGACGACGCTCGCGACCTTCGACGGCCTCGCGCTCCGGTCGATTGGACCGGCGCTCACGTCGGGGCGCATCGGAGACATCGCCGTTCATCCGAAGCATCCCAAGATCTACTACGTGGCGGCCGCCTCGGGCGGCGTCTGGAAGACCGAGAACGCGGGGACGACCTGGATGCCGATCTTCGATTCCGAGAAATCGTTCTCCATCGGCACCGTTACTATCGACCCCAACGATCCGCTCGTGGTCTGGGTGGGGACGGGCGAGAACAACAGCCAGAGGAGCGTCTCCTACGGCGACGGCGTCTACAAGTCGCTCGATGGGGGAAAGACCTGGAAGAACGTGGGTCTCGAGACGTCCGAGCACATCGCGAAAATCCTCGTCGACCCACGCGATTCGGACAAGGTTTACGTGGCCTCGCAGGGACCGCTCTGGAAAGCGGGCGGCGAGCGAGGGCTCTTCAAGACCGTGGACGGCGGAGAGACGTGGAAGGCTGTCCTCGAAGTGAGCGAGAACACCGGAGTCACCGACGTGGTGATGGATCCCCGGAACCCGGACGTCCTCGTGGCCGCCTCGTACCAGAGGCGCCGGCACGTCTGGACTCTCATCGACGGCGGGCCGGAGTCCACGATCTACAAGACGACGGACGGAGGCGAAAAATGGCGGAAGGTCACGAACGGTCTTCCCAAGGGCGACCTCGGACGCATCGGTCTCGCGCGCTCGCCCGCTGCCGCCGACGTTCTCTACGCCATCGTAGAGGCGTCCCGGGGCGAAGGCGGTTTCTTCCGATCGGTCGACGGCGGCGAGAACTGGGAGAAGAGGAGCGATTACGTCAGCGGAAGTCCCCAGTACTACCAGGAGATCATCGCCGATCCTCTGAAGGTCGACCGGGTCTACTCCATGGACGTCTGGATGATGGTGACCGAGGACGGCGGTAAGACCTTCTCCCGGGTGGGGGAGGCCTACAAGCACGTGGACAACCACGCGCTCTGGATCGACCCCGAGGACCCCGATCATCTTCTCGCCGGTTGCGACGGAGGGGTCTACGAGAGCTTCGATCGCGGCGCGACCTGGGATTACATGGCGAATCTCCCCATCACCCAGTTCTACCGCGTCTCCGTCGACAACGCCGCGCCCTTCTACAACGTCTACGGCGGGACCCAGGACAACTTCAGCCTCGGAGGACCCTCGCGGACGACGAGCGCCCACGGCATCCTCAACTCCGACTGGTTCGTGACCCGGGGAGGAGACGGCTTCGAGACCGTGGTCGACCCTGAGGACCCGAACATCCTCTACGCGCAGTCGCAGCACGGCGGCCTCGTCCGCTTCGACCGCAAGAGCGGGGAGGCGATCTACATCCAGCCGCAGCCGGGCGCGGGCGAGGCGGGTCTGAAGTGGAACTGGGACTCGCCACTGATGATCAGTCCCCACTCCCATGCGCGGCTCTACTTCGCGGCGAACCGCCTCTTCCGGAGCGACGACCGCGGGAACTCGTGGAGGCCGGTGAGTCCCGACCTCACCGCCGGGGTCGATCGAAACCAGCTCGAGGTGATGGGGAAGGTCTGGAGCGTGGATGCCGTCGCCAAGAACACCTCGACCTCGATCTACGGGAACATCGTCTCGCTCTCGGAGTCTCCGTTGAAGGAGGGCCTGCTCTACGTCGGGACCGACGACGGGCTCATCCAGGTGACGGAGGATTCGGGTGCCGTCTGGAACCGAACGGAGCTTCCGCGGGAGGTCCCCGAGAGGACCTACGTCAGCCGGGTCGAGGCCTCTTCCCACGACGTCGATACGCTCTACGCCGCTTTCGACAACCACAAGATGGGGGACTTCAAGCCCTACCTCTTCAAGAGCGTCGACCGCGGCGCGAGCTGGACCTCGATTGCCGCGGGGCTCCCCGCGGACGGGCCGGTCTACGTCGTGGTCGAGGATCCCGGGAGCCCGGACCTCCTTTTCGCCGGCACTGAGTTCGGCCTCTTCTTCACCTCGGACGGCGGGAAGCTCTGGACCCGGTTGAAGGGCGGGCTTCCGCCGATCGCCGTGCGCGATCTCGCGATCCAGGCCCGGGAGAACGATCTCGTCCTCGGCACCTTCGGCCGCGGGTTCTACGTCCTCGACGACTATTCCCCCCTCCGGACCGCGACCTCCGAGGCTCTCGAGCGGTCTGCGATTCTCTTCCCGCTCAAACGCTCGTGGATGTACATGGAAGAGCTCCCCCTGGGTCTGCGCGGGAAATCGTTCCAGGGGGATTCGTTCTACGCCGCAGACAACCCGCCCTTCGGCGCCGTCGTGACGTACTACTTGAAGGACGAGATCCGGTCGAAGAAGAAAGCAAGGCAGGAGGAAGAGAAGCGCATCGAGGGCGAGGGCGGGACCCTCCGATATCCGAGCTGGGACCAGCTTCGCGCCGAGGACCGCGAAGACGCTCCCGCGATCCTGATCACCGTGAAGGACGCAACCGGAGAAGTCGTCCGAAGGCTCGAAGGACCGGTGACCGCGGGGTTCCATCGCGTGGCCTGGGACTTTCGCTTCCCCGACTCGCGCCCCACGCGGCTGAAGGACGTCCCCCCGGACAACCCCTTCGTGGATCCGCCGAGAGGACCGATGGTCGTTCCCGGGACGTACGAAGTCTCGCTCTCGCAGCGGGTGGATGGTTTCGTGAGCCCGCTCGGAGAGCCGCAGAAGGTCGAAGCCGTTGCACTGGGCACCGCGAGCCTTCCCGCCGCGGACCTGCGGGCGCTCCTCGAGTTCCAGCAGGAGACGGCGGCGCTCCAGCGCGCCGTACTCGGCTCGATCCGCGCGGTCGAGGAGACGGCGGGCCGCCTCGACTACATCGCTCGAGCGATCCTTCAATCTCCGCGAGCCGACGAAGCACTCCTCTCGGAGGCTCGGGCGCTCGAGGACCGTCTGCACGCGATCGACGTCGCGCTCTCGGGAGATGCCACTATCCGCGCCCGTTCGGAGTCGACGCCTCCTTCCATCGCCGACCGGGTGGACGACGTGGTCTCGGGCCACTGGACGTCGACATCGGCTCCCACCGAGACCCAGCGCGAGGCCTGCCGAATCGCGGGGGCCGCGTTCGAGCCCGTGCTCGAGGACCTGCGGCGGCTCCTGGAAGACGACCTCCCGGCGCTCGAAGCGAAGCTCGACGACGCGGGGGCCCCGTGGACTCCGGGCCGCATCCCGCGATGGAAGCCACCGGGGCGCTGAGTCCCGGGTCAGCCCTGTTTCATTGAAGGCTGAGGATAAATGCGGCCCAGAAAGCCATTGCGATGAGAATCATGACGGCTATCTCCCGCGCTCTGCTGCGAGGTTTGGAGTCCTGATTCTCGGCGAGGCCGCACCAGGCGAGAGCTGCGGCGACGCGGAAGCCGACCTTTCCCCCAACTCTGGCGGGGAAGGAGAAAATTCTCTCCCAATCCGCCCGCGGGCGTAGCCAGTCCGCAGCGGCCTCCGCCGCGCGGAGCAAGGCGACGACGGGAGCGGCGACCGAGATGTAGCTGACGGGAACGACGAGGAGGGCGGCTGCCGTGTAGAAGGCGATGTCGAAAAACCATCGGGCGCGGTCGGCCGAAGGCGTGACCAGTATCCCTGCGACGACGACACCAAAGGACCGACATGGCCGAAGTCGCCTGTCCTGGATGCGGGGCGATCTTCGAGGACTGCGAGGGACCGACGCATCGGTACATGGAGTCTTCGCCCGGCTGCTGGGCGGTCTACGGCGGGGTCCTGGCTCGCGAGTACGGCGATGGCTCCTACGCGTCCCTCCACCGCCTGACGGTCGATACCTACGCCGTGCAGCACCCGGGAAGGCCGTCGCCTCGGAGCACGCAGTCGGTGGCGCTGCACCTCATGAGTCTCTGCCTGGTGCTGGAGCGGGGCGTCGAGCCGGCGCGCGCGACAGAGTTCCTTCAAATCGCCGCCAAGCCAAAGGGTCAATTCGTCTGGCTCGCTCCTCCCGCTTCTCGACGCGCAATCACCGTCAAAGACGTCCATGGCGCCGGGAACGCTTTTGACCACCAGAAGCTCGTCCGGGCCTGGGCGGACTCGGCATGGGCCGCGTGGTCCCCGCATCACGCCACGATTCGCGCCTGGCTGGCCAGGCGGGATCCCCGAAATGGCGGGTGAGCCCCGCCGTTTGCGTATAACCCGGTCGTAACGCCCAACCGCGAAAAAGCGCATCGCGCGTGAAACCTTTGCGTCGCGTCAGCGTTCTATATTGGTGATGCCGAATCTGCTTCTTCCGCTGTTGCTGGTCTCGAACCTCGGTGCCGGCCTTATCGGACCCGACGGAAACGCGCTCCCCTTCGGCGGTGACGTCGAAGCGATAGCTTTCCTGCGAAACGCGGAAGTAGTTTCTCGAAAGGAGCTTCGCGGGTCGGCGAACCTGCCGGAGAAGGTCCTCCTTCGAGGCGGGGGCGTCGAGGCCCACGCTCTCTTCCGCACCGTCGACAAGAAGAAGGCGAGCGCTCGGGTCGGAAAGGAGACCATCCGCGACTTCCACGACAGCTTCGTCTACGAATGTGCCGCGTACGAGCTCTCGCGGCTTCTGGGAATCGGAAACGTGCCTCCCTGCGTTCTCCGGGCCATCGACGGGGTCGAGGGCTCGCTCCAGCTCTGGATCGAAGAGGCGGTGACCGCGTATCAGGCTCGCCAGGACTCGAGCCGCCCGCCGCTCGAAGATCGTCTCCCCGAATCGTTCCAGACGATGTACCTCTTCGACGCACTCATCGACAATTTCGACCGGCACGAGGGAAACATCCTCGTGGATTCCCGCGACCGCCTCTGGCTCGTCGATCACACGAGAAGCTTCCGCCTGTACACGAACGCCAGGGGCCTCGATCGCATCGTCTCGCCCGATCCCGCCGTGCTGAGGCGCCTCGCCGGGCTCGACCGGGAGGCGGTGGCCCGGTGCTTGAGCCCGTTCGTCGGAACTCGCCACATCGACGCGCTCATGAGGCGGAGGGCTCAGATCCTCCGCCGCCTCACGCCACAGTTACGAGCGGGTTAGAGGGACTTCAGCGCAGCGCTTCCGCCGTCGCCGCTTGCGCGATCGAGCCCTCACGGGCCGACACCTCGACCGTGCGGCCGTTTCGAAGCTGCAGGCGCGTCGGCAGGCCGGAAGGCGAGGCGTTCGCGAGCCCGCCGTAGATGACGAGCGCGGCGAGGTACGAGCCGAGAACCGTCGGATGGAATCCGTCCGACCCGTAGAGACGCAGGCCCGGATCCAGGCGCCAGGCGGCGACCCATGCGTCCCCCGCCGGAAGCAGGATTCCTCCCACGTCCTCCGCCGCGAGGCGGTAGGACGCGCTCACGTCGGGAAACGCCTGCGGCCGGTAACTCTCCGGCCAGACCATGTAGAGTGCGGTGCGGCCTCCGGCCTCGCGGATGACGGCGTCGAACCGCCGCGTCCACTCCTTCAGGTTGGCCTGGCTCTCCAGCAGCGTCGAGGGCCCCTGCTGCAGCACGACGAACCGAAACCCGCCGGCGGCGATCCGGTTCTGCGTGCCGAGGTTCCAGTGGTCCTCGAGCGCGACACCCCCGTAGGTGATCGTTTCGACCGCGAGAGGGTGGCCGCCCGCTTGCGAGAGCGCTTCGACCATCAAAGGCAGGTCGTTGCCTTCGGTGAGGCTGTTTCCGACGAACAGCACACGTTCGCCTCCCGGCGCAGGCGCGAGGGTCGCCGACGGAGTGGAGGACATCGGACTCGAGTCGCCGCCGCAGCCGCCGGCGGCGAGCGTGGCGAGAAAGCATAGGAATTGGGTGAGCGTCAGGAAATTGGACATCGTTCGCCGTAGCCGAGCTTACTTTATCAATGTAAGGCTTTCCCTGAAGAGGCGCTCCCCTGAAGGCCGCGGTCTCCTAGCCACCGGCGGCGAGCGGCCGATCGCGAGGCGGGCGCGTCTCGGCTCACCCAGCGGCCGGCGGGTGAATCCGCGCACGAAGGCGGGCTATCGCCCATAGCTGACCTCGCGTCCCGTCTTTTCAACAGCGTTCGCAACCCAGTCTTCGTCGCCCCAGCGAGATGCGCCGCCGCCCGTCGCGCCGTATGGGCTGTACGTGTCGATCTCGAAGATCGGACGAAGGGCCTCGCGCTAGAGTAAGGGCAGCTCGGAGGACCGCTGGATCGCCTCCGACGGAGTCCTCTGTTTGCCCGAAGCTCAGCCGTTCCCGTTCTCGCGCCTCCTCGCCGCGGCCCTGTTTCCGCTCGCCGAGTCCTTCGCCGCGGCCGAGGACTTCGTGCCGCGTCGGCCCACCATCGAGATCCGGAGGCTCGACGTCGCGCCCATGCTCGAGGACTTCCTGGAAATGAAGCCAGGCGACCGGGTCGACGGTCGGATGACGAAGATATCGGGCTTTACCCAGCGCTCGCCGAAAGACGGCGAGCCTTCCACCAAGCCCACCGATGTCTATATGGGATACGACGCCAAGCATCTGTACGTGGTTTTCGTCGCCTTCGACGACCAGCCGGAGCGCGTTCGCGCGCGGCTCGCCCGGCGGGAGAGCGTCGATCGCGACGACGACCTGGTCTACGTGAACATCGACACCTTCAACGACGAGCGCCGCGGCTACGAGTTCGGGACGAACGCCCTCGGGGTGCAGTTCGATTCCCTGTTCATCGAGGGAAACGACCCCGACCGCACGTTCGACACCCTCTGGTACTCGAAGGGCCAGAGGACCGATCGAGGATTCGTGGTTTGGTTTGCTCTTCCCTTCGAGAGCCTGCGTTTTCCCGATACTCCGCGGCAGACCTGGGGGATACTCCTCGAGCGATGGAGCGCGCACTCGAGCGACTGGTCCTTCTGGCCTCAGGCCTCGACGCGCATCGAGGGCTTCCTCGCCCAGACGGGCCGCATCGAGATGGAAGGGGTAAGCGCGGGGCGGAACGTCCAGCTCATCCCGTACGGAGTGAACCGCTCGTTCACGACTCTCGAGGAGCAGGACCTCGCAGACACCAGCGTCGGCCTCGACGCCAAGGTCGTGCTGCGCGAGAGCCTGGTCCTCGACGGGACGGTGAACCCCGACTTCAGCCAGGTGGAGTCGGACGAGCCGCAGGTCACCGTCAACCAGCGCTTCGAGGTCTTCTTTCCCGAGAAGCGGCCGTTCTTCATCGAGAACGCGCAGTACTTCCAGACGCCCCTGAACCTGGTCTTCACCCGGCGCATCGCCGACCCGGAGCTCGGAGCGAGGCTCACGGGGAAGACCGGCCCCTGGGCGCTCGGCTTCATATTCGCCGACGACGAATCGCCGGGTAAGACGGCGCCGGAGCCGAGCCCCCTCTTCGGAAGCCGCGCGTACAACGGGATCGTGCGCGTGAGCCGCGACCTGTTCCAGCAGGGCGTGGTCGGGGGCATCTTCACGGATCGCGAGCTCGAGGGGGCGTGGAACCGCGTCGGGGGAGGGGACTTCCGCTTCAAGCTCGACCCGAACTGGTCCCTGACCGGGCAGGCGGTCGTAAGCGAGACCCGTTTCGCGGATGGAGCGACGCTCGACGGGCCGGCATACGCTCTGGAACTCGACCGCAGCGGCCGGCACTTCGAGACCAGCTTCGAGTACCTGGACGTGGCCGACGGCTTTCGCGCCGAGAACGGTTTCGTCACCCGGAGGGATATCCGGTCGGGAGATTTCTCGGCCCAGTACACGTTCTGGCCCGAAGGAGACACGGTGATCTCGTGGGGGCCCTCGATCTCGGTGGAGCGGGTCTGGGACCACGAGGGGACCCTGCTCGACGAGGTGTACGAAACGGAGCTCGAGCTCGAGCTCCTTCGCCGCACGTCGGCCACGGTATCCTGGAACTACAAGAACGAAGTCCTGCGGCCGAAGGATTTCGCGGCGATCGTGGAGAACCTGGCGTTTCCCCAGCAGCAGGCGGATCTGGAGTTCAACACGAGCTGGATCCCCGAGGCCACGTTCGCGCTCGAGATGGGATGGGGCTCGACCGTCAACTTCACCCCGCCGATCGGCGAGGTGCCGGAGTCCGCCGACGTCACGAGCCTCGATCTCACCATCACCCTCAGGCCCTGGCACCCTCTCACCATCGACAACACGTACCTCTCGACCCGGCTCTCCTCTCCCGAGGATGGATCGAAGATCTTCGACAACCACATCCTCCGCTCGAAGTGGAACTGGCAGTGGACTCGCGAGCTCTCGTTCCGCTTCATCGCCCAGTACGACGAGATCGACGCCGACGAGACCGCGACCTCGCTTCGCACCGAGAAGAACATGAACTTCGACGTGCTCGCGACCTACCTCGTGAACCCGGGGACGGCGCTCTTCGTCGGATACAACGGAAACGCGCGGAGCCTGGACCTGATGCCGCCGGAGTGGGAGCGGCCGCGGCTCACGGCGGCGGACGACCTGACGTACGACGCCTGGCAGGTCTTCGTGAAGCTCTCCTACCTGTTCCGGTTCTAGGCGAGTCAGCGGGTCATTGGGTGCCCGTCCCGGACCAGCGCGCGCGCAGGGCGTCCCGGTCGACGGGGACGCCGCGGAGATAGACCGCTTCGATCCGCCGCGTGTTCCGGATGTCCTCCAGGGGATTCGCTTCGAGCACGACGAAGTCCGCGCTCTTTCCCGCTTCGATCGTTCCCATGTCGGAAAAGCCCGCGGCCTCGGCCGAGTTGCGCGTCGCCGCGACGAGCACTTCGGCGGGCGTCATCCCCGAGGCCGTCATGTCTTCCATCTCGACATGGGGCGCCCAGGCGGTGTTGCCGTCGGTGCCCATGGCGATTCGCATCCCCGCCTCGTCGAGCCGCGCCAGGTTTCGCGCCTGGATTCCGAACCGGGCCCGGGCCTCCGGGTCCTCCGCCGACGCTGCCTTCAGCTCGGAAAGCTCTGCTTCCGGGATCGAGTCTCTCAGCCAGTCCAGATCCGTGGGAACGCCGCGGCCGGGCATGTTCGGCACCAGCACCAGGCTCGGGCGCTCCTTCACCATCGCCAGGAACTCGTCGTCGACGTCCCGATCGCGGACCCCGTGGGCGAACGCGTCTACTCCAGCTCTCAAGAGACCCTTCGCGTCCTCGAGAGCGAAAATATGGGCGGTGACTTGCAGGCCCTTCTGATGCGCCTCGTCGATGACTGGACCATAGAGCTCCGGGCCCAGCTTCTTGTATTGCCCGTTGCGGTCGTCCACCCAGATCTTGATGATGTCGACACCGCGGGCCGCCTCGTCGCGGACCGCTTGCCGGGCCTCCTCCTCCGTCTCGACCCAGTGGGGAACCTCCGACCGTCCCGGCTCCGGCGAGGTCATTCCTCGCCCCGCCGACCGGTACCGCGCCGCTCCGGCGACGGCCGAGGCGCGCAGGTCGAGAGGGGTCTCTTCCCCGTCGTGCCCCAGACTCATCGCCGCGCCGACACCGTAGTACGCGCGGCGCTCGAGGTCTTCGACGAGCGCTTCGCGGGTGGTGCTCAGATGCGTGTGGGCGTCGACGAGAGCGGGGATCACCGTCCGGCCCGTGAGGTCCACCCGGGTCGCGCCCTCGGGCGCCGGCACTTCGGTTGCGTCTCCAACGGAGACGAACCGGCCGGACTCTGCCTCGACGGTGAAGACCGCGTTCTCGAGGACACGGCCGTCGCCCACGATGAGCCTCGCTCCCTCGTAGTGCGTGAGGGGCAACCCGGCGGAAGGCTCGGGCTGGGGCGGAGGTCCCGAGCAGGAAGAAATCGTCGACAGGATCAGAAAGAGGTAGGCGGCGGTCGCCTGGGCGCGGGGTCGGGATATTCGACGTCGCATGAGTTGCCTCCCCATTCGCGGTGCCGCCGCGCATCTTATCGCGGATCGCCCTCGAGGCCATTCGCGAGGAAGGGAGGAACCCGGAGGCGATCACAAGGGCCATCATCGATCCCATCGTCTTCGCGCCCGCAGACCCTTCGATTACGGAAGCGGTTCTGAGACGCAGCTCAGGGGCGCCCCGGGTAATGCACTCGAGCAAACGCCACTTAAGCATTGTTCACTCCGGTTGCAGGGACTTCCAATCGGCAGTTTCGGCGCGCAGATTCCAGAGGGTCCACTCGTCTCACAGTATCCCGTGGGAAGGCACTCCGAATCCATCGTGCACTGCACGGGCTCCGGGACATTGCACTGGCCCGCCGCGCATGCCGTGCCGGAGGGGCAAACGACGCCGCACGCGCCGCAATTTTCCGGATTCTCGCTGAGGTCGACCACCACGCTGGTTCCAATGTCGGTCGCTTCACCGACGCTGACCGAGACCCCGGTAGAGTCATCGGGGCCTGGCCTGGTACTTCGAGCAGCACGTCGTGGTTTCCCGGCGGAACGTCATGCAACAAGAAGGCCCCGCTGGCGCCCGTGTAGACGACGAACGAGCTGCCAGGGATGTAAACCAGGCTGCGGGAGACCGTCGCACCGCAAGCGGAAACCTCGCCCAGGATTCTGCCACCGATTTCCCCCGGGTCCCCCTTGTCTCCCTTTTCCCCTGGCTCTCCTGGGGGACCCTGCGGTCCCGGTGGACCTGGAAGGCCCGGCTCTCCCGCCGGTCCTCGTTCTCCATCGGGCCCCGGCTCTCCCTGCGGGCCGGGCTCCCCCGCCGCACCCAACGTTACGTCCAACGATGCCACTAGAAAGCCTCGCAGCACGACCACGAGGTAGGTCCCGGGCTCGACCGCTGGCAGCTCCGCTTCGATGGCCTCTCCGTTCGAGGGAAGCACCACCATCAACTCGTCGAATGCACCCGAAGGCGCCCCGAAGAGCACCCGCGGGTTCGTGCCAAAGTTCTTGCCTTCGAGAAAGAGGCGTCCCTCGGAAAGGTCGGCGTGCGCACGGGTGATCACCGGAAGAGAGGGAACCGTCGCTTCGACGGGGATGCTTGAGACGCAAGCTACTAGGACTATTAGAGTTACCGCAAAGAGCTTCTCCGCGTTTCTGGAAGACGCGTGGTTTCCCGAGACTCTCATGGCGCAACCTCCTCAACCGAATTTCGAGCAGTCACAGGGATAAGCGTAAAGAGGAGGCGGAACGGAGTGAATTTTCTTCTTCCCTCGACTCGATGATAGGATTCCTGGCGTCAGCCCCTCTCCAACCAGGGCATGAAAGTTCCCGTCGGGCGGCGAATAGCGGCAACGTCCTTCACGCCCGGCCCGCAGAGGGGATCTTGTCGAACGATGTGACGGAGCTCCTCCGCCGCTGGAGCGGCGGCGATGGGGACGCGATGGGCGACCTCCTGCCGCTGGTGTACGCCGAGCTGCGTCGGAGGGCTCGCCGCGGCGGGGAGGCCTGACACCGTCGCCGAAGGTTGTGCCGCCCTTCACCGCGTGCATTCGTTCT
>Ga0105095_10001479_pt1 | contig 12423 bp, 10 predicted proteins | sample PPLLak2March2015_2_FD_79180 | JGI IMG/M metagenome (GOLD analysis project Ga0105095, IMG submission 79180) | Freshwater sediment microbial communities from Prairie Pothole Lake near Jamestown, North Dakota, USA - PPLs Lake P8 Core (3) Depth... | ecosystem: Environmental > Aquatic > Freshwater >... | reverse complement strand
AGCCGTCCACGAGCCACGAGCCATCGCCGCGCGTCACCAGGAGCGGCTCGGCTTCCTCGTCCGCGGGGGGAAGATCGCCGACGATCGCCTCGAGAATGTCGTGGAGGGTGACGATCCCGGCGGTGCCGCCGTGCTCGTCGAGGACGACGGCGATGTGCTGTCGGGATTTCTGGAACTGCTTGAGTAAATCGAGGGCGTACGTCGTCTCGGGGACGAAGAGCGCCGGCTGCAAAAGCGACCGGTCGTCGCCCGGAGGCATCTCCTCGACCCGAAGCCAGTCCTTCACTCGAAGGATACCCTGAACGGAGTCGAGCGTCCCCCGGGCTACGGGAAACTGCGACCGGCCGCACTCCCGCAGGACACGTCGTCTCTCTTCCCCCGGCTGTTCCAGATCGATCCAGATGACCTCGTTGCGAGGAGTCATCACCGACGCCACGTGGCGGTCGGCGAGCCGGAAGACGCGCCCGACGATGTCGAGCTCCGCCCGCTCGAACGTCCCCGATTCCGTGCCCTGCTCGATCAGGACCTTGATCTCCTCTTCCGTCACCGGCGCCTCGACGGACGGGCGCACCCGTAGAAGCCGAAGGACGAAGGAGGTGGAGAGCGTCAGCAGGCGTACCACGGGGGAGGCGAGCCGTGCGAGCGCCTTCATCGGCGAGGCCACGAGGGAGGCGATGCGCTCGGGGTTGTTGAGGGCGATGCGCTTGGGCACAAGCTCGCCGAGAATCAGGGACAGATAGGTGATCGCGAGGACCACCGCGCCCACTCCGAGCGCTTCCCCGTAGGGCGCGAGCCGGGGATAGGGCCCGAGGCGCGCGCCGATGCTCTCGGCGACCGTGGCGCCTCCGAAGGCGCCCGCGAGCACTCCCACGAGGGTGATCCCGATCTGCACCGTCGAGAGGAACGCGTCCGGGGCGCGCGCCAGCTCCAGGGCGGCGGCGGCCTTGTGGTCTCCTCGATCGGCTCGCTCTTTCAGCCGCGCCTTTCGGGAGGAGACGACCGCGATCTCCGACATCGCGAACAGGCCGTTCGCGAGAATCAATAGAAGGATGATCGCCCATTCCGCGAAGATGTAGGCCATGGACTCGGATCATAGTCCCGCGAGAAAAAGTTGCCGAACGACCCGCTCGTGATATAAGTAACTTACTTATATCATGTCCCTCAAACCGGAAGATTTCCTCATCCTCCTGGTGCTGAACCGTGGCGAGCGCCACGGCTACGGAATCATGAAGGACGTCGAGAGCGAATCCGGCGGCGAGGTGAAGCTCGGAATCGGCTCGCTCTACCGGCTTCTCGGCCGGATGATGCGCGCCGGGCTCGTCGCCACGACGGCTCCGGGCCGCGGCGCCGACGAGCGCCGAAGGAACTATCGATTGACGGCTCTCGGCGAGCGCGTCCTGCGGGAAGAGTGCCTTCGGCTCGCGGATCTCGTCCAGAGAGTGAAGGCCCGAGGCCTCCTCGCGCGATGACGAGGGGGATCCTGCGCTGCGCGCTCCGGCTCTGTTCCCCCTCCTTTCGAAAGGAGTTCGGGACGGAAATCGAGGCCGACTTCGAGGAAGGTTTCGAGGACGCGCGCCGCCGCGGGCGGCTTTCGGCTTTCCGCTTCGCGATCGGCAGCGCCTGGAACGTCGCGACGAGCGGCCTGGCCGAACGTTGGGAGCGGCGGCGGAGCTTCACCCCCGCGGGCGCGCGGAGAAGTCGGAAGGAGAGTCTGATGCGAGGGACGATCGGCCAGGACTTGAAGCTTGCGTGGCGCGGGCTCCGCGGCAACCCCGGGTTCACCGCGGTCGCGGTAATTGCTCTCGCGCTCGGCATCGGGGCGAACAGCGCCATCTTCACCGTGGTGAACGCCGTTCTCCTCCGCCCCCTCCCCTACGATCGCAGCGAGAAACTGGTCCGCATCTGGAGCAGCTGGACGCAGTTTCCACGGGGCGGGGTCTCCGAGCCCGAGTACTACGACTACCGGTCGGCCGATTCCATCGAGTCGATTGGCGCCTTCATCTTTCCCCACGACGCGACCCTCGCGGTCGAGGGAGGCGAGCCCGAACCGGTGAAGCGAACCTACGTCACCGCGAGCCTCTTCCGGGTTCTCGGAGCCCGCGCCCTCCATGGACGCACGTTCGAAGAGGACGAGAACCAGCCGGGAAAGGGCGACGTGGTGGTCCTGAGCCATGGCCTCTGGCAGAGAAAGTTCGGCGCCGATCCAGGAATTCTCGGCCGCACCATCCGCGTCCAGGCGAAGGCGGTGACCGTCGTCGGGATCCTGCCGGAATGGTTCCAGTACCCCCAGGCGGGAGTGGACCTGTGGCTTCCATTGTCGTTGAACCCGGAGCGCCCGCGGCCCCGGGCCGCCCATTTCATGAGAGTGGTCGCCCGCCTGAAGGAGGGGGGGAATCTCGAATCCGCGCGCACCGAGCTCGGCGTGGTCGCCGCCCGAATGGAGCAGGAGTTCCGCGAAAGCTACCCGGCCGGCGCCGGATTCGGAGCGCTGGTGCTGCCGCTCGGAGACGATCTCGTCGCCGAGGTCAGGCCCGCTCTCCTGATTCTCCTCGGCGCCGTCGGATTCGTCCTCCTCATCGCCTGCGCCAACGTCGCGAACCTCCTTCTCGCGCGCGCCGCGGCCAGGGAGCGGGAGCTCGCCGTCCGAAAGGCCCTGGGAGCGAGCCGATGGAGCGTGGTGCGGCAGCTTCTCACCGAGAGCGTCCTTCTTTCGGTTCTGAGCGGCGGCGTCTCGCTCCTTCTGGCGCACTGGATTCTCCAGGGCCTCGTGGCCCTCGCGCCGGGAGAGATACCGCGCCTCGATGCCGTCGCCATCGACATAAGGGTCCTCGCCTTCACCTTCGCGGTCTCGATCGCGACCGGTGTCGCGTTCGGGACGGTCCCGGCCTGGCGACTCAGCCGGACGAGCGCCGGGAGCATCCTCGGAGCCGGCGGGCGGCGCACCATGGGAGTCGACCGTCGCCGGACGCAGAAAGCGCTCCTGGTCAGCGAGGTCGCGCTCGCGGTGGCGCTTCTCGTCGGGGCCGGGCTCCTGCTCAGGAGCTTCCACAACCTCGTTCAGGTCGATCCCGGCTTCGACGCCGCCCCCCTGGCGACAGCGCGCCTCTCGCTTCCGTTCGAGTCCTATCCCGACGATGCCGCATGCTCGCAGTTCCTCGTCGCCTTGCGCCGGAACCTCGAAGGCCTCTCCGGGGTCGCCGCGGCCGGGTTCGTCTCCAACGCGCCGTTCAGCGGATTCAACAGCGACTACACTTTCTACGTCGAGGATATGGATAGCGTCTCCTACTCGGGGAGCGAGGAGTACCGCGAAATCTCTCCCGGCTACTTCCGGACGCTCGGAATTCCCGTCGTCGCCGGGAGGGAGTTCGACGTCCACGACGACGCCGGTTCGCCTCCGGTCGCGATCGTCAGCGAGTCCTTCGCCCGCAAGTACTGGAACGGCGCGGACCCCGTGGGCCGGCGCATCAAGATGGGAGAGCGGGAGGGCGACTCCCCCTGGGTCACCGTCGTTGGAGTGGTGGGCGACGTCCGTCACGCCGGCCTCGCGGCATCCACGCTTCCGATGTATTACCGTCCCGTGCTGGGCCGGACCGAGGAGATGACCCTTCTCGTCCGCGCCCGCACCGATCCCGGGCCGCTCCTCGCCTCCATCCGCGATGAAGTGCGAAGGCTCGATCGCGACCTCGCCGTCTTCGGGGTCGAGACGATGGACCGGAAGGTGGCCGCGTCCATCGCTCAGCCTCGCTTCAACCTCACTCTACTCGCGGCGTTCGCGCTCCTGGCGCTTCTGCTCGCGGCGGTCGGCATCTACGGCCTCGCCCGCTACGCCGCGACGCAGAGGACGAGTGAGATCGGCCTGCGCGTCGCCCTCGGGGCGACCCGCGGCGAGATCCTCCGGTTGTTCCTCGGAGAAGGCTTGAGGACCGCCGGCCTGGGACTCGTCCTGGGCCTCCTGGCCTCGGCAGCGCTTTCCCGCGGTCTCGCCGCCGTCCCCGGGCTCCTCCACGGAGTCTCGGCGACGGACGCTCCTACGTATGTTGCGGTGTCGGTCATTCTGTCGGCGGCGGTGCTCCTGGCTACGTTCGGTCCGGCATCGAAGGCCTCCCGCACCGCTCCGGTCGAAGCGCTCCGGCACGAGTGAGAGGTCACGGTTTCTTCATCGTAAGCGGTTCCGGACCTCCCGCCCTCGGAGCTTTGCTCTCCTCGGGGGGATAGACGTCCTCGGTCCGGATGGAAACGGAGCGAACGCCGCTTCCCGTCTCATAGAGCAGGACCTCGGCGCCGACGAAATCGAGAGACGAACGATTCTCTCTGAGGACCCAGCCGCCGGTGTTGCAGAAGGTCACGGGATTCCCGTCGACGAGGTCGACGAGCTCTTCCGTCTGCCAGGGAATCGGCTGGTGGGTATGCCCGAAGACGACGTGGGTCGGCCGCGGGATCTCGATCCCGTGCTCGCTCATCAACCGATTCGTCTCCGCGAGTGAGTACCGATAATACTGGCGGAACCTCTCGCGCACGCTCGGTCTCGTCAGGAACTCGCGGCTGTACCGCGTATGCTCCAGCGACCGGACCACCGAAAGGAATTTCGCGCTCGCCCAACGAAGCGCGAGAGACGCGAGCACCCGGTGGGGCCATGCGCGGCCGCGATCGGAGCGCACCCACCGCGTCAGCCGGTCGAAGTACTTGTCGAGGGTATCGGTCTTGCCCTGGAAGATCTCCCTCTGGATCGTTCGCGCGATCGAGGAGAGTGGCCGCGCCTGGCCGATGCCGGTGCAGGCGAGCTGGTGCAGGGGGAGATTGACACCCACCACTTCACGAAGCGACATCTCTTCGCTCTCGAGCTCGAGATCGTCGAAAGCGAGAAGCGCCGTCCACTCCGCCGCCACCGACCAGAACGCCTCGAAGTAGTGCCCGTGGGTCAGGAGCAGGCTCTCGCCCCTGTCGGTCACCAGATAGAGGTTGGGGTAGGCGAAATTGAACGTGAGCTTCCGTCCGGTGAGGCGGCCGTTCGAGGCTTCGCGGGTGATATCGTCGAAGAACAGGTTTCCGTAGTGCGCCTCCGGCTCCTCGCGGTCCCGGTGCGGGACCACGTCGGGAAGGAGGAACTTCTGCCGCGGACGCCGGTCGTCGATGACGCCGGGAACCGAGCGTTTGAACGCGCGCGGAAGCTGGCCCTGCTGCAGGCGGTTGATCACGTTCACCTGGTGCTCGACGGTGTGCCAGACGTCGAAGTCGTGGTTTCCCGGGATGTAGATGATCTCTCGAGCCAGTCCATCGTCCGAGAGCCGGCGGAAGAACGCGCGCGCCTGGCGGTAGGCATCGGCGTAGCTCGCGACCGAGAAGTCGAGGATATCCCCGAGGAGGACCAGGTAGTCCACCTTCCCGATGGCCCGGGCCAACGGCTCGTAGGCTGGCCCGATCGAAGGCTCCTTTTCCCGGGGTCCCGAGGAGACGAGGGTGCAAAGCGGGTCTCCGAAGTGGGTGTCGGAGAGGACGGCGACCCGCATCGAGCTCCAGGGTAGACCGCGCAGGTGATGGTCGCGTGAATACCGCGTTTACCTCAGGTAAATAATTCCCTGGTGTAATCTGGGAGGTCGAATATGAGGATCCTCTACGGAGTCGTGGGCGAGGGCATGGGGCACGCGACCCGGAGCGCCGTCGTTCTCGAGCACCTCGCCTCCTCCGGGCACGAGATCAAGGTGGTGGTCTCCGGCAAGGCGCACGACTTCCTGAAGGAACGCTTCTCCGGCAGCGCGAACATGGCGCTCGAAGAGATCCACGGGCTCACCCTGCGCTATTTCGGGAACCGGCTCGACCGCGCAGGCAGCCTGTTCTGGAACCTCAAGAACGCGCCCAAGGGAGTGATGAAGAACGTCGAGGTCTACCGCAAGGTCGCCGAGGAGAGCTTCCGCCCGCAGATGGTGGTGAGCGACTTCGAGTCCTGGGCGGCCCTCTACGCGTTGAACCACCGGATTCCGGTGGTGAGCATCGACAACATCCAGGCGGTGAACCGGCTGCGGCACGGGAAGTCCATTCGCAAGGGATTCGACTTCGAGGTTGCCCGCATGGCGGTGAGGATGAAGGTGCCGAGGGCCTACCATTACCTCATCACGAGCTTCTTCTTCCCCCGCGTCCGCAAGAAATACACGACTCTGGTGCCGCCCATCTTGAGGAAGGAGGTTCTCGATGCCGCGCGGGAGCCGGGAGATCACGTGGTCGTCTACCAGCGCGCGATCCCGGAGAAAGACCTCGTCCCCATCCTGCGGAAACTGCCCTGCGATTTCCGGGTGTACGGGGCCGCAGCCGATGAAGTCGTCGGCAACGTCCGCCTTCGGGCGTTCTCGGGGACGGGGTTTCTCGAGGATCTAAGGACGGCGAAAGCCGTCATTTCCGGCGGGGGCTTCTCTCTGATGAGCGAGGCGGTGAGCCTGCGGGTTCCGATGCTCGCCATTCCCATCGAGAAGCAGTACGAGCAGGAGCTCAACGCGCGCTACCTGAAGGATCTCGGCTACGGCTCCTGGACGCGGAAGATTTCGGCGGCCGCCATCTCCGCGTTTCTCGAGCGCACCGGCGAATTCGAGAAGGCCCTTTCCTCCTACGAGCCGAGGGACAACCGAATCGCTCTTTCCTGCCTCGACGAGCTCATCGCGCGGGCGGCGGCGGGAAAGAAGCGGCCGAAGCGGCTCGAGACCCAGGCGCTCGGGAGCTATCGCGACTAACCATGTCGCTGGCGTTTCTCGGGTTCACCCTGCTCGCGGCCCTCATCTTCGCCAAGCTCGAGATCGAGATCGAGGGCGAGCACGGCTGGGCGGCGAAACTGCCCACGTGGCGCGTCGAGAAGCACTTCCTCCTCGACCTGTTCTTCGGAAGCCGCCCCCTTACGGGCTACCACGTCTGGGCGTTCCTCTTCGTGTTCTTCACCTTCCACATGCCGTTCTTCTTCACTCCGGGCTCGTGGACGGTGCGCTCGGAGCTCCACGCCGTCGGGGCCTACACGCTCTTCTGGATCGTCGAAGATGCGCTGTGGTTCGTGATGAACCCCCACTATGGGTGGAAGAAGTTCACCCGGGAAAACGTGTGGTGGCACAAGCGTTGGGTCCTCGGGCTCCCCGTCGATTACTGGGTGCTCGGGACCATCTCCCTGGCTCTGCTCCTCGCCTGACTATTTCGTGAGCTCGCGGTAAGCGCCCTCGATATTGAGATCGAAATGCTCGCCGTAGCGAGCCCAGTCCCGGTACTTCGGGAGCTCGAGCGTGGCCTGGATTTGCTGCAGCGATTCTCCGGCGGCGATGCGCTTTGCCACCGCGTCGAGCAGGTCCTGGAAGTAAACGATGAACGCTCGCACGTCGTCCTTGCCTCCCGTCGGTCCGTGTCCCGGCGCGAGAATCTCGAAGTCGAGCTTCTCGAGGTACTCGAGCGCCTCGATCCAGCTCCGCAGATCGGCTCCGGACATGTTGCGCCACGGAAGCGCCTTCACGAACACCGAGTCCACCATGAAGGCGACTTTCCGATCGGGCACGAAGAGGATCAGGTTGCTCTCGGTCTCCGAAGGCCCGGGATAGAGGAGCCGGACCTCGAGCCCCCCCAGATGAATCGAGGCGTCGCCGTCGAGAGTCACGGAAGGAGGGACGATCTCGCCGGTCACGTGCGGAACTACCGCGCGGTGGGCGACGATGACCGCGTCGCCGAAGGCCTTCCCTCCCGAAGCGTGATCGTCGTGATGGTGGCTGTAGACGAGGTACCGGATGGGGGCCGCGCTCACCTTGCGGATCTCTTTCACGAACAGCTCCGCCGCCTCGGGCGACTGCGGGTCGGTCGCGAGCACCGCCTCGTCGGTGGCGACGAAGAGGGAGCGGTGAACCTCGTAGGTGAAGAGATAGACGTTCTCCGCAAGCTTCTCCACCTCGACTCGAGGCGGTTGGAGTACGGAGATCGCGAGAGCGAGGGCGAACAATGCGGAGACGGCCATGGTACCTCCCGGGAGTTCCGCGGGATGGTAACATCCAGGGGTGATCAAGGACATCGCCTCCCTTCTCAGCGAGCCGGGCACCACGGTCGCGGTCGTGGGCGCGACCGATAACCCTTCGAAGTACGGCTACGTCATCTACCGGGATTTGAAGCGTAAGGGCTACCGTGTGTTCCCGGTGAACCCGCGCCGGCCCACCGTCGATTCCGACGCGGCCTTCAAGGACCTGAAGAGCCTTCCCGAAAAGCCCACCATCGTGAACATCGTGGTGCCTCCCCTGGTCGCGGCTTCGGTCCTCGAAGAGAGCCTGAAGCTCGGGCTCATGAACGTCTGGCTCCAGCCCGGCGCCGAGAGCCCGGAGAACCTCGCGTTTCTCCAGGAGAAGGGCTTCAACTATCTCGCGAACGCCTGCATCATGGTCGAGAGTCGCGTGCAGGCGCGAAAATCCGAGGGGAAAACCCTGCGGACGCCGTAAGCGGAAGTATTACAAAAAGATCGGCCGGGACGCGGTGTTACCGGACGAGATTTCCACTAATATCCGATAACAGAATCAGTTATCGGCATTGCGCCTGAATTGGCGCGGGCTTTGCACTACGCTTCCTCATGAGTCAGGCGAAGGCCGCCATGGATGCCCCCAGCCTGGAGCGGGCCGTTTTCGTCGAGGCCTGCGACTCGGGCTGGGATCCCCAAACCGTCGTCCGCCATCTCGTCTGGTACGAGGGCCGCGTGCACGAAGAGCTTCAGGTGTTCCCCTCGCTCCGGGAAGCCCTGGCCTACGCCCAGAGGGCCTGCGTTTCACCCGACGGCCCGCGGATAGAGCGGCACTAGAGTGCATCAGGGCCGCGGGGCCCCACCCCCGCGGCCCGAAGATGTCGGCGGCCCATTCGGGCCGGGCTCGCTCCGGTCGCGCAGGGCGCGGATGCGTTTTTCAGCACCCTGCTAGTTCACGGCCTCGACCAGACGGTCGAGGGGAATGCCGTGGACCCGATTGCCGCGATAGCCGCTCGTCGTCTCCGCCATCGTGAGCGAGTTCACGATCGCCTCCTCGGTCGCCTCGGCCGCGGCGTCGAAAAGCGGATCGAGCTCGCGAGGGTCGAGGGTCCGGATCTCGAGAATCGAGCCCCCCGTCCGATCGAAGGCCGTTGCCGTCGAGAACGCGATGGCGATGTCGCCGCTCGAGGCATGCGCCGTCGAGCCCGTGCGAGCGAGACCGAGGGTCGCGCGCCGGGCGAGCCTCTGGACCCCGCGCGACGAGAGAGGCGCGTCGGTCGCGACCACCATAATGATGGAGTTGCCGCCGCCTCCCGATCCTTCATGAATCTCGGGGAGGAGATCTCGGATCTGGCGGCCCACGGGAGCGCCTTTGACCACGAGCTGCTCGCGGGAGCCATGGTTCGTGAGCACCAGCGCTCCCACGGTGTAGCCCCCATCCGCTTCGGAAAGGCGCCGCGACGAGGTGCCAATGCCTCCTTTGAAACCGTAGCTCACCATCCCCACACCGGCACCGACCGCGCCTTCGGGAACGGCTCCTCCCGAGGCGCTGTCGATCGCTCGGAACACGTGCTCGGGCCGTATCGCCCGGCCGCGGATGTCGTTCAATGTACCGTCCCAGCATTCGGCGACCACCGCCTGGAGGCCCACTCTCCTCGTTCTGTCTCGCCGGAACAGGTATTCGATGACCGCGTCGTACGCCTGGCCGACGCTCGCGGAGTTCGTGAGCACGATGGGAAACCCGAGGAGCTCCGACTCTTCGATCCAGGGCATTCCGGTGAGCTGGCCGTTACCGTTCAGGACGAAGGCGGAGGCCGGCACGAGCCGGTCCCAGACGTCCTTTCTCGGAAGAACCACCGTCACTCCGGTGCGCACCGAGTCCCCCTCGACCACGCTTTCGTGGCCGACGAGGACTCCTTCGACGTCGGTGATGGCGTTGCCGGGACCGGGGGTGAGGACGCCGATCTCGATCCCGAGCTCACGGGCGCGCTTTCGCTCTTCGGCACCGCGGGCCTGGGTCGCCGCGGACAGCACGAGCAGGGCGCCCAAGAAGGCATACGCGCCCTGCGCGAGCGGAGCGTCCGCCTTCGCGCGAAGCGCTCCGGCGGGACCGCGCCGTAGCCTTGGCGGAGGCGGGAGCACGGCGCGAAGCGCCGAGGACGCCGGGCCGTGGAGGGCGGGCCCCACGGCACCAAGCACGGAATGCCACACCCTCAAAACGTTTTCTCCCTCGCGACGAACTCCCCGCTTCCCCGCTCCACCTGGAGCTCGCCGCCGTCGACAACGACCCTTCCGCGACTCAAAACGGTGGCGGGCCAGCCTTTGACCTTCCGTCCCTCGTACGGCGTGTAACCCACGTTGTCGTGGAGCTTCGCGCTCTCGATCGCCACCTCCAGATCCTGGTCCCAGATCACCAGGTCGGCATCGGCGCCGATCGAGATGCTGCCCTTCTGAGGAAACATCCCGTAGATCTTCGCCGCCCGGGTCGAGGTGAGCTCGACGAAGCGGTGAATGTCGATTCGTCCCTTCAGAACTCCCTCGGAGAAGAGAAGGGGCATCCGGACCTCGATTCCGGGAACGCCGTTCGCAATCCGGTCGAAGGGAGCGTCCGGGCCGTTCGCGAGCTTACCCGTCTCGTCGAAACGATAAGGCGCGTGATCCGAGGAAAAGACCTGGATGGTCCCGTCGGCGAGTCCGCGCCAGAGAGTTTCCTGCGAAGCGCGATCTCGAGGCGGGGGGCTGCAGCAGAACATCGCCCCCGTCATCCCCTCGCGATCGAGGTCCTCGGCGGTGAGAAAGAGGTACTGGGGACAGGTTTCGGCGAAGACCCTGGCTCCCCGGGCTCGCGCCCGACGGATCTCGGCCGCCGCCTCCGCCGAAGAAACGTGGACGATGAAGACCGGCGCGTCGAGGAGCTCCGCGAGGGCGATCGCCCGGAACGTCGCCTCGCCCTCGGCGAGGCGCGAGTGCGCGACCCCGTGGAACTTCGGCGCCCGGTCTCCCCGGGCGAGGAGGCGCTCGGCGGAGAAGCGGATCATGTCGTGGTTCTCGGCGTGCACCATCGTGAGGGCGCCCTCGCGCTTCGCGAGCTCGAGCACCCGCAGCATCTGGTAGTCGTCGAGCCGGAGCCGCTCGTAGGTCATGTAGACCTTGAACGAGGTGTAGCCGTTGCGGATGAGCTCCGGGAGCTCCTCGTTCATCACCGACTCCGTGGGGTCGGAGAGGATCAGATGGAAGGCGTAGTCGATGACCGCCTTCGCCTTCGCCCGGCCGTGGTAGTCGGAGACCACTTTTCTCACGGAGTCGCCCCGGTGCTGGGCGGCGAAGGGAACGATGGTCGTGGTTCCGCCGAAGGCGGCCGAGACCGTCCCCGAGTAGAAGTCGTCGGCGCAGAGCAGACCGCTCGAGGAGAGCTGCTCGATGTGGCAGTGGGGGTCGATGCCTCCGGGAAAGACGTAGCTTCCCCCGGCGTCGATGGACCGGGCTCCGCCTTCGAGCTTCTTTCCCAGCATCGCGATTCGCCCCTTCGCGATCCCGATGTCGCAGAAGACTTCCTCGGTCGCGGTGACGACGTTGCCGTTGCGGATGACGAGATCGAGCTCCATCGGCGCGGTATGGTAGCATCCCGCGCGTTCTCATGCCGCTCGCCCCCATCGACTGGATTCTCATCGCCTCCTACTTCGCGCTTTCTCTCGCGATCGGACTCGCCTACAGAAAACGCGCCGGGTCGAGCCTCGAGGAGTACTTTCTCTCGGGACGATCCCTCCCCTGGTGGATGGCGGGGACCTCGATGGTGGCGACGACCTTCGCCGCCGACACGCCGCTCGCGGTGACCGGTCTCGTCGCCAGAAACGGCATCGCCGGCAACTGGTTCTGGTGGGCGTTCGCGCTCGGGGGGATGGTGACGGTCTTCGTCTACGCCCGCCTGTGGCGCCGCGCGGGGGTCATGACCGACGTGGAGCTCGTCGAGCTTCGCTACGGGGGAAAGCCCGCCGCGTTCCTTCGCGGCTTCCGCTCCCTCTACATCGCTCTGCTGGTGAACTCCATCATCGTCGGCTGGGTGACGGTCGCGATGCTGAAAATCCTGAAGTTCACCGTCCTCTCCGGGACCCGGGCAGCCGAGGGCGGATGGGACCTCTCGATTATCGTCATCCTCTTCGCCGTCGTCGGGCTCTACAGCACTCTCTCCGGGCTCTGGGGCGTGGTGGTGACGGACTTCATCCAGTTCCTGCTGGCCATGGGAGGCTGCATCGTCTTCGCGTTCTTCGCCGTCGATCACGTCGGTGGAATGTCGGCGCTCCGCGAACGCCTCACCGAAGGACACGCAGGAGGAGAGCAGATCCTGAGCTTCCTTCCGGACTTCTCCGCCGGAGATCCCTGGATGCCTCTCGACATTTTCCTCATCATGATTTTCGTCCAGTGGTGGGCCTCGTGGTATCCGAGCGCCGAGCCCGGGGGCGGCGGCT
>Ga0105095_10001477_pt1 | contig 12427 bp, 12 predicted proteins | sample PPLLak2March2015_2_FD_79180 | JGI IMG/M metagenome (GOLD analysis project Ga0105095, IMG submission 79180) | Freshwater sediment microbial communities from Prairie Pothole Lake near Jamestown, North Dakota, USA - PPLs Lake P8 Core (3) Depth... | ecosystem: Environmental > Aquatic > Freshwater >... | reverse complement strand
CCCGGTTCTGGAAGCCGACGGCCAGGGACGCATCGGCCGTTTCGGCTGGAAGAGTCAGCATGCCAGCCTGGTATCGTTCTCAGCTGATGCATACCTCAACGAGATGGGCATCACCAGCCCGCTCCTTCCCGACGAGAATACATACAGCGGGACCGATATCAGCTACGACTCCCCAAAATACGGATCCAGATACGACCCGGTGCCCGAGCCGGAAGACGACGGTGTGGATATCGTCGCCTTCGCCGACTTCATGCGCTCCACAAAGGCACCATCGCGCGGGCCCATCGACTCTGCCGTGAAGACAGGTGAATCGCTGTTCAATCAGATCGGGTGCGGGATCTGCCATACTCCTTCGATCGTGACCGCGGCGCCGGGCACACGCATCAACGGCGGCCAGTTCACCGTGCCGGAGGCACTGGGCAACAAGGTTATCCATCCCTACAGCGACTTCCTGCTGCACAACATCGGCACAGGCGACGGCATACCGGTTCTCCCCACGCTTCCTTCCACGGCGAATCAGATTCGCACGGCCCCGTTGTGGGGATTGCGGACTCGCAACCGCCTCATGCACGACGGTCTGTCGTTCACTGGGCAGGAGGCGATTCTCCGCCACGCCGGCCAGGCCGCGGGTGTGACCAACAAGTACAAGACCCTGTCCCCAAGCCAGCAGGCACAGTTGCTGAAGTTCTTGAATTCGCTCTGACCTACCGTCGTTTCGGATGGCAGCGCGTCGCGGACGCGCTGCCCCCATCCTTACCGGTTGCAGCATCACTAGCGATCATTGCCGACTCGCCGCTGAGCGTTCGGACGGTGCCGCCTGCCTTCGCAGACGCTCTTGCTGCGGAAATCGGCTACAGTCTCTCCTCTGACCTCGAAGCCCCGCCGCGCCCAGGCGGCGCCCGAGAGTCAACGCAGCTCAACGCAGAGGGGAGGAGACCGCATGCAGCACGTTCGTTTCGGCCGCACCGGATTGCAGGTGTCGCGCCTGTGTCTGGGCACCATGACCTTTGGCCTGCAATGCGACGAGCCAACCTCGTTCGCGATCCTGGACACAGCCGCCGAGGCCGGCATCACCTTCCTCGACACGGCTGACGTCTATCCGCTCGGCGGCACGCTCGAGATCGCAGGGCGCACCGAGGAAGTCGTGGGGAAGTGGCTGCGCGGCCGGCGCGAGCAGTTCATCGTCGCAACCAAGTGCAGTGGCAAGATGGGGCCAGCGCCTTGGCAGCAGGGCACCTCGCGCAAGCATGTGCTGGGCGCCATCGACGCGTCCCTGAAGCGCCTGGGCACCGACTATGTCGACCTCTACCAGATCCATCAATACGACACTGCGACTCCGACCGATGAGACGCTCGAGGCCTTCGACGCAGTAGTGCGAAGCGGCAAGGCACGCTACATCGGCTGCTCCAACTACCATGCGTACCGCGTCGCGCGTGCACTGGGGCGGAGCGAAGCTCTCCGCCTCACGAAGTTCGTCTCAGTCCAGCCGCGTTACAACCTCCTCTTCCGGCAGATCGAGCGCGAGCTGCTGCCGCTCTGCGAAGAAGAGGGCCTCGCCGTCATGCCCTACAACCCACTCGCTGGCGGGCTGCTCACCGGAAAGCACAAGCGCTCGGGGCCACCTCCCGAGGGCGGCCGGTTCACCCTCGGAACGGCGGGGAGCATGTACGCGGAACGCTATTGGAAGGATCGCGAGTTCGACGCCGTGGATGGTCTGTCCGCCCTGGCGCGGGAGAGCGGCATCGAGCTCGTTACGCTCGCCGTGGCCTGGACTCTGGCCAACCCCGCGATCACCACGCCGATCATCGGCGCCAGCAAGCCGGCCCAGCTCAAGGCCAGCGTCGCTGCCGCCGAGCTCAAGCTCGACGCCTCCCTCAAGGCGAAGCTCGACGAGCTTACGCACGAGTTCCGCATGGGAGATGCGGCGCGCTAGTCGTGCCAGACGCCAGTTCCACCTCTCACCACGAAGGCACGAAGAAAGCACCTGCTGGCGCCTCCGTGTATCCGCCCTCTCCGCCAGCGAACTGTAACGGCGGATTCGATTAGTACCACCCTCAGCCCTCTCCCGCACAGGGAGAGGGAGTGGGCTCCGCATTTCATTGGTGCAGCCCACTGGCCGCTCGGCCAGTACAGACTGGCCGCTCTGGCTCCGATTCGCGCAGACCTCTGCGCCAAAGTCGGAGAATGTCCTACACGACTATCGGACGGCCTCCGATGCCCGCTACATCCACTCCCGCTTACCCTCACTGGGGTCAGAGCTGGTCCTGCGGAGCGAATGATGAGTGTATCGGGTTCCATCGTCATACCGGGTGCAAACTGCTGGCGGGTCGAGCGCGCGCGGCGCGCTGCGTTTCTCGTCGATGCGTGCGACTACTTCGACGCCTTCGCGCGTGCGGCCCTGCAGGCGGAACACTCGCTGTTCATCATCGGCTGGGACTTCGACAGCCGCATTCCCCTCTGGTGCGAGGATGGCCCTTCCGGGGTGCCGGGGCAGCTCGGGGACTTTCTCAACTACCTCGTCAGGCGCCGCCGTCGCCTGGTCGTGCGGGTCGTGTGCTGGGACTTCCCGATGATCTACGGGCTGGATCGCGAGCTGCCCATGTGGTCCGGCGATGCTTGGCGGCGCTCACGTCGTATCCGATTCCGCTATGACGCACATCACCCCCTCGGCGCCTCGCAGCATCAGAAGCTGGTGGTGGTCGACGATGCGGTGGCGTTCGCAGGCGGCATCGATCTCACGCATCATCGCTGGGACACTCCCGAACATTGCGCGGAAGATCCCCGGCGCAGCTTCCTGAACGGCACTACGCACCGTTTCACGACGTGATGATGGCCGTGGACGGCGCCGCGGCCCGAGCGCTCGGAGATCTGGCGCGCGAAGGGTGGCGACGCTGCTCCGGAAAGCAGGTCGCACCGGTTGCGGGCACGCCGGACCGCTGGCCGGAAGGACTGCGCAGCGAGCTGCAGGACGTACCCGTTGCGATCGCGCGCACCGAGCCGGCCCACAACGGCTTCCCGGAGGTCCGGGAAGTCGAGGCTCTGTACCTGGACGCGATTCGAGCGGCTCGCCGCTTCATCTATGTGGAGAATCAGTATTTCACGTCTGCGCGGGTCGGCGAGGCGATCGAGGCCAGGCTCGCGGAACCGGACGGACCGGAAGTCGTGATCGTCCTTCGCCAGCAATGCCGCGGCTGGCTCGAGGAAGCGGTGATGGGTGCGCTGCGCGCGCGCCTGATCCGGCGGTTGCGCGCCGCGGACCGCTACGGGCGGCTGGCAATCTACCACCCCCTGGTGCCGGGCCCGGGCGAGGGTTTCGTGAACGTGCATTCGAAGGTCATGGTCGTCGATGATTGCTTCGTGCGCGTAGGCTCGGCCAACTTGAACAATCGCTCGATGGGCCTCGACCGCGAATGCGACCTTGCCATCGAGGCCAGGAAAGAGTCGACGCGGCTGGCGATCGCCGGATTTCGCGACCGGCTTCTCGCCGAGCATCTGGGAGTCGACAGCGAGCGTGTCGCGGCAGAGCTCGCGCGCACCGGCTCCCTGGGTCGGACGGTGATGGCCCTTGCGACCGGAGAGCGGCGTCTCGAGCCTATCGACGACCTCGAGCAGTGGCCCGAGACGGTAGAGTCGGTAGCCGAGCTCGCCGACCCGGAGCGTCCAGTCTCCATCGATGCGCTGACGCAGGAGTTCCTTCCGGTGACCGCACCGGAGCGGTCGCGCGTCAACGGCTGGGGCAACCTCCTCGGCATGTTGATGGGCATCGCCCTGCTGTTCGCGCTGTGGCGCTTCACGCCGCTGCGCGAGATGGTCGCCGCGGACGCCGTCGGGCGCTGGGCCGAGACTTTCGCCAGCCAACCGTGGGCGCCGCTTGCGATCCTGCTGGCCTATGCGCCAGCGAGCGTGATCATGTTCCCCAGACCGCTCATCACCCTCGCTGCCGTGATCGCCTTCGGCCCATGGCTGGGGTCGCTGTACTCTCTGGCGGGAATCGAGATCGCGGCCTTGTCGGGATATGTCGCGGGCCGTACGCTGAGCCGGGATCGACTGCGGCGCCTCGGAGGAAGGAGGCTCCACGCGCTCAGCAGCGGGCTGCGCAGAGGCGGCTTGGGGGCGATGGTGCTGGTCCGGCTGGTTGCCTGTGGCGCCCTTCGTCCTGGTGAGCCTGTTCGCAGGCGCGGCACGCGTGGGCCCGGGAACATTCGCACTCGGTACAGGCATCGGTATGGCGCCCGGGCTGATCGGCATGACGGTCGTCGGATCGCAGGTGGGGAATGCCCTGGGCAGCGACGGTGATATCAATGCCTGGCTCATCGGTGGCGCGATCGCGCTGATTGCGGCGGCCTCGTTGCTCGCGCGTCGCCTCGCGGCACGCAGTCAGCAGCAGGGTTCCGCGCGCGGGCAACCAAACAACCCTCCGCTCCGGCGTAGCGATAGCAGGCCACCTCTCCCAGCACCCTCGAGTGGAGCGCTGCGGCAAGTTGAGTCCACATGAGCCGCAACCGAAACCTGGGGGAGAGAGAGCAATCAACTCGCATATCGTGCGCCGGCACCGTCGCGCCCTATGCATTCGTGCTAGCGTTCGATGGCCGTCTCATGCTTTCGAGTTGTAAAAGGTTCACGCGATCTGGAAAAGCGTCGCTCTCGGTGCCTTCCCCCCCGTTGGGGAAGCATGACAAAATATCCATATCGCTCAATTACTTGAGTGCAGAGCTGAGGTTGGCCCACGCGTTGCAGGACGAGGGACCGGGACTGCAGCGACGGCGCGAATTCCAGGGGAACGCGTCGTCCTGACAACGAACTTGTGGAGGGTGAAGATGAGATACATCGTTCCGTGAGCAATCGGTGTTCCGATCGACGCAGTGATCGTTCTGACGCAGTACCAACCTGAGGAGGTAACAAATGAAACCGATGCAGACATTGCTGTTGGCTGGTGTGGTGGGGTTGTCGATGTCGATGACCGCCTGCGAGAAGGAAGGCCCGGCCGAACGGGCCGGGAAGGCGATCGATCAGTCGGCCGAGCAGGTCGGGGACAAGATCGAAAATGCAACGGTCAAAGCCGGCGACGCACTCGAGCGTGCTGGCGACAAGGTCGAGGAGAAGCTGGAAGAGTGACCGTTTCGGGTTCCAATCCCGCAAGACAACGCAAGGAGAGCGTAATGATCTACTGGGCAGCGGTATTTCTCATCATTGCAATCGTCGCGGCGGTGCTGGGATTCAGCGGGATCGCCGGCACCGCGGTGAATATCGCCTGGATCCTCTTCGTCGTCGGCCTGATCGTCGCCGTGGTCTTCTTCGTGCTGGGGCGTCGCAGTCCCCCGTTGTAGCCTGGGCGCGGCTCAGGCCGGGCCGGACTCTGGTTCTCACATGGGAAATGCGGGCTAGGCTCGGCCCGAACCCACTTGAAGGCAGGCGCCCGGCTGCCGCTAGGCCGGGCGTCCCTGCGTCTGGAGGTCGCATGGACTTGCCGGGCGAAGTCGACGTAGAAGTAGAGGCGGGTTCCGCTCGCCAGCGCGAGCGCTACGCGAACAGCGGCTTGCTACCGTGCTGGATCATCCAGCGCTTGCAACACGCGCCCAAAAAACTCGTCGGCATGGTTCGCCTCGATCCAGCGCACCACCAGCACCATGTTCCATTCCGGTTCGATCCACGTGAACGATGTGCCCGCGCCGATGGCGAAGCAACTCGACGCCGGCACACTGGGGAATATGCGCTGCGCGTGATTCAGCCAGATCAGATAGCCATAGAAAGGCGCGATCGCGCACGGTGTGCGCATGCGCTCGATCCACCCGCCTGATATGACTTGTCGGCCGTTCGCCTTGCCGTTGTCCAGAAGCAGCTGGCCTACACGCGCCTGATCGATGCTGCCGATGGACACGCCCCCGCCCCAGTGCGTACCTCCGGGAACCGATTGAACCCGCTGGCCCCGCAGCTCGATCCACGCATTGTCGTAACCGACCCACCTCCACTGGTCGCTGGCACCGATCGGTTGCATGATGGCCTCGCGGAAGACCTCGGGTAACGGGCGCCCGAACAGATGCAGCAACGCGAGCGACAGCTGGTTGATGCGCACATCGTTGTATTCCCAGTAGGTTCCGGGCGCTTCAAGCGGTCTCGGGTTGCCTTTCCTGCCCGCTGCCGCGGCCCCTTGGAACTGCACCGTACGGTAGCGGTCGACCTGGTCGGGCAGGCCGAAGCACTCGCCTTCCCACTCGCTGGTTTGCTGGAGCAGGTGCTCCCACGTCACGAGCGCATTGCGTCCTTCATCGAAGCCGATGCCGCGGACCCGGACACCGACGGGCTCCCCGACATTGGGCAGCAGCCCGCGGTCGTGAGCGACACCCGCTAACAACGCGAGGTAGGTTTTCGCGACGCTGAAGGTGAGGTCGGCGCGGTCGGGCTCACCCCAGGAAGTCAGCGTTTCGCCGTTCAGGACGATCGTCCCGGAAACCGGTCCACGCGGATGCACAGGTCCAAGCAGTCGGTTCCAGGGCGGCGGGTCCTGGTGATGAATGCCCCATTGATCGCCGACCTCGCGACTCCACGGGGTCTCGTGATCGACCGCAAACTGCACAGCCTGTTCGATTTGCCGGTTCCGCATATAAGAGGTACGTCAGCGTAGTGTGCTGGCGGATTGTAAGCCGATCAGGTTCACGGCAATCCGCTGACGACTAACGTCATCACGCAGATCTCTTAGCCGGTGTTGCCGTCACGGCAACGTTCGTTGTCGCGACGAACCCTCCACACCACCCCGCCGGCTCTGCCGGCACCCCCAGGAGGGGACTGTCTCAGCTTCTCACAAAGGAGGGAGCGCCGAAGGCGACGGGGTGGTTGGTTTTGGATTCCTGCGGCTTGAGCGTAATGCGTTTCTGCAACCCTCCGTAGGGCCGGAAGGGTGCCGCCGCGAGTCGGGGACGCAAGGCGCGGCAGAGAGAAACCAGGGATGGCGGCCTTCCAGGCAGTCACACGGCCCGTTGACGAGACGTCCGCGGAACATGCCCGTCACCCACTCCTGCAGGCCGCGCCTTCCGACGCTTTATCTCCAGTCGCACCGCGCGCAATACGCCCCGGCGGGTAGGTTCGCGCGTCTGTTCCAGCTCGAGCAACTGCTCCAGGACCTCGCGTGGCCGGGACGGCAGAAGGCGCAACAGCTCTCGTGCGCTGAGACTTGAAAGCAGGACCGGTGTGAGTTGGCTAGCCATGCATTCGAGCGTGCCAGGCGCACCACGTCTGTGCAAACTCTGTTAACTGGCTGTGAATCTGCCTCCCCCGAGTATCACCTGACGACAGGCACGTCAGCACGTGGTGCCCAGAGCGACAGGGGAGCAGGCAAGTGAGCCAACCGTACGCCGCCAGTCGCCGGGGACGAGCGCCACCAATTGCTAACTCATCGTCAATTCTCGCGAGAATCGCTGTGCAGTTGCGTTGGGACGACCTAGATTGTCCTCACAGGGTCGACCGTATCGGTTGACGGTCCCCGTCGCCAAGAACACCAACAGGCGCATCATCCCGGTCCTCCCTGGAGCCGCGCTGCCACACGCTGCTCGTGCGGTTGCGGTTGTTCAACGCAATGGGGAGGCTATCGATGAAACTAATCCGGAGGGTTCTGGCGTTTCAGCTCGCGCGGGTCGTGCTGCTTCTCGGGGTCTTGGTCGCCACTTTGGCGTTCTCGCATGCCCTTGCTGGCTAGGGAGGGACAACTGCGCAGATAGCGGCTCTGCAGGAAGTCACGCAGATGCTGTAGCAGCAACTCTGGAGGCGAACGACAACGCAAGAATGGAGAGACAAGGATGGTTTTCCGAAGACCGGGACGCACCGATGGCGACCACCCGCTACAGTTCCATCCTTTCTCCGACCGTTATCCGAGACATGGGCATGGCGAGAACAGCATTTGGGTCGCGTCTCTGGACTCCTGAACCCTAATGCAGTTCGTGTGCATCTCAAGGCTGCATCTCGGCCAGAAGCAGCCGGCCACCTTGGAGAGGCGAAAATATCCGGGGCAGATCTCCTAGACCCCGTGTTCGAGAAGTAGAATCCGGCGTCAATGCGGATCCACCTTGTCGACGGAACATACGAGCTGTTCCGGGCTCACTTCGGGGCGCCGGGTGCGACCGGCCCGCACGGCACCCAGGTCGGAGCTACGCGCGGGATTCTCCGGTCGTTGCTCGCGCTGCTGCGCGAGCAAGGCGTGTCCCACGCGGCATGCGCGTTCGACCACGTCATCGAGTCTTTCCGGAACGAGCTGTTCCGCGGATACAAGACGAGCGAAGGCGTGCCGGCCGACCTGATGGCCCAGTTTCCTCTGGCCGAGCAGGCGGCTCAGGCCCTCGGTCTGGTCGTATGGCCGATGGTCGAGTTCGAAGCTGACGATGCCCTCGCGACCGCGGCGGCACACTATGGTCTCTCGTCCGACGTCGACCAAGTCTTGATCTGCACGCCCGACAAGGACATGGCGCAATGCGTGCGCGGCTCGCGGGTTGTCTGCTTCGACCGGATGCGTGGCCGCACCATCCACGAGGCGGCAGTGGTCGCGAAGTTCGGCGTCTCACCCGCGTCGATCCCGGACTGGCTCGCCCTGGTGGGCGACGATGCGGACGGCATTCCTGGCGTACCTCGCTGGGGCGCCAAGTCAGCGGGTGCCCTCCTGGCCCGCTACGAGCACCTCGAGGCGATTCCGGACGATGAGACGCATTGGGGCGTTGCCGTGCGTGGAGCAGCCGCGCTGGCCGAGAGCCTGCGAGAGCACAGAGAAAAAGCCCTTCTGTACCGCCGCCTGGCTACGCTGCGGACGGACGTTCCCCTGGCGGAAGAGGTCGAGGATCTGCGCTGGCGCGGAGCTCTGCGTCCGGAGCTGAACAGCCTGTGCCGAGAGATCGGCGACGAGCGATTCGTCGAGCGTGTGCATCGCTGGCGGGATTGAGGCCAGATGTCCGCGGCCCCAGGGGCGTGGCAGCAAGATGCTTTAGGGGTCGGTGTTGATCAAATGTACAGCGATCTTGGACGCGTCCACGCAGGAGATAGGCCCGCCTCGCTGCGAGCGTCGCGGTTTCGCGGCAGGGAGTTGAGCCCACGACCCCCTGGTCCGTAGGTCGGCAGCCAAGGCGCAAGTTATAAAGTTTAGGCCTGTAGCACCCGTCATCAACAAAAACCCCGCGGAAGCGGGGTCTGTGTATTCACGACTCAACTGCATGCTGCGGAATATTCAAGATCTCAGACGGCCACCTTGATTCCACGGTCGATACTATTCGTGCTGCTCGAGGCGCCGCTCAATGCACCGCGAGCCTCTTCGTTGCCGCTACGGTTTTCTTCTTCGGCAGGTTGAGTTCCAGCACGCCGTCGTTGTACTTGGCTTGGGCGGTCGTTTCGTCGACCTCCTGACCGAGCGCGAACGCGCGCTGGATCTTGCCGTAATAGCGTTCGGCGCGAAGCACGGTCTCGCCGTTCTTGACGTCCTTTTCGTGCTTCACTTCCGCGGATACCGCAACTTCGTTGCCGTTGATAGTTATGCTGATCTCTTCCTTCTTGACGCCGGGCAATTCGGCCAGCACTTGATACTCCTGCTCGTTCTCGGTTACGTCCATGCGGAACTGCGCCGGCGCGGGCGCACGAGTCTCAGGGTAAGGCAGCCACACGGGGACACCACGGAACAAGTTCTCGAATGCATCCTCGAGCGGATTAAAGCGTGTGATGTTTACCATTCTGTCCTCCTATGAAAATACAAACCAATCGGCGGTGAATGACTATGCATCCGTTGCGCGTTCGCTAGTACATGGGGGCGCCATCGCGACTATCAAGTTTTCCATCGCTTGAACACGCTCGAGCCAGGCTGGCAAGGTGGCAGGGCGATTACAATCGGCACGGCCGCACGGATCGCTTGGTCATCTGACCCCAACTGCATTCGCCAAGCGAGGTCCGGCAAGACAGTCTTCGCAGCATCCGGTGTAGCTTAGAACTGTCGCGCAACGGGAGACCTCGGATGTTTATGCATCCAATCAAGACTTATCGGTCACGAGGAAAAGGCCGTCCTGAATGTGTGTTACCGAACGGACTCGCGTCCGCCGTGCGATTATCATAGAAAGTGCTCACCGGGTTGCAGCCTGGAGGACAAGGCAGCGATGCTGCGGTTGCCTTCCTGGAACCTGCGCCTGATTCAGGCGCTGCAACCCCGGGTTGAGCAGAACCAGCGATCTTCGTCGACCGGTTGTTGTTATGACCGGCCCCTGGTTTCTGTAGATTGCCGTCGACGACGGCAGCTGCAGCTCCCAGTGTGCGTTGACCGCCCCTGCGCCGTGAACGAAGAGGATCTCGTCAAGAGCGCCGGCTTTCTACATCGGGCCGGTATCCGCTTGAGGTGCCCCACGATGGAAAGCACCGCAATCGAAAGCCGGTCAGAATCAGACTGGCCAGGAGATCCAGATGAACCTTCGCACAGTCACTGGTTTTATTGTTGCAGTCGTTGTGATGGGATCGGCGGGCGGTGTCTATGCAGCTGAGCAGGCCGGCCAACATAGTCCCTATACCGGCCCGGACACGCCTGTCATGACTACCGCTTGAAGCCTGCGGTCATCCGCTTAGAGCGCTGCGGCGCAGGAGTCAACCATGACTCACATCAATCAGCAACTGATTCACCGCGGGGGTATGACGTCTTTGCCATGGGCGATATCTCGACTGTCCTCGGGATCTGAGACCGATAACCTGACTCAGGCGTTGCTGCCTCGCATTAGCCGCCTTCGCGGTACTCACCACCGCGGTCGCTTCTCACGCCTTGAGTTTCCGGGCTTGGGCGCAAGCCCCCCCTTAGTCCTTTTCAGAGAAAATAGACATGACTATCGGTACCGTTAAATGGATCAATGACAGCAAAGGCTTCGGCCTCATTACTCCGGACGGCGGTGGCAACGACCTCTTCGCACGCTTCTGGGCGCGCTCAGCCGGCGACGCTTCCAAATCGCTAAAGCAGAAGCAGCAGGTGTCCTTCGACATCACGGCCGATCTGGATGGCGAGCAAGCCGTGAACATCAAGCCCATCGCGTAACAACGCTCATGGGCGGCGAAGGCCGCAAAAGAGCTCACCAAGTAACGTTGTTAGCTTGACCTGGAGAAATCGAGGCCGAAATCGAGGCAAGGGGTCGCTCAATCAGATTGACCCAGGAAAGTCCGGCTCGGCAATTACAACGCGCTCGCGAATGACGGCGCTGTAATTTAGGGAACGCGTGAGTGTCCGCTGTTAGCCGTATTCAACTAGGTGCCGAAAAAATCGGTAGCCCTCCTTGAGCGGTCACCGAGCATCGGGGGTGGTCACCTCAACGCGATAGCAGTACGCGACAATCGGAGCTGCCGTGCACCGAGTGCACTCGGTGAAATTCGGGCCGTCCCAATTCTGGGAAGGTGCAGAAATCCCTTGACTTTGGCGGACGAAGGGCGCTAACTGGATTCGCTTCCGCGCGCTGGACCGGGGTAGATTCTCAAGCCCAAGGCATGACGATCCGGTTGTTGCCCAAGACATTCGCTGTTGCGCGCACCATTTCGTTCGGGTGTGCCTGATGCGGACAGGCGGCGACCACCTTAAACCCGATGTTTGAGGGTCATCTCGACCGGAGCGCCGAAGCAAACCGCAAAGGGCGTGACGCGAGTCGCGCCCTTTGTGTTTGCCGTTTCGGCAAAGACGTGACCGGATTGGCACTGTCTACTGTTAGCCGCATGCGACGAGTTGAGAAGCCCACGATTGCAGTCACGCAGCTGTCACGCGACCTGCTCAGGCAGCCGGCTACGAGGCGAGAGGCTCGGCGGTGTCGTGAAATGGACCCCGTCTGGTGCGCGGGGAGTACCGTGCGACTGACGTCGGTGTGCAAGCCGGCCGCGGATTTGCCTGGGAGACTTATCATGACGCTTTGCCCGGTTGCGTTGGCGGTGGGCTGCATCAAGTGCCCCGTATTCAACATCTGCCCCGGCAAGGGGATCATCGGCGACTACAAGAAAGACGCACCGCCGCCGGCGGACTTAAAGAAAAAGCAGTAAACGCACGCTGTTCCTTTTGCCAATCACGCCCACCTTCGCAATGTCTGCTCATAGGAGAAGTTCGCCTCCCACCTGACCGGCAGGTTTTGGCGTTACCGCCTGAAGTCGCGGAAGCCAGCGGCGCGCGCGAGATCAGCCTTCACGTCCTCGCGGCTGCGCTCGTACACGATCTCGCGCCCCCTGGCATTGCCAACGTAAGCCGAGCCGTTGCGTGCCAGGATCAAGTCGCATCGCACGTTGTGGACACCTTCCCCGAGCACGATCTGGATAATGTCCAGACGCTTGTTAAGGACGACCACGTCGAGCGTCTGGTGTGAGTATCCTCTGACTCCTCAGCCGTGCGCAAGCGCGTGATGTGGGTTCATTGATCAGTCGTCGCTTGCAGCGGTACGCTGACGCAGTCGATAGCTCT
>Ga0105095_10001474_pt1 | contig 12434 bp, 9 predicted proteins | sample PPLLak2March2015_2_FD_79180 | JGI IMG/M metagenome (GOLD analysis project Ga0105095, IMG submission 79180) | Freshwater sediment microbial communities from Prairie Pothole Lake near Jamestown, North Dakota, USA - PPLs Lake P8 Core (3) Depth... | ecosystem: Environmental > Aquatic > Freshwater >... | reverse complement strand
GGCGCTGAGATCGAGGGCGAGTATCATCCCGGCGAGACCGCCGTCGTCCTGGATGACGTCGCCACGACCGGGGGGAGCAAGTTCGAAGCGATCGACCGCTTGCGGGCCGCCGGCATGGCCGTGCGCGACGTTGTCGTTCTGATCGACCGGCAGGGCGGTGCAGCAGAAGCGCTGGCCGCGGCGGGCTATCGCCTGCATGCGGTGCTCACGCTTGAGCGGATGCTCGAGCATTGGGAGGCGGCGCGCCGCGTCCCGCCAGAACAGATTGCCGCCGTACGTCAGTTCCTGGCTGAATCGTCGCCGGAGTGATGGGAGCGGTCGCCCGTCGAAGTCCGCCGGAGCCTGGATGTACACCAGCCTGCGCCGTTTGCTGTTTCGTCTCGACCCCGAGCGGGCGCACGGCCTGACCCTGCAGCTGCTCGCATGGGCCGGGGCCCTGGCGCCGGTGCGTGCCCTCCTGCGCGATCTCTTCTGCGTCGACGACCCCCGGCTGCGGGTGCAGGCCCTGGGCCTGGAGTTCGCCAATCCGCTCGGCCTGGCGGCCGGGTACGACAAGGACGGGAGGGGAATCGCCGGGCTGGCCTGCCTGGGTTTCGGGCACCTCGAACTGGGGACGGTGACGCCGCAGGCACAGCCCGGAAACCCCCGGCCGCGCGTGTTCCGCCTGGTCGAAGACGAAGGACTCATCAATCGCATGGGGTTCCCCAACGCCGGCGCCGGCCCGCTGTTGAAACGGCTGGCCCGGCGCAGGCCTCGCGGCGTCATCCTGGGAGTCAACCTCGGCAAGGCGGCCTCCACCCCGCTCGAGCGCGCCGTGGAAGACTACCGCTCTCTGCTGCGCACCTTCGCACCCGTGGCCGACTATCTGGTGGTGAACGTCTCGTCGCCTAACACGGTCGGGCTGCGCCGCCTGCAAGCACGCGACCTCCTGGAGGGCCTGCTCGGGGACCTGGCAGCTGAACGCGCGCGGCTGGCTCAATCCGGCGGACGCCGGGTGCCGCTCCTGGTCAAGCTGGCCCCGGACTTGTCCGAGGGCGAGGTGGAGGACGCCGTTGCCGCGATCGAGGGCGCCGGGCTTGAGGGGGTGATCGCCACAAACACCACGCTCTCGCGCCAGGGTCTCCGATCCTCGACATGCACGGAAAGCGGCGGTTTGAGCGGCGCGCCCCTGCGGGCGCGCTCGACCGAGGTCATCCGCCAGGTCGCCCGCCTGACGCGCGGCCGCTTGTCGATCATCGGCGCCGGCGGGGTGTTCGCTGCGCGTGACGCCCAGGAGAAGCTCGATGCCGGGGCCTGCCTGGTGCAGGTCTACACCGGGCTGGTCTACCGCGGTCCGGGGCTGGCGCGCGATCTCCTGCGGGGTCTCTTGCCCCGCGGCCCAGCTGGACCAAGGGCCTGAATCGCCACCGCCCGCGCACAGGCGGGCGGTGGGCGAGTGCGCCTCTTCGTCAGGCTAGGCTTCGGGGATGCGCAGCAGCAGGCCGGGCCGAAGCTGGTTCGGATCCGGGCCGATCACCGACTTGTTGACCTCGTACACTGCCATCCACTTCGCCTGATCCGTCGTGCCGTAGTACTTCTCGGCGATCAACGACGGAGTGTCGCTGGCGCGGACGACGTGCCAGGCCTTGATCCGCGGGGGCGCGGCGATAGGGCCCGTCGGGGCGGCCAGCGCCGGCCGGGGGGCAGGCTTGGCGGCCGGCTTGGGCGCGGCCTTCTTGACCGCCTTCTTGACCGCCTTCTTGGCCGGCTTCTTGACTGCCTTCTTGACGGCCTTCTTCACGACCTTCTTGGCTTTCTTGGCTTTCTTGGCTACCTTCTTAGCCGGTTTCTTGGCTTTCTTGGCCACCTTCTTGGCCGCCTTCTTCACGACCTTCTTGGCGCGCTTCACGGCCTTCTTTGCCACCGGCTTGCGCGCCTTCTTCACGACCTTCTTGACCGTCTTCTTGCGTCGCACTGCCATGATTCTCTCCTTTGGTCGACTATATCCTGACGACCTGTTGTGTCATGGTCGAGTTCGGAATTTGGACTATTTTAGATGCAACACCGGCAAGTGCGCAAGCGCGTCGGGCATGAATTCGCCGGGCTTCGCGCGTCCCCAGAAGGGCCCCAGGCGCCCGCGAAACGGCCTCGATCAGGCTGTTCGGACGGCGTGCGGTGCGCCGAATCCGGCCTCCTGGACCGGAAGAACAGCTGTTCGAGGTGCCCACAGGGCAGCCGGCAATGCCTTGACGGCCGGGATCTTCCCGCCGGAGTTGTCAGACAACCCGTCTCGGGAGCGTCCGAGCTCGCCTTCCCAGTCGCCGGCGGCCGATCGCGACCCATCGCCGCGCCGCGTGGCGGGCAGGCGTCGCACCCGCCTCGGCCGCGCACGCTGGCGGCCTCGCGAAGGCAGCCAAGCCTCCTCCTCCGTCCCTGCGCGGGCCCCCTTTCGTGGTCCCCGCCTTCGTGGTATCAATGAAGATACCCGCACGACCACGTTGCTCCGTCCTGTCCTGAAGGACCGGTTCCTGCCGCGCGGCCTCGCACCCTGGAATCCTGGCCGCGGCGCCAAGCGAGGCGACACGTGGAACAGCCGCTTGACCCCGAGATCCGCGAAGTCCTCGATCAGCACACTCCGGGGGCGCAGGCACTGGCACTGCAGCTGCGCGCCCGCATCCGCGCACTGGTGGCCGAACTCGAGGAAGAAGCCTACCTCGATTGGGGGCAGATCGGGTTCGCCTGCGGTTCGGGAATGAAGCGCCAGTTCTGCGCCATCGGCCTGCAAGAGGCTCGCGTCGACCTGATCTTCAACCGCGGGACCGATCTGCACGACCCCGCCGGGCTGCTCGAGGGTGTCGGCAAACGCGCCCGGCACGTGCGGCTCACTTCGGCCGACCAACTAGAGAATCCCGCCCTCGACCAGCTCATCCAGGAGGCGGCCCGCATCGCCGAGAGCGAATCCTGACCAGACACGACCCCGTCGTCCACACTCGCCAATTCCGGGCGACGGACTGACCCTCATGCGCCAAGGCATTTCCCCGTCCATGAGAACTGCCGCGCTCGGGACCCTGACCCTCATCGCCCTGCTGGGCGCACTGTGTGCCTTGTTGCGCGGGGACCGCAGCACCCCGGCGCCAGGTCCGACTCCCTTGGCGGCCACCTCGCTTCAGGTGTACTTCTCGGAGCCGGAAGGCCCGGCCGCCGGCACGCTGCGCGGCGGGCCGGATGCGGTCCTGGCGCAGGCGATCGATCAGGCCGCCTACTCCGTTGACGTGGCCGTGTACAACTTCGACCTGTGGAGCATCCGCGACGCTCTGCTGAGGGCCGCCGAGCGCGGCGTGGCGGTCCGCCTGGTGACCGACAGCGACAACCTCCTGGAGCAGGAGGTGCAGGAACTGGCCGCCGGCGGCGTCGACGTGCTGGGTGACCGGCGCGAGTCGTTGATGCACCACAAGTTCGTCGTCATCGACCGGGCCGAGGTCTTCGCCGGCTCGATGAACCTGACCGTGGACAGCGCCTACCACGGGGACAACAACCTCCTGCATCTCCGCTCAAGCCAGGTGGCTGAGGATTTCACCCACGAATTCGAGGAGATGTTCGTCGACGACCGTTTCGGCGAGCTCTCGCTGCGGGATACCCCCTACCCGCGGGTCTCGGTCGACGGGGTCAACGTCGAGGTGTTGTTCGCGCCGGACGACGGTGTGGCACGTCGGCTGATCGAGCTGGTGCGCGGCGCGCAGCGGCGTGTCGAAGTCATGGCCTACGCCTTCACCAGCGATGGATTGGCCGAGGCTTTGATCGAACGGGACGCCGCCGGCGTGGAGGTGCGCGTCGTCGTGGAGGCCTCCCAGGCCGATTCCGCCGGCGCCGAGTATGAGCGGTTGCTGCGCGACGGCCTCGACATCCGCCTGGACGGCAACCCCGGCGACATGCACCACAAGGTGGTCATCATCGACGGCGCCAGCGTGTGGACCGGGTCATACAATTTCACTCGCAGCGCTGAGGAGTACAATGACGAAGGCGTGCTGATCATCCACAGCCCGGCGCTGGCCGAGCGCTACATGGCCGAGTTCGAGCGCGTCTACGCCGCGGCCGCGCCCTGAGACTGGTCGGCCGAGGACCAACAGGAGCCTGCTGCATGGAAGACTTCGAGAAGCTGGGAGTGTTCTACCTGGGACGGCCGTATTCTCTCAAGACCAAGGAGTTGGAGAAGGGGCTGCTGTTGTATGACTCGCGCGACCTGGTCACGCATGCCGTCTGCGTGGGGATGACGGGCAGCGGCAAGACCGGGTTGTGCATCGGGCTCCTCGAGGAAGCCGCCCTGGACGGCATCCCGGCCATCGTCATCGATCCCAAGGGCGATCTACCCAACCTGCTGTTGACGTTCCCGGGATTGAAAGGCGAGGATTTCCTGCCGTGGATCAACGAGGAGGAGGCGCGCAAGAAGGGCCTCACGCCGGCTGAGTACGCCAAGCAACAGGCGGAGATGTGGAAGAAAGGCCTGGCCGACTGGGGGCAGTCAGGTGAACGCATACAGCGGCTGCGCGATGCGGCCGAGTTCGTGATCTACACCCCGGGCAGCAATGCCGGCCTGCCGGTCTCGATCCTCAAGTCCTTCGCCGCGCCCGAGGCGGCGCTGCTCGACGACGCTGAGCTGCTGCAGGAACGGATCGGGACGACAGTCACCAGCCTGCTCGGCCTGCTTGGCATCGAAGCCGACCCCATTCAAAGCCGTGAACACATCCTGCTCTCAACGATCCTGGGCTACGCCTGGAAGCAAGGTAGGGACCTGGACCTGCCCGGGTTGATCGAGCAAATCCAGAAGCCGCCTGTGCCCAAGGTCGGGGTCCTGGAGCTGGAAACCTTCTACCCATCCAAGGAGCGCTTCTCTCTGGTCATGGCGCTCAACAACCTGCTGGCGGCGCCGGGGTTCGAGACCTGGCTGGAGGGCGAGGCCCTCGACCCGGGCCGCATGCTGCACACGCCCTCGGGCAAGCCGCGCGTGTGCATCTTCTCCATCGCCCATCTCAACGACGCCGAGCGGATGTTCTTCGTCTCGCTCCTGCTCACGCAGGTGCTGGGCTGGATGCGGACCCAATCCGGAACGACCAGCCTGCGGGCGATCCTGTACATGGATGAGATCTTCGGCTACTTTCCACCCGTCGCCAACCCGCCGTCCAAGACGCCGCTCCTGACGCTGCTCAAGCAGGCCCGCGCCTACGGCCTGGGCGTCGTGCTGGCCACCCAGAACCCGGTCGACCTCGACTACAAAGGGCTGTCCAACGCGGGAACATGGTTCCTCGGGCGCCTGCAGACCGAACGCGACAAGATGCGCGTGCTCGAAGGTCTGGAAGGCGCCGCCGCCAGCGCTTCATCGACGTTCAACCGCGGGCGCCTGGAGCAGATCCTGGCGGGACTGGGCAACCGCGTTTTCCTGATGCACAACACCCACGAGGATGAGGCGGTGGTCTTCCAGACCCGCTGGGCGATGTCCTACCTGCGCGGGCCATTGACCCGCGAGCAGATCAAAGTGCTGATGGAGCCGTTCAAAGGGAAGTCCCCGGCCACCAAGCCTCCCCAGAAGGCGGTGGCGGCGGCATCCGCCCCGCCGCCCATCAGCGCCTCCGCCCCCACCCCTCCGGCCGAGGTCGAGCAGTACTTCATCACCCCGCGCACCGCCGCCCCCAGCGGCGGCACACTGGTTTATCGCCCGGTCATCGTCGGCGCCGCCCGGGTACACTACAGCAACGTCAAGGCCAACGTCAACGAAACGGTGGACCTCGTGTGCACCACGCCGGTGAGCGACGCCGCGATCCCGGTCACGTGGGACCAGGCCGAAGAGGCAATCTTCGCGCCGGCCGATTTGGCGAGGTCGCCTCAGCCGGAGGCCGAGTTCGCCGAGCTGCCGGCCGCGGCCACCAAGCCCAAGAGCTACGCCGCCTGGAACAAAGACTTCGTCACCTGGCTGTACGGCGCCCGGACGCTCCAGCTTTACAGGAGCTCGAGCCTGCGCCAGATCTCGCGCCCGGGGGAGTCGGAACGCGATTTCCGCATCCGATTGCAGCAGGCGACGCGCGAGGACCGCGACGAAGCTGTCGAGGCGCTGCGCCGCAAGCACGCACCGGCGCTGGCCCGCCTGCAGGAGCGCCTGCGCCGCGCTGAGCAGACAGTCGACCGCGAGAAAGACCAGGCCAGTCAGCAGAAGACCCAGACTGCGATCTCCATCGGCGCCACGCTCCTGGGCGCCGTCGTCGGGCGCAGGGCACGCGGCACGACCATCGGCCGCGCCACCACCGCGGCGCGCGGCGTCGGCCGCTCGATGAAGGAGAAGGAGGATATCGACCGCGCCGAGGAGAACGTCGAGACCCTCAAGAAGCAGTTGGAGGACATGGAAGCCGAATTCCAGGCCGAGGCAGCCGCCCTGGGCGCGCGAGCCGACCCGCAGGCCGAGACGCTCGAAGAGATTCTCATCAAGCCGAAGAAGGCCGACATCAGCGTTCAACTCCTGGCGCTGGCCTGGCGGCCGTATTGGAGGCCGCAGGGCGGAGGACCTGAGACCCCCGCCGCGTAGCCGGAGGCGCGTGCCCGCTTCGCCCGCGTTCTTGATGCCTCACCGCCGGCGAAACGCGCTGACCGGCGAGTGGCTGCTCGTCTCCCCGCAGCGGACGCAGCGGCCCTGGCAGGGCCGGGTCGAGCCCGCCCGGCCGCCATCCCTGCCAACCTACGACCCGGCCTGCTACCTGTGCCCGGGGAACGCGCGCGCCGCCGGCCGCCGCAACCCGGACTATCGGGGCACGTTCGTTTTCGACAACGACTTCCCCGCGCTGCTACCGGGGACGCCCGGTGAGGCCGCCCGGGAAGAAAGCCTGCTTCAGGCCGCCGGCGCCCAGGGCGTCTGCCGAGTCGTGTGCTTCTCACCCCGCCACGACCTGACGCTGGCGGAAATGCCCGTTGTTGATATCGCCGCCGTCGTGGATGTGTGGGCGGCACAGACCGCCGAACTGGGTGAGCGCTACACCTGGGTGCAGGTGTTCGAGAACAAGGGCGAGATTATGGGCTGCTCGAACCCGCACCCGCACGGCCAGATCTGGGCCAGCCATGGTCTCCCCAACGAAGCGGCCAAGGAGGATCAGCAGCAGAGGCTCTATCTCCGCACCGCGGGCTCGCCCTTGCTGCTCGACTATGCCAACCTGGAAGTGGGACGAGGTGAACGGGTCGTCATCGAGGAGCCCGATTGGCTGGCGATCGTTCCCTACTGGGCTGTTTGGCCCTTCGAGACCCTGATCGTGCCACGGCGACCAGTAGCGCGCCTGCCGGAACTGACCGCGGCTGAGCGCGCCGCGCTCGCCCGAAGCCTCAAACGCTTGCTCACCCGCTACGACAACCTGTTCGAGGTCGCCTTCCCCTACTCAATGGGCTGGCACGGCGCCCCGACCGACGGCCAGGATCATCCCCACTGGCAGCTGCACGCGCACCTCTATCCGCCGCTGCTGCGCTCGGCCGCGGTGAAGAAGTACATGGTTGGATATGAGATGCTGGCTGAGCCGCAGCGTGATATCACGCCGGAGCAGGCCGCCGAGCGGTTGCGCGAACTCCCCGAGGAACACTTCCGCTCGCGGGGTACGCAGTGAGTCTGCCGTCCATCTCAGAATCGGGCAGCGTGCCGCGCAGACTGGCCGAGGCTTTTGAGTCCCGCTTCCAGCGCCGGCCGACCCACTGGATTCGCGCTCCGGGCCGGGTGAATCTGATCGGGGAGCACACCGACTACAACCAGGGTTTCGTCCTGCCGATGGCCATCGAGCCGGCCATCTGGATCGCCGTGCAGCCGCGCCTCGACCGCCGGCTTGTCCTGCGCTCGCTCGATTTTGGCGAGGAGGTCGAGCTTACGCTGGGCGACGAGGCCCACGGCGGCCCGGGGTGGATGGAGTACGTCAAGGGAGTCGCCTGGGTGATGCGCCGAGCGGGGCTGCCGCTCAGAGGCTGGCAGGGCATCGTCTCCGGCGACATCCCCAGCGGGGCGGGATTGTCATCGTCTGCGGCTCTCGAGCTGGCAGCGGCGCGGGCCTTCGCCCTGTCTGCCGAAATCCCCTGGGATCCTGTGGCGATGGCCCGCCTGGCGCAGGCAGCCGAGCACGAATGGGTCGGGGTCCACTGCGGGATCATGGACCAGCTCATCAGCGCCTGCGGTCGTGCCGGGCATGCCCTGCTGCTCGACTGCCGAAGCCTGGAGATGAACCCGCTGCCGCTTCCACTGGGTGCGGCGGTGGCCGTGCTGGACACGGGAACCCGGCGCGGCCTGGTCGGCTCGGTGTACAACGAGCGGCGCGCTCAATGCGAAGCTGCGGCGGCGTTCTTCGGCCGTCCGGCCCTGCGGGATGTGACCCGGGCCGATCTGGAAAGCCGTGGCGCATCGCTCGACCCGCTCCTCCTTCGACGTGCGCGGCATGTCATCACTGAGAATGAACGTACGCAGCAAGCGGGCGCGGCTTTGGCGCGCGGGCAGGCGGCCGACTTCGGGCAGCTGATGAACGCCAGCCACGCCAGTCTGGCGCAGGACTACGAGGTCTCAAGCGAGGCGCTGGACCGGATGGTAGAAGCCGCCCGGCGGCATCCGGCCTGTTTCGGCGCCCGCATGACCGGGGCGGGTTTCGGCGGCTGTGCCGTGGCGCTGGTCGATGCGCGCGCCGGCGATTTCGCCGCGCAGGTGGCGCGCGAATACCATCAGGCGACCGGGCTGACCCCGAATGTCTTCCTCACGGCCGCGACGGACGGCGTGACCTGTGCAGCGCAGGACGAAGGGGCGGGCTGAAGGTTCAGCCGACCAGGGGCCAGGTCGGCATGGCATCGATGTCCAACGCGTCGCGCTGCCCGGCCAGGAAGCGCCAGTGGCCGACGGCGCCGATCATCGCCGCGTTGTCGGTGCACAGGGAGAGCGGTGGTGTTCGCACCGGGATCTCGGCCCGGGCCTGGAAGGTCTCACGCAGCGCGCGGTTGGCTGAGACTCCCCCGGCGACCAGGATCTCAGCCGCCTTGTGCTCTCTGGCCGCGGCGATGGTCTTCTCTGCCAGCACGTCGGCGACCGCCTCCTGAAAGGAGGCCGCCAGATCGGCGATGGGCAGGCCTGGCCGCGGCGCCTCGACCCCGGCCTGAAGTTCCGGCTGCCGCTTGCGCACCTCGCGCAGCACGGCGGTCTTCAGTCCACTGAAAGAGAAATCCCAGGTGCCTTCGAGCCAGGCGCGCGGGAACTTGAACGCTGCCGGGTTGCCCGACTCGGCCGCAGCCTGGATGGCGGGACCGCCGGGGTAGGCCAGGCCGAGCAGGCGGGCCACCTTGTCGAACGCTTCGCCGGCGGCGTCGTCGAGCGTTCCCCCCAACCGCTCGTAGCGCAAGTGCTCGCGCATTAGGATCAGCTCGGTATGTCCCCCCGAAACCACCAGCGCCAGGATCGGGAAGGCGGGCTCCGGCTGCTCCTCCGCCAGCCAGATCGAGTACAGGTGCGCCTCGACGTGGTTGACGCCCACCAGCGGCAGGCCGGAGGCCAGCGCCAATCCCTTGGCCATATTCAGCCCGACGATCAACGAGCCGGCCAGCCCCGGCCCGCGTGTCACGGCGATCGCATCGACCGAGTCCAGGCCGACGTGCGCCAGCGACAGCGCCTGGGCGACGACCGGATAGATGGCTTCAATGTGCATGCGCGAGGCGACTTCCGGGAACACGCCCCCGTAGCTGGCATGCTGGGCGGCTTGCGAGGCGACCACATTCGACAACATCCGGCGGCCGTTCTCGACCACGGCCGAGGCGGTCTCATCGCAGGATGTTTCGATCGCCAGGATGCGAGTTTCGCTGGCGGCGTTCCCCGCTGCTCTCTCGCTCCGGCCCCTGACGCCCGCCGACGGTTTAGGCACCGGGTACCTTGAGCACCAGATCCAGCGGGAAGTCGGCCAGGACCTCGGCCCCGCCGCCCGGCCGCATCCAATAGGTGTCTTCCAGGCGTACCCCCAGCCCGCGATCCGGGTAGTACAGGCCGGGCTCGATCGTGAACACCGAGCCGGGAGACAGCCGATCCTGGTTCTCTTCCTGGTCGCCCGAGAAGGGCGCTTCGTGCACGTCCAGGCCGACCCCGTGGCCGATGGAATGGACGTAGCCCTCCAGCGACCCGGGACTCCCCTTGACCGTAGGATGCCCACGCGCCTCGAACAGCTCGCAGGTCCGGCGCTGGACCTCTTGGAAAAGGCGATCTGCCTGCAGCGAGGCGGCGAGGTCGCGATACACCGTCAGCACGTCATCGTAGACGCGGGCGACCTCATCCGGGGCGTAGCCCAGGCACCACGTGCGCGTCAGATCGTAGAAGTATCCGCCGCCGGCCTCGCATGGGTAGATGTCGAACACGATCGGCACCCCGGTCCGAATCAGATCTCCCTCGGCACCGACGCTGTGCGGGACCCCGGCGTCCCGGCCCAGGGCGAAGATCGTACCTTCCGGATTCTCGGCGCCGCGCATCGCCAGCCACAGATTGATGCGCCGTTTGACGGCGCCGACGGTCAACGGCTCCCCGTTCCGGTCGACCAGCACCCCGTCGCGCGCCTGGTGTGAGGTCAGGAACGCGGCAACCTCCGCCACGACCGCCACCGTCGTTTGGCCGATGGCCCGGATGCGTTCGATCTCCTGCTCGTCCTTTGTCGCCCGGGTTCGCCGCAGTACGGCCTCCCGAGGCGGCTCGGCCACGAACTCCACCTGCGGGACCAGTTCAGACAGCCGGCGGAACACCGGGTACTGATAGCCGAGATCGCCTTGCCCATACAAGCCCAGACGGCCGCGGATATCGAACTCGCGCAGCAGACCGGCGAGGTCTTGAGCGTTGGCCTCGATCAGGTCGCCGCCGCACTTCTCCAGCAGGGCGAACCAGTCGGCGTTGTTGCGCACCCGCGTGGACATCCCGGTCAGGGCGGCCTCTTCCCGCTCCATCGGGTTGCAGACGAGTACGGGCGGCTGGCCGCGCTTCTTCAGCAGTTCCGCGCCGGACACGTGCACGATCCCGGTGAAGTAGGTCATCGGGGAGTTGTGGGTTGCCGGGCCGACGACCATCAGTGCGTCCAGTCCGGCCTCTTGCATACGTGTGTCGAGTTCGGATTTCACTTCTCATCCCTCGGCGGCCGTCCGGCACCCAGGGCAGCGGAGAGGCCGGCCAGCATGATCTCGTCGTCCTCGGGCAAAACGCTGCGCGGGTCGAGGACGACGCAGTCGTCGTCGACCCGGGCAATCACCGCTACGTCCAGAAGCCTCAGGCGCGCCGCCAACGCGTTCGGCCGCGGCCCGGGCAGCGCCAGAAGCCAGGTCGGCAGCGTCTCCTCCGGCAGGCTGCCACCGCCGACGGTGGACCGGCCCGGCCGCACCTCGCCCTGCCCCAAGCGCGTCTGCCAGGCCAGCGCCCGCCGCTGCAACTCCTCCAGCGGGGCGGCGATCATACGCCAGACCGGGACCTCGCGCAGCGCCTCGTCGCGCAGGTAGTGCTCCAGTGTGGCCGCCAGCGCAGCCAGGCAAAGCTTGTCCGGCCGCAGGGCGCGCGCCAGCGGATGCCGGCGCATAGGCTCGAGCAGCGCGGCCGTCCCGACCATGATCCCCGCTTGCGGCCCGCCGAGAAGCTTATCCCCCGAAAAGCACACGACCGCCGCGCCCGCCTGGATTGATTCTTGCACCGTCGGCTCATGCCCGAGCCCAAACACGGAGGTGTCGAGCAGCGCGCCCGAGCCCAGATCATCGACTACCGGGACCCGCTGCCGGGCGCCCAGACCGACCAGCTCCGCCAGCGACGGCTCGGTCGTGAAACCAATGATCTTGAAGTTGGAGTGATGCGCCCTCAGGATCACGCCGGTCCGTGCGCTGAGCGCAGCTTCGAAGTCGGCCAGGTGCGTGCGGTTGGTCGTGCCGACCTCGACCAGCCGCGCCCCCGACTGCTTCAAGACGTCCGGCACACGGAAGCCGCCGCCGATCTCGACCAGCTGCGAGCGCGAGATCAGGACCTCCTTGCCGCGCGCCAGGGTCGTGAGCGCCAGCAGGACGGCGGCGGCGTTGTTGTTGACCACCAGGGCGGCCTGCGCGCCGGTCAGGCGCAGCAGCAGGTCCTCGGCGTGCTGATCGCGCAGGCCGCGCCCGCCGCGCGCCCGATCGAACTCGAGCGTGACGGCGCCGCCGGCGCCGGCCAGCGCCCGATGCGCCGCCGGGCTGAGCGGGGCGCGCCCGAGGTTGGTGTGGATGATCACGCCGGTGGCGTTGATCACTGGGAGCAGCGTCGGCGCCAGCCAATCCTGGAGCGTCTGGTGCACCTGGAGCAGGATCTGCCCCGGCAAGGGCGATCCGCCGCCGCTGCGGACTGCCTGGCGGGCGCCCTCCAGCACCAGTCGCACGGCCTGCACGGTCAGCGGGCGTCCGTAGTCGGTCTGCAGGGCGCGCGCCTC